>Ga0073928_10003702_pt1 | contig 23684 bp, 20 predicted proteins | sample PaiPotPPA55metaG_FD_76969 | JGI IMG/M metagenome (GOLD analysis project Ga0073928, IMG submission 76969) | Iron sulfur acid spring bacterial and archeal communities from Banff, Canada, to study Microbial Dark Matter (Phase II) - Paint Pots PPA... ...
CGCCGCCGCCACCGCCGCCCCTGGAGCCTCCGAAGACGCGCAGCGGGGACGGTCCGCCGCCGCTGCCGCCCTGGCCCGTCGTCCCCGACCCGCCGGACACGCCGCTCCCGCCGAGGAAGACCCCGCTGGCGCCACCACCGCCGCCGGACGCTCCCGCCGTGCCGCCCTGACCGGGAGCGGGACCGTCGTCCGCGGTGTGGCCATTGCCGGTCGGCGCGGCGGCGCCGCCGGCGCCCCCGTTCCCGATGCCGCTGGTCATCGCCGCGCCAGCGCCACCGCCGCCTCCGGCCGTCACCACCCGATCACCGAGCGTGGAGCCGGGGCGCGAAGGCGTCGCGATGTGGCACACCGGGACGCAGCCGGTCCCCCCCGAGGCCTGCCGCACGTCGGACGCGCCGCCGCCGCCTCCCCCCGCGTTGTTGATTGGGCCGCCGGGCGTCGCCGAGCCGCCCGCACCACCGCCGTTGACGCCACCCGCCGGCGTCGCGGTCGCGGACTCATCGCTGGTGCTGGCCCCCTGGCCGCCGACGTTGATCCCGAGCTGCTCGCCCGGCGTGACGGGCACCGACCCGCCCTCTCGGCCGCCGAGCCCACCCTGGTTGACGAACGGGCCGATGGTCACGCTCCCGCCCTGCGCGCCGTTCGCCGTGACGCTGACGGAGCACACCCCCGTCGGGACGGTGAACGTCGAGGAACCAGGCGACCCGAAGTTGGCGGTGTCGGCGCCGGCCGACGGCAGGGCCGCGAAGCCTCCGGCCAGCCCGAGGACACCGAGCACGACCCCGATCGTGACCCGTCGAACGTGCATAGTCGCCCCCCATCGTTCGGCGCGGCGGCCCGTCCGCCACGGCGGGATATTAGACAGCGCGCGAACTGCGGCCCGCCTCGACGGGGCGGTCGAACCAGTCGTCGGTACAGTCGAGACGCGGGGCGGCGGCGACGTCGAGTCGTCCGCCCGCCCCGATCGCCCGTGACTGCCGCCGCCACTCCCCCCTCGCCGCTGCGCCGCGCCGGGCGGACGGCGACGCGACGCCGACGCCGACGCCTCCAGCTGCTCGTTGCGGCTGTGCTGGCGGTCGCGCTCGGCGGCGCGCTGGGGCTCAAGCTCCTGCTGACGCCCTCACCCTCCGAGCCCCTGGGCTGCACGACCGTCGGGACGACCTACGCGCTCGACTTCGAGCAGGCGTCGAACGCCACGACGATCACGGCGGTCGGCAAGCGCCTCGGGCTGCCGGATCACGCGGTCACGATCGCCCTCGCGACCGCGCTGCAGGAATCGCGGCTCCGCAACCTGCCGTACGGGGACCGCGACTCGCGCGGCGTGTTCCAGCAGCGGCCGTCGCAGGGGTGGGGCACCGAGGCGCAGGTGATGACGCCCCGGTATGCAGCGGCGGCGTTCTTCCAGCATCTGGTCGTGGTGCCGGGCTGGCCGACGCTGCCGGTCACGGTGGCCGCGCAGCGGGTGCAGCGCAGCGGATCGCCGAACGCGTACGCGCAGTGGGAGGCGGTCGCCCGGGCGCTGGCGCGGGCGACGACCGGCGAGGTGGCGGCCGGCTTCAGCTGCCGCGTGCCGGACCCGCCCAAGAGCACCGCGACGGCGACCCTGGCCCAGACGATGACCCTGGAGCTCGGTGACGCGTCCATCGGCGTCCCGGTCACCGTTCCCCAAGGCTGGACCGTCTCGTCGTGGCTGGTGGGCCACGCCAACCAGTTCGGCATCACCTCGGTCGCGTTCGGGGGCGAGCAGTGGACCTCGGCCGGGGGCGCCTGGCAGGCGGACACCAGCCCGACCGCCGGCGTCCGCATCACCCGCGCCCGCTCCGCCCACTAGGACGAGACGGCCGATCGGCCGCCGGCTGGTCGCCCGTTACCGTCGCGAGCGTGCGTCTGCGGACCGCGCGCCTCTCGCTCCGTCCCCTCGACGGATCGGACCTGGGGGTGATCGAGCGCATCAACACCGACCCCGAGCTGATGGCGCACATCCACCGCGGCGTGCCGCACAGCCGCGGCGAGTGCCGCGCCGACCTCGACCGGGGCCTGGTGACGTGGGGCGACTACGGCTACGGGACGTTCGTTGCCGAGCGCGCTGCCCAGCTGGTCGGGACCGTCGGCTTCGGGCGACCCGACTGGTGCCCGTCCGCCCTGCCGGGCGTCGACATCGGCTGGACCATCGTGCAGGAGCACCAGCGCCACGGCTACGCGACCGAGGCCGGCGCCGCGCTGCTCAGCTGGTTCTTCGACGGCGGCCTCGGCGGTCGCGTCGTCGGGATCCACAACACCGACAACCCGCGCTCCGGCGCCGTGATGCGCCGGCTCGGGATGGTGTGGCTCCGCCAGCTCCGGCACCCCGCGCTCGGCTACCCGATCGAGCTCTGGGAGGCGGCGGCGGCGACGTGGCGGCCACCGACACGCGCCGACGGGTCAGCCGCGACGTCGGCCCGGCGCGCCGTCGACGACGGCCCGTAGCATGCGCGGCCATGGCGACGATCTTCCACGACGACGACGCTGACCTCGCCGTGCTGCGCGGCAGCACCGTGGCGGTGGTCGGCTACGGCAACCAGGGCCGGTCCTGGGCCCGCAACCTGCGCGACTCCGGCTTCGACGTGCAGGTGTGCGTGCGGGCCGACGCCAGCCGGGACCAGGCCGCCGCCGACGGGTTCGCGCCGGTCGACCTCGAGGCGGCCGGCGACGCCGACGTCGTGTGCGTGCTCGTCCCGGACGACGTGATCCCGTCGCTGCCGCTGCGCCGGCCCGCCGACGGGCTCACCGTCGTCGCGAGCGGGTACACGCTCGCCTTCGGCCGGTTCGCGCCCGACGGCGACCTCGGCATGGTCGCGCCCCGCATGCTCGGGCCCGAGGTGCGCCGCTGCTACGAGGAAGGCGTGGGGTTCATCACCGCGGTCGGCGTCGAGCGCGACGCGACCGGCCGCGCCCGCGACCGGGTGCTGGCGGTCGCGAAGGCGATCGGCGGGCTGCGTCAGGGCGCCATCGAGCTGACGCCGACCCAGGAGGCGGTGCTCGACCTGTCGGTCGAGCAGGCGCTCTCACCGGCGCTGACCCTGGTGAACAACGCCTTCGTCCAGATCATGGTCGAGCGCGGGATCCCCCTCGAGGCCGTCATCACCGAGCTCGTGCTCTCGGGCGAGGTCGAGCGGACGATGCGTCTCGTCCGGGAGGGCGGCTACGCGGCGCAGTTCGAGTTCCACTCACCGACCAGCCAGTACGGCCAGCTCACCCGCCGAGACGCGTACGCGTCGACCGACGTCGCCACGACCATGCGCGCCCTCGTCGACGACATCGAGTCGGGGCGGTTCGCCGACGAGTGGGACGCCGAGCGCGACGCCGGGTACCCGAAGCTCGTCTCGCTTCGCGAGCGCCACGCGGGGCCGGCCGTCCGCGAGTTCGAGGAGGCGTTGCGCCGCCAGCTCGGCGAGGGCGCGATCCAACGCTGACCCGACCGCGCGACGAGGTACCGGGCGCGTCGCCACGAGGAGCCAACCGGCCGCGCGCGCTCATGGTGTGCGGCACCGGATCCGACGTCGGCAAGACCACGCTCGTCGCCGGCCTCGCCCGCCTCCTCACCCGCCGCGGCTTGACCGTCGCGCCGTTCAAGGCCCAGAACATGGCGTTGAACTCGGTCGTCACCGCGGCCGGTCACGAGATCAGCCGGGCCCAGGCGTTCCAGGCCGCCGCCGCCGGCGTGGAGGCCGAGGTGGCGATGAACCCGGTGCTGCTGAAGCCGACCGGCGAGCAGACGTCCCAGGTCGTGGTCGCGGGTCGTCCGGTCGGCGAGATGACCGCGGCCGAGTACGAGCGCCACAAGCCGAAGCTCTTCCCCCTGGTGCTCGACGCGCTCGCCGACCTGCGAGCGCGCCACGACGTCGTCCTGCTCGAGGGTGCGGGCAGCCCGACCGAGATCAACCTGCTCCACAACGACCTCGCCAACTTGCGGCTCGCCGAGGCGGCGGGGATCCCGGCGGTCGTGGTTGGCGACATCGACCGGGGCGGTGTGTTCGCCGCGCTGTACGGCACGGTGGCGCTGCTCCCCGACGCGCACCGGCGCCTGGTGCGGGCCTTCATCGTCAACAAGCTGCGCGGCGACCCGACGCTGCTCGGCGACGCCGGCGCCCAGCTTGAGGCCCGGTGCGGCGTGCCGACGATCGGGGTCGTGCCGTGGGTCGCTGCCCCGCCGCTCGACGGCGAGGATTCAGTCGGGCTGCTCGCCCGAAGCGGATCGCCGGCGTCGGCGGTCGCTGACGCGCTCGACGTCGCGGTGCTCGCGCTTCCCCGGCTCGCCAACTACACCGATCTCGACCCACTGTGGGTCGAGCCGGGCGTGCAGGTCCGCTTCGTCACCGACGCGGCCAGCTGGGGACGACCGGACCTGGTGATCGTGCCCGGCTCGAAGACGACCGTCGACGACCTCGGCTGGCTGCGGGCCCGGGGCCTCGCCGACTGCCTCGGGCGGCGCGACGCCACCGTGCTCGGGATCTGCGGCGGCTACCAGCTGCTCGGCGACCGGATCGAGGACCCGGTGGAGTCGAAGGCCGGCGTCGTGGACGGCCTCGGGCTGCTCCCGGTCGAGACCCGCTTCGAGCTCGACAAGGTGACGCGCCGGCGCACCGGCACCGCGCTCGGCCTCCCCGTCACCGGCTACCAGATCCACCACGGGCGGGTCCGACCCCGCGGCGGCGACCCGTTCGTCGTCCTCGACGACAACGGGGACGAAGTGGTCGACGGCGTCCGGTTCGGGGCGTGCCTCGGCACCACCCTGCACGGGGTGCTCGACGCCGACGAGTTCCGGGGCCGGCTCCTCGAGGACGTCGCGGCGCGCTCGGGGAAGCGGTTCGTGCCGGCCGGCGTGTCGTTCGAGGGCGAGCGTCAGGCCCGGATCGACCACTTCGCCGACGTGCTCGGTGAGCACCTCGACCTGGGGACGGTCGACCGGCTCCTCGCCGGCGGCTGACGCGGCGGGCTCAGGGCCGCCAGGATTCGCGTCCGGCGTCGCGCAGCGTCATCCCCTGGCGCTCGAGCACGACCGCGAGCGCGACGAGCAGCGCCGGCCACCGGTCGTTCCAGCCTCCCGACCGGTCGATGCGGAGCTTGGCGCGCAGCGAGTCGGGAAGGTCCTTCGGCGGGAGCCCGATGACGTTGGCGGCGTGGTGGGCGCCGACCGAGTCGCAGCGCAAGCCGAGCCGGTGCGCCGCGAGCAGGAAGCAGGTCTCGAGCGAGGCCCGCTCGAACGCCGCGTTGTAGGTCCAGTTCGTGTAGCGGAAGGGCCGGGCGATCGCGATCGAGCCGAGCCCGAGCTTCCGCAGCGTCTCGGTGGTGCGCTCGGCGAACTCGCCGAACGTGTCGCGCGGCTCGAGCTGCCACAGCGGGGTGAGCTCCTCGACGAGGTCCATCCGGGGCTGGGCCGGCGGCTCGACGACCGCGAGGTGCGCGACCCCGTCGGTGATGCTCACGCCGAGCACGCCCGGCTGCAGCATCCGATCGGTGGCCTCGACCGGCTCGGCCGGCTCGGGCGGCGGGGCCGGCTCCTCGGGGGTCACGAGGACCGGCTGCACGGCCGGGGTCGAGTGCGGAGCGGCGGGCGTCTGGGGCCGCAGGATCCGGACGCCGGACTGCTGCTCGGGTGCGGGCCCCTGCTCGCGCTCGCCCTCGGGCTCGGGCGCCGGCCGCGGTCCCGAGCGGCGCAGCCCCGGGTGCTCGATCGGCGGGGGCGGGTCGGCGCGGCGCGTGCGACCAGGGTCACCCCAGAAGTCGTCCGGTTCGTGCTCTCGCCGCTGGTGCGGTCGCATCGTCACTCCACAACGCGAGCGACGCCGTGCGTCGCCCACGATCGCCAGCCGGGAGATACCCGGGTGCGCAAGCAACGGTAACGGGCCGGCGACCGCCGGTCACCAGCGTCGCCGCGAGGCCTGTCCTCGCAACGGCTCCCGACACCCCTCAGGTCGGCGCGCGACGATGTCGATAGTGGGGGCTCGCTCGCAATCGCGAGGGTGGTAGCGGTGGTCGAATCGGGAATCGAGGACAGGGCGTCGCGCCGCGACGGCCGCACGAAGCGGCGGGCGCGGGCGCGGCTGGCCGCGGTCGGGCTCGGCATCGCGCTCAGCGCGGCCGCGTGCCTCCCCTCGCTCGCCGGCCCGGGGCTCACGAACCCGCCCGGGCCGCCACCGCCGCCGGCGCCCGGCGTCAGCGCCGCGCTCACGTACGCGGCGGCCCAGCTCGGCAAGCCGTACTGCTACGCGGGTGCGGGCCCCAGCTGCTTCGACTGCTCGGGACTGACGATGCGGGCGTGGGGCGCGGGCGGGATCGTCCTGCCCCACTTCTCCGGCGCGCAGTTCTCGATGTTCCGCCGGGTGCCGATGAGCCAGCTGCTGCCTGGCGACCTGGTGTTCCCGCCCGATCCGAACCAGCACGTGGGTCTCTACATCGGGTCCGGGCTGCTGATCCATGCCACCACGCCGGGGGACGTCGTGCGCGTCGCGACGCTCGGCGAGATCGGGATCACCCTCGCCGTACGGCCGCAGTGACTCGGCGCCGCACGGCGCCACCGGCCGTCACGGACGACCCCGGACCCGCGGGACCCGGGTGTTAGCGTGGCGCCGATGCGCAGCGGTCGGTGGCTGGCGGCGTCAGCGGTTGTCGGGCTCGTCGTAGCCCTGGTCGGCGCGGCGTCCATCACGGCCAGCGGGGGATCGACGTCGTCCAGCGGCGCCGCGAACTTCCCCGAGCCGTCGAGCTTCCCGATCGTCAACCCCGGCGTCCCGACCGGGGCCCAGCGGCTGCACTTCGAGGTCGGGCCGATCACGGTGACGCCGGGCCAGAACAGCATCGGGCTCACCCGCACCATCCCGGAGCCGTCGGTGGACGGCTGGATCGTCGGCATGCGCACCAACCTGCGGAAGGCCGACGGCACCGTCCCCCCCGTCAACGTCATCCACCTCCACCACGGGGTGTGGCTCAACCTGGGCAACCCGGACGCCACCGCGTCGCTGCCGGAGCGGTTCTTCGCCGCCGGTGAGGAGAAGACGGTCACGGCCCTCCCGCCCGGCTACGGCTACCAGTACAAGACCACCGACAAGTGGATCCTGAACTGGATGCTGCACAACAACACGCCCGACGCGACGCCGATCTGGATCACCTACGACATCGACCTCATCCCGGCCACCTCGCCGATGGCCCAGGGGATCACGGCCGCCCACCCGATCTGGATGGACGTCCAGAACGGGTCGGGCTACCCGGTCTTCGACGTGCTGAACAACAGCGGCTCCGGCGGGACGTACACCTACCCCTCGCAGGCCGCCGACCCGTACGGCACCGGCCCGGTGAAGAACCAGTGGACGGTCCCGACCGACGGCGTCCTGCTCGGCACCGGCGGCCACGTCCACCCGGGCGGCCTGTACGACGACCTCTGGCTCACCCGGAAGGGCGCGACCGGCGCGAAGGGCCACGTCAAGCCGGGTTCGCCGGACACGGCGCACCTGTTCCGCTCCGTCGCCTCCTACTGGGAGCCGGCCGGCAAGGTGTCGTGGGACTTCGCGGCCACCACCACGCCCTTCAGCTGGCGCCCGGTGGTGCACAAGGGTGACGTGCTCTCGATCACGAGCACCTACGACTCGAAGCACGCGGCGTGGTACGAGTCGATGGGGATCATGGTCGTCTGGATGGCCGACACGACCGCCAAGGGCGGCGTCGACCCGTTCCAGCACCCCGTCGACGTCTCCGGCGTGCTCACGCACGGCCACCTGCCGGAGAACAACCAGCACGGCGGCAAGCCGGCCACCAGCGCCTACACCGACCTGCGGAAGGTGAAGTCGCAGGTCGTCCCGTCGGGGACCGTGATCCCGATCATGGACTTCTCGTACGGGCTCGGCGACATGTCGGGCGCCGACTCCATCCCGGCCGTCTACGCGGGCGGGACACTCACGTTCCGCAACGACGACGCGGCCGCCCCGGCTGGGCGAGGCCGTGGCGAGGGCGCCAACGGGGTGGCGGCGAAGAACATCTACCACACGATCACCGCGTGCGCGGCTCCGTGTGACCTGTCGAGCGGGATCGCGTATCCGATCGCCAACGCCCCGATCCAGTTCGACTCGGGCGAGCTCGGCCGCGGCGGCGCGCCGGCGTCCGGCTCGCTGACGTGGTCGGTGCCGAAGGACCTCCCGCCCGGGACCTACACCTACTTCTGCCGGATCCACCCGTTCATGCGGGGCGGCTTCCGGGTCCTGGCCCCGCCGAAGTAGCACCGGCCCGGCGCGGCCACCGGTCGACGCCGGTCAGGCGTCCCGCCAGCAGGTCATGATGACCGCCGCCACGCTGATCGCGACGTCCGACCTCGCCAGCGGCGGCTGGCCGAACTGGTCCGGCAGCTGCGTCACGTCGACGAGCATCACCTTGTAGTTCTTGCGCACCACGAGCGAGCCGTTGGTGGTGAGGAACGCCCCCTGCCCGAGGGCGATGCGGTCCGGCCGCCGCCCGAGCTGGGCGCCGAGCCGGTCGTAGTAGGCGGTCGTCTCGGCGGTGCTGCTCATCTCCTTGACCGACAGCGTGAACGAGGCGTTCGGGTACTGGTACTGGCAGGTGTAGACGTGGTTCACCCACGTCGGCGTGGAGACCTGGGCCGTCACGCCGAGGCTCTGGGCCATCTCGGCCTGCGCCTCGGCGTCGCACACCATCTTCGAGGAGACGGAGGGGTTCTTCCCGGCCGGCTTCGACACCGTGGCGGTGGTGCGTGCCGACTGGGTCGACGAGGACGACGAGCAGCCGACGAAGGTGACGACGGCGAGGACCACCGCGACCGGGAACGACCAACGGGGCATCACGACGACCATACCGGCGGGTTTGGGAGCCACCCGCGCGCCGCGCGGCCGCGAGTCGGCCCGGCCGCAGCCCGATTCAGACCGGGTTCGGCACCGGTCCCGTCCAAGCCGGCAGCAGGCCCCGGTCGTGGCACAGCTGCTGAGCCGGCACCACTCGGCCCGCCCACTCGCCGACCTCGGAGCTGGTCGCGAGCCAGGCCACGACCGCGCCGATGACGTCGGGCGGCGCGCCGGCCGCGGCGTCGAAGCCGAACTCCCCCATGTCCTGGACCATGCGCTCGGTGGCGATGAACCCGGGGTCGATGTTCACGAGCGCGACGCCGGTGTCGGCGAGCTCTTGCTGGACGAGCCCCGCCACCCGGTGCGCGGCGCCCTTCGACATCGCGTAGCCGAGACCCCACCCGCCCTCGCCGGCGGGCGCGGGCGGGTCCATCCAGGCGACGCTCGAGGTGATGTGGGCCACCAGCCCGCGGCCCCGCTCGCGCATCCCTGGGAGGCACAGGCGCAGCAGCACCAGCGGCGCCATGACGTTCGCCTCCAGGTGGCGGTCGAGCAGCTCGAGCGGCGTCTCGAGGAACCGGTCCATGTGCCCGGGCCCGATGTAGCGGCCGTTGTTCACGAGCACGTCGATCGCACCCCACCGCTCGAGGACGGTGGTGACCGCGGCCCCGAGCGACGCCCGGTCGAGGAGGTCGGCCGGCACGACGAGCGCCTCCTGGCCGGCGGCCCGGACCTCGTCGGCGGTCGCGGTGAGGCTGCCGGGGAGCGGACGGGTGTCCGAGCGGCGGACGGTCGACGAGTGCTCGCGGGCCTCGCCGTCCCGGACCGTGCGGGCGGTCACGGCGACGTCGAAGCCGTGGCGGGCCAGGTGCACCGCGCAGGCCTTGCCGATCCCCCGGCTGGCGCCGGTCACGAACGCCACCCGGCGGTCCATGAGCTCCCCTCCTCCCGGGCCGCTCCCGACCCACGCCGAGAGTGTCCCATCCGCCCGGGCGCCAGGGTCTGGGACCGTCGGCCCCCGGCTGAGGGCGCGCGGACAATTCGGGCTTGGCGGCCTATCTTCGCAAGACTCTTGCGACGGTTTGCGCCGACCTACCCCCGGGTACGGCGCCACTCTCACCGGTTTCTGGCCGGTGTCGGGACGGGAGCGCTTCACATCGCCGACCGAAGGCCCAGCGATGGTTAAAGCCGCCCCGCGCCCGACGGCGGACACCCAGACGCTCGCCGAGATCCCGACGCGGGCCGACGCGGGGACCCGCGCCGACGGTGCGACCCGGGTCGACACCCCGTCCCCGGTCGAGGCGCCGGAGCGTGACACCCGCTGGGTCCGGCGGGTGCTGCGCACCTACGGCCTGTCGCGGCTGCTCGTGCTGGCGGCGGCGCTGGTGGCGACGACCGGCACCGACCCGGGCGCCGGGCCCTGGCCGGTCATCCCGCGGCCCCACGTCGCGCTGCTCCGGGCGCTCGCACGCTGGGACGGCGCCTGGTACATCGACATCGCCCAGCACGGCTACCACCACGTCAAGATCCCGCCCGGGGGCGACGCCGGCTACGCGTTCTTCCCCTTCTATCCATGGCTCATCCGGGCCGGGTCGTGGATCACGACCGCCTCGCCGCTCGTCGTGGCGCTCCTGCTCGCCACCGTGCTCGGCGGCGTCGGCGCGGTCCTGATCCGGATCCTCACCGCGCAGGCGTTCGACGAGCGGGTGGCCGACCGCGCCGCCACCCTCTTCTGCTTCTTCCCTGGCGCGTTCGTCCTCTCGATGGCCTACACCGAGGCGCTCACGATCGCGGCCGTGGCGGCGTCGATCCTCGCCCTCACCAAGCGGCGGTGGGTGCTCGCCGGCGTCCTCGGCGCGGTGGCGGCCATGACCCGCCCCACCGGCGCGGTGCTCATCCTCGCCGCCGGCTGGTGCGCGGTCGCGGCGTGGCGGCGCGGCGAGGGCCGCCGGCCGTTCTCCGCCCCCGCCCTCACCGGGGCCGGCCTGGCCGTGGTCGTCGTCAGCCAGTGGGTGCAGACCGGGCACGCGCTCGAGTGGCTGCACGTCGAGCACGTCACTTGGCAAGACCACTCCGGCTTCACGATCGGGATCTTCCAGCGGTTCATGGACTTCGTGCACGCAGGGACGCTCGGGTTCGGGACCGGCGACCTCAACGACCCGGTGTGGGCGGGCGGCTTCCTCATCGCGCTCGTCGGCGCGTGGCTGCTCGTCCGGCGCCGGCTCCCGGCCGTCCTCACCATCTACGGGCTCGGCGCGCTTTTGTTCGCGGCCAGCTCGTTCAACGTCGGCCCGCGGCCCCGACCGCTGCTCGCCGCGTTCCCGGTCGTGATCGCGATCGCGGCGTCGGTGAGCGGCTGGAAATGGCGGGTGGTGCTCGTGGCGTCGACGCTCGGGCTCATCGCGATGAGCCTGCTCACCTTCCTCACCTTGTCCGCGGTGCCGTGACCGCGCCGCCGCGGATCGCGACCCGGCCGTTCACGCGCCCGGCGCCGCTCGTCGTCGAGCTGCCGCCCCCCCGGCCCGCCCCCGAGCCTCACGACGCCCGCACCGACCGGCTGCTGCGCTGGGCCCTGCTGGCGGTCGGGGTGGCGTTCGTCGCCTGCTACCTGGCCATCGCGTTCGCCCGCTTCCGCTACCCGTACCAGCTCGAGTGGCTGGAGGGCGGCGTGCTCCAGCACGTGGCGCGGGTGCTGCACGGCCAGCCCCTGTACGGGCCGCCGTCGCTGCGGTTCACGCCGTACATCTACACGCCGCTGTACTACGTGGTCGGCGCCGGCGCGTCGTGGGTGCTCGGCCTGCACCTCTCGACGCTGCGCCTCGTCTCGATCGGCGCCTCGCTGGTCAGCCTCGGCGCGATCTACCGGCTGGTGTGGCTCGAGACCCGCAACCGCTGGGCCGGCGTCGTCGCGGCCGGCGTGTTCGCGGCGACCTTCCGGCTCAGCGGCGCCTGGTTCGACCTGGCCCGGGTCGACACGCTGTTCCTCGCCCTGCTGCTGGTGGGATTGCTGATGGTCCGGCGCACCACGACGGTCCGGGTCGCGGTGCTGGCGGGCCTGGTGCTGGCGGCCGCGTTCTTCGCCAAGCAGGCGGCGCTGGTGCCGAGCCTGGTCGTGCTCCCGTTCCTGTGGCGCCGTGACCGCCGGCTCGCCCTCACCTACGGCGGCACGCTCGCGGGCGCCCTGGTGGCGACCACGCTCGTCCTCGACCGCGCCTCCGCCGGGTGGTTCAGCCAGTACACGCTGCGCCTCCCCGAGCAGCACTCGCTGATGCGAAGCGAGTACCTCGGGTTCTGGAGCCAGGACCTGCTCCGGCCGCTCGGCGCGGCGCTGCTCGTCGGCGCGGTCGGGCTCGTCGCCTACCGCCGCGGCGACGCGGGCCGGTTCTGGATCCCGGTGACGGCCGGCCTGCTGTTCGTCGGCTACTCGGCCCGCCTGCACAGCGGCGGCTACGACAACGTGCTCTTCCCCGCCTACGCCGGCGTGGCGCTGGCGGCCGGCCTCGGGCTCCACACCCTCACCCGCCCCGACCGGCTGCACCTGCCCCGGGCCGCGTCCCGGCTGTTGCTGCTGGCGCTGCTGGTGACGCTGGCCGCGCTCGCCTACAACCCGTGGCGCCAGCTGCCGTCGGCCTCCGCGGCGCCGAACGGCGACCGCCTGGTCGCCGACCTGGCCCGGCTGCCCGGCCCCGTCTACCTGCCGTCCCAGAGCTGGCTGCTCGACCCGGCCCACTCGGGGGCGCCGACGAACGCGCAGTCGGCGGCCATCGACGACATCCTGCGGGGCCACATCCGCGGCTCGAACCGCACCCTGGCCCACGCGCTGCGGACCGCGATCTCGGGGCACCACTTCGGGTCGATCGTCGTCGACTCGCCGGCCGTCTTCTCCTACCTGCCGAAAAACACCAAGCACTACTACTGCGAGGTCGAGTCGCTCCCCCGACGCGACCGCCTGTGGCCCGTCACCGGCACCCGCACCGCGCCGATGCAGGTGTGGGCCCCCCGCGGTCCCGGGGTGGCGTGCCGCGACGAGGGCCTCCACTGGCACATGCGCCTGGCCTGAGCCCGGCCGCTCGGCCGCTTCGGCGCGGCGGGTCGGGGAGGGGGCGGCGACGGTCCGCCCGCGAGTGCCGACGGGGCGATCCGGTGCTGCGCTACCCGACGCGGGCGCGCGAGCGCGGCGGCACCGGCACCCGGCCCGGCGGCTCGGCGTCGAGGGTGACGCGCACCGGACGGCGGGTCGCGCCCGGCACCGGGCGGGGCCGGGTCGGTCCGGGCGCGGCGGCGCGTGGCGTCGGCGCGGGCCGGGGGGCGCGGCGCTCGATCGGCGTGCGCTGGTGCGGCTGGAGCCGCAGCGCGGTCAGGAGGACGACGAGCCCGCAGATCGAGAACACCGCGATTCGCAGGACGGCGTTGGTGCGGTCGGTGCCGGCGGTCAGGGTGTGAACGGTCGTGAAGACGAAGAGCGGGAAGCTCAGGTAGTGGACCTTGCGCCACACCGGCTGCGGGAGCCGGCGGCGGAGCAGCGACGTGATCTCGACCGCGGCGAGCAGGTAGAGGCCGACGATCCCCCACGCCACTGCGCCCGGATGCCAGCTGCTGGCGAACGGCACGAAGACCTGCACCGGGCTGAACGGCACGTAGCTGTCGAGCAGGATGGCGCCGACGTGCACGGCGACGAAGACGACCGCCAGGCCGCCGAGGAAGCGGTGCAGGTCGAGCAGCCAGGCCGGGCGCGGCCGCTTCCCGAAGATGCGGCTGCTGAGAAGCAGGCCCCAGACCACACCGAGCGCGAGCAGCGCGTAGGCGAGCAGCCCGCCCGCGCGCGCGACGTACCACCAGAGCTGGGTCGTCATGTCGTCTCCAACGCGACGGGGACGGCGTCGCCGTCCAGGAACGGGCGGAGGCTCGGGCTGGTGAGGATCGCCCCGTCGTCGTCGACGACGAGCCCGCCGACGCCGACCCGCTCGAGGAGGTCGAGGCCGGCGAGGGGCCCGGCCACGAACGCGGCCTTGGCGAAGGCCTCGGCCTGCCAGCCGTGCGCGGCGACCGCGGTCGCGGTCGCGACCCTGGCGTCGACCGGTCGGCCGCGCTCGGGGTCGATGAGGTGGTGGGCGGGGCCGTCGTCGGTGGTCCAGCGTCGCCGCAGCCGGCTCGAGGTCGCGACGGCGCCGTCGCGCAGGTGGACGACCGCGGCCGGGTCGGGGCGCCACGGGTGCTCGACGGCGACGACCCACGACGCCGCCGGTGGGGTGCCGGCGACGCGGACGTCGCCGCCGAGGTTGACGCAGGCACCGTCCGCGCCGTCCTCGAGCAGCTCGGCGACCACGAGGTCGGCCGCCAGCCCCTTGCCGATGCCGCCCGGGTCGACGCCGACCCCGGCCGGGAGGCGGGCGGTGCGAGCCGACGGGTCGAGCTCGATGGCGGCGCAGCCGCGAGTGAGCCGGCAGTCGTCGCTCGGCGACGCGGCCGCCTCGTCGAAGGCGGGCTCGTCGAAGCTGGTCGTGTAGCCGGCGCGGAGCACGTCGCCGAGCACGGTGGGGTCGAAGCGCCCGTCGGTGAGGCGCCAGGCGTCGACGGCCCGCTCGAGGAGCAGGAGCGTCTCGGCCGACACCGGCTGGGGGTCGGCGCCGGCCCGGTCGTTGAGCCGGCTGATCTCGCTGTCGGGCCGGAACCGGCTCCAGCGGCGCTCGAGGTCCTCGACGCGCCGGCGGGCTCGCCCGAGGAGCCCGGGCGAGCCGCCGACGATCAGGACGTGGGCGTCGCTGCCCATGGCGTGGAAGCGCTCAGCTGGCATGGCTGGTGGTGACGGGCCTCGCGGAGCTCGTCGAGCCGGCGGTCGCCGACAGGTCCCTCGAGGAGGAGGACCCGGTCGACGTCGACGCGGACGCCGACGTGTTGGCGGTGGTGCCGGAGCCGCTCGTCGTGTTCGTCGTCGTGGCGGTGGAGCTGGCGGCGGTCCCGGCGGCCATGGCGCCGACGAGGCCGGCGAACGCGACCGCGGAGACACCGGCGGTGACCCGGCGGGCCCGCGCCGCCGGGTGGGGGCGGCGCGGGCCCGGGGCGCCGGCGCGGGGGGAACGCCGGCTGGAGCGGGGGGACGGGGCGGGGACCCGGTCCGGGCGGTCGGGGCGGGGCGGCGGGTTGCTCATGGGGGCAGCATCGGCGCCCCGGGTCAGACGGTTCCGAGCCCCGCCCAAGAACTCGGTAAGAAGCTCGGGAAGGGCAGACGGGTCAGTCGGGGGCCGGCACCGGCAGCTCGACGGTGAAGACGGCGCCGCCGTCGGGGTGGTTGGCGGCTTCGACGTGCCCGCCGGCGGCCTCGACGGCCTCGCGGACGATCGAGAGCCCGAGCCCGGAGCCGGGAAGGCTGCGGACGTCGACCGCCCGGTGGAACCGGTCGAACACGAGCGGGAGGTCGCGGGGCGGGATGCCGGGCCCGTGGTCGCGCACCACGAGGCGCCCGGGGGCGACGGTCAGCTCGATCGGCGTGCCGTCGGGGCTGAACTTGGCCGCGTTGTCGAGCAGGTTCCCGATCGCGCGCAGCAGCTGGCCGGGCCGGGCCTCGACGACCGCGCGCGCGGCCGTCACCGTCACCGACCGACCGGTCCGACGCTCGGCGCGCTCGGCGGCCCGGTTCGCGAGCTCGTCGAGCCGAACCCGCTGCGGCGATTCGTCGTCGTAGCGGTCGATGGCGAGGGCGACGAGCTCGTCGACGAGCGTGGACAGCTCGCGCAGCTCGCTGTCGAGGTCGGCGAGCAGCTTCGTGCGCGGGCCGCCGGCGAGGTCGGGGTGGCGACGGAGCGTGTCGATGTTGGCCCGCAGGCTGGTGAGGGGGGTGCGGAGCTCGTGGCCGGCGTCCTGGACCAGCCGCTGCTGCTGGGTGCGGGACCGGTTCAGGGCGTCGAGCATGGAGCGGAAGGCGCGGGACAGGCGGCCCACCTCGTCGCGCCCGGCGTCGGGGACGTCGATGCCGAGCTCCCCCGTCGCGCCGACCGCCTCCGCGGCGTCGGTGAGGCGGAGCACCGGCCGGGTGGTCCGGCGGGCGATGAACCAGCCCGCGGCGCCGGCGAGGGCGATCACGGCGATGCCGATGGCGATCGACAGGTCGCGGAGCGACCCGAGGGTGTTGTCGGTCTCGCGGAGGCTGCGGGCGATCCGGATCTCGCCGCCGCCGGGCCGGGCCACCGAGATGACCCGGTACGACGTCCCGTCCTCCTCCTGGGTCGTCGGGTCGGAGACCGGGAGCGGCCCGGCGCTGGCGGTGGGAGCCTGCGAGATCGACGACTTGTCGACGGGCAGGTTCACCGCACCGGACCAGCCGCTCACGTTGCCGGCCGGGTCGACGCACTGCACCGAGCCGCGCGGCACGCCGCCGAGCAGGCCGCCGAACTCGGTGAGCGGGTTGCCGTTGCCGCCCTGCAGCTGGCCGCCCCGCTGCAGACTGTCGCAGAGCATGGTGGCGAGGTTGCCGTCGGGGTCGCGGAGCCGGGAGGCGTAGCTGAGCAGCTCGTCGTCGACGTCGTGGTGCAGCCGGTCGTCGGTCGCGACGTAGCTGACGACCGCCACCGCGACGACGGACACGGCGGCGAGGGCGGCGAGGGCGAGGGCCAGGCGGGCCCGCAGCGTCATTGCTCGCGCAGCGTGTACCCCACGCCGCGCACGGTCTGGAGGAGCCGGGCCTCGCCCGCCTCCTCGGTCTTGCGGCGCAGGTAGCCGATGTACACGGCCAGCGACTTCGAGTCGGGCCCGAAGTCGTAGCCCCAGATCCGCTCGTAGATGGTCGAGTGGGTGAGGACGATGCCGGCGTTGCGGGCCATGAGCTGCAGCAGGTCGAACTCGGTCTTGGTGAGCGCCAGCTCCCGGTCGCCCCGCCACGCCCGCCGGGCCGCCTCGTCCATGCGCAGGTCGCCGACGACCAGCTCCCGGTCCGGGGTGTCGTAGGTGGCGCGGCGCAGCAGCGCCCGCACCCGGGCCAGCAGCTCGTCGAGCGCGAACGGCTTCGGCAGGTAGTCGTCGGCGCCGGCGTCGAGGCCCGACACCCGGTCCGACACCTCGGTGCGGGCGGTCACGATGAGGATCGGGGTGCGGTCGTGGCGGGCCCGCAGCCTTCGGCACACGCTGAGCCCGTCGACGTTCGGCATCATGAGGTCCAGCACCACCAGGTCGGGCGGCGTGCCGTCGATGGCATCGAGTGCCGCCGACCCGTCACCGACGGCGTCGACCGTGTAGCCCTCAAGCTCGAGGGCGCGGACGATCGATTCGCGGGTGGCGCGGTCGTCCTCGGCGAGCAGGACCCGTCCGGGCATGCCCAACGTGTAGCCGGTGCGGGTGAGACGGGGGTAAGAGGCGCCCGGTCGGTGCGGTCAACCAGGGAGCACGAGGATGCCGCCGGCACCGAGACCGTGCCGGCCTGGGCCACCGCCGACGGCTCACCGAACCGGCGGTCCCGTGCCCGGCCCGTTCCCGCCGCTCCGGTCCCGGCCCGGGGTGTCGACGCGCGAACGTGGGGGGAAGCATCGGCCCCGGGTCGGGCGTTCGAAGGAGGGACCGGCGGCACGTCGGGAACCGATAACGGGCCTCTGACGTGATTCACAGCAACGTTTCAGCGACAACGACGATCATCAGATCGGTGGGGGCAACCCGGGGGACACCGACCGAACGGGCAGAACCCGAGGGAGCAGGCCGATGACCTGGTGGGACGAGGACCAGCCGACGAACCCGCGCCGTCCGGTGGGGCCCGATCCCACCCTCCCGCCGGACCCCACTCGAGGCTTGTGGCCCCCCGCCGGCCCGCCGACCTCGCCGCCGCCCGCCGGCGGCTGGCCCCCCGGCCCGCCCGGCGGCGGGTGGCCGCCCGTCGTCCCCACTCCCCCGTCCGGCCCGGGGCGCCGGAACCGGCGCCGGCGCCGCCGCGGCACCTTCGCCGCCCTCACCGTGGCCGCGCTCCTCGCGGTCGGGGCCGGCGCGCTGCTGGCGTGGGCGTCGGGTGGGCACTCGGGGATCTTCCCGACCACCTCCAACAGCTCGAACTCCCCCGCCAACCCGGTCAGCCACGCGCAGCTGAACCCGGCTGCCATCGCGGCCCAGACCGACCCCGCCATCGTGGACGTCACGGCCCGACTCGCCGACGGGAGCGGCGAGGCGGCCGGCACCGGCATGGTCCTCACCAGCTCGGGCGAGATCCTGACCAACAACCACGTGGTCGAGAACGCGGCCCTCGGCGGGATCACGGTCAAGATCTCGAACCGCTCCGACACGTTCCCGGCCAAGGTCGTCGGGACCGACCTCGTCGACGACATCGCGGTGCTGCAGGCCCAGGGCGCGTCGGGGCTCACCACCATCCCGCTGGGCAACTCGTCGCAGGTGTCGGTCGGCGACGGGGTGGTGGCGATCGGCAACGCGTTCAACCGCGCCGGCCCCCCGACGGTGACCGACGGCACCGTGACCGCGCTCGGCCGGTCCATCACCGTGCGCGGTGACGCCGGCACCGAGCAGCTCAGCAACCTCATCGAGACCAACGCCCAGCTCGAGCCCGGCAACTCGGGTGGTCCGCTCTTCAACGCGGCCGGGAAGGTCGTCGGGATGAACACCGCCGCCGCGACCGGGGCCATCCCCGAGTCCGGCACCAACGACGGCTTCGCGATCCCGATCAACGACGTCCTGTCGATCGTGCATCAGATCGAGGCGGGCAAGAGCGGCGGCAACGTCACCACCGGCCCGGCGGGGTTCCTCGGCGTGAGCGTCAGCGACAACAACAGCAGCGGCTTCGGTGGTGGCGGCGGTGGCGGTGGCGGCGTCACCGTGAAGACCGTCAACGCCGGCAGCCCGGCCGACAGCGCCGGCCTCGCCCCCGGCGACCAGATCACCGCCGTCGACGGTCAGCCGGTGACGTCGTCGACCCAGCTCACCCAGCTCATCAGCGGCAAGCACCCCGGCGACTCGGTTCGCATCACCTGGGTCAACCAGAACGGCGACCAGCACAGCGCCACCGTGAGGCTCGCCACCCGCCAGTCGGCCAACTGAGCGGGCCGCCCCGGCGGGCGGACCGCGCTACCGGGCGGCGATGAGGCCGGTGTCGCGCAGCGCCTCGTCGACGAACGGGCCGATGCCGCGGTCGACGAGGTGGCCGACGTGGCCCCCCGCGTACCAGTGGACCCGCGGCGCCCCCCAGTGGTCGGCCAGCGCAGCCGCGTGGTGGACCGGGTCGACGAGGCGGTCGCAGAGACCGGCGAACACGAACAGGCGCTCGGGCGGCGTGGCGGGGTCGAAGCGCAGCGGCGACACCACCTCGTGCACCACCGCGGCCTGCTCGAGCAGCGCCTCGTAGCGGGGGACATAGCGGGTCTCGGGCGGGGCGTTGCGCCGGAACACCTCGGGGAAGTCGACGATCGGCAGCCCCGCGATCACGCAGTCGAGGGCGGGCTCGAGCCCGGCCACGAGCGCCACCACCGAGCCGCCGAGCGAGAGCCCGAGCACGCCGACGCCGGCCGGTTCCTGGGTGCGCACCCACGCGAGGAGCTGGCGGACGTCGGCCGCGGCCTGGGCCAGCCCGTGCACGTTGTCGAGCGCGTCCAGGGTCGGGAACTCGCCGCCGGTCCCGCGCGGCGGCCGCCGCGACCCGTGCAGCGGCAGCACCGGCAGCGCCACGTTGAGCCCCAGCTCGCGGTGCAGGTGCACGGCGCGGAACAGCCGCCGGTCGATCACGGGCCGCCCCATCTCGGTGGCGTGCACGCAGACCAGCCACGGGCGGGGCCGGTCCCGGTGGCGGAGCACGTACGCGGTCACGGTGTCATTGCCGGGATAGCCGGACCATCGCTCGCCGCCCGGCTCGCCGGGGTGGGGTCGCCACCCGGTCGGGAACCGCAACCGTTCCCAGCGCGTCACGTCGACCCACGCCATCCCCAGCTCGGCGTCCGGCACCGCCGGGTCGTCGTGGTAGCGGCGCGGGTCGTCGAGCCAGCCCTGGGCCGCGAACCACGTCGCGGCCTCGTCCAGCTCGGCCTCGCTCACCGCCAGCGCGGCTGGCGTCGGCGGCCGCCGGAGCAGCGTGAACGCGGCCCGGCAGAACTCGTCGGTCGCCACCCCGGCCAGCACCGCCAGGCTCGGCGACGGGGCGGTCAGACCGGCGCTGGCGAACCGGGCCTGGCGGTGCGCGCGCGCCCACGGCGACGCGTAGAGGGCGGTGCGCCACGCCGGTCGCAGCAGGCCGCGGGCCTGCGCCAGCACCCCGGGGACGCCCTCGGGAAACGGGTACGGGTCGTCGGCGGCGGGATCGGCGTCGACGATGGCGCTCACCGGCGCGCCACCTCGACGTCCGGGCGCGGGGCGGACGGCGGCGCGGCCCGCAGACCGTCGAGCCAGCGGGCGATGGCGTCGACGACGTACGCGGTGCGGACGCTGTACACCACGTCGAAGGCGTGCTGCGCGTGCGGCAGCTCGACGTAGACGACCGGCTGCTTCGACACCGCGCGCAGCGCCGCCACGAAGTAGCGGGCGTCCTCCACCCAGGCCAGCGTGTCGTGGCCGCCGTGCACGACGAAGAACGGGGGCGCGTCGGGACGGACGAGACTGACCGGCGACGCCGCCTCCCAGCGGTCCCGGCACTGCTCCGGCGAGCACTTCATCACGAGCCGCTCGAGGAACGGCCGCATCGCGTCGCGGCCGCGCACCCCGTGCTGATCCAGGAAGTCGTAGACGCCGTACATGGGCACGCAGGCCATGACCGACGTGTCGACGTCCTCGAAGCCGGGCTGGTAGCGGCGGTCGTTCGGCGTCAGGGCCAGCAGCGCGGCCAGGTGGCCGCCCGCCGAGCCGCCGGTCACGACGACGGTGCTCGGGTCGGCGCCGTACTCCGGCCCGTGGCGGCGCACCCACGCCAGGGCCCGCTTCACGTCGACGAGATGGTCGGGGAACGTCGCCCGCGGCGAGAGGCGGTAGTTCGGCGCCACGCCGACCCAGCCGCGGGCGGCCAGGTGGTACAGGAGCGGCTGGCCCTGCTGGTGCTTGTTCCCGACGACCCACGCGCCGCCGTGGATCTGGAGCACGACCGGCCGCCCGGTCGCGTCGCCGGGCGGCCGGTACACGTCGAGACGGTGCCGCCGCTGCTCGCCGTAGGCGAGGTTGGAGATCCGCTCCACGCCGCGGGCGCGCATCCGGAACGGCGACAGCAGCTGGCCCCGCGACACCACGGCGGCCGCCGACCCGACCGCTTCGGCGGCCCGGCCGGTCGGGTCACCGAAGCCGGCGTCGCCCATCGCCTCGGCGAGCACGGCTGCGGTCGTGCCGTGCCAGCGGGCCGCGATCGCCAGCCCCGCCCACGACGCCACGCTGATGCCGAGCCCGACCCACCCCGCCGGCTCGGACAGCGCGCCGAGCGCCACGAACACGATGGTGGCGACCACCTGCCAGGCGAGGTGGAGGGCGGCGAGCTCGCCGGTCAGCCACCCGGCCATGAAGAAGGGGAAGGCGAGGGCGGACGGCCGCCGCGGGGCGGCGACGGCGAGGAGCGTGAAGACCGCTCCGAGCACGCTGACGGCCAGGAACGCCGTTCCCACGAGTCGCATCGTAAACGAGCGGGCCGTTCGTCGTTGTGCTCGCTGAAGGACCACGACCTCGCTACGCTGCGCGCGCCTTTGTCGCGGTTCGCGCGACGACGGACCCTCAGCGAAGGGGGCGTGTCTCGATGCGACGCCTGGGCGGCCTCGACGCCGCGTTCCTCTACGCCGAGACGCCGGCGTGGCACATGCACGTCTCGGCGCTCCTCATCGTCGACCCGAGCGAAGCCCCCCAGTTCAGCTTCGACGGCATCAAGGCCATGACCGTCGAGCGGCTGCCGAGCGTGCCCCAGTTCCGGTGGCGCCCGGTCGAGGTGCCGCTCGGGCTCGACCGACCGGTGTGGGTGGAGGCCGAGGACTTCGACCCCGACTACCACATCCGTCGCATCGGCGTCCCGACGCCGGGCGGCGAGCGCGAGCTCGGCGACCTGGTGGGTCGCCTCATCGGGTACAAGCTCGACCGGTCGAAGCCGCTCTGGGAGATGTGGGTCATCGAGGGTCTCGACGACGGCAACGTCGCCGTGCTCACCAAGATCCACCACTCGATCATCGACGGCGTGTCCGGCGCCGGGCTGGCCGAGATCCTGCTGGACCTGGAGCCGAACGCGAAGCGGCCGCCGCCCGACCTCCGCGGGTCGCTGCACCACCTCCACGTGCCGAACGGGTGGCGGCTCTTCGGGCAGGCCGTCGCCACCGCCGCCATCACGACGCCGTGGCGCATGGCCCGGTACAGCGCCGAGCTGACGCGCAAGGCGGTCACCCTGGCCGGGATGCTGCGCAGCGATCGCCCCCCGACCACGCCGCTGCAGACGCCGCGGACGCGGTTCAACGCGCCGATCACGCCGCACCGGTCGTTCGCGGCGTCGAGCGTGCCCCTCGAGCGGGCGAAGGCGATCAAGCGCGCCTACGACGTGAAGCTGAACGACGTGGTGCTGGCCCTCTGCGCGAGCGCGCTGCGGCGCTACCTGCTGCACCTGGGCGAGCTGCCGGACCAGCCCCTCGTCGCCCAGGTCCCGGTGTCGCTGCGGGTCGAGGGCGACGACCAGGTCGGCACGAAGGTCGGCCCCATGTTCACGTCGCTCGCCACCGACGTCGAGGACCCGGTGCTGCGGCTGATCGCGATCCACGACGACACGAAGCGGGCCAAGGAGATGCGTCGGGCGCTGTCGGCGCACGGGATCATGGGCCTCACCGAGACCACGCCACCGGGGCTGCTCACCCTCGCCGCCCGGATGTACACGATCGCCGGCCTCGAGGAGCACGGACCGCCGCTCTACAACGTGATCATCTCGAACGTGCCCGGCCCCGCGTTCCCGCTGTACCTCGCCGGCGGTCGGCTGGCGTCGATGTTCCCGATGGGCCCGCTGCTGCTCGGCGGCGGCCTGAACATCACCGTGCTCAGCTACCAGGACCGGCTCGACTTCGGGTTCCTCACCTGCCCCGAGAACGCGCCGGAGACCGACGCCATCGCGGCGGGGATTCCGCTGGCGCTCGAGGAGCTCGAGCGGGCCGCCGGCCTGACCCCCGAGCCGGCCGTCGACGAGCCGGCGGTGCCGGCCGCCCCACCGCCGGTGCCCGAACCGACCGGCTGATCGGCCGGCCCGCCGCGGTTCAGGTCAACGCCAGCACCAGGATCACCGCCACCGCGTTGAAGGTGGCGTGGGCCACCATGCCGGGCCCGAGGCGCTGGTAGTGCCATCGCAGCGCGCCCAGCAGGACCCCGGTGGCGGCGATGGTCACGAAGGTGATGAGCATCTCGTACGCGGTCATCCCGACCTGGTAGTGGACGACCGCGAAGCAGCCGGCCTGCGCGAACACGGCGACGCGCGCGCCGAAGCGGCGGGTGAACACCGACTGGACGAGGCCCCGGAAGAACAGCTCCTCGATCAACGGCGCCCCGACGCAGATGAACAGCACCGCGATCACGACCGTGATGAGGTCGCGGTGCAGGTCGGTGGCGAAGCCGTTGGTGCGCACCGTGCGCCGGGGGGCGAGCGGGATGAACGGCAGGACGAGCACGATGCTGCCGATCCGGCCGATCAGCGCCGCGACCAGACCGGGGCCGACGTCCCGCCACCGGAGGCGACCCCAGCCGAACTGGCGGAGGGAGCCGTCGCCGTGGCGGCGCGCCGCGACGAGGGGGGCGGACAGCAGGCCGGCCCAGAGCCCGAACTGCGAGACGACCAGGACGGTCGGGGAGCGACGCGACACGCCGAGCGCGATCAGCAGGTAGCCGAGCCCGAGTCCGAGCGCCACGCCGCCGATGAAGCCGGCCAAGGCCAGGCCGCCGCCCCGCTGGCCCGGC
>Ga0073928_10003704_pt1 | contig 23670 bp, 17 predicted proteins | sample PaiPotPPA55metaG_FD_76969 | JGI IMG/M metagenome (GOLD analysis project Ga0073928, IMG submission 76969) | Iron sulfur acid spring bacterial and archeal communities from Banff, Canada, to study Microbial Dark Matter (Phase II) - Paint Pots PPA... ...
GCCATCATCACGCAGAACGTGCACGTAGCTATCGCCGCCCACCCCACCGGCGTTCTTTTTTGCCATCGAAAGCACCTGCACCATGGCGAGAATCCCGGCCGCTACGGGCATGTCGGCACGGTATAGTCGGTCAGCGAACGAGCGGACTATCGTCCCCGTCCCTTCCATTTCGAGTACCTTCATGCGGCGGACGGAACTGCAATCTATGGCCCAGCCGCTCGCTTTCTTTTCACCTTTCAGCTTGAACGCGGCGAGTAGCCGCATCTTCGTGTCTCCGGCGTCGGGATACACGCCGAAATCCTCTCTGTAGAGTTTCACCATTACAGAGCGCAGCAGTTCGTCCACTGCTTGGTTGGTGCCCACGTCCTTTTCTTCTAAGCGGCTAAAAATCCTCTCGACCGCTGTATCCATGAGATTCCCGTTCAAACACGCGCCGGTTATCATGCCCGTCAACTTCCAAGTGGTGGGAATCTTGTGGACGCGGAGGCGAAAATCGCCGAAGGATTCCTCCGTGTCAGCCCCGAAAACAACCCCCCCCCGACACAGCATCGCCGCCGCGATAGTCATGCGCTTCACCCCCCGAAGCCCTTCTGCCTTCGGAGCGGGCTTCGGCGCAATCATACGCCGTCACCTGCATCAAGTAAATAATCGTGCATGTTCTAATCGCCGATTCGCTATTAGGATTTGAGGCTCGACAAATGGCCCGTGACTTCAGGGGCTGAAGCCCCTCCTCTGGCAAGCGGGAGTGCGGCGGGGTTAAAACCCCGCCCTTCCGGCGGCGCGCACTGCGAGGCACAGTTTCGGAGTGCGAGGATGGCCGCTTCGTGGACACCGGATCGGGAGGCGCGGGCGATTCGACCTGCCCGATATGTTCGATGATGTATTTCTTTTCAGGCTCGATCCAGCGGCCGTCGTCGGTGAGATGGGCGTAGGCGCGCACGGCGTTGATGATGACGTTGCCGGTTGGCTTTACCCTGCTGGCGCGCTCGATGATGAATTCAAGCGCGGTACGGATATGTCCTCTGCGGCGGTTGAAGAGGCCGGTGGCATGGGCATGGCGGTAAAGAGCGGAATGGTGCGCGATGCCGTATTCCTCGACGATCTCGGGAGCGCTGCGCCAGTTGAGGAAAGCTTCCTCGATGGCGGGGCGGTCCGGGTGTTTGCAGACGGTGCAGCGGCGCGCGTGTCGCCCTTTTTCTCGTGGCCCCTGCTGTGGCGCGAGTTTCGCGCTCCGAATCAAAGTGCGGCCGATCATGTCGGCTCCTCCTCGGGAGCGTCGATGCCCCCGACTGACGCTAACAGGAGGAAAGGGCGCGATGCAAGAAGGAAAACATTAAAAAAAGTACAGGTTATAGGACTGTACTCGCGAGCTAGTACCTAAAATCGAATCGCAAGTCTAGGGAGGAGCAAACGGCGAAATTCCTATGATATGGAATGAAATATCGAGCCTAGGAAAGCGGAACGGCAATTCGATACCACCTAGCACGATATCGCTACCATTCCCGCGTGTAAGTAGTCTATTAAGCGGTGACGGCAGAAGAGCCTGGCTGGCGGGCCGCTGTTGGGGTTTTCTGCTAGTATTCGACTGAATTTTCGAGGTGCGTGCATGCAGACGCTCTGGCAGGACTTGCGGTACGGGCTGCGAATGCTGGCGAAGTCGCCGGGATTTACGGCGGTGGCGGTGTTGACGCTGGCGCTGGGCATTGGCGCGAACACGGCGATATTCAGCCTGATCGACGCGGTGATGCTGCGAGCGTTGCCTGTGGAGAAGCCGTCACAGCTGGTGGCACTGAAATGGAGCGCGCGCAAGGCACCCAAGATTCACGGCTACATGATGGCCGGCGATTGCGTCACGGATATGCGATTCGGAGCGCCGAATCCCTCGGGCTGCTCGTTCTCGGAGCCGATGATGCGGGAGTTCGAGCAAGCCAACGTGTTTTCGGGAGTGGCGGCGTTCGCCAACGCGGGGCGGCTGAATCTGACGGGCAACGGCGATGCGAGCGTTATCAACGGGCAAGTGGTTTCGCGAGATTTCTTTGGAACGCTGGGCGTGAAAGCCGCGGTGGGCCGCGTTTTTCAAGCGAGCGACGATTCGCCGTCGGCGGCTGCCGTCGCAGTGCTGAATTATGGTTACTGGCAGAGCGCGTTTGGCGGCTCGCGCGATGCGATTGGGCGCACGATTCAGTTGAATGGCGTTCCAGTGACGATCGTTGGCGTGGCCGAACAGCGATTCACCGGAATTGCGCCCGGGAGCGATTTCGACGTCTGGCTGCCGCTTGCCGACGCGCAAAGGATCAGCGATCCCAAGCGCTGGCGGAACCGGCAGGGCGACGTGTCGTTCTGGTGGATGACGGTGGTGGGGCGGCTGAAACCGGGCGCGGCGCTGCCGCAAGCGCAAGCAACGATCAGCGGAATTTTCCGCAACGAAATGCTGCACGGGTCTGTGCCGCTGTTCGAGGCGGGCGGCGGAATGCCTGGGCCTCGCGGGCCTGCACCCGCAGGCGGGATGATGATGCGACAGGGGGTTGCCGGCGCCGCGCCACCGCCCGGCACCCCAGGGACGACTCCAGCGGGTGGAAAGCTGCCGGCCGCGAATCAACTGCCGTCTGCTCCGCCATCGAAAGGTGGGCAATCTCAAGCGCCCCCGGGCCCGCCAGCGAAAGTTGCAATAGGCGAGATGGCGGGCGCGACGCCGAACGAGGTTGCCGGCAAGGCGATGACATTGTCGACGCCCGCCGATGAACCGGCGGTGACGCTGATGTCCGCACAAAGCGGGTTGACCGGGTCGCGCAACGAGTATTCGAATCCACTGTATGTGTTGATGCTCGCGGTGGGAATTATTTTGCTGATCGCGTGCGCGAACGTGGCGGGACTGACGCTGGCGCGATCGTCGGCGCGGCGAAAGGAAATGGCGGTACGTTTGGCGCTGGGCGCGGGTCGCGCGCGGATCGTGCGCCAACTGCTGACCGAAAGCTTGATGCTCTCAACGCTCGGCGGCGCGCTGGGGATTTTGTTCGCGTATTGGGGTGCGCACGCGATCGCGTCGTTTGTATCGAGCAATCAAACGCGTCCGCTGGGATTCACGCTGGGCGTGGATATGCGGGTGCTTGGGTTCACGGCCGCGATTGCGCTTCTTACGGGGATTCTTTTCGGCATCGCACCGGCATTTCGAAGCGCGCGCGGTGATTTGACTGAATCACTGAAAGAGGGGTTCGGCGTTTCCCCTGGAATCGTGCGCGCGGCGGGGAAATGGTTGAGCGCCGGCAACGCGCTGGTGGTTGCGCAGGTGGCGCTGGCGGTGGTGGTGCTGGTGGGCGCGGGATTGCTGGTGCGCACGCTGCAAAACTTGCGGAGCATCGACGTGGGATTCGACGCGCACAACATCGTGGTTTTCGACATCGACCCCACGCTGGCCGGATATAAGGATGCGCAGGTCGATAGTTTCTACCGCGATTTGCAGGGCCGGCTCGCGGAGACGCCGGGAGTGAAGTCGGCGAGCTATTCGGCGCTGCCGCTGCTGAGCGGCAGCTTGATGATGACTCGCTTTCACTGGCCCGGAGCGCCGGCAGACCGAGAAGACGATACGAACATGCTGCCGGTGGGAGCGGATTTCTTTGCGACGATGCAAATTCCGTTTTTAACGGGGCGGGGTTTCAACGCGTCCGACTACGCGCTGGCGGCCGCCAAAAGCGGCATCGCGCCGGTTTCGGCGCCGACGCCGGCGATCGTGAATCAGGCGCTGGTGGCGAAATATCTGGGCAAGGAAAACCCCATCGGAAAGCGTTTCGGCGAATCGGCTGGAGACGAGAACAGGCCAAAAAGCGCCGGCTACGAAATCATCGGCGTGGTGCGCGATGCGAAATACAACGACCTGCGCCAGGAAATCGGCGCGACGATGTACGTGCCGCAGAGCGGCATGGGCGCCTCGTTCGAGGTTCGCACGGCGGCCGACCCGCAAGCGCTGCTTCCGGCGATTCGCAAAGTTGTTGCGCAACTAAACGCGAACCTTCCGCTATTTCACGTGACGACACAATCGGAGCAAATCGACCGGCTGCTGTTTCAGGAGCGGCTGGTGGCAAGGCTTTCGGCGTTTTTCGGTTTGCTGGCGCTGGTGCTGGCGTGCATCGGGCTTTACGGGCTTTTGTCGTATGAAGTGGCGAGGAGAACGCGCGAAATCGGCATTCGCATGGCGCTCGGCGCACAAATGGGCGACGTGCTGCGGCTCGTCGTGAGGCAGGGAATTGCGCTGGCTGTGGTGGGCGCGGCCGTGGGAATCGGCGTGGCGCTGGGTGTGACGCGGTATTTGACGTCGATGCTCTACGATGTGCGCGCCAACGATCCGGTGACGATTATCGCGGTGGCTGGGCTTCTGGCGCTAGTCGCGCTGGCTGCTTGCTACATTCCGGCGCGGCGCGCTACGCGCGTCGATCCTATTATTGCGTTGCGCTACGAATAGGGCGAAGTTCCAGGATTAGCCGATGACGCCGTCGGTCACTTGAAGCCGTTCTTGTAAATCACGCCGTCTTTCATTACGAAGCGGACGTTTTCCAGCTCTTCGATGTGCGCGAGTGGATCGCCGCCGACGCCGACGATGTCCGCGATTTTCCCCGCCTCGATGGTCCCAAGGCGGTCGCTCCAGCCGAGCATTTCAGCGGAAGTAGACGTTGCTGTGCGGATGGCTTGCATCGGCGTCATGCCGTAGTCCACGTAATATTTGAACTCGCGAGCTTGATTCAGCTCGGTCCAAGGGAATCCGCCCACATCGGTGCCGAAAACGATTTTGACGCCTTTGCGCACGCCTTCTTGAAACGCTTTTTTCTCGCTCTCGACCATCGGCTTCCAGTTTCCGCCGCGCCCGGGAGCAACGTAAGCGCCGACGGTAATCGTGGGACACCAGTACGCGCCCTGTTTGATGGCTTGGTCAAGCAGAGCGGGCGTGAAACCGTCGCCGTGCTCGATGGAATCGACACCGGCGCGAAGCGACGCTGCAATTCCGTCCGAGCCGATCGAGTGAGCCGCGACTTTGTGTCCCAGGCGATGCGCTTCTTCGACGATGGCGCGGGCTTCGTCGTCGGTGAAATTCACGTGGCTGTGCAGGACGCCGTCGGGCGCGAAAAAGTAAGCGCGATCGGAATAATATTTGATCCAGTCGGCGCCGTGTGCGATTTGATCGCGCACGGCCAGGCGCGCGCCGTCTACGCCATCCACTACCTGAACGCCGTGAGGCATGTTCAGTTCCCACGAATAACCGAGCAGGGGATACATGCCCGTGGGCGCCATCGCGCGCGTTGAGGCAAAAATGCGCGCGCCCGGAACTTCGCCGCGCTGAATTGCCATTTTCACGTCAACGTCCGCGTACATCGCGCCTTCCGTTTCAAGATCGCGAATCGTGGTGAAGCCGTGATCGAGGGCGATATGCGCGTTGCGCGCCGCGAGTATCGCGCGGTAGGGGATCGACTGCTTCAGCAGTTGCTCGTCGTAGTCGGCGGCCGTCACGTCTCCCTGAAGAAGGATGTGCGTGTGCATGTCCATGAATCCGGGGAGAACCGTGGCTTGCGACAGGTCAATCACCTGCGCGCCGGCGGGCGCCGTGCCTCCCGGCGTGACGGAAACGATCTTGCCGGCTTCGACCAGGATCAACGCGTTCGAGATGGGCTGGTCGCTCTTGCCGTCGATTAATTTTCCGGCGCGGATGGCGATTTGGCCGGGAGCCTGCGCGTAGAGCGTCGAGCAGCAGACTAGAGCTAACGCAATGAGTGCGACAAATGCGAAGCGGCGGGACATGTATGCCTCCTTCACTGTTTCGGCGGGACTATAGGCGATGTCGCCGATGTACGCAACAGAGGGCGTGTTCGAGGCAACCCTCGCCGGCAGTTCGAGTATCATTCTTGTCAGCCGGCGAATCGAAGGGCTAGTCAGCCGGCAATTGAACGCGCCCCATGACATCCAGCCGCGGGCACCGCATCGTAAATATCGAGATGGCTCGCAAGCTGCTCGCAAAAGCAGCCGCGCCGCCGGATTGGCAACTCACCGCCGAGCAATTTCAAATCACACTCGAGCGCAGCGCAACGCATCGATTCGGGAGCGGTTCCGCCGCCGGCGAGCCTCCTGAAGCGAAAGCATCGAGCGCCTATTTTGAGTCGCTGCGTCTCGCGGATCTTGCCCTCGCTTGCGCATGCAGCGCGGGTTGCTCCGCGGCGTGGGACCACTTCGTCGCGCAATATCGGCCGGAACTTTACCGCGCGGCTCGCGCGATTGCTGGTGAGTCGGGGGCGCGTGAGCTGGCCGACTCGCTCTACGCCGAGCTGTTCGGCCTGCGCGAGAAAGAAGGCCAGCGAAAATCGCTCTTCGATTATTTTCACGGGCGCAGCAAGCTCGGAACCTGGCTGCGAGCGATTCTCGCGCAGCGCCACGTGGACGATTTCCGCCGCGGACGAAAAACCGATTCGCTCGACGACGCCGACGATGGCGAGCAACACAACGAGCCCGTTGCCTCCAATACGGCGCCCGATCCCGAGCGCGAAAAATATCTGGTGATGATGCAAGCAACGCTCGCGGCGATACTGGACGCACTTGCGCCGGGCGACCGTCTGCGCCTCGCGTATTACTACGTGGATGAACTCACGCTGGCGCAGATCGGAAAACTGCTTGGCGAGCACGAAGCGACGGTTTCGCGGAAACTCGAGCGCACTCGGCGCGAGGTGCGCCAGCAGGTGGAAGCGGCGCTTCTCAAGGAAAGAAAACTGAGCGAGGCGCAATTGCGGCTGTGCTTTGAATACGCGCGCGAGCAATGGCCGTTCGATTTGACGCTGCGCCTGCAAGCGGGCCAGTCGCGCCCGGTATCCGCGCGCGACTGACAGAGGGGAGCCGCGACGGTTGCAAGATTTCGCAGCTCGTGCATTCTAAGGTAGGGGAGAGAACTGGGATGGCTTCGCGGGAACAAGACAAAGCACCGTATAAGACGCCTGACAAGGCAATCGACGGCCTCCTCCGCCGAAGCCTCGCGCAGACACCGCCTTCGCAGGATTGTCCCGCGCCGGATATTCTCGCGGCTTACTACGATCGCTCGCTTGATTCACAAGAAGCCACGCGTTACGACCTGCATTTTTCAACCTGCGCCCATTGCCGCGTGCAACTGGCGGCGATGGTTCGCGCCGGTGAGCCCGAAGCTGCCAAAAAAGAATCGAGCGGCTGGGGCTGGCTGACGCAACGCTGGTGGTTCGTGCCGGCCTTGGCCACCGCTGCGCTCGCTCTCGTAGTTTCCGTGCCGCTGATTCGCAGGATTTACCAGCCGGTTCCCACGCAACAAGTCGCGATGAACGCTCCCGCTCCTGCCGCGGTGCCCGCCACGGGCTCGGAGAGTGATGCGGCAACATCTGCGGACACGCAATTACTCGATCGCGCTCGCAAAGAAGCAGCGCCACACGCCGCGCCAGCGGGAATTCCAGAAAAGAATAAAGACTTGCGCGTCGCAGCCCCGTCAAGGGGCGAGTTCAGCGCAAAATCGGCGTCGCCGCGCCCCCTATCGAAAACGCAAGATGCGGAGCGAGCGCCTGCCGCAGCGGATTCGCTGACAGCCCAGTCCGAGCCGGCTCCTTCCGCGCCCGCTTCGAGCGCCGCAGCGAGACGCGCAGCGCCCGCACAATCGGCGGCTCGATCGTCAGGTGTGCGGTCGTCAGCCACTGGATCGTCGGGGGCAGGCGCGACGGGCGGCTTCACCGCGCAGAATCAGGTCCGGCAACAAAACCAGCGCCAAAATCAGCAATCGAATCAGCCGCAGAACCAACAGCAGAACGAAATCACCGCGCAAGTCCAAAGCCAGACGGTGCAAGTAGAAGCGCAGGCGCGGGAAGAACGCGAAGAGCCGCAGGCGGGTTCGGCTGGGAGTGGCGCCATCGGAGGCGCCGGTGCGCCGGCGCCGCGGTCGGATTCAAAGCAAGTTACCGAAGCTGCGCCGCTCTACTCGGCCGACGGGAAGCTTGTATTGAGAGGCGACAAAGCAGCCGTGCGGAACGCCAAAAAATCCTCCATCTTAAGGATTTATTCGTCACCAGATGACGATGGATGGTGGCGGTTGCCCGGCGATGGATACGTTGAGTTTTCGCCAGACGCCGGTGAGGACTGGCACCGGCAACTCCTCGACAGGGACGCTCAGCTTCTTACAGGTGCGGCGCCCGGAGGAAGGGTTTTCTGGATCGTCGGCCGCGAAGGCGTAATTTATCTGACGACCAACGGAACGAAGTGGAAAAAAATCATCCCGCCCGACAACGCCGATTTCGTGGCAATTACCGCGCGCGATGCCCGTTCAGCTTCCATCACCGCCTCCGATCGCCGCTTATTTACGACAGAAGACGGCGGCAGGACATGGCGCATCACTACGCCGTAAATGCCCCGCAAGTTTTGCTCTGCAAGAAATCCTGCTCGCGGCGTACTAACTTTGGAAGAGGCTCAATCAGGAGGATTCGATGTTCACGCGAAACGCCATGATTTGCTGCCGTTCAATTCTGGTTGCATTGCTCTTACTGCAACCGATGGCAGGATGCTTCGAAAGGGTTGACGCAGCGCAGGAAAGGGAAAAGGTCCAGAAAGAAGACCCCAAACAAGATCAAAAAGAGGGAGCCGCCGGCAGCGCGTCGCCCGCATCGACAACCGCAAAAGATCAACTCGATCTTTCGGTGACGGTCTACAACTCGAACCTCGCGCTGGTTCGCGACGTTCGGCAGATTCATCTGCCTTCTGGCGTCGTTCCGCTGCGATTTGAAGACGTCGCCGCTTCGATCAATCCCACTACGGTACATTTCCGCTCGCTTGCAGAGCCCGCAAAACTCAGCGTGATCGAACAGAATTACGAATACGATTTGCTCGACCCGCAGAAGTTGCTGCAAAAATACGTGGGCCGCGAGGTTACGCTCGTTCGCCCGGAGCTGGAAGGCAGCTCGACGCACTGGGTGGAAACGAAAGCGCTCTTGCTGGCCGACAATAATGGGCCCGTATGGAAAATCGGCAACGAGATCGTCACGGGAATGTCGGCCGACTCCTATCGCTTCCCGGACCTGCCGGAAAATCTCTACAGCCGCCCGACGCTTCTGTGGACGCTCGATAATCGCGGCGCCGCTTCGCAACGTGTCGAGGCTTCCTACCTCACGAGCAACATGAATTGGAGCGCCGATTACGTTCTCACCGTTGCGCGCGACGAGAAAAATGCCGACCTTGACGGCTGGGTCACGCTCACAAACAGCAGCGGTGTGGCCTACCACAACGCCAAGCTACAGCTTGTCGCGGGCGAGATACATGCCGTGACGCCCGCGGCAGCTCCGAAGGCCATGCGATCCGTCGTGATGGCAATGGATGCTAAGCAACAGCAGCAATTCGAGCAGGAAGCATTTTCGGAATATCACCTGTACACGCTGGGCCGCCGCACTTCGATCCAGAACAACGAGTCGAAACAGATCAGCCTGCTCTCGGCAAGCGCTGTTCCGGTGGAAAAATCATTGCGGGTGGAAGGGGAGCCGTATTACTACCGCAACTCGCAGGGCATCGGCAATCCGGTCACGCAGCCGGTGAAAGTGTTCTATCGTTTTCGAAACGAAGAAAAGGGTGGGCTTGGCATGCCGCTGCCAGCTGGAATCGTGCGCGTGTACCAGTCGGATTCAAAAGGCGGCGCGCAGTTCGTCGGCGAAGACCGCATTAGCCACACGCCGAAGGATGAAACGATCAACATTTACGTCGGCAACGCATTCGATGTCGTTTGCGAACGCAAACAGATGGACTACAAAAAGCTCGCAGGCAATCTCTACGAAATGGAATATCAAATCACGCTGCGCAATCACAAGGACGGCCCGGTAACAGTCGAAGTGCGGGAGCCGGTGGGCGGCGACTGGGAAATCGTCAATTCGAATTTTAAGGAAACGAAACTCAGCTCGACCGCGATTGGTTTCTCGGTTCCCGTCGAGAAAAACGGGGCTGCGACGCTCGACTATCGTGTCCGCGTAAAATACTAGGCTGCAATCTGCGTCCTCGCCGGCTTCTTCCGCAACACGCCGGCGAGAAGCCTGAGCGAAGACTTCGCGCGAATCAGTAGCGCCGGTGAGTAAACTGCGTATAATCTCCGCCACACCAGTATGAGCGACAAGCGGCCAACTCCGAGGTATCGCGGCGAACAACGATCCGCCGAAGTGTATGCGGGCGGAATGCTCGGCAAACGGATGTCGGTGCCGGCCATCAGTTCGTTGCTCGAGCAAAAAGCCAGGGAAACTTTGAAGCCGCAGGCGTGGGACTACGTTGCCGGCGGCGCGGGGCTCGAGCAGTCGATCCGTGCGAATCGCGAAGCTTTCGATCGCTGGAAATTGGTTCCGCGAATGCTGCGCGACATTTCGCAGCGCGACATGACCACCGAACTTTTCGGCATGCAACTTCCTGCTCCAGTGCTTCTCGGCCCGGTGGGCGTTCAGGGAATCATGCACGCGGATGCGGAACTCGCAGTAGCTCGCGCCGCCGCCTCGATCGGAATTCCGATGGTGCTCAGCACGGTGTGCTCGCGGCCGATGGAAAAAGTCGCCGAAGCGCTCGGCGACGGAATTGGCTGGTTTCAGCTTTATTGGAGCACTGACCAGGAAGTTACCGCCAGCTTTCTGCACCGCGCCGAGGCCGCCGGTTTCAAAGCTTTGGTAGTTACTCTCGACATCCCAATGCTTGGCTGGCGCGAGCGCGATCTCGAGCACGCCTACCTGCCGTTTCTTTTTGCGGATGGAATCGCGAACTACACCACCGACCCGGTTTTCCGTTCGCGCCTCGTGAAGCCTCCGGAAGAGGACCCGGCCGCCGCCGTCGCGCTTTGGGGCAGCATCTTTGCCAACGCTTCGTTGACCTGGGAAAGTTTGCGCTTCCTGCGCCAGCACACGAAGCTCCCGATTATCCTGAAAGGAATTTTGCATCCGGAAGATGCGGCGTGCGCTCTCGATGCGGGCGTGGATGGCATCATCGTTTCGAATCACGGCGGACGCCAGGTGGACGGCGCGATCGCCGCGCTCGACGCGCTTCAGCCCGTGCTCGAAGTCGTGAAGGGCCGCTTTCCCGTTCTTTTCGACAGCGGAATTCGATGCGGTGCGGATGCGATTAAAGCGCTCGCTCTAGGCGCGAAAGCGGTGCTGCTTGGCAGGCTCTACATCTGGGGACTTGCGGTTGCGGGCGAAGCGGGAGTTCGCGATGTGGTTTTGAATTTCCTCGCCGACCTCGACATTAATTTAGGCCTGTGCGGGTTCACTTCGTTACGCGACCTGAACCCCTCCGTTCTGGTCCGGTCCTGAACTCAGATAAATTCCGATGGTTTTCGGCTAGTGCTTTCCGGCGGGATGCTGCTGAAGCAGAGCGAACTCGTGCGCAAAGAGAGGGTTCGCGGGAAACTCCGTCGCAAGCTCCCCTAGTAGCGTCAGCGCCCTGGCGGGCCGGTGTTCGCGTTCGCAGGCGAGCGCCAGCAAAATCTTTGCAAATGGCGCGAGATAGCGCCCGTGAGCAGCAGCTGACTCCATCTCCTCCATCCCGCGCTGTTTGTCTCCGTGAATGCCGCCCACCCACAGGAAGGCGCGCTTAATACCCGGAAGCGAGCCGATAATATAGTTTCCGGCTCCGAGCGCGACGTAGGCATCCTGCGCATTGGGATCGATGGCCAGCACTGTTTTGGCTTCGGCCTCGGCCTGGCGAATCAAGCCCAGACTCGCCATCTGCTTTTTCTCGATTAACTGATCGTAGTCCGCTTCCATCCCGTCCGTCATGGTGAGAACCAGAAGGCCATGCGGATCGTTCGTGCGCGTTTTCAGAATTTCTTTCGCTTGCTCGCGAGCGACGTGATTCGCCTGGATGAATGCGGGGTTATGGTTTAGCGCCGGGTCGCCGTCAATGCCGTTGAGGAACTTCGAATCGTTCAAGAAAAAGTCGGACGTGAGGACGCCCTTCTGGTTGAACTGCTCGAAAAGATAGCTGGCGGCCTCGGCAGCCTTTCCAAGAGGATCCTCCGGATGCATGGTCTGGTAGGTGACGAACTGAGAGCGAGCGCCCTTGAAGTCGAGTTCGTAGAGCATGCGAAAACCCGAATCGAGCATGAGCGCAGAAGTGTCCGCTTCCATCTTTGGCGTCTGCTCGGTGCTCGATGATGGTGGCGCGCTTTCTTGCGCGGTGACGGCGCTCGAGCAGATTAGCAATGAGACGGCCACCGCCGATGCGATCCGGCCCCGCCGCAGCCGCCACTCGAATTGGTTTCGCAAGAAGTCTCCGTTAGGCTGGCGCGTTTCCGGGGAGGATCCGCGTCGCGCCGCCGCTTAGACCGATTATATTCGAACTGCGCCAAAACGGGCAGGCGAGTAAAGCGAACCGCAGCGCATTTGTCATTACCGGAGCGTGCAGCATGTCTTCTTCATCCTGGGCCATTTTGGAGTCCGCTCATAGATTATCGAGAATGAATTGCATGATGCCATCGAAAAGCTGAATGCGCGCCGGCGGGTCGCCGATCGGATGTCCGCGGCCTGGGAATATCATCAGCCGAGCCGGGTAGTGGCCGCCTTCGATCAGTTGGTTGATTACTTCCGAGGTGTTCGCGAAGTGAACGTTGTCATCGCCGGTCCCATGCGCGAGCATTAGCCGGCTTTTCAGCTGCGAAGCCTGGTTTACGGGCGAGGAATTATTGTAGCCATCCGGATTGTCCTGAGGCGTGCCCATGTATCGCTCGGTGTAGATCGTGTCATAGAGCTTCCAATCGCTCACGGGCGCGACGGCGATGCCAGCTTTGAACGTGTCCGGCGCGTTGAACAACGAGTAGAGCGTCATGTAACCGCCATAGCTCCAGCCCCAGATGCCGATCCGCGAGCCATCGACGTAGGCGAGCGATTTCAGGTACTTCACGCCCGCGAGCTGGTCCTCGAGTTCCACTTTTCCGAACTGGTGATAAACGGGCGTCTCAAACGCGTGGCCGCGGCCGTAGGAGCCGCGATTATCGAGCGAAAAAATGATGTAGCCCTTGGCAGCGACGGATTCGTCCCAAAGAAGGCTGGGATCCCAGGCGTTGGTGACTACCTGAGCGTGGGGTCCTCCGTAGGTAAAGATGAGAACGGGATATTTTCGCGCGGGATCGAAATTGGGCGGCTTGATGATTCGAAGGTAAAGTTTCGTTCCGTCGTTTGCCGATGTGCTCGAAAATTCGACTGGGGAAATATGATACTCGGCAAGCTCGGGGACTTTATTTTCGTTAATGATAGCGGCGCGCGAGCCGTCGATGCGGTAAAGATCCTGGCGTGGCGGCGTCATGGCCGTCGAGAACGTATCGACGAAGGCGTTGGCGGCAGGGGAGATCGCCACGGTGTGCGTCCCGGCCTCTTTGGTAATTCGCGTAATGCTCTTGTCGCGGAGCGACACGCGAAAAAGCTGGCTTTCGATGGCATTGTCTTTGTTCGAGAGAAAATAAATGTAGCCGTTCTTCTCATCGACCACCGGATGACTCTCGGTTCCGGGGCCGAAGCCGCCCACTCCGCTCAGCTGCCAGTCGCCGCTGGTCAATTGTTCGAGCTGCTTTCCGGAGAGATCGTAAAGGTAGTAGTGGCGGAAGCCGGTGCGCTCGCTCGACCATAGAAAACGCTTGGCGTCCGAGAAAAAGTAGAGATCGTCACCGAGGTTGACCCAGTATTTATCGCTTTCGGTGAGAATTGTTTGCGCGGCGCCGGTAGCGGCATCGCAAAGAAGCAGATCGAGTCGGGTCTGGGCGCGATTGAGCCGCTGAATCGAAATGCGGCGGCTATCGCGAAGCCACATTACACGGGGCAGGTAAACGTCGGTGTTTGCGCCTGTGTCCATCCATTTCGTTTCGCCACCCGTTACGGGAACCACGCCGACGCGCACAATCGGATTGGGCTCACCGGCTTGTGGAAAGCGCGTGAACTCCATCGCACCCAGCGGCGAACTCATGTCCATGATCGGGTAGCGCGTCACTGGACGCTCGTCCATCTGGTAATAGGCAATCTTGGAGGAATCCGGCGACCACCAGTAAGCGGTGACGGCGTCGAGTTCCTCCGGATACACCCAGTCGAGCTTACCTTTCAGGAGCTCTTCGCTGCCACCAGTCGTGAGCGCCTTCGTTTCGCCGGTCGCGATGTTGACGACCTCGAGATTGAAATTGCGCACGAAGGCGAGCCACCTGCCGTCGGGCGAAAACCGCGGGTCTTCGATGTCCTTCTCGCTGCTTACCACGGACTTCGATTGCATCGTTTTCAGATCGAGCATCACGAGGCTGTTGCTTCCGATGAAGAGCAGGGAGTTGCCGTCCGGCGCCCATTGGTAGTTGTCCGCCTGAACGCGGCCGAGTCCGGTGGCCTGAATGTTCTGCGCTTTTTCTGGCTGCGTGACGGCTTTGAGGACTTCAGCGTTCACCAGAACCTTGCGTGCGCCGGTAGACGCGTCCATGGTCCACAGTTCGAGCGTGGAATCTTTTCCCGCGCCTTTGCGTTCGACGTAGGAGAATCGCGCGCCGTCTGGACTCCATTCGATGCCTTCCGTGAGCCGGCCCTGAAGGCTCGGGGCGCTGTACAAACGCTCAACAGTGATAGATTTGCCGGTTGTAGCCGGTGCCTGGGTCTGAGCGTTTGCCGGGGCCAGGGTGACCGAGAGCAGACCAAGAGATATTGCGAGAACTGTGGAGCAGAACACTTTGCGCGAAGCACGAACCATCCGGCCTCCTCGGCAACCCCGGCGGCATTCTATATCGAGCGCACGGCCTTGCCGAAGCCTTAAAACATAAGCGAGAAAACGTTGAAATTTCGCGATTAGAACGTACGCGCGCGATGATTCTAAGGAGGTTAAGTTAGTTTCTAATTGCGGAATTTCGCCATTAGAAACGAGGTGGCTAGCGCGGAGAAGGCGGATTGGGGCGGGCCGAAAGGCGATGGAACCACAGACGAACACAGATGAGCGCAGATGGAAGAACGATCTAACTCTTCCTGCGGGATGGAGTCCATGGAGTCCGGCTCCGTCGTGGGCGGGAGTTCCCGCTCGCGGCCTGCGATGTTCTGCGGGCCTTCCTGCGCGCGAATTATCGCGTGGCACCATAGCGCCTCTTTTACCGTATCACCAAAAATATAAAAATCAAGTGGTAATCGCCCGTCAGAAAAAAATTGCTCGTAGTCGGACAGGCACGGAGTGAGGTCACACAGAATCCAGCGATCCGAGGAGCGTCATTTGACGCGTGCAGCCACACCATTGAAGAAGACTCATGGTCCGCAATACGTCCATTTTGTAATGCCCAAGTCTTCTATTCCGCCAGCTGTTCGCACACAAACACTTAGGTGAGCGGGAAGCCTGCGCCGAAGAAAGTCTGTGCTCCAGGGGGGAGACCGGTGTATAAGGGTGCGCGTTTGGGCGGTCACGGCAGAAATACTAACCGGGACAACGAGGGATGTTCCCCGCCGTAGCGGGGATCGCGTGCGCGGATTCGTTCGAATCGAAGGAGAGAGAACATGGCGGGATATGAGACGCAACAGGTTGGCGACGCAACGGAAATCTCCACCATACCGGAGAAAGTACCCGCGCCGTGGCTGCTGGTGGCTATTCCCGGTACCCTGCTTGTGCTAATCGCTCTGTCGACGGGCTTCATTTACGGCTTAGTCGCCGCCGGTTTCGTTTACGGCGCAATGTATCTCCTGATGCACTCGAAACAAGCCACGCAGTACCGGACGCCAGCGCGATTCCGCGTTTCTAAAGCGGGCGTCGAGGTCGGCGGCGCCAACATTCCGAAGGAGGCCATCCACCGCATCATCGTGCGCAACCACGTCCTGAAAGCGGCGGGGGATGTGATTATCGTCGCCGACCCTCACCCCAACAGCGGCCAGCAAAACGTGGTCGCGGGGATGAATTGGGCCGTCAGCAAGCTGGGGCCGATCTCCTATCGAGTAGATGCTGAGGCGCGGGGAGTGCCTACCACTCTCGCCGGCGGTTTAACCGAGCCGACCGCGTCGGCGATCATGACCGATGTTAATAAGATCCTTCAGCTTTCCTGAGCCGCCTGTAATATTCGAGCCTTGGGCTCGCATTTAGGCGCACGCGAGCGGTTGATGGAAGCCGCAGATGCGGAGTGGAACTGGCTTCGCCGGCGGGATGGGGGGTGCCCACCGGCGAAAGGTTACGCGCGCATAAATCTTGACGAGTTCAAGGGATGCGGAACTTTACCTATCGTCGCGATCCGGGTGATCGTGGCGCCAGTTCCAGTATTCTCTCTGCTCTTTGCGGTTGAGCCTCTTGTATTCGACGTAGTCCCTGTGCTGTTCGTTGAGATAACTGCGATAGGCGTGATCCTCGCGATCGTCCCAGTTGTGATAGTCCTTGTGATCGCGGTCGTAGACCCGGACATGCACTTCCGCGTCTTGCGCCTTGGCGCTGGGTACAACAACGGCCGGGGCGACGATCGCTGCGGACAACACTAGCGAGCCGATCAGATTTTTGAACCGGTGCCGATTGTGGCGTTGTACGTCGCAATGCATGTTTCGCATCATATAAATCCTCCCATTTAGAAAAGCCCGGATTCAGGTTGATTTGTAGCACGTCAAAAGCGCTGGGAATGCGACTGGTTCCCGCGAGCATATACCGTGATGCAAGCTCGCGAGATTGCACGCGCTCCGCGTTACAGCCGCAGTTTCGCGGGAAGAAGAGGACATCTCAATACAGGCTCCGGCGTATTTTTGCGGGCTCTAGACCTGAACCGCTTGGAGGCAAGAAAGTTACGTTACGGGACGGGTAGCGCCCACCGGGGGTAAATAAATTTGGATGGACAGTCTTGTGGAAAAGAGGGGCGCAGACGACTTAGCTGGTGGGGATTGCATCCCACCAGCTCGACGAGCGTCTGCTCAAGCCATACCGATCACTATGGGCAGCTATCTCCGGCGGAGGGAGATGGAGGCAATGGCCACCAATCCTAGAAGAACCAAGGACACAGACTCAGGTTCCGGAACCACGGAAGTGTCGCCGGCCGACCGGCTTCCCAGCGTGGAACTCTCGCCCGAACCACCCCGGATGGAGTGGAGCTTCATGTCCTGATGAACGTCACCGTTCGAGGAGGCGGAGGAGAAAGCGCCAAAAGATTTGCCCGAGTCCGAGTCAGCAACGGGCTGTTGCCGGACCCCGTCATTGCGCATTCCTTCGTTATTCGCGGAATCCAATTCGAAGTCAGCGCGCGGAGCCGCGACGAACTGATCTTTGTCGGATATGTTCGGTCCTGGAACGTACTTTTCGGCGAAGAGCGGCATCGCGACGAGCAAGCTTGCACCGGCCAGAAACAAGGCTAATCTAAACTTCATGTGAGTTCTCCTAAGCGCGTTACGAGTTTTGAAAATAAGTCGCATGTTCAGCCCGCGGTGAACGAGACTGTTCAGATATGAACCAGATCAACTTCACCCTTCCACCGGCGTACCCTGAAGCATTTCAACCGCAGTTGCGATTCAATTGGCGTCGCGGCGACTCGGCGTTCACTTTCTCCCAAAGCAGCTAACACCTCAATACAGGCTGTCCTGTACTTTTCAGTGCATCGAGCTTGAGCCGCTAAATGGCTGGGTCCTGTGAGTCATGGATATCGATTGAGTAACTCAGTTATGTAAGTTTCAAAGTGGGATGCCTCGCGGAAAATCAGCGACGCGCACGAGGGAAGGACGTGACGGAGAGCGTCAAGAATTGCGTGTAATTCCCCGACGCTCTCTGAAGGGAAGCTTCGCTGGTGGGAATTGACTGCCCGCCAGCTAGACGTAAGCACGCGTCAAGCCCACCGACATGAGACGCGTTGCTCCCTTCTGTTTAGTCGTGATCTGGGTGCTTGTGGCGCCACTTCCAGTAATTCCTCTGGTCTCTTTCCCTCTGACCGTTGTACTCGACATACTCGCGGCGGTTTTCCACCAGATAGCGCCTGTAAGCGTGGTCTTCGCGGTCGTCCCAGTTGTGATAGTCACGATGGTCCCGATCGTAGACCCGGACCTGTACGTTGCCCTCTTGGGCGTTGGCCACAACCGCGGCTGGCGCAACAATCGCCGCGGCCAGGAAAATCGTGCCGATGACTCGATGTATATTTCGCATGCTGAAATCCTCCGATAATCTCGAGAAGCCGGGATTCAGAATCTCGGCAGTAGGCACTATGCGCCAACATCTTCGCGACGTATGTGCAATACAGCACGCATTTGAAAACCATAATCTGCGCCAAAAAGGCGGCCAGGAAGGCCTCGGGAGGCTTAGGTAGACAGGTAGGGAAGGCCCCTAGCGCACGGGTACTGTTACTGGGGTACGGACGAACCATTTCGCATTGCAGGCCCAGCTTGCAGAATTCAAATTGCAGTACAAACTATTCAAAAACTTAGGGGCTAGATGGGAGTTTCCTTCTTGTCTCGGACAATAGCTAACTTGCTGAATAATCTACGGTTACGGACAAAGCTCTTGCTGTCGTTGGTGCTTACGACCGCGGTTTTGACGTTTGCCATGCTGCTTGCCGTACGCTACTCGGTGCAGAAGCACGCGCAGCAGGAGGTGGTTTCGGCAGCTCGCAGCTCGCTGCTCACATTCGACGCGCTGCTCGGCGAGCATCAGAAAGCGCTGGCGCGAAAGGCCGACCTTCTTGCGACGAGAGCCTCCATGTCCGGCGACGACATCGACGTGACGCCAAGTTCTGGCGATGCGCTGGAATCCGACGGAAGCGATTTGATAGCGATTGCCGATGCGTCGAACAATATCGTGGTGCAGCACAGCAGGAATGCGAGCGTTCCGCTGGCGAATGCGCGCGAAATGCTCGCCCGGGCGCGGGCGAAAGGCTTTACGTCCGACTGGTGGTACGTGGGCGGCGCTCTCTATCAAGTTTCGATACAACGAATCGGCCATGGGGGGAGAACGATGATCGTGGGCCGCGAGATTGACTATCGCGCGGTGCGCGACATGGGACGAATTTCCGCGAGCCAGGTTGTCTTCAGCTATCAACAGAAGGTGGTTGCAAGCACTTTTCGAGCTTTCGACGAGCAAGAAGCGGGCAAGAAGATTCAGAAGCTGTTGTCGCGCGGGGAAATCGAGCTCGGCGACGATCGATTCTTCGCGGATACATTGGAGCTAAACAGCGACCCGGGACATATCGTGCGCGTGACGGCGCTGAAATCGTACCGCGAGGCCACCGCGTTCCTTACGACCTTGAATCATTTGCTTGTTAGCCTGGGGTTTCTGGCGGTACTTGCGGGGGCGGCGCTGGTGTTCTTTATTTCGGGCAGATTCACGAGGCCGCTGGCGGACCTCCTCAATGGGTTCGAAGCGCTGGAGGGCGGCGACTACGCTTTTCCACTGCGCGCGCGAGGAGGCGATGAGGTGGCTTGCGCGATGCGGGCGTTTGACCGTACGCGGGAAGCGCTACAGAAAAACGAAGCGCAGAGAAAGGAGCTTGAGGAACAGCTTCGTCAATCCCAAAAGATGGAAGCCTTGGGGCGCCTGGCGGGCGGAGTGGCTCACGATTTCAACAACCTGCTGACCGTAATCAAAGGCCACAGCGAGTTAATCCTGGATCGAAATACGGGAGGCGCAGCCGTCTTCGCCAGTGGCCAGCAGATCCGAAAGGCTGCCGACCGTGCCGCTGCGCTTACGCGCCAGATGCTCGCATTTAGCCGCAAACAGACTTTGCAACCGAAGGTGCTGGACGTGAACGCGATCGTCGAAGAAGTCGGGAAATTCCTGAAGCGATTGATACCCGAAGACGTGGAGGTAATTTTCCGGACGGACGAAGCGCTCGGCCGCGTGAAGGCGGATGCGAGCCAACTGGAGCAAGTGCTCCTGAACCTGACCGTTAACGCGCGCGACGCAATGCCGCAGGGAGGCATACTCACGGTCGAAACGGGCAATGTGACGGTGGATGAGGAATTGGCGCGCACGCGCCCATCAATGCATCCTGGAGATTACGTAAAGCTCGCCGTATCCGATACGGGTACGGGAATGGATGCGGAAACAAAGGCTCATATTTTCGAACCGTTTTTCACGACGAAAGAACCGGGCAAGGGCACCGGCCTGGGCCTTGCGACGGTCTATGGGGTGGTAAAACAGACGGGCGGCTTTATCTGGGTTGATTCCGCGCCGGGGCTTGGAAGCAAATTTGAAATTTACCTGCCCCGGGTGCGTGAGAAGCTCGAGTGCAATGCGATCGCGCAGAGTTCTCCGAATCGCAAAGCCGCGCTTCACACGGTCCTGTTGGCGGAAGACGAAGCGGAAGTGCGCGCTCTGGCTTATGAATTTCTCACGTCGGCCGGCTACCGCGTGCTGGTGGCCGAGGACGGCGTGCGGGCGATGCAGATCGCGGAGCACGACAAGACGATCGATATTCTGGTGACGGACGTGGTGATGCCGCGAATGCGAGGCCCGGAACTTGCGAAACGAATGAAGCGGCTGAAACCCGGATTGAAGGTGGTATACGTCTCCGGTTACCTCGAACCCAGCGAGATCGACGGGGACTTTCTAAAGGAAGGCTTCCTCCTCGATAAGCCGTTCTCGCGGGACGCGCTTGTGAATCAAATCGGCGAAGCCCTGCGCAGGCATAGGCCAGTCGAAGTTTCTGTCTAAATCGTTTACGGAATCGCAGAACTCGTTCAGGGAAGCGGTTGATAGTAACTTTGCCCGGCGCAGGCGCGGCAAAGCGTGCGTCCATTCGCTACCACTTCGCGCTTAAAATTGATTCCTTCGCCGCATTTTTCGCACGCTACCCGCGGGCCTTTGAAACCCGGCATATCTTCCGGGCGCACTTCCACTCGCACCCATTTTTTTTCGAACAGTTCTTCATCCGGCAGCACGCGGTAGGCTTGTTGCTGGCCTTGTTCCTTCTCTAGCGCGGGAAACATTTCGCTCGCGCGCTTTTTGGAATCTTCACGCGCCACGATGCGCACGCTTCGCCCGGTTTGGAGATCGACGAACGTCGCCGCCACTTTGCCCCAGTCGAAAAATTTCAGAGCCCGTTTTCCGAGACGGCAACAGGCCACGAGCGCCACAGCGTCCGTCATGCATCGGTCGATCTCAACGTATGTAACCAGCCGCTTGCGCTCGCGCACCGGATCTTCAATGCCCAGTTCGCGCAGGCCCAGCATGGCGAGCCGGACTCCGAGCACTTGGCCCGCGCAGATGTGCCCATGGGTATGCGCGGCATCTTCAAGATATTGGTCGAGTGTCTTCAAGAGGGTGTTTTCATGAGGACCGCCGCGAAAGATTGCGCCGCTCCCAGGGGCCGGCCGGTTACGGGAATCCTTAGTCCGCTCCCAGCGTGGCTGGCGCGGCCGCGGGCGCGTCCTCGAGGCGGCTCTTGCGGCGCGACAGAAACGCTCCCACCGTGACCGCAATTGCCAGCGCGAGAAGCGATCCATCGACTATCAGATTGCGGGGTCCGAGTTTTTCTCCCGGTCCGAAACATCCGCAATTAATTTCGAGACCAAGCAGGTACGTACGCACTATGAGTGTGAAGAATCCGGCGAACACGAGCGTCGCAATGACGGACGAGAATCGCAGCAGGATGCCGGTTAGAAGCCACAGCCCCAATCCGAGCTCGCAGAACGGCAAAAGATGCGCTACGAGGCTAACTTGGCGGGGCGTAGAAAGCATCTGGAAGGAGTCCACGTTCATTGCGAACATAGCGACCGACGTTTTCACCGACGCTTTCGACCAGTGCATCCCCGGAACTTGCGGCTTGAGTTTCGCGTAGGCGGCGAAGAGGAGAATCCCTGCGAGCGCGATGCGTCCCAGGACGAGGAGAATGCGTCCGGGGCTGCCATTCCTCATCGTTCCGGGAGCCGTCTCTCTCATTTTATTGGGCGAGAAGCGAATCGAAATATTGCTTCATCACCGGCCAGCTTATGACGCCCGATGCAGCGGGATACTTCTGTCCCTTGTAGGAAGTGATGAAGGTTGGCGTCGCCTTCACAGGAACTTGGTTGCCGAGCTGTTTGTCGGCCTCAATATTCGCGTCGAGCGGGCAGCCCGATGGGTTGTCCGGTCCGGTTGGCGGCTTGACCTCGATTCCGCAACCGACCATCAGTTTCTGGACGCGTTTAAAATCCGCTGCGTTCATAGCCCCGGCGACGTATTTCTCCATGCTGCCGTCGATGCTCCACGCCTTCTGGTTGTCGTAAAGCGCTGCCTCCGCCTCTTCGAACTTGCCGATTCGCGCTGCGGCGTTTACCCACCGCGCCGCTTCGTAGCCGTAGGCGTGCATGGGGAGCGGAAAGTCGCGATGTACCAAATAGACCTTGCCCGACGCGACGTAGTCGTTAATCATCGGCCGCAGCGTTTGTTCGTAAAGCGAACCGCACGACGGGCACTGGTAGTCGCTGAAAACTTCCATGGTGATGGGCGCCGTCTTCGAGCCAATCGTTTTTACCGGAAGCGGCAGAGCTTGCGGTGCAGCAGCCTTTGCGTGCGCCGGCGAACTCTTCGCGGCCGCGGTTTTCGTCTGCGCTTGGTCAGTTTGAGCAACTGCCTCCGGCTCCTTCGGCGAAACTACTGCTGGTTGCGCGGGAGGTAGTGTAACGATGGGCGCCGCCGCGGCGACAGTCGCCAAAGGCTGAAGAGCCGGTGCCACGATGAACTCAAATCTGGCGAACAGAAATCCGACCACGATTAGTCCCAGCGCGCTCAAGCCGAACAACCAACTTTTTCGTTGCCTCAACTTGCTCCTCCAAGATGTTTGCGAACAGAGTGCCATTGTAGCGCGATTTTGCCCTCTCGGAACCTTCCGCAAAGCCGATATTTGAGTCAAAGTACATCGAAACATTTGCAGTAGATTTTGGCGGAAGCTTCAGGGGGAGAACACTAACCAGAGGTGGCCGGATCGTTGTCTGATGGGATGCCACTCAGCCATGCAAGAGCGGTTCGGGCATTGGCAGCTCGTAACGTTAAGTAAATAAGTGCTTTACTTTATACACGCATAAACTTGACAACGTAACACTCAACGTGTATTATCTGTGAAGTTTGAAGCGATTTTTCGAGCGGAGCGATACAGGAGCGCATTCAATGAGCAAGATCATAGGTATAGACCTGGGCACAACGAATTCCGTGGTCGCCGTTATGCAAGGCGGCGAACCGGTTGTGATACCGAACCAGGAAGGGGCGCGGACGACGCCGTCCGTGGTCGGCATCACCAAGAGCGGCGAGCGGCTGGTGGGCCAAGTGGCCAAACGGCAGGCTATAACGAATCCCGAGAACACGATTTATTCGATCAAGCGCTTCATGGGCCGGCGTTTTGATGAAGTGAACGAAGAAATGAAAATGGTCCCCTACAAAGTGGTTCAGCAGGGAGACCACGTAGCGGCGATGGCGCACGGGAAGCCGTACACGCCGCCTGAGATTTCCGCGATGATTCTTCAGAAGCTGAAGGCCGCGGCAGAAGATTTTCTTGGCGAGAAGGTCACCGAAGCTGTGATCACCGTGCCGGCGTATTTCAACGACTCGCAGCGGCAAGCCACCAAGGATGCGGGGAAAATCGCAGGACTCGACGTGAAGCGCATCATCAACGAGCCAACGGCGGCAGCACTCGCATACGGCCTCGACAAGAAGAAGGATGAAACGATCGCGGTTTACGACTTCGGCGGCGGTACGTTCGACGTTTCGATTCTGGAGGTCGGCGAAGGCGTGATCGAAGTGAAAGCCACGAAC
>Ga0073928_10003705_pt1 | contig 23670 bp, 20 predicted proteins | sample PaiPotPPA55metaG_FD_76969 | JGI IMG/M metagenome (GOLD analysis project Ga0073928, IMG submission 76969) | Iron sulfur acid spring bacterial and archeal communities from Banff, Canada, to study Microbial Dark Matter (Phase II) - Paint Pots PPA... ...
AAAGGATGTTGGGCTGGTGCATGCGCGGAGGGATGGGCGGCAGATGTTTTACCGGACGAATGCCGAGGCGATCCGGCCTTTGCATGAATGGGCGGGGACGTTTGAGCGGTATTGGCGGCAACAGTTGATTCGCATTAAAGAACGGGCCGAAGCGAAGAGCGGAGCAGTGAAGAAGGATTGAAGAAACTACTTTTTGAGGAGGAACGATGAGTTCGATGGCAGCAGCGGTGGTGGCACTTGAGAATTTGACTTTGAATATTACGCAGGAAATTCATGTGAAGGCTTCGCTGGAGGTCACGTTCGAGGCGCTGCTGGAGCAGCTTGGGCCGGGGAACCAAGTGATGGACGGGACGCCGATGCCGATGAAGCTGGAGGCTTGGCCGGGGGGGAGATGGTTCCGCGATTTGGGCGACGGGAACGGGCACTTCTGGGCAACGGTGCAGGCGATCAAGCGGCCGACTTTGCTGGAGTTTGCGGGGCCTTTGTTTATGTCGTATCCGGTGGCTTCGAATGTGCAGTACCGGCTGAGCGAGACAGATGGGGGTACGTTGATCAAGTTTCATCATGCGGCACTGGGGTTGATTCAGGAGGAGCACCGGAGAGGCGTGACGGGCGGGTGGGGGACGATACATGAGCGGGTGCGGAAGGCGGCGGAGGCGCGCGCGTCGTTCGCCGCAGGAGGCGGGAAGAAGCAGTAGCGCGCGTAGGGATTGCATTCAGGGTCCGCTTCCAGCCCATTAGAGTTTTATTTTCGGAACAAAAGGAGAATCAATATGTCGATAGCACAATCATTGCTCGCGGAGTTTGAAACACAAGCGCCGATCACGAGGAAGTTTCTGGAGCGGCTGCCGGAAGATAAATTGACCTGGAAGCCGCACAACAAATCCATGTCCGCGGGGCAGCTCGCGTATCATCTCGCTTCGGTGCCGGGCGGAATCGTTCGCTTCGTGCAGAACAATCCGGCGCAAGCTCCGGAGTCTTTCAATTTTCCGCAGCCTGCGAGCCGAGAAGAGATCCTCAAGACGCTGGAGGAAAGCATCGCTGCGGTGCGGAGTCTATTGCCGAAGTTCGATGACGCGGCAATGAAGGAAAGCTGGAGCATGGTTTCTGGCGGACGGGAACTCTTTGCGCAACCTCGAGCGGAGTTTCTGCGCGACGTGATGCTGAGCCACTGGTACCAACACCGCGGCCAATTCAGCGTGTACCTGCGAATGCTCGACGTGGCCGTGCCGGCAAGCTGGGGACCGAGCGCGGACGAACCTCCCGCGTTCGCGCAAAGGGCGCAATCGGCCAGGTAGTCTTTAGGAGAACTTATGTGCCCTGCTTGCATTTCAACTCTGGCGATCCTGGTGGCGGGAGCAGTGTCGTCAGGCGGAGCGATGGCGGTGGTGGTGGTGAGCAAGTTTCGGGAGCTGAGTGGGATGAGTGATGCGAAGAGTTCGGTGGAGAAGGAAAATCTAAAGGAGGGAATATGGGAGAAGCAACGCACGAGCAGGTGAACTTGATGCTGAAGCTGTATGAATTGAGGCGCGAACCTAAGTTGCGCGAGGCGCGGGACTGGTTCGGGGCGAACTTTCACGTGAAAACCGCGGAAGACGTGATGCGGCTGTGCCCTCCGGGGAGCAAGGAAAATACGTACATGCGGATGGTGCTTGGGTATTGGGAGATGGTGGCGAGCATCGTGAACCGCGGGCTGATTGACGAGGATTTGTTCTTCGAGAATTCCGGCGAGCAATGGATGGTGTGGGAGCAGGTGAAGCCGGTGCTCGGGGCGTGGAGAACGATGTTCGGGAGCCAAAAAGTATTCGCGAACATGGAAGAGCAATGCAAGCGCCTGGAGGCCTGGCGGGAAAAGCACAGTCCGGGCTCGAACGAAGCTATACGTAAAATGCGCGCGGAAATGATGAAGAGTGCTCAGGCGTCGAAGACGCAGGCGGCGAGCAACTAGCGATAGCGCTCTCGGAAGAAACGGAAGGTGTCTAAGCGGTGTGGGAGCTTGAGGCGGATTGGAGCCGCGGGCTCCTGCACTGTCAGAGTGTTCGAGGAAAAATTTCTGTGAGGAGAACTGGTCATGAGTCAGAACACAATAGAACAACCGAAAGTAGTGTCGCAGGCAGAGTGGATCGCAGCTCGCAAGGAGCTGCTAGTTAAAGAGAAGAAGCTTACGCGGCAACGAGACGAGTTGGCCGCCGAGCGGCAGAAATTGCCGTGGGTGAAGGTCGACAAGAAGTATGTGTTTGAGACGGCGAGCGGGAAGAAAACGTTGGCGGAGCTGTTCGGCGGGAAAAGCCAGCTCGCGATTTATCACTTTATGCTGGGCCCGGATTGGGAGCAGGGTTGCCCGAGCTGCTCACTGCTGGGAGACCACATGGATGGGATGGCGATCCATCTGGCGCAGAGAGACGTGAGGTTGACGATTGTTTCGAGAGCGCCGCTTGCGAAGATTGAAGAATTCAAGAAGCGGATGGCATGGAGATTTCCGTGGGTGTCGTCGTACGGGAGCGAATTCAATTTTGATTACGGTGTTTCCGTGGCGAAAGAAGACGTGGGCAAAGAGACCATCTACAACTTTGGCCCAAGTAAGTTTCCGAGCGACGAGCGACCGGGGATGAGCGTGTTTTACAAGAACGCGAACGGCGAGGTGTTTCATACGTATTCGATGTATGCGCGCGGGCTGGAAGACTTGATGGGCCTGTATGCGGTTCTCGACCGGGTGCCAAAAGGGCGGGACGAAGCGGGATTGGCGCACGGAATGGCTTGGGTTCGGCATCACGACCGGTATCCGGAGAGCAACATCGTTGAGGTGAAGACGGCGAAGACGTAACGAGTTATTCAGAAGCAAGAATAGTTAGGACGGAAAAAGCGGCGGTTTGCTCGGGCGAAAGCTGGAGTGAGCCGCCGCCTCTTTTCGTGCGGGCTCGGAAAACACTTAGCGAAGAGAACGTCTCGAAGAAAAAATATCAGGCGCCGATGGAGGAGCGGAGGGCGTCGGCTAGGGACTGGCTGAAGCGCTGAACGTCGGCGTCGTGTTCGGCTTCGACCATGACGCGGGCGAGTTGCTCGGTGCCGGAATAGCGGAGGACGACGCGGCCATTTTCGCCGAGGGCGGATTGAGCTTCGGCCAGGGCGCGGGAGACTTCGGGAAGAGATTCGAGGGGGGGCTTGGATTTTACTTTGACGTTGACGATGACTTGCGGGTAGTCCTTGAGGCCTTCGACGAGGGATTCGATTTTGCCGTGCATGGAAACGAGAGAGGCGATTTTTACAGCGGTGAGAAGGCCGTCGCCGGCAGGGCTGTCTTCGAGAAAGATGACGTGGCCGGATTGCTCGCCGCCGATGACATTGCCGCTGCGAAGCATTTCCTCAAGGACGTAGCGATCGCCGACAGAAGCACGGGCGAGAGTGATGCCTTCGCGAGCCAGGACACGCTCGAGGCCGAGGTTGGACATGGAAGTGGCGACGACGCGATCGCCTTTTAACTTGTTTTGGGATTTTAGGTGACGCGCTACGGCCAGGAGGACGCCGTCGCCGTTCACGATTTTGCCTGATTCGCAGACGAAGAGAGCGCGGTCGGCATCGCCATCGAAAGCGACGCCGAGGCGGGCGCGCTCTGAGAGCATGCGCTTTTGGAGGCCATCGAGATGGAGGGAACCACAGGCGGCGTTGATGTTGCGGCCATCGGGCGAAACACCGATGGAGACGACATCAGCACCGAGAGTGCGGAAGAGTTCGGGGCCGAGTTTGTAGGCGGCGCCGTTGGCACAGTCAAGGAGGATGCGGAAACCGGATAGATTGGTGCCGGGGAGGACGCGGGCGCGAAGAAAATCGAGGTATTCGGCATCGAGAGATGCGTCGGCGACGAGGAGCGATGGATTTTTTGGCGGCGGATCGGAGCGGTGCTTGAAGATGTCGGCCTCGAGGGTTTCTTCTACGGAGTCCGGGAACTTCATGCCTGCGTGAGAGAAAAGTTTTACGCCGTTGTCGTGATAAGGATTGTGGGAGGCGGAAATGACGACGCCAGCTTGAAAATCATTTTGGCGGACGAGGCAGGCGATGCCGGGCGTGGTGATGACGCCGGCAAAGGCTACGGAGGCGCCGGCTTGCGCGAGGCCGGCGGCGAGGAGAGCGGCGATGTGGGGGCCGGATTCGCGGGTGTCCATGCCGATGAGCACGTGGGCGGAGGAGTGCTCACGGAGCAGATAGGCGGCGAGAGCACGGCCGGTGGCGAAAAGAGTGGCGTCGTCGAGCGGCGAAGTGCCGGGAACGCCGCGAATGCCATCGGTTCCGAAGAGTTCTTTGGGCATGAGAGGCTCACGTTCTATTCCAAAACGGTTGAGATCAAGAAAGTTTAGCACATGGTCGAGAGGACGTTTGCGAAGGGCCGTTGGAGAGTTCGCTGGCGTAAACAGTGAACAAAAGGAGCGCCCGCTGGGCGCCACGTCAGCGCGGTTCTTTGCAGAGGGCGATTCGAAATGCGAAACGTAGGGGAGCGGCGGGGACACCAATTTGCATGAGTATGTTAACGTGTGGGGAACGGAGTGCCTTGTGCCAGAGATAGAAGCGCCAACATCCACCGTTCGAATTGCAGGATCAACCTTTAGTTTGCGGATACTCGCGGCGGCGATCATCTTGCTGTTTTTCTATTACGCGGCGGGAGTGGTGATCACGGTGCTGCTGTCGATTTTGCTGGCGTATTTTCTGGATCCTGCGGTGGAGTTGCTGGAGAGAATGCACGTGGCGCGGACGGTGGGCGCCATGGTGATGGTTCTGCTGCTGATCGCGGTATTGATCGCGGTCGGCTATGGATTGGGAACGCGAACGGAAGACTTTGCGGCGAACTGGCCGAAGTACGGTGCGGTGTTGAAACAAGCGGCGGGCGCAGTGGAAGCAAAGATCAAAGGAATCGAAGGGAAGGTTTCGGAGATCGCGCCAGAAACAGCTCCGCAACCGGGGGGGAACGAGCGACCGGAGGCAGCGATTGTGCGGACTCTTTTATTCCGTGGGATAGGATCTCTCTATGCCTTGTTTCTAGAAATCACCTTTGTGCCGTTCCTGGTGTTCTTCATGCTGGCGGGCAAGCACGAGGTATGGCACGGAACGCTGCAACTGTTTCCCGCGTCGCAACGGACGCGGGTGAAGGAGACGCTGGAGGATTTGCGGGATGTTCTACGGGACTATCTGGCGGGAATGACGCTTTTGACTTTGCTGGTGATTGCGGCGAGCAGCTTGTTCTTCTGGATCCTGGGGCTGGATTTTCCGATCATCGCGGGAATTGCTTCGGGTTTGCTGAATATGGTGCCGTACATCGGGGCGGTGCTGGCGTGGCTGCCGGCGTTTATCATCGCACTGGCCAAATGGAGGACTTTCGGGGAGTTCGCATTGATCGCCGGGGGATTGACGGCCATTCATGTCCTGGCGTTGAATTTGGTTGCGCCGCAAATTGTCGGGAGGCGCGTGCGTCTGAATGCCGTGGCGATTACGATTTCGCTGCTTTTTTGGGGTTGGGTGTGGGGCGGAATGGGATTGCTGCTGGCGATTCCCATTACGGCGGCGTTGCGCGTGATTTGCGATCATACAGAATCGTGGCGGCCGATTGGACGGTGGTTGAGTGCGTGAAGAAGTGAGTGGTGAGCCGTAAGTAGTGAGTAGAGAGCGTACCCTGCTATCTTGAGAATCGATTCTATCTCTCTCAAAAATTCGTACGTCTTGAATGGGAGCTTTGAATGAAACGGTTTGGGGTTTGCTTGAGTTCTCTATGCGGGCTGATCTTTCTCTTCTGGCCATCGGCGACGCTGGCGTGGGGATGCAAGGGCCACCAGACAGTTGCTTTGATCGCGGAGAAGCATTTGACGCCAGAAGCGAAACAATTCGTGCAGAAATTGCTGACGGAAAATCCTGTCGATCCGAAATTGAACCGTTATTGCGGAGGGGCGAGCCGTGACGCGATGGCGGATGTATCTACATGGGCAGACGATGTGCGCGGAGAACGAAAGAACGGGCCCTGGCACTACATCGACATTCCGCGAGGGTCGCAGCGCGGGCCGCTCGAGCCATATTGCGGACCGGAAGGATGCGTGACGAAAGCGATCAGCGAGCAAGTCGCGATTCTGAAAGATCCGAAAGCGGATGGGGCAAAGCGCGCGGAGGCCTTGCGCTACATCATCCATTTCGTCGGAGATTTGCACCAGCCGCTGCACGCCATAACCAATGCCGATGAAGGCGGAAATTGCGTGCCGGTGAAATACTTCCGGCGAAGCGCGCGCGAGCACAATCATTCGTTTTCGCCAAACTTGCACAGCTTGTGGGATACGGCGATTCCGGAGCGCGACGCGGAAGGGGCTGATGCAGTGGAGTATGCCGAAATGCTTGACGTCCAGTTCGCGGCGGACATCGAAGGTTGGCAGAAGGCGGGGATACACGTCGAGGAATGGGTATGGGAAGGCTTCGACTTTGCGGAGAGCGTGGTGTATGGAGCCCTGACGCCGAAGATTGGCATTGAGCCAAACGTGGCTGTGCACAGTTGCTCGGACGACAACAACATTGGCGAGCGCCTGCTCCGTCAGAACATCACGGCGGGCGAGGCGTATCAGGAAAAGGCGGCGCCAGTGGCCGAAAAGCGCATCACCGAGGGCGGGGTGCGGCTGGCAATGATTCTCAACGAGGCACTGAAGGCAACTCCCTAGAAGAATTAGAAGGGCGTCGGGCAACACTAAGATCTCTTGCGGCGATGCCGAGAGATTTTATGTAGCTGCCGAGCTGCCAACGCTCGGCTCTGGCAGTAAGGGGCAGAATCAGGCGCAGTCGCACAGCAGCGGAGAAATCTCGAGCGAAGAGAGGACATCGTGAAGACGCGGGAGTTAATTTTGAAGTTGTTCGACGAGGCCTACGAAAAGAAAACGTGGCATGGGCCCAATCTGAGACAAGCGATCCGGGGAGTGAGCGCCAAGCAGGCTGCATGGCGGCCGGGAGCGCGGCGCCACAACATTTGGGAAGAGACGGTACACGCCGCATATTGGAAATACGCGGTGCGGAGGCGGATCGAAGGCGGGAAAAAAGGGTCGTTTGCGCTGAAGGGGAGTAATTTTTTTCCGCGGCCGGAAAAAGGAAAAGCAAACGAGGACGCGTGGCGGGCAGATAAGGAGTTGCTGCGACGAGAGAACCAGGCGTTGCGGGCGGCTATCGAAGGGGTTCTGGAAACGCCGAGGGGGACAAAGCTTCTTCGGCAAATCTATGGAGTAGCTTTGCACGATGTTTATCACGCGGGGCAAATTCGGCTGCTGCGAAGATTGATGTCGCGCTGACACTTGTGGCCGATCAGGCTTAGCTTAGTAACTTTGCCGGCGAATGGCGCGGACGACGCTGGCGAGATCAGCGGAGTCCTGAAACAAGCGGATAGCGGCGATACCGGATGCACCGGCTGAGAAGCATGTGGGGGCATTTTCGAAGCTAATCCCACCGATGGCAAAGACGGGAATCGCCAAGGAGGTACAGACTTCGGCGAGACGCTCTAGGCCTTGGGGCACGCCCAAGGCGGTCTTAGACGGCGTGGCAAAGACGGGACCGAAGAAAATGTAGTCCGCGCCGGCAAGGGCGGCGGATTGGGCGGCTTGCAAAGAGTGGCAAGAAACACCTACGAGAAAATCGGGTGGTAGCGTTTTCGCGGCGGGGGATGCCTGCAAGAAACGTTTTGCCTCCTGGACTGGCAGAGAGTTTTCGCCTAGATGGACGCCACCCGCTTGTTCGGCGAGGGCCACGTCGAGGCGGTCATTGACGAGAATACGGCTTGCGCCCTGTGGGCGGCTTGTTTGCTTCGCAACGCGGCGCAATGCTTCGCGGGTGAGCGAGGCAGACTGTTTCCCCGATAAATCTTTCTCGCGAAGTTGGATCCAATCTACGCCAGAAGCGGCTACGAGTTCGATCTTTTCCAGAAGCGGCTCGAGCAAATCCTTTTGATGCGCGGCTTGCAAATTGCGGCGGTCGGTGACGTAACAGAGGATGGGCTTTCTCTCCAGAGGGGACTTGGAATCGAGCGGTGAACTATTTGGGAGGGACACTGGAAGGACCAGGACGGGAACCGATGAAACTGAGGGCCAACAGAATATCCAACACGCCGAGACCGCTGACGGCGCCGCGGAAAGAGGGATGAAGCACTACATGAATGAGCGAAGGAAAATGGATGAGAAAAAAGTTTTGTTCCCAGAAGCCGGACCACGGGAGATAGAGGAGCAGGGCTCCCATTTCGAAGCAGACGACGACCAGCAGTGCGCGAAAGACACGGTTCATGGTTAAGAGGGAATCGCCTGCATCAATGGGTGCCGGGTATCAGCGGATGGGCTTCTGAAGAGCAGCGATGCGATCGGCGACGTCGCGATAGTCGATGTTCATCGCATAGACCTGGGAAAAACTCTTCAGCGCTGCTTCCGGCTCACCCGCGGATTCCTGGGCAACACCTAAATCATACCGCAACGCGAGGATGCTTTCCGGCTCGATGCCCGGGGTGAGGAGAGCGCGCTCGTACCAGATGGCAGCGATGCCTGGCTGGCCTTTTTCCATGAAGGCGAGACCCAGAAGCGTGCAGCACTGCATGACGTAACGGAAAGGTTTGCCACGCTCGGTGGCTTTGGCGACTTTTTGGAATTCGCTGATGGCTTCATCGAGGAGGCCCATTTCGCGGAAGGCGGTGCCGAGATTGTAGTGGGTTTCGAGGTCTTCGTCCTCGGCACCCATTTCGCCGAGCTCGGCGCGAAAATCGTCGAAGACTTCCTTGAGCGGGCTGTGCTCCACCGGCCCGGCGGGTTTTTCTTCCGCTTTAGGTGGAGCGGCTAGAGGCGCAGCTTCCGAGTGGGAAGGGGTGAGCGCGTCGAGGCCGAGGTCATCGATCTCTCTTGCAAGATCCGCGAGAAACTGGTCGGAGGCAAAACCGGCCGCAGGCGGGGCAGCGGCAGTATTCTGGACGGCGTGGACAGCATCCGGTTCGTGCTTTGGGATGACGATGGGTGTCTCAGGAGGCTTCTGGTCGTACGCGGGAACGAGTGGTTCGGGCTCGAGCACCAGCTCGAAATCCTGTTCAAGCTCGAATTCGGGTTGCGGTTCGTGCGCCGCAGGGGTAGGAGGCGTTTCGCGAACTGCCGACTTTTCGGGAACTGCGGGAGCGTGACTCTCTTCGACAGGGGCCGGAATGTTTTCCTTTTTATGAACGGGAGGAAGCTCCGCGGAAATGTCCGCAAAGGAATTTGGCTGTCCCTCGAGAACCGCTGGAGCTTCGACGGCAGCCCCATGGGAATCGGGAGATTCAGCTCCGACCGGTTCTTCTGCAATCGAAAATTCCTCGGCACCGACGGGCTCCGCATCGACCTCAGGAGGAGGCGGAGGAGCGGGCGCGGCGGGTCTTGCCGGAGGCGGCTTAACGGCAGGCTCGGCAGGATGAGAATCTTCGAGCATTGAGGCCCATTCATCGGAGAGGTCGACCTCTTCCTGAGCACCGGAAGCCTGCGATGAACTGGCGTTTACCGTCTCGGCGGAGGCTGGGTCGGCATCCACAGGTGTTTCAAACTCTGGCATAGCCCCTTCGACTGTTGGCTCGGGCTCGGCGGCAACTTCCATCATCGAGACTTCCGGGATGGTTGCCGCGGGAGGTTCCTGATGAGCAGGAGCAGTACTGGCCGCCAATTCGGCATCGGTAAGACCGGCTGCGCGCTGGAATCTGCGGCGAAGCTCGCCAAAGCGCTCGGCGCCGCGCAGGTCGGCACGGTCGATATGGATTTGCTCAAGTTGGGCAGCTAGCTCGGCGGTGCGGCGGTCGTCGCCCGCGCCGAGGACGAAGTCGAGAAGCTTTTCGAGCGTTGGAGTGTGGCGAGGCGCACGGCGCAAAATGGCTTCGAGAAGGCCGATTGCTTTTTGGGTGAGACCGTAGCTGGCGAAAAGGTCGACGTCGGTGAGGGACTGGGCGATGAACTTCTGGGTCTCCTCGTCAAGTTGAGGCTCGGCGGCAGCGGAGACTACGGCGGGCTTGTCGTCGACGACGGGTGCAAAGGTGATTTCCGTGTCGGGGCGCAATTTTGGCGCGGAAGCCTTTGGGATATCGGCCTGTAGATCTTCTTTGGAAGCGGGGGGAGCTGGTTCGGCGGCTAACAAGCCCATTTGGCGGAGAACGCTGTCCAGTTTACGCTTGGCGGAATCGCTGTCGGGCTGGCGGTCGACGAGCTGTTCAAATATGGTTTTGGCGCGTTCGAGTTGATGGTCGGCGGCTAGCGCGTCACCCAACTGGGCGAGGGCGTCGGGAAGGCGGAAAGAATCGCTGGTGCGGCCGTAGAAGTCGACGAGCCATTCGAGCGGCTCGAGGCGACCCGGCATGCGGCCGGCGAGTTCGTTTTGCAGGCGTCCAATGACTTCATGCTCGCCCCCGTCGATCATTGGGACTCGAATCTGGCCAATGATGGCCATGGCGCGGTCGCTCTGACCTGATTCGAGAAGGGCCTCGACGATTTTTTGCGCGGGGCCAAAGTTTTTGGTGTCGGCTCCTAATACGCGGAGCGCGAGAGCGGTGGCTTTATCCCAATTAGCGCTTTTGAGATAAAGATCGAGGAGCAGCTCGGTTTGTTCGCCGCCTTTATCAAGATCGGGGACATGTTCGAGGAGTTCGGCCGCCTGCGTGAGATTGCCCTGGGAGGAAAACGAACGGGCTTTGACAATGGCGGCAGCCAGGCAATGTGCATCGATCTTCAAAGCTTTGTCGGCAAGCTTATCGGACTCGGCATGATCTCCGCGGGCGAGAGCACGCTGGGCGGCGGAGACATAAGTGTCGACGGCTTCGCGCGACTGGCCCATGGCTTGATAGAGATCAGCCAAGCGGATCTGAATGCGAAGATTGTCCGGTTCGGCGAGGAGAAGTTTTTTCAGCAGGCTAACGGCTTCGGGCTGGCGGTTATTTTTGAGATGGATTTCCGCGAGTTGCAAAAAAAGCGGGCGCGCTTCGCTCATGACCCCCTGCTGGACGTAAAGGTCGGCCAGCTTTTCGAGGGGGCGGATCTCCTCGGGGGCAAGTTTGGCGATGCGTTTGTAAACGGCGATGGCTTTGGTGAGAAAACCATCGCCGACAAAAATCTGAGCGAGGCGCTCGAAATAATCGATGGCCTGGAAAGTTTCACCCTGGCGGATGTATAGCTCGCCGATGGTCATGAGAGTGACCTGATCGCGCGGCTCAAACTTGAGAATTTGCTGATATTCGGCGATGGCCTGAGGGACTTTGCCCTGATTGAGCAGCTTCTGCGCGGATTCGACGAATTTACTTTTGGTATAGGCCATTCGCGCTCTCAGACAATAAGCGGCCCACGTCTGCTAGAGGACATGTCCTCCGCCCCAAGGGCGATGAAAGGCAGACACAAGCCGTGCTTGCTAACGCTAGCAGGCAAGGAAAAGGCAAGTCAACGAAGCCAGAGTTGGGTGTGAGCAGCCAGTTATCCCCTTTAGGACTACGAAACTAGGTGGCGAAGACGGGGCGAAGCGCGGTAACGGTGTTTTTTTGGGGTGTTTGCTAAAGGAATGACGCGCGAATGGACTCCTAAAAACAACAATCGCGTGGCATGGAAAAAATAGTGAGCTAGTGCTCGGAGGCCATGTAGATGGCAGAGCCGTGGGCGGGGAGCCTGACATCGACAAATTCCTTTGAACCCAAGTCTACGTGTTCCCAAAGGTCGCGGAGGTTGTAGTTGGGGCGTTTGAGGCCCAAATCTTTCCAGGAGTAATGAAACGACTGCGGCGCGGGGTCGAGATTGAAAACAGCGATGTAGGCGCCGTCGCCGGACTCAGGAATGGCCAGCCAGACGGTGGCCTTTTCGGTCGAGATGAGGGCATGGTTGCCGGTGGAATGCTGATCGACACCGATCAGCTCCGCATTGGTCAGGGCGGATTCCGTCCACTCGTCGCACAGAGTAAGATTACCTCCCATGATGAGCGGTGAACGAAAGATTGACCAAAGGGTGAGAAGGGTACGTTGCTCGTCGTGAGTGAGGCGCGTTGAGCGCGGATTCTCCCAGCCGGCGGCGGGCTCCAGGCGGCCGATCGGAAGCATGTCCGCGTCGGGCCAATGACCGGGACCGGAGATCGCGGCCCATTTCGCGGCGCGGGCAAATTGATTTCCGACGCCCTGCGGAAAGTCCTTATCGCTGTACCATACATCCCACACATCATCGGAGATACGCCACATTTGCGCGTAGCGGCGCAACTCGATCGCTTTATCAAAAGGTGCCGCACCGGGCGAGAGGCTGATAACGATGGGCCGGCGAACTTTACGGACCGCCTGACTCATCATCCGAATTTCGTCGCCCTTGTAAGGACGGCTGGAAATGCAGTCGACCTTGAGGAAGTCGACGCCCCAGCCGGCGTATAGCCTGACGATGGAATCGTAGTAGGCCTGAGCGGCAGGCGACTGAGCGTTCAGGCCATAGTTGTAGGTATTCCACGAACAAGAATCGTTGACGTCCGCAGCAGCCTTTGCGTGAAAGGAAGTGCCTTCAATCGGCAGGTTTTTGCGCACGGCCTCTTTGGGAATGCCGCGCAAAATGTGGATGCCGAACTTGAGGCCGAGGGAGTGGACGTAATCCGCCAGGGGCTTGAAGCCGGCGCCATTTTCCGCCGAAGGAATGGTGTTGACGGCGGGAATGTAACGGCCATAGGCATCGAGACTGAATTGCGCGGCGGCCGCGGGGGTTCCGGCGGCATGATTCGTCACGTACCAGCCTTCATCCACGACAATATATTCCCAGCCATAAGATTTCAGGTGGCTGGCCATCCAAGCAGCATTCGCTTTGATATCAGCTTCGCTAACGGTTTCGCCATAGGAGTCCCAACTGTTCCAGCCCATGGGTGGCGTGGCAGCGAGAAGAGTTTGTGCTTCGGCGTTCGAGGAAGTGGAGGCGGAGTGCGCGGCGAGAATCGAGATACAAAGAACGGCGCAGATCATCACAAGAAGAAACGCTATGCGGCGCGTGATCCATTTCCATTGCATTGGACAGACCTCTGGAGTGGCTGGCGGTGATTTTATGTGAGGCGCTAAGAAAGCGGTAGCGGAGTTTGCGTGGCTCCAGCGGCCCAGCAATTCGCGTCGCGGACGGGCGCGAAAGAATGGCGGTGAAGCGGAGAGGGACCGTGCTGTCGGAGGGCTTCGAGGTGGTCGGGAGTGGCGTAACCCTTGTGACGAGCAAGGCCATATTGCGGATAGACGACGTCCCATCTTTCCATGCAAGTGTCACGATGAGTTTTGGCAAGGATGGAGGCGGCGGCGATGGAAACGCTGCGCGCGTCGCCTTTGATGAGCGACTTTTGCTCGATGAGAACATCGAGCTGCATGGCGTCGATGAGCAAATAATCCGGTTGGATTGAAAGCTGTTGCAAGGCGGCAGTCATGGCCTGACGGCTGGCTTGATAGATATTCCACGCGTCGATACGCTGGGCATCGATTTCGGCGACGGCCCAAGCGAGGGCATGCTCATGAATGCGGGAAGCAAGCTCAGTGCGGCGCTCGGCGGGAAGTTTTTTCGAATCGTCGAGCCCGACGATGCGGCGCTTGGGATTTAGAATGACCGCGGCCGCGACGACCGGGCCAAAGAGCGCGCCGCGGCCGGCCTCATCGAGACCGGCAATGCGCATCCAGCCGAGTTGTCGCGCCGCTCGCTCGAAACGGGAGGAGCAGAGGCGGCTCATTGCGCGGAGATTTTAGCACGGCGGACGGACGCCGTGCGGTTACTCGTATCTCAGAGCGACGATGGGATCCACACGCATGGCGCGGCGTGCCGGCCAGTAGGCCGCCAACAAAGAGACGCAGAAGAGCGATAGAGGGGCGAGAGACAAGATGAATGGATCGAAGGGACTCGTTTGATAAAGATTCGATAGCAGGAGACGGTACGTGAGAAGGAAGAGCGCTATTCCCGCGATGCAACCCGATGTGCCAAGCGCGGCTCCGCGTTTCAGAACCATCCAGGACACCTCCGCGGGGCTCGCGCCTAAGGCCATTCTTAGGCCCAGCTCGCGACTTCGTTGGGATACCAGGTAAGAGACGACGCCAAAGAGGCCGATTGCAGCTAGAAGAAGCGCGACGAGCGCAAATGCATCCATCAAAAGCGTCGTAAAACGGCGTTGCGCCACGGACTCCGACACCAAGGCAACTAGTGTGGTGGTGCTGTAAATCGGGAGATCCTTGTCAAGCGCCCACACTTGCTGCTGCACCGCGCTAAAGATCCCTTGTTGGGTGTTTTGATCCGATTGGACGAGGCGCAAGACAAAAGCGGTTCGCGCGCTTGCCCCGCTTTCTACCTGAAACATCGAATCGTAAATCATTGCCGGCGGGTCCGCATCGAGAGCGGAGACGTGCACGTCGGCAGCGATGCCAATAATGGTGAACGCTGCTCTATCTCCCCATTGAAAGCGCCGGCCGATGGGATCTAGTCCCGGGAAATATTCGTTCGCCAGTCTCTGACTGATAATCGCAACCGGCGGCGTGTCGCGTTTATCTTGCTCCGAAAAATCTCTTCCCCGTAAAAGGGAAATTCCCATGGCACGGAAATAGCCGGGACTCACAAGCGAATTTTCGGCCCAATGAAATTCATTTGGCCCGGCGCCTTCAAGACGGAAGCCGATTTGGCGCACATCGCTTAGAGGCAAGTGGCTGGCTGCCGCCACGACAGACACACCCGGCAGATGGGAAATACGTTCCAGGATTTCTTTTTGTACCGCTTCTCGCTTGAGCGGGTCGGGATAGCGGGCCCAATCGAAGAGGGTGCGCATGACGACAGTGTCCGAGGAATTGAATCCCAAGGGCACATTCAAGAGGCGCACGAAACTCTGCACCAACAGGCTGCCTCCGATAAAAAGAACCAGGGCCACTGCGAATTCCGCGATGGCCACGAAGTTCTGGAGCTTTTGGCTTCCGTGGGCTGACCCCAGTTGCGTTGCTTCCTTGAGGCAAGCTTGCGGTGAGGTTTTGGAAAGACGCCAAGCGGGAGCGAAACCAAACAGGAGGCTGGTCGCTGCGGAAATCGCGAGGGTAAAAAGAAGCACAATCGGACTAAGAGTGACTTCCTGAAGCCGGGGCAGGTTTGAAGGGCCGAACATGCGAAGACCGTCGATAAGCGCTTGCGCCAAAAGGAGACCACTAGCGGCTCCGAGTCCCGACAAGAGAAAGCTTTCGATTACACACTGCCGCAGGAGACGCGAGCGGCCTGCGCCGACAGCGCTACGAACGGCCATTTCCCGCGTGCGCAGACTAGCGCGCGCCAGCAGCAGATTGGCCACGTTGGCGCAGGCGATCAGCAGCACGCAGACCACGGCGGCCATCAGAAGCACAACAAGAGGGCGCGCCTTTTCCACCGCATGGAATGCGAGCGCGTGCATTTGCGGTGCTACGCGAACGGTGCCCGCATAACTATCGGGGTACTGTTGCATAAAACTCGCAGCGACGCTCTCGATGTCACTGCGCGCTTGCTCTGCCGTTACGCCTGGCTTCAACCTTCCGATCAACCCGACACCAAATTCTCGCACTCGGTCTTTCAAGCGGTCCGGCGAGAAAGCCTCTGGCACCCAGACGTCCGGGCGTTCTGAACGAGGCGCTCCGTCCGACGGAAATTGAAACGACGCAGGCATTACGGCTACGACGGTGTAGAGCTTCTCGTCGAGCTTGACGCTCTTACCAAGAATATGCGGATCGCCGCCGAAATGGCGTTCCCACAGCGAGTGCGACAGGACGGCTACACTTCCCGCGCCGAAACGATCGTCCTCCGCCGTGAAAACTTGCCCGAGAATTGGCTGTACTCCCAACAATGGAAATGCCGAAGCTGATAACGCCGCAGCTTGGATGCGCAGTGCCGCGCCTTCTCCAGTCAGGTTGAAGCCTTGGGTCTCATACGCCCCTACCTCCGAAAAAGAACGATTGCGATCGCGATAGTCGAAATACTCCGCGGCAGAAATGCCCACTTCTTCGTCGCCGCCGAGATGCGGCAAGGATTCCGAAACGAGATACAGCTGTTCAGGGTGGTTATAGGGAAGGGGCCGGAGTAGAACCGTATCCACAATGCTAAACACGGCTGAGTTCGCGCCGATGCCGAGGGCGAGTGTGAAGATGGCCACCAGCGTGAAGCCGGGACTCTTCGCAAGCATCCGTAACCCGAAGCGGATGTCTTGAAGCAAAGTTTCAAGGAATGGGAGGCCGCGCCGCTCGAGATAGAGTTCTTTGGTGTGTTCCACACCGCCAAATTCGCGGTGCGCTGCTTGGAGCGCTTCCTCGCGGGTCATGCCGCGTCGAATGTTTTCATCGGTGAGCGCTTCGAGGTGGGCAAGAAGTTCGGCGTGCAATTCAGACTCGGAGCGCACTTTGCCGAATGTTTCGCGGATGCGTGCGAAGAGAGTGCGAAGAGTGGACATATCAGGCCGCCTTATTCGTATCGCAGCGCTGCCATGGGATCGACTCTTGTGGCGCGCCGCGCGGGGATATAGCACGCCAAAATCACCACGACGGTGAGGCCGGCGGCAAGTGCCGTGAAAAGAGCTGGATCAAATGGCTTCACGCCGTAGAGAAGGCTCGTCATCGCGCGAGTCACAAGCGCGGCTCCCAGTGCGCCAAAAACGATGCCCGTGAGCGCGAGCCGAATGCCTTCGCCGATGACAAGCCGGTGGAGGTCGCGCGGTCTCGCGCCAAAACTCAGGCGAATGCCGATCTCCCGTGTTCGCTGTGTGACCCAATAGCTCATGACGCCGTAGATGCCGACCGCGGCTAGAACCAAGGCGAGCGCCGCGAACAGAGAAAGGAGTAAGCCGTACGAACGCGTCTCCGCGGAATCCTTGCGCATACGTTCGTTCAAGGTGGCCACGTTGTAGACGGGGATTGCCGGATCTATGCGCTGCATCTCCTCACGCAGGGGGCCGAGCATGGCTTCCGGCGAACTGTGCGTGCGCACAACGAGACTCATGTTGATGATGACCTCGCTCTGGAGGAGCGCGCCGTAAATGACCGGCTCGGCTTCGGGATCCTGGCGCAGCGAGTTGTATTTGACGTTTCCGACGACGCCGATAACTTGCAGCCACGGGTTGGTGGAATCCGCCCCGCCGTACCTGATGCGCTTACCGACGGGATCCTGGCCCGGCCAATAGCGGCGCGCGAAGGATTCGCTGACCATGACGACGCCCGCAACGGAAAGAGAATCACGGATGGAAAAATCGCGGCCCTGCATGAGCGGAATACCCATCGTATGGAAATAATTGGGGCCGACTTCCTGATAATAAACCGTGTCGGCTTCGGCGTTAGAGATCGGAGGACGGCCTTCCACGGCGAAGCCGCGCTGGAAACCGCCCCATAGAAACGGATCGATGAATGTCGCAGCTGCCGATTCGACTCCCGGGAATTGTGCGATGCGCTCGGCCAGCTCTGGCCCGAAGCGATTTCTTCCGTCACCTTCGTATTTTCGATCGGGAACATAGAATCGCAAGGTCACAAGATGATCCGGCTGAAAACCGGGATTGTCCGCCAGCAGATGCGCGAGGCTTCTGAGCATGAGCCCCGCTCCGATCATAAGCACGAGAGCAAGCGCCACTTCCGAAACGATTAGGAGGCGTCCGGTCTGACGGCCACGCAAGCCAATAGAGCCTTTGACGGATTCCTTGAGCGATTCGTTCACGTCGGTCCGGGCAGAGTTGAGAACGGGAAACACGGTCAGGAGCAACGCTGTGGCAGCGGCAAGAAAAAACGCGAAGGAAAGGACGCCAGCGTCCAGGCGAACCTGCGCGAAGGAAGGAAACGTCACGGGAAGAACGGCCACGAGCAAATCAAGACCCCAGAAAGCCAGCGCAACGCCCGCCAGCGTGCCTCCCAACGTAAGCAGCAGGCTTTCGGTAAGGAATTGCCGAATCAAACGGCCACGTCCTGCGCCGAGCGCCAGACGGATCGCAAGCTCACGGTCACGGGCGGCGCTGCGCGTAAGTATGAGATTGGTGACGTTGGCGCACGCGATGAGAAGAACAAAAGCGACCGCGGCCAATAGAACCAACAATGGCGCGCGGAAACCTCGGACGTAGTCTTCCGTCGCGGGCGTCACTAGAACGCCGCGCTCGCGATTTTCCTTCGGGTAGGCCTTGGCAAGCTGCGCGGCGATGGTTTCCATTTGCGTTTGAGCCATCGCAAGGGTGACCCCCGGCTTCAGACGCGCGAGAACTTTGTGAAAGTGAATGTCGCGAGTGTGCAGATAGTCGTACTGTGCAACTTGAGGCCAGGCCGCATCCCTCATCATCATCGGAATCCAGACCTCCGCCGAGTCTGAATAGCCGAGAAAACCTTTGGGAAGCACGCCAATGATCGTGAATTCGTAGTTGTTCAGTCGGATAGGCTTGCCGAGAATTTGGGGATCGGAGCCGAAACGTCGCTGCCATAGTCCGTAGCCAATGAGCGCGACGGCGTGCTTCAGGGGGACGGCGTTTTCTTCCGGCGTGAATGTGCGCCCGAGAGCCGCGGAAACGCCGAGAAGTGGAAAATAAGTGTCGCTGACTTGCTCGCAATCCACACGGTCGGATTTGTCATTTCCACTGACGATCAGCTCGCAATCGCCGAACGCGGCCATCTCTTCGAAGACGTGATTCTGAGCGCGCCAGTCCAAATAATTGGGATACGCCACCGGGGAGCGTCCGCCATGCACAACGCTTTCGTTTACGCGGACGAGGTGCGCGGGGTCTTTGAACGGCAAACCGCGCAGCAGAACGGCTTTGACCACGCTGAAAATGGCGGTGTTGGCGCCGATGCCGAGAGCGAGCGTGAGGATGGCAACAATGGTGAAGCCGGGATTCTTGGCGAGCATTCGAGTTCCGAAGCGGATGTCCTGGAGCAGCGTTTCGAGGAACGGCAGGCCGCGGCGCTCGCGATAGAGTTCTTTGGTTTGTTCGATGCCGCCGAATTCGCGCCGCGCGGCGTATTGCGCTTCTTCAGGGGTCATGCCACGGTGCATGTTTTCTTGCGTAAGAGCTTCGAGGTGTGACTGAAGTTCGGCGTCGAGTTCGGTTTCGCGCTGGCTCTTGCCAAACAGCCCTTTGATTCGAAAAGTCATGATGCGCAGCCAATTCATTTTTGTACTCCCTCTAATCCGCGCATCGGCCTGGCTGCGAAACTATTCATAGCGCAACGCCACGACCGGATCGACTTGCGTTGCGCGCTGAGCCGGGAGATACGCCGCTACGCCTGCTACGACGCCCAGCAGGAAACACGCTCCAGCAAACGCCAGCGGATCCGCGGATCTTACTTCGTACAGCATGGTGCCAAGCAACCGGCGGAAAACCGTAGCCATCATCATGGGCACGCGAATGTCCGGGTTGCGTGCCATCTCCGTGCCGTAAAACCGCGGCGGGGTGATTCCGATGACGCGAATCGGATTGTTATTCAGGATGATGGCTCTTCCGACGATTGTGGGATCGCTGCCAAATCGCCGTTGCCAGTAGCCATAACTCAGGACCGCGACGGGATGGGCGCCGGGCGTGCGGTCGTCCTCGGGCCCAATCAGGCGGCCAAGTAACGGTTGCACCCCGAGCGTTTCAAAGTAATTTCCTGAAACTATTTCTCCGACAGCGCGTTCGCTTTGTCCACCGTAACTTGCGTTGAAATCGACACCGGAGCGGGTCAAGACATTCGCGAAGACCGTGTTCTTGTCGCGCATGGCCTGATACATCGGATAGGAAAAATCTTCTTCTGTATCCTGAGACCGGCTGTCCGTGTACTTGATGACGACGAGCTCTTCCGGATTGCGGACCGGGAGGTTGCCGAGCAAAACGGAGTTGACCAAGGAGAACAGCCCCGTGTTCGCGCCAATGCCGAGCGCCAGCGTCAGCACCGTGACCGCCGTGAACCCCGGATTTTTCACGAGCATGCGCAAGGCGTAACGCAAATCCTGCGCGAGAGTCTCAAAGAACGGCAGGCCGCGCTGCTCTCGATACGATTCTTTCGTTTGCTCGAGACCGCCGAATTCGCGGCGGGCGGCGTGGCGGGCTTCTTGCTCGTTCATGCCGCGGCGGATGTTTTCTTCCGTGAGCGCGTCCATGTGCGCGCGTAATTCTGCGTCGAGATCAGTTTCCAGATTGCGCTTGCGGAAAATCCCCAGTAGGCGCGACGCTAAAATGCGCACCCATTCCATATCAGGCTCCTTCGGCGCGTCCTAACAGGCGCGTCATGAGCGCGGCCATTCGCTCCCAGCTTTCCGTCTCCGCCAAAAGTTGTTTGCGTCCGCTGCGCGTGAGCGAGTAATACTTGGCCTTACGATTGTTATCGGAGACGCCCCATTTCGAGGAAATCCACCCGCGTTGTTCGAGCCGCAACAGCGCAGGGTAAAGCGTGCCCTGGTTGAGTTTGAGCAGATCCGCGGAAACCTGTTGAATGCGCACGGCGATACCATACCCGTGCAAAGGGCCCAGGGCTTCCAGCGTCTTGAGTACGATCAGGTCGAGCGTGCCTTGCAACACTTCGCCGCGCGTTTGCGCCATCGCGATTCTCCTTTTGACGATCAACAGGAGGCTACGCTTGCTCCTGTTGATTGTCAACAGGTCGCCTTACTGTATAGACGAAGAATCGCGGAAAATGTTTCGTGGGTCCGGAAAATATCTTCGCTGGCGCGAAGCTGCACGCGAATCGCCCAGAACCCAACTGCATGTGGGTTTCCTGACAAGACTCGTTGACCAGAGCACGCCGGTGGACCTAGGATGGCCGGGCAAATCTAGCATCGAGTGTGATTTAAGGGAGAATCCCATGTGTTCACACACGCAGTCTGTTTGGCTTCGCTCCAGCTTTTGCATCTTGACCTTGGCAGCGCTTCTCGCGCTGGCACCGCTCGGCGGAGCCCAAGGATTAGTCAGCAGTGATCTTTCCCGCTTCCGTTTTGTCGGTGACGCTGTTCTCTCGCCGGATAGCCATCGCATTGCCTACACGGTGATTCTTTACGACCGTCCGGGGCGGCCCTCTCCACAACTCTGGATCATGGACCTTGCCACACAAAAACCGATTCGCATTGGAGGTGAAAAGGACGTGGCGGGCAATTCACGCTGGTCGCCCGATGGGAAGTGGCTGGCGTTCCAGGGCAGAGTCGGAGACAAACACGGATTGCTCTTGGCCCGTCCTGACGGCTCCGAGGTCACCACTCTCGTCGAGAAGATGAACGGCACGAACAGCCCCTTGCCGGGCGGCGGTCAGGACATTACGTGGTCGCCCGACGGGAAGCAGATCGCGTTCATTTCTTCGACTCCGGACGAAAGAGCCCCAGAAGCAAACGGCGATCCCATGGTCATCTCGCGCTACTTGTACAAGCCCGATGCCGGCGAAGGCATGACGCGTTTCAACGACAATCAGCGTTTGCACATTTTTGCCGTGGACGTGGCCGGCAAGCAGGTGCACCAGCTGACGCAGGGAATCTACGACGAGCACTCCATTGACTGGTCACCGGATGGCAAAGAAATTCTTTTTGCGTCGAATCGCGAACCGAATCAGGACGAGTTTTTCAATTACGACATTTTTGCGCTCGGTGTTGCGGACGGCAGCATTCGCCGCCTGACCGCCACGGAATACAACGAGTACGAGCCGTTGTGGTCGCCCGACGGCAAGCGCATCGTCTACCGCGGTACAAAGCGCGGCTTGACCGACCGTGAGACGACCATGGAAGACACGCACGTCTGGATGATGAACGCCGACGGCAGCGATCGCCGTGAGATTGGAGCGGTCATTGACAACCGGCAAGGTGCGCCGAAATGGGCACCTGACGGCAGCGCGGTGTACTTCACGCTCCAAGAGCGCGGAAGCAATCATCTGGTGCGGTTGCCGGTTGGCGGCGGCGCGCCGAAATATGTGGTGAAAGATGCCGGTGGCGTTGGGGGCTTCTCCGTCGGCAAGGACGGCACGCTTGCTTATAGCTTCTCATCTCCACGCGATATGTCGCAGCTTTACGTCAAGACAGGCAGCACTTCAGCGCGCAAGCTCACGGATTTGAATGCGGATGCGCTTGCAGGAAAACAAATTTCCGAGGTCGAGTCCTTTACTTTCGTCAGCAACGACAACAAATTTGAAGTCGAAGCGTTTCTCACCAAGCCTGTGGGAATGACCGCGGCCTCGAAGCATCCGCTCATCGTGAACATTCATGGCGGCCCGCACGGGCAGAATGGCCCGGGGTTCAATTTTAAGAATCAAGTTTACGCCGCGCACGGCTGGGCGATTCTCAACGTGAATTTTCGTGGCTCGACCGGCTATGGACAAAAGTTCGCCGATGCGGTCTTCGGCGATCAGAATGGCAACGAAGGTCAGGATGTTTTGTACGGCGTGAGCGCTGCGGCGCGCCGCTACTTGTGGATTGACCGCGAGCGCATGGGTATTGAAGGCGTAAGCTACGGAGGCCAGCTAACCGACTGGCTGATCACACAGACCAACGAATTCAAAGCCGTGATTCCGATCGCCGGCATCGCGAATCTCGTCAGCTACAACTACATGACCTACTACAACCAGTATGAAGAAATGGAGTTCGGCCAGTTTCTACACCAGGGCAATTTGATGGATGTGGCGTGGGAACGCTCGGCGCTAAAGCACGTCGCTGCCGCGCATACGCCGACTATGCTGATGCACGGCGAGAACGATAATGATGTGCCCATCGCCGAAGCGGAACAATTCTTCGTCGCGCTCAAAGACGTCGGGACGGAAGCCGTCTTCGTGCGCTACCCGCGCGAAGGCCATGGAATCCGGGAAACGAAGCATGTGATTGATTCGACGGACCGCTGCATCGCCTGGTACGAGAAGCACTTTCCGAAGCCGGGCGCGGAAGGCGTGACGAACGTCCAGCCTTGATTCGCCATTGTTGAACGAAAAAAACGGCCTCGTCCCTCAAGGGGCGGCCACAGCAGGGAATGAAAGAACAAAGAGCTCCGGAAAACCGGAGCTCTTTTCGTGAATTTGTTCAGAATAGCGGAATTGCGCTTATGCCTTGGTCTCGGCTCCAGCCGTTGCAACTGCTGCAACTTCTTCGCGGGGCGCGCGCTTGATGCGGGCGGCCTTTCCGCGCAGGTCGCGCAGGTAGTAGAGGCGAGCCCGGCGGACTTTGCCCTTGCCGACCACTTCAATTGAGCTAATCGAGGGCGAGTGCAATGGAAAAATGCGCTCAATGCCGACGCCAAAGCTTACGCGGCGCACAGTAAACGTGGCACCCGAAGCGCGGCCCTTCTTGGAAATCACGACCCCTTCGAACGCCTGAAGGCGTTCCTTTTCCTTCTCGCCTTCGCCTTCCTTCAGGCGGACATTGACGCGCACCGTGTCGCCGGGGCGAAATTCGGGGAGGTCTTTGCGCAGTTGCGCTTCATGGAGTTTGGCTATAATCGGATTCATGTTCGTATTCCCTGCAGACCCACTCAGGCGGGGCCAGCTCTTCAAAGGCAAACGCCAATTATAGCCAAATATTCACAATTTACCTAGCGCAATCAGCTGAACGAAGCCCTTGGGCTTGACTACAAGCTGCCTTAGAGCTATCAATCCACTGATCCGGTTCCACAAGGAGTCCGGCGTTAAAGGATATTGATGGCAGTAGGAGCTCTCACCGCAGGAAAAGTAATTCGCGATTGGCCGTTCGTCTAAGCCTGCGTTGCCACGGAATCACTTCGCCGAATGACGCTTTCCGCGAAGCG
>Ga0073928_10003706_pt1 | contig 23664 bp, 19 predicted proteins | sample PaiPotPPA55metaG_FD_76969 | JGI IMG/M metagenome (GOLD analysis project Ga0073928, IMG submission 76969) | Iron sulfur acid spring bacterial and archeal communities from Banff, Canada, to study Microbial Dark Matter (Phase II) - Paint Pots PPA... ...
ACGCCGCGCCTTGCTACACTAACACTTTTGATCCCATGAAAATTCACGAGTATCAGGCCAAGGCGATCTTGGCCAAGTACGATGTCCCTGTGCCCCGGGGCGAAATAGCGTTCACCGTCGATGAGGCCGAAGCCGCCGCGAAAAAGATCGGCGGAAGCGTGGTCGTTAAAGCGCAGATTCATGCCGGAGGACGCGGCAAAGGCGGCGGGGTGAAGGTCGCCAAAGACGCCAACGAAGCCACGGAAATCGCCAAAAAGATTCTGGGCATGCGGCTGGTGACGCACCAGACCGGTCCCGAAGGCCGCATCGTGCAGCGCTTATTGGTAGAAGAGACGCTTCCAATCGAGCGTGAACTCTATCTCGGCATCGTGCTCGACCGCGCCATCGGCAAGCCGGTTTTCATGGCTTCGTCCGCGGGTGGAATGGAGATCGAAGAAGTCGCGGCGAAATCGCCGGAGCTGATTTTGAAAGAGCCACTCGAACCAGGCTACGGGCTCGCGGCATTTCAAGGCCGCAATCTCGCCTTCGGAATGGGCATTCCCGCTGCTAGTACCAACGCCGCGGTAGCTGCAATGACGGCTCTGTCGAAAGCTCATATCGCCACCGACGCGTCGCTGGCCGAGATCAATCCCTTCATTCTCACGAAGGACGGTAAGGTCTACGCGTTGGACGCCAAGATCACGCTGGACGACAACGCGCTGTACCGGCACAAAGATCTTCTCGACTTGCGCGACTTGAACGAAGAAGACCCGCTCGAAGTGGAAGCTTCGCGTTTCAGCCTCAACTACATCAAGCTGGACGGGACCATCGCGTGTATGGTCAACGGAGCCGGGCTCGCCATGGCGACCATGGACATCATCAAATACGCCGGCGGCAGTCCGGCAAATTTTTTGGACGTGGGAGGAGGCGCCAACGCCGAGCAGATCAAGAACGCCTTTCGAATTCTTCTCTCCGATCAGGGCGTGAAGGCGGTGCTGATCAACATCTTTGGCGGCATTCTGCGCTGCGACGTACTGGCCACCGGCGTCGTGAATGCGGCGCGCGAGTTTAACGTGAAGGTCCCAATTGTAGTTCGCATGGAGGGAACCAACGTCGAGAAAGGACAGGAGATTTTGAAGGCGTCCGGATTCAACTTCACCGTCGCCGACGGCATGAAGGACGCCGCGGAGAAAGTAGTGAGGCTAGCCAAATGAGCGTTCTAGTCGATCAGAACACCCGCGTGATCTTCCAGGGATTCACGGGCCGCGAAGCTAGTTTCCACGCGCAGGCCGCCATCGATTACGGAACGAAAGTGGTGGGCGGTGTGACTCCCGGCAAGGGTGGCCAGACTCATCTTGGCTTGCCGGTCTTCAACACCGTCGCCGATGCCGTGAAACAGACCGGCGCCAATGCTTCGGTAATATTCGTGCCCCCGCCTTTTGCAGCCGATGCCGTCATGGAAGCGGCCGAGGCGGGCGTTCCGCTGGTGGTCTGTATCACCGAAGGAATTCCGACCACCGATATGGTCCAGGTTCGCGATTTCATGCAGGGACGAGCTACGCGACTGATCGGCCCGAATTGTCCGGGCGTCATTTCCCCCGGCAAGTGCAAAATCGGAATCATGCCGGGCCACATCCATCTGCAGGGGCAGGTGGGGGTGGTCTCTCGATCGGGCACTCTGACCTACGAAGCGGTCGGGCAGCTCACCAAGCTCGCCATCGGCCAATCCACTTGCATAGGCATCGGCGGCGATCCGATTATCGGCACCAACTTCCTGGATGCGATCCAGCTATTCAACAATGATCCGGATACCCGCGCCATCGTGATGATCGGAGAAATCGGCGGCAATGCTGAGGAGACGGCCGCTGATTTCATCGCGAAAAACGTCAAGAAGCCGGTGGTCGGATTCATCGCCGGACAGACTGCGCCGCCCGGCCGCCGCATGGGTCACGCGGGCGCGATCATCTCCGGAGGATCGGGAAAAGCTGAAGACAAAATGAAGGCCATGGCACAGGCAGGAATCACAGTCTGCGCCACTCCAGCAGAAATCGGAGAGAAAGTCAAAAGCCGTCTATAGACAATGCCAATCGAACAGACCTTTGCAATTATCAAACCCGACGCTGTATCCAACGGCCACACCGGCCAGATTCTCGGAATGATCGAAAAAGCCGGCTTCCGTATTCGCGGCATGAAGATGGTCCGGCTTTCCAAACAGCAGGCCGAGGGCTTCTATGAGATCCATCGCGAGAGGCCTTTCTTCGGGGGATTGGTGACCTTCATGACCGAGGGCCCGGTGGTCGTTTTAGTGCTGGAGCGCGAAAACGCCATCAAGCATTGGCGGGACGTGATGGGCGCCACCAACCCCGCAAATGCGGCGGAAGGTACCATTCGAAAAGCGTTCGCCAAGAATATCGAGCGAAATTCTGTTCATGGGTCGGACGCACCCGAAACGGCAGCCGTGGAAATCCCGTTCTTTTTCAGTATGTCCGAATTGCTTTAGTTTCAACTGGTGGCACTGTCTGCCATTAGTTAGTACCATAAAGATCTTGGTTCTACGGCCCGATTAGTTTTCGTGATACACAGTAATCTCCTTCGGCGGCTCGCAGTAGCCGGCTTGATGCTGTCGGCCTCGTCGAGTGTCGCACAGAATCCGGCACTGCAACTCTCCGGTACCAGTCTGGCATTCAGCGCCGTCGCCAACGGTCCCAATCCACCGACGCAAGTCATCACCGTAACTTCGGTGACCAGCACGGCCATCGATTTCGCGTTGCTGGTTGACAGCGGCTCACCTGGCACGCCGGTCCCTTCGTGGTTATCCGTAACGCCGTTGCTCGCGACCACGCCCGCGCAGATTCGGGTGACCGTCAATCCAACCGGTCTTGCAGTAGCCAGCTATTCGGGGCGAATCCAGTTGACCGATCGAAAGGGAGTTTCGCTCGGCATCATTATTCCGGTAACTCTACAGACAACCGCGGGCACTTCACAATTCGACGTAACCCCCGCAGAGTTGATTTTCTCCAACTCAGTTTCGGCTGGAAATGTGCAGCAGGGTATCTTGGTGCGAAGCCTGGGCGCTGCACCCATCGGACCAGTCAGTTTGAGTGTGGCGTCTGGATACCCTTGGCTGAGCGCTACCGTCGCGGCATGCACGACAGTTTGTCCCGTCAACGTGAATGTGGCCATCTCCACGCTATCGCCGGGAGCACATACAGGACTTATTCACATCACGACCGCGGCTGGATCGAAAGACGTCCCCGTATCTGTCTTCGCCGCCGACCATGGGCCCTTCGATCAGCTTAGCCCCAGCGCGGTCTTCTTCGAAACTGTTCAGGGCAGCGGATTGCAGGATTCGCGCACCGTTTCGCTCCTTAATAATGGCGACTCGCCTTCCACCTGGTCGGCGAGTGTCACCGCTGGAGCAACCTGGCTAACTGTGTCTCCAGCGTCCGGCGTCACTGCTCCAGGCGGGGCAACAATCCTGACCATATCGATGAATCAGGGCAGTCAGGCGGCCGGTGCCTATGGCGGTATGATCAGCATCACTTCTCAGGACCTCGGTACGGTCACGCTTTACTTGCCGGCCACTTTGGAAGTGCTTCCTAGTGGCACCGCACCCACTCCGTTACTTTCGACGGGTGGCCTGCTGTTTACGTCGCAAGCCGGCGCTTCTGAGAGCGTTGAGCAGATGCCCACGCTAGCAGCGGCGAGCGCCAGTCCGATTAATTTTCAAGCGTATCCTCAGAGTTCCAGTTGGCTTTCCATAGTGCCTTTGCGTGGGCTGGCATCCAACACGCCGACGCCGCTTACTATCAGCGCGGCCGGTCTCGACCAGTCACTCGGGTTCTATAGCGGTCTGATCAACATCGGGTTTGGCACGTCGAGTGTCCGAACATTGCATGTGGGATTCTCCGTTACTGCCCCCACTGGCACCGTCTGTCAACCTCAGCTTTCTAATTTGACCGAGCTAGGGATCCCGGATAACTTTGCTGTACGCACAGGCGCGCCCATGCTTTTGGAAGCTGTTCTGGTCGACGACTGTGGCAACCCACTCTTGAACGGAGCGGTTACTGCGACATTCTCGAACGGTGACCCAGGACTTGAACTAACGGCAACTGGAAATGGACACTACGCGCAGACCTGGACTCCGCTGAATCCCTCCAGTTCACTTCCTGGTGGGAATCTGAGCATCCATTTTCAGGCATTCGCGCCACCCCTGCAGCCAGCTTCCATCGAGGTAATTGGCGCAGTAGTGAGGGACTCTCTGCCGGCGATCGCATCCGGCGGCGTACTGAACAATCTCTTTCCTCAAGTAGGAGCGCCCATCGCGCCTGGAGCAGTGGTTGAAATGTTCGGTTCCGCGCTCGCGCCAAGTACTGGTTCGGGAACAGTGGCGAATGGGGCTCTTTCCACCACAGTGGGCGGAGTGTCGGTAACAGTCGGCGGCCTGGCTGCACCGATTTTCTATACCAGCTCCGGCCAGATCGACTTGCAAATCCCCGCGGAACTTCAAGCCAATCAGCAGTATAAGGTGATCGTCAATAACAACGGCGTTTACTCGAAACCGGAGGCGATCAACACCACGCCCGTCCAGCCGGGCATCGCCGCATTTTCCGACGGCACGGTCATCGCGCAGGATGTGAACTTTCACCTCATTAATGCACAGAACCACGCCCACGCCGGCGACACTATCACGCTCTACTTAACTGGAATGGGCGCGACCAAGCCGCCGGTTCCGACCGGCATGCTGGCTCCTTCTTCGCCGCTAGCGGTGACGGTGATTCAGCCTCAGGTTACTATTGATGGCGTGGCTGCCAACGTGTCATTCTCCGGCTTAACGCCTGGTGGCGTCGGGCTCTATCAGATCAACGTGCAGATTCCCGCGGGCGCACGGAGTGGCAACTTACCAATCGTTGTAAGTCAGAGCGGTATTGCGGGTAACACGGCGACTGTATCAGTGCAATGATGCCTAGGCCGAGATACTTACACACGACGGCTCCGGAATGTACGGAGGTGGGGGCTTACGACCTTGTTGGCCCGGTGGGACATTTCAGTTTCCAGACGCGGCCGGTGAAATCCGGCGAGACTCTGGCATTAGATGCGGTGGGGTTCGGCCCTACAAACCCACCTGTACCAGTGGGTCAAGCGTTTGCCGGTGCTGCTTCCACGACAAATCCGGTCACGGTCGCAATTGGGGGGAAATCAGTGACGGTTCTCTTCTCGGGCGTTGTGGCGGCCGGGTTATATCAAATCAACTTGGTAGTGCCATCCGTCGCTCCCGGAGACCAGCCGGTACAAACGGCAGTCGGTGAGACGAACGCCCCCATGGCCATTGTCACAGTGCAGTAAGTCGGAAATCCGCCGCAACTTGGCCCAAAGATCGGCAATTTGGAAACGTGCCCAATCCATCAGTGATAGGCTCCGATAATACGAATTAACAGGCCCGACACGCGCCATTGTCGCTTCCGAATACCGAAATGCTGAACTTGTAAGTTTTCGCGGTGCGCGTTTAAACGTCCGGCTACAAGCAGATACGTAAGAGCGGTAAGCGTTGGGAGAACGAATGAGGAATACAGTGCGATTTCTCTCACTGATTCAGATTTTCGAAGACCGGGGTCGTGAACATGTTCTTAGTGAACGGGATGATCGCGTCATTCGCCAGTGTCAGCGTCTTGGACCTGTCCGCGTAAACTGGCCCCGCAGGGTTTATGAAGTTCGGATCATGAGACACCTTGGTTGGCGCATCCTCGGTGAGCCGCGCGACGGCCCTTCGCTGGCCGCCGATGCCGCAGGAATGGGTGCGAAGTTTATCTGCTACGGAGCAGGCGATCTGCCAGGGCGATCCGTCTGTCGAAGTTCGGGAGAAGCCATATATCGCCCTGGACCCGCAGAACGGATGTCAGGAAGCTCTTTCCATCAGGATTCAGACTGAATCCGCGGTACGGGAAGAAAGTCATGTAATTCGCCAGATCCAGGGCCGCTGGCAGCGGCCCCAGGTCGCCCTTGATTTCCTCGCGCCCGCTGGGAATATCGATTCGGCCGAGAACCAAACGTCGATTCCCGGCCAAGGCAATCCCCCATAGAGAATTGCCGTCCTTGGACCATCCGTAGGTCAACCAATCGCTTTGGCTGATCACTCGGAGCTGCTTACCTTCGGGATCCGTCAATGTGAGGTTGTGGCCATTGTTCCACGCGATCCACTCTCCCCGCGGCGACCATCGCACTGGATTCGTGTCGGCTGCATAGGCGACCAACTCAGGGTCACGATTCGTTCCCACGCGAACCTTGAGCACCGCCGGTTTGCCTTCAGAGGCAGAGTAATAAGCGATCCAGTTCCCGTCGGGTGACCATGAAGGGCCTCGTTGTGGCACTTTGTGTGGATCGTTGTGAAGCCGCACGGGAGTATCACCAGTGAGGGAGGAGACCCAGATCTCTACATTCGGGCCATTCGACCGGCGGTAAGCGACGCGCGACCCATCGGGCGATATCGCACAATCCAGGAAGTCATCAGTTGTTCTGCTTCCGGGGAAATCGCTACTTCGTACGATCAGCCTCTCCGATCCATACTTCCGATTGCGCAGCCAGATTTCGCTCAGCCCGTTCCGATTTGTGACGTAGGCGAAATGTGCGCCGTCAGGAGCCCAGCTCGGCGCAACTTCGTCCCTGTCGGCGGCCAGCACGGTAGTTGCGGGCACGCCATTCAGGGTCACTTCAACTACGCCATAACCCATATCACCTGCCTGAACAGCCAGTGTTCGGCCATCCGGTGACAGTGCCCCAAAACGATACTGCGACACCCCGGATGTGACCTGGCGATCCGCGCCGCTCCGCAAATCGGTGCGGACGATCTGGTGGTCGTAAGTGAAATCGTCTTTCCACCAGAGGATATTTCCGTCCGGCAGCCAGTTAAACATCAGGTTGGTGTCTTCGAACTCATGCCCACGGAGCAGTTCCTTGGGCGTCCCGCCATCGAGAGGGATTTCAAGAAAACCGATCTTCTCTCCTGTCCGCCCGAGCAGCCCGAGTTTCTTGCCGTCTTTGGTGAACTGGAAAACCATTTGCCAATTCAGGGCTGCCCGCAATCGCGACGAGGAACCTTGCGGAAGTGAGTGCGGCGGCGCGCCTGGCGGGGAGGACAGCATCAGGGCATAATCACCACTGGGCTGCTTTGCGGCGACCGCCAGGATCTGGCCGTTTGGAGAAAGCGCCGCTTGGGCCACACCGTCCAAAACTTTCTCCGCTGCTCCGCCTGCCACTCCAATCGACCAAAGACTGAAATCAGGCTCTTCGTGACTAACTATGTAGTAGACTCGCGTTCCGTCCGGCGTCCAGAATGGGCGAAAACAGGAGGCGTCCTGAAGTGTGAGCTGCGCCGGAGTAGGGCTCTTAAGCTTCCGCGTGAAAATCTGAAAAACTCCTTCAACTTCGGCCGAATAAGCGATCCGATCCCCCGCCGGGGACCAGGCGGGCATCGTCTGGATACCGGCCTCCGTCGCGAACGGGACATAGCTCACGGGCGTAAGAGGGGCTTCGAGCCACAGCGCCGCAGCGATAAAACCAGCAATTCCGCCGCTCGCCAGCACTGCCGGCACCAGACGCGATATCTTTCTGGACTTGGCGGGATCGAGGTCCGTTTCGGATAAGGGCGTGAGCTCTGAGGCGTGTTCGAGTAATTGGCGCAATTCGAGGAACAGATCGAGCGTGGCTGCGTAGCGCTGTCCGGGCTCCTTCGCCAAGCACCTCTGGATGGTCCATCGGAATGGCGTAGGCAATCCGGCAGGCAGTGGTGCGGGATCTTCTCTAATAATGGCGGTCATCAACTCGGCTGCGGTTCGCCCCTCGAAAGCTTTCTTGCCGCTGACGACTTCGTGCAGAATGAGGCCCAGCGCAAACTGATCCGACGTACCGTCCAGATCCCCTCTGCCGGCGGCCTGCTCGGGGCTCATATATGCCACCGTGCCAACAATACTTCCCGGCTGTGTAGGCCCGATGGTTTGCGTTGTGTCATCCTGCGCTGCCCCGCCAATCGATTTTGCCAAACCGAAGTCGAGAATCTTGACGCGGCCTTGAGGCGTGAGCATGATGTTCTCTGGCTTTAGGTCGCGATGCACGATGCCGGCCGAATGCGCCGCCGCCAAGCCATCGGCAATTTGAACCGCTATGTCCATCGCTTTCCGCACGGGCACTGGCCCGCGCTTGAGTACGCCCCGCAGCGTTTCTCCTTCGACCAGCTCGGAGACGATAAAAGCAAGGCCGTCAGCCGAACCAATGTCATAAATGGCGACGATGTTGGGATGGTTCAACGCCGCGACAACCCGAGCTTCCGACTCGAAACGCTGGCGGCGCGAAGGGTCGATGGCGAGTTCAGGTGGCAGGATCTTGACCGCGAGGTCGCGACCAAGCCGCAAGTCCCTCGCACGGTAAACCTGGCCCATGCCGCCAGCACCGATGAGGGCGAGGATCTCGTAGGAGCCCAATCGCGTACCCAGCGAGATAGACATAAGTTCGTGTCGAACGATTCTAACCTATGCAATAGCTCGCCATATCCGGTTCGTGAAAGGTGGTGTGATTCCTCCACGAGTAGCCATCGGCGGCAGGCTCCCGAGCCCGGATTCCGAGTACATCACACGCCCACCGGCAAGTACGACATTCTACGCTTTCGCCGCGCTAACCGATCGGGTTGGCGCTTCCGATAATACGTGTTAACAGGTCTCCGGTACAGACACACCCGAGGGTATCCTACTTGGGAAGTCAATCTTCAGGGGACATGACGGGAACCCGACGTCCAAGCGTCAAACTTGATGGCCTCTGGCCAACTTCCGTATGACACTTAATCGGCCAGGGACGACTTCAGCCACCAATCAAAGACACAGAGAGAGCGAGCCAAGCGACCGTAGAGCGAGGCGCGAGAGGCGGTCGCAGCTGGAATTGTGGCGGGCGACGATAAGTGAATTGCGACTCCGCACTGCCGCCGCTCGGTTGGCCTCAATCCCGGTCCTGTAAAATGGATCTTCTTCGAGAAGATTTGAGGCTTCGACCTTGTTAGGCCAAACCGTTGGTCACTACCGGATTGTCGAGAGACTGGGCAGCGGCGGAATGGGTGTGGTTTATAAGGCGGTGGACACCAAGCTCGGTCGGTTCGTCGCCCTCAAATTCCTGCCCGAGGCTCGAATCCCCGATTATGAAACTCTGGAGCGATTTCAGCGCGAAGCTCGGACCACCTCCGCCCTCGATCATCCCCACATCTGCACCATCTACGAAATCAGCGAGCACGAAGACCGGCCGTTCATTGCCATGCAGTACCTGGAAGGCCATACCCTGAAGCATCGCATCGCGATGAAGCCGCTTAAGACGGTGGAACTGCTGGAGCTGGCCATTCAGATTGCCAGTGCACTGGACGCCGCGGATCAGAAGGGGATCATTCATCGAGACATCAAGCCCGCGAATATCTTCGTCACTCTCCAAGACACGGCGATGATTTTGGATTTCGGGTTGGCGAAATTGGCCGGCGCAAGGCCTGATCGGAAGGCCGCCCGTTTCCCTGAAGAATTCTCCTTGGGGCCTACCGCAATGCCGACAGCGACCCTCGAACCCGAAGACCTGACGAACCCCGGGACCACCGTCGGTACTGTGGCCTACATGTCGCCGGAACAAGCGCGGGGCGAGCATTTGGATGTTCGCACGGATGTCTTCAGTTTCGGCGCCGTAGTCTACGAGATGGCCACCGGCCGCCCTCCCTTTTCCGGAAAGACAGCGGGAGCGATATTCGGCGCAATCCTACACGAGACACCGGCGGCGCCCCGATCCCTCAACCCCGGCTTGCCAACCAGGCTGGAAGAGATCATCAACAAGGCGCTTGAAAAAGACCGCGAACTCCGTTATCAGCACGCTTCGGAGATTCGCGCTGATCTGAAGCGTCTCCAACGTGACACCGCCGAGCGCCGCAGCCCCGCAATGTCGATGTCCCCAATGCCGGGTGCCAACGTGGCAACTCCTCGACAGAAACGCAGAGCGTTCCTTCCGGCTGCGATCGTTCTCGTGCTGACGATTGGAGCCGGGTACGCCTTTTGGCGGCTCAACCGGAGCCACCCAATTCCCTTTCAGAATCAGGTCATCAACCAAATCACGACCAACGGTAGAGTTGCGCTCGGCGCGATTTCGGCGGACGGCAACTTCATCGCCAGCGCCGAAATGCAGAATGGCCAACAGAGCCTCTGGCTACGCAACGTGGCCACGAACAGCGATACGCAAATTGCGCCGCCATCGCCCGTGGTTTATGGCTGCCTCGACTTTTCTCCTGACGGTAACTACCTTTATCTCTGCAATTCCATTTCATCCGGCGCGCCCGATCTCGTCCGTGTGCCGGTCCTAGGTGCGGCGAGGCAACGGATTGTCCGTAATATCGGCAGCGACATCACCTTCGCGCCTGGGGGCAAGCAGATCGCCTATCTTCGAAAGAACGACCCCGACCCGGGCAAATGGTGCCTTCTCGTTGCCGATGCGGATGGGCGCGACGAGCGAGCCCTATTGTGTGAATCCGGCACGAACCGGCCCGACGATTATGAAGGGATTCTCTCCGGCCATTTGAGCTGGTCGCCCGACGGCGCCCAAATCGCAGTGGGTATTACAGGTGTGGGCCAGGGGTCCGGAGTAATCGATCTGGTGGATGTGAGAAGCCGACAGCGCAAGACTTTTTTCCGGACCGACGATAAACTCATCCGGTCGATGGTATGGTTGCCCGCCGGACCCGGATTTATTGTGAATTACGCGGCCAGAACCGCGGCGCACCATTGGCTGATCGGATCCATCTCCTACCCCGCAGGAGAATTTCATCCCATCACCAACGACACGAATTCCTATCTGGCACACACAGTTTCAGCCGATGGCAAGATTCTGGAGGCTGTGCAATCCAGAACTACTCGCCAGCTTTATCTCCTGCCCGCCGGCGGTTTCCAGGATAGCGTGCCTTCGCCTCTACCCCTACGGACTAAGAATATCGGTACTTTCAGTTGGGATGTGGACGGCAAGCTGTTACTAGCTGGAGACGGAAAGATCACACGGATAACCAGCAGCGGCAACATCGAAACTGCTTTCCTGAGTTTTACAGGCAGGTCGCCTGAGCCGTGTGAAGGAGGACGCCGGCTTGTCTTCGAATGGGACTACCGTGGAGGAGGGCACGAGGTGAATGTCTGGCGAGCGGATCCCGACGGTTCGAATCTGGTGCAGTTGACGACAGGCGCGGACGGCGAAGATCCTGTCTGTTCGCAGGACGGTAAATGGGTTTATTACGTCGACGCCACTAAACGTCAACCGATGCGAATACCGCTTGACGGCGGTCAGTCGGAACCAGTCCCCGGAAGCACGGTTGGCAATGGCTACTACGCCCACGGCAACATTGCCCTATCTCGCAATGGCGACCGGCTAATGTACCTTGCCAAAGTAAAGACTCTTGGGCGCCAGGATGTGCAATTGAAAGCGGTGATTGTCAGGCTTGCGGGAGGTAGCGGCGAGGCTCCTCAACTTGTGGATGTCGATCAGCGTATCGGGTATCCACCGCAATTCACTCCAGACGGCAAAGGCATAGCGTACCCCATTCAGGAGTCTAGTTGGCAGAACGGCGGCGACAATATCTGGATCGACCCCCTTGATGGCTCGGCGAAGCGCCGGATCACGAACTTTCCGTCGGATACTACGCGCGTCTTCTACTGGTCGCCCGACGGCAAGACACTGGGGGTTCTCCGCTCCCGAACGGACTCGGACATCGTGGTCTTGCGCGAATCGGTCTGGTCGTCGAAATAGGCCAAATCGGGGGCCTGTCCGGAAGTGTTGCTTCGGTTGGGTCTGGTTGTCGAATAGTCGGGTATGCAGAAGTAGCCTGTCACGCGGCCCTTCGAGTCGCTTCGGCTCCGAGACATCCGTTCGAGCGCCGATCAATTCAGCGCAAAGACGAAGGGGTAGCTCGAATCCTGCAAGTTGTCGAATTTCACCGGATGCAGCTGCCGGCCGCGGGCTTGCACCACTGCTTTGGTCCGATCGAACAAACGACCCTGACGTTGAGCGGTTGGTTGTATGCCAGAAACTCGGCGGAAAGCTACCGACAGTGTGCGTTAACACTCCGATCCACTAGCGGTCGTCAGCCTTTGCGTTCAAACTTCGCACAACACTGTTTCTCCCGCGGTGCCAGTGAAAGGTCAGTGCAATAACTGGGCTCCAGAATCCCGGCCTTGAGCGCGTTCGGTCCAGACGCGGGCTGTACCTAGCGTTCGCCGGTTGCCCGCTAAGACGTTTCGAATCACTGCCGATCCCCCTAGTAGCCGAGGCCATTCCGCAGCGGCTAAAAGTTGTGACGCTGCGAAAAGTGTCACAAGAGCGCCTTCGCGCCGTCCAAACGAGCTTTACTCTGATCTTGTTATGACACACACCACTTTGACGAGCATTCGCTTTCTGTCGCTTTCGGTCGTGATGATTTCGAGCCTGCCTCTCTATGCGGCGGACGCGATCCAAGTTCACTGGAACGAAGTATGCAGGGCAGCCGGAGGCAACCGGCTCACAATCAAGACCGTCAACGGCGATACCGTTGATGGCTATTGTCTGTCGATTAGTGTCGATGAAATCGCCGTCACTACTAAAGATCAGCAGGTTGTACGAATTGCGCGCAGGGCTCTTTCTCGAATTGACGAGCAACGCTCAAAGAATGATGGTCACCAGCTCAGCGCGTTAGGCCGCAGCGTTCAAAAAGGGCTGCGACAAGGATTCGAGTGGCTGCTTTCACCCTATGCGCCCCTGGGGATCGTCGCCGTACCAGCAACGGTGGCGTGGGGGGCGGTGGCGGCTCCGTTCTGCTTGCTGGGCGACTTAACGCATAAGACCAGCGGTACCCGAGAAATCAAGGTGATTTAGGCCCTTTGCCGATGGGTCAAGAGCGTGAAGGAATCTCCGCTATGTCTTGCTACCCATATGACTATTGTGATAGCTGCGGGATCAGAGCACGAGCAGAGCCGAAACCGGATGGAATTACACTTTTTCGGCTGTTACAAGCTGGCGCGCTTCCTGGAGGAATGAATCCGCGACTAGCCGCAGAACAATCGGACGCATGGCTTTCGACAGTTCACGGGCGGCCACGATATCCGCGGCGACCAGATCGCATGCGCCGAGACCGTGACGCCACTCTGGCTGTTCCGGGTTTCGCTGGATCAGGTCGCTGCCGGCGAGTCCAAACACTGGAACTAGAAGGGATGCCCACTTCAAAATCGTTTCTGAGCGGGAAACCATCCCGATGAGTACCGGTGATGCTGGCCGGCCCAGGCCGCTGAGCACCTCTTCTATCGACTTCAAAGCGATCAACCGGTGGCCTTCTGGCCGGAGTTGAGAAACTGCGCCGGCTCCCGACGTGGTTGTCAAAAGCAGGAACGCCTCGAATTCCGGTACCTGCGGCGCATCCTCCAGACCGGCATAGGGGACCATGCATCCAACAGCTTCCTGGATCTCGGCCGCCAGAATGCAAGCGAGATTGCGGTCGGGATGAACTACCAGCAGTCTACGAGGTTCTCCTCGCGCGCCGTGCCTCCTTCGGGCGTTTTCAAATGATGCACTGAGCGCCTCAAAAGAAAAGCCTCGGCTCAGGCCCTCTTCAATCCAGGCGTGCATAAAGGTATTGATGCCGTCTTCCTTGGTGCGCTTCTGAATGTCGCATACAAAGACGCCGGAACCAGCCTTCCGCTTTACCCAGCCGCGCGCCGAGAGGTCCTGGTACGCGGCGCTGACTGTATTTGGATGCAGCTTTAGTCGCCGCGCAAGATCTCGCACGCTAGGCAAGCGCTCGGAAGGCGCGATTCGCCGGCTGAGAATTCCGAACAGGAGTTGCGCGCTCAATTGTTCACGAACAGGAATGGAGCTGTGGCGCGATATCCAAATCCGATTCATTGAGACGCTTTCGATTGTATCTGGAAGCAGTCTCCATTAGAATCTGTGAGGCGACTCCTGTGGCAGTACCTTGTGACAGTTTGGAGAGTCACACATCCTATCTCCCGAGACTAGGACCGTCGATAATGTCCCACATCAGGCGTGATCCTTGAATGCTAAACGCCAACTCCCAAATGGCCCGTGATGAACGCATGATCGCCACGGTGTCGAGGATGGTCGCGTCTTCGGGTTCCTACGACCGCACCACAGACGGTTGCCGCCGGCGCCGAACTTGCCGGAAAATATTAGTAGAGCGCCTTACGAACACGCGCCGAACAGGAGGTTTTGAATAGCAATGAACTTAGAGCTACGAATCGCGGGCGGAGCCCTGCTTATCGGCGCGTCTATTCTTATGGCTGCTGGTTTTCCAGATCCAACGATCGATGACAAGAGTCTCCGCGGCCAAGAGACGGCTGTGGTCGCCGGGGGCTGCTTCTGGTGTGTCGAAGCGGTGTTCCAGCAAATCGCGGGAGTGGAGAAAGTGGTTTCTGGCTATTCGGGTGGCGAGGCGGCCACCGCCCACTATGAAATGGTCAGCACCGGAACGACGGGACACGCGGAGTCAGTCCGGCTGACCTTCAATCCACAGAAGATTTCCTACGGGCAGATCCTGAAAGTATTTTTTGATGTTGCACACGATCCAACGCAGCTCAACCGGCAAGGGCCCGATCGCGGCCCGCAATACCGGTCGGCGATCTTCTACTCAAGCGCAGAGCAGAAGAGAATTGCGGAGGCGTACATAAAGCAGTTGGACGACGCCAAGGTATTCCGCGCTCCGATCGTGACGCAGGTTGTGCCGCTGAAGGCGTTTTATCCCGCAGAAGAGCATCATCAGAATTTCTGCAATCGGAATCCCCGGAATCCCTATGTGCTGGGCGTGGCGATGCCCAAAGTAGAGAAGGTGAAGGAAAAGGTTCCCGAGCTGGCAAAAGAAAAGTAGCTGTTGGCGGCTTCCTTCGGTCTGACGCGCCTGATTTCGAAATCAGCGGGGACTCTATTCGCAGGAAACTCGGCAGGGGGAGCCGGCAGCTTGATCGTCCCCGCCTGGCGGTCGCGGGCGGCGGCCTCTCACAGCGAAGTTTCGGAACTTTCTTATTCAATCGACGTCTAAGCCTGAAATGGCCGAAAGGAACCCGGCAGGCTTAGTGAGCGAACTCGCAGGCGACGTGAGCTATGCATTGCGGGGGTTACTGAAAAACCCCGCCTTCTCCGTGGTGTCCCTGCTGACACTCTCTGTTGGAATCGGGGCCAACACGGCAATTTTTAGCTTCGTCGACGGCGCGCTACTAAAACCACTCCCCTATGAACATCCGGAGCGCATCGTGCGTGTGCTTGAGAAGCCTCCGGGTGGAGACTATAACGGCATCTCCACGCTGAACTATCTGGATTGGCAGAAGGAGAACACGGTCTTCGAGTACATGGCAGCCCAGACTGGCGGCCCGGTCACACTGACAGGATCAGGCGCGCCGGTACAAATCCGTGGAGGGCGAGTGTCGGCCCGATTCTTCGATATATTTCGCGTTCCGGTTGTGCTTGGCCGCACGTTTGCCCCCGGCGAAGATGAATCCGGCAAGAATCTTGTAGCCGTGCTGAGCAATCCGCTGTGGAGAACACAATTTGCAGCCGATCCCGAAATAGTCGGCCGCAAGGTGCTGCTCGATGGCCAACCTCATCTGATTATTGGTGTGCTTTCGGAAGGGAGCGCGTTTGACCGCGCCTTCAATCAGATTTGGCGGCCATTAGCTTTTGAGCCGGAGAACATGACTCGTAATTTTCACTGGTTCGGCGCCTACGCCCGCCTTGAACCCGGCGTCACGTTGGAACAGGCGCGCTCTCAGATGAACGCAATCGGCAGCCGAATCGCCCACGATTACCCCGATTCCAATAAGGGTTGGGGCGTCGCCGTGGACCGTTTTTCTGAAGTGCTCATCGGTAAGCCCATGCGTCAATCATTGTTTGTTTTACTGGCGTCGGTTGTGATGATCCTGCTGATTGCATGCGCGAACTTGGCGAATCTCACGCTGGCCCGCAGTGTAGAGCGGGCGCGCGAAGTGGCGATCCGCGCGGCACTTGGAGCGGGGCGGTCCAGATTGATTCGGCAGTTTTTGACTGAGAGCGTGTTGTTATCTTGTTGCGGCGGCGTTCTGGGCATCGGGATCGGTTATGCGACTATGGCCGGGCTGAGGATCGCAATACCGCCGTATACGTTTCCGCGAGAAGTTAGTATCACGATGGATGGACGAGTTTTACTATTCACGCTCGCGATCTCAGTGCTGACTGGGATGGTATTCGGTCTAGCTCCCGCCATTCACGCAAGCTGCGCCAGCCTAACGGCTTCGATGAGGGAGAGTGGACGGGGCTCCAGCACCGGCAGGACGCAGCAGCGGTTGCGAGGCGCTTTGGTGATCACCGAGGTAGCGCTTGCGTTCGTTCTTTTGACCGGTGCCGGCTTGCTGATTCGAAGCTTCTTTCAGATTCAGCAGGTCGAGACTGGGTTTGACTCGACCAATGTAATAACTGCGGTGCTGCCAATTCCCGAGAAGCGGTACCCGGACGCGATTGAACTCAACAACTATCTACGCCAGATTGTCGACCGTGTGGAGGCCGTGCCCGGTGTCCGCGATGTTGCGCTCACCTCCGCTTTGCCGATGCGCGGTTGGGGCTATGGAATGCCATTTCAGGTTGCCGGCCGTGCTTTCGTGGACCGTGCTCATCGGCCTTCATGCTTCTTTAAGATGGTGAGCCCTTCGTATTTCCGGGCACTGGGAATGCACCTGCGTAAGGGCCGCGGGCTCACCGACCGCGATCTTGCCGGTGCTTCTCCGGTGACGGTCATTAATGAAACGATGGCTAAGAAGTATTTCGCGAATCAAGAACCCTTGGGCCAGCGTATTCTGGTGCAACAAATTGTTCCCGGTAAGACGCAATTGGGACCGGAGATCCCGTGGGAGGTAGTGGGCGTCGTTGCCGATGAGATGGTCGGTAGTCTCGACGACACGATTGCAGCGTCCGGCATGTACGTTACGAACGAGCAAAGCCCTGCCTTTTTTCAGGGGCTCGTCGTGCGGGCAGCGACGAACCCGGCGCTGCTCGGAGAGGCACTGCGAAAGACAGTATATGCGGTGAACAAAGATCAGCCGCTCACGGACTTGAAATTACTCGAACAGATCAAGTCGGAGTCGCTGGCGACAGACCGGCTTCGCGCTGTGCTTATAGGAGTATTCGCGGCTGTGGCAATGGCGCTTTCCGCGATTGGGATTTACGGCGTCATTTCGTACTCGGTAGTACAGCGGACACAAGAAATAGGTATTCGTGCCGCTCTAGGGGCCAGCAGCGCCGCAACGCGCTGGCTCATATTGCGTAGCGGGTTGCGGATGACCGCCGCGGGCTTGTTGCTCGGATTCGGGGGAGCACTCGCGCTTACGCGTCTGCTCGCGGCTCTGCTTTTCGGAGTAGGAGCACGCGATCCTTTCACCATGATAGGCGTTGCTGGAATTCTTGCCGTGGTAGCATTGCTGGCGTGCTATCTACCGGCGCATCGGGCGACTAACGTGGACCCGCTGGTCGCCTTGCGATACGAGTGAGTGGCAACGGCAACCACTACAAGAACCACTACAGTGCGGATATCAAGAATCTACGCTAAGCTCAAAGGAGTCAAAGTTTGCTGGAGTGGCGGAACTGGCAGACGCACGGGACTCAAAATCCCGCGCCCTTCATTGGGCATGTGGGTTCGACCCCCACCTCCAGCACCAATTAGTTCAATAGTTTAGACCCTGTACGCGTCACATCGCTTCGCTGCGCGATGCCCTCAGAAGTGGCCCCAGCAGTACGGGTTTTTGTCACGGCACTCGTACTAGCTCGAAGGTCGGGACCATCAGAAATCGGGATTGAGCATATCTTAGCGGCGCTCGGTACCAGCATTGGTTCGAACGAGCCAATCGCTGCACTCATCGCGGAGCGGTACGTCCCAGTTCCAAAGCAGGACACGCCCCTAGCACCCGACGTGATTGCGGCGCTAGAGCCGCTCGGCGAAATTTTCGCGATGCCGCTGGACGTTCTTCGCTGGGCACTTGTTTCGGCGAAGCACCAAGGCGAGCGTTGAGAACATAATCATCTATTGACGAGTATACGGTTCAGATCGCGAGCAATCGTTCGGCCCCAGTTCCTCGAAACCGTCACACACGTGATCCATCGCCGTGGTTCCCACTTGCCGAGCGAAGCGTACAGTGCTCGGATGTCCATGTCCGATCTTCTATCGACAATCCCCACGCCGCTGTAGTTGAAACGGTTTCCCTCGGGGTCTTTGATGTGGGCGGTCACAATCCGCACTTCAGGTTTCGACATTTGGTTCTGAATCATAATGCCAAGAAGAGCGGCATGCTACGGATTGGTGTCCGTAGTTGCCATGTCGGGGTTGGTAATCGCCCTTCGGATACTGATCGGCCCGTTCAACGTCCCGTTGCCGGTAAGAATCCCGCTGAACCCGGAAGGCTGGTTTGGACTCGCACTGACGATTCTCATGGCAACCAAGGACGGTAGAACCGACAACCGTGAAAAACCGCAAAAGCGGCCACACCGTTGGTGGAACGCCGCTGCAATTCTGGCATTGATCGGATTCACAACGGCTGCATTTTGGCGAACCCTGCAATTCTACTTTCTGTCGGATGATTTCATACTCGTGAAAATCGCCAACACGTCGCACTTCGCCATACGACAATTGTTCACGACGGCTGGTGGTGACGGCTTCTTCCGGCCAATCGGCAACATCTCGCTGGTATTTAGTTCGACATATGCTGGTGTGAACCCGATGGCGTGGCACGCTACGGCCTTAGCCTTGCACGTTGCGAATGTGATTCTGGTGTTCATGCTGGCAACTCGCCTGTGCTCTTCCCGACTTGCCGCGCTCTTCGCCGCCGCTCTGTTCGCCATTCACGGAACCCGACCCGAAGCGGCAGCGTGGATTGCGGGACGGTTCGATTTGGTTGCCACGTTCCTTGTGATGGCGGGATTGCTTTTCTTCGTCTGCTCTCATCGTGAAACAGCGTCAATCAGCTACCTCTACAGACTGGCATCTTTGGTTTGCATGGTGCTGGCGATTCTCAGCAAGGAATCAGCCTACAGCTTCCCGCTCCTACTGGTTCTGTTCCTGATCGCAAAGCGAGACGAATCCCGAAATCGAATCGGCGTTCTGATTCCGTTCTTCGTTACGGCTGTTGCCCTGTTCGCTTCCCGCTGGTGGTTGTTCGGCGGCATTGGCGGCTACAGGGACGCATTGACGGGGAAAGCACAAGCTCTGACCTTTGGACTGAGCACCGTGAAAGTGTTGGTATTACGCCTTTGGACGGCTCTCTACTTCCCGATCAACTGGAGTGTGGAACCGAACGCAGGGATGGCGGCATTGATGGTTGCATACATCGGAGCACTCGTTTGGCTGACTGTGACCCGCCCGAATCGTGGGCTGATGGGTTTCTCGTTTGGCTTCGTGATCGTATCCGCTCTCCCACCGCTTCATCTGTTAGGGATCGGAGCGGGGTTGGGGAATTCCCGCCTGTTGTACCTTCCGTCTGTGGGATTCTGTTTAATGCTGGCAGTAGCGGCTGACGGGCTGAATGGCCGGGTCCGCTGGATAATCCCCGCTGTCATTCTGGCGTTCAACTTCGCCGCCCTTCAACACAATTTGGATTCGTGGGAATATGCCTCGGAAAAGGCAAAGGCCACTTCCACCGCCGCCCGAAACTGCATTAGCCCGGGTGTCGGGGAGATCGTTGTATCCGGCATACCGAGTATTCTTCGAGGTGTCCCGTTTTTTGCCAACGGATTACAGGAAGCAATCGAACTACAGAGGGACCGTGCGCCCCTCATCATGACGGTTGGCGGAGCCGATAATCCTCCAAGTTCGCATTCACTCATTTGGAATCGGATGACTGAAACCGCAGAGTGCGTATGCCGCGGCAATCATCCCGGCTATTAACGTGTTTCCCGGCCATTGGGCGGTTCCCGGCGTCCTAGGTGAACCCAACTCAAACGCTCATAGACCGAGCTCAATCTTTCGGCGAACTTCAGCTCAGCAAACTTCATCGTCAGTATTAGTCACAGCCCCGAAGTCTCTTTGCAGGGTTCGGGCATAGTTCGCCCCTCGAAATAAGTTCGTTCAGTTCAGTCGCAGCGGCCAATCTATAATGGATTCCTGAGGAGTAAGCATACGATGAGACCAATTCTGGGAGCATTGGCTTTAAGCATGGCTGCGTTTTCGGCGCTGGTCTTGGTGCCGCGATCCGCAACTGCCGCTGAGAACGACGGGCCAGGCCCCACCTATATGGATAGCCAACGGGTGCTCGACAATTTTGACAAGAAGAACGCGAACCCGCTGATTCCCGGGGATGCGTACAATGTCCAGACCAACAAGCGTACCAGTAACGGAAACATCGAGATCCATGAAAAGGAAACTGACATCTTCTATGTCATGGACGGAAGCGCGACCATCATTGTCGGCGGAACCGCCGTCGACCCCAGGCAAACCCGGCCCGGTCAAATGACGGCCAAGGATATCCAGGACGGCCAGACCTACAATCTGAAGAAGGGCGACGTACTTGTGATACCGGCGGGGACGCCGCATTGGTTTAAGCAGGTGAACGGGTCGATCAACTACTTGACCGTAAAATCGATTAAACCTTAGACCGGCTGCGTGATTGTGATATAAGAACCGGGGGAAGGCATAAGATGAAAACACAAAAATTAGCAGGGGGCGCGTTCCTGGCCGCAATGCTGCTCAGTGCGCCAATGATTGCGCAAGAAGGCGCGCCGGGAAAACTCTACAACACTGCCAAGCAAAAGCTTCTGGATGGAAAACAGATCTTCAGCGTCACGATTTCAAAGCCTGATGTCGCAGCCTACTGCGAAGCAGCCAAGCACTATGACTACACGTGGTTTGAGATGCAGCACAGCACGCTTACCTGGGCCGACATCGAGAAAATGGTCGCGGCGTGCCCCCATGTTGCTGCGACGCCGATGGTGCGTATCCAGGACGAACTGGAAAGCTCCATTCAACACGCGACCGATATTGGCCTGCTAGGAATCATAATGCCCACTGTCGACACGGTCGAGAAAGCCGCAGCCACCGTGCGCTACGCCAAATACCCGCCGGAAGGCCGGCGCAGCATGGGAGCCGGCCAAGCCGCAAGAATCTGGGCGGGTGAGGGCCGGGATGCCACAATGCAGTACCGTACCAGCATCAACGAGAACATGCTGGTGATTGTGATGATCGAAACGCCGATCGGCGTCGCCCACGCTTCGGAAATCGCGAACGTCCCGGGCGTCGATGGTGTTCTGGTGGCCAACACCGACTTGGGGAATTTCTCTGGTTGGTTCGATCACAATTCTGCTCCTTACCAGGGCATGGTCAAACTGATCCACGATGCTACTCTGCACGCGGGTAAGTTCCTCGGCGCCACAGATCCGTCATACTCCAAAGGACGTCCCGACAGTGCGGATTATCGGATACTCCAGAACGGGCCGGCCAACGACGGCTGGATCAATCCGAATCGCCCTAGCCCGGCTGGTCGCGGCCCATCTCAGTAATTTGTCCGATTAGGACGAGTGCCTGGCCTGCGATTTTGTTCAGGGTTATCTGGCATCATAGAGTATTCCAGCATTGCGAGTGCAACATCGACTGAGGAGTTGAGATCGGTATGTGGCTTAGAATTTCTATGGGCGTTTTCGTCCCGGCGGTATTCCTTATGGCGCAGGGAGTGCAAAGCCCCGCGCTGACGGGCGAAGCAGTGCGTGGCAGAGACATCGCACGGACTAATCCTTTCAATACTGACGCGGATATGCAGCAGGGTGGTGGTTTGTTCCAGCTGCATTGCTCCTACTGCCACGGCGGCCACGGCGAAGGCGGCCGGGGCGCTGACTTGACGGCGGGCGTTTATGAAATGGGAGGATCGGATCCGGAACTGTTCATCACCATCCGCAGCGGAATTCCCGGCACGGAAATGCCCGCGGTTCGAGTGAGTGATGATGACGTCTGGAGGCTGGTCGGTTTTGTGAAGCGAATCGGATCTCAAGGTCTTTCGGAGAAGGCGCCGGGCAATGCTCAAGCCGGCAAGGTCATCTATGCCAAAGGTGGGTGTGCCGCCTGTCACCGAATCGGCAAGGACGGGTCGGATCTGGGACCGGACCTGACGGACATAGGGCGGCGGCGTGGCTTGGGATTTCTCGAAGAGTCCATCGTTAAGCCGGAAGCATTCGTGCCGAATAAGTATCGTGCGGTCCAAGTGGTCATGACCTCCGGCTCGACAGTTGCGGGCATCCGGCTCAACGAAGACGACCTTTCGGTGCAAGTGCGAGACCTGTCCGGCACGCCGCGATCCTTCCTCAAGGAAAACATCAAAGAACTTCGCCGGGATAAGACGACGCTTATGCCGTCGTATGAAACCCAGTTCAGTAAGCAGGAACTCGGCGATCTGGTGGCTTACTTGAATTCCCTGAAGGGGGCGCAATGAGACTGCAGAGCTGGAAGGTTTGGTTCGGAAGCGCGGTGTTGCTAGCCGCAGTGGCCTGGAGCGTGCAAGGTCAGGCGCCGACAACCCAAGGCCCCGTAACCTTTGAGCGGTTGCTGAAGGCGGCTGACGAGCCCGGCAACTGGCTCATGTATTCGGCCAGCTACAATAGCTGGCGCTACAGCAGCTTGAATCAGATTAATGTCCAGACCGTGAAAAATCTTCACGTGAAGTGGCTGTTCCAGGGCCGGCACATAGAGAAGTTCGAAACCACACCGCTGGTGGCCAACGGCATCATGTACCTGACGCGCCCGGAAAATGCCATCTATGCGCTGGATGCAGCCACCGGACGCCAATTGTGGAGCTATGAATACCGGAATCCGCCGCGTACCTTCAATTGCTGCGGGAAAGTGAACCGCGGTCTCGCGATACTGGGCAACACGCTGTTCATGAATACGCTCGACATGCACGTGGTCGCGGTGGACGCGAGATCCGGTCACGAACTGTGGAAGACCCAAATGGGCGACTACACGGCAGCCGGCGGGTACGCGGCGCCGGGCGCGCCTCTGGTGGTGAAAGACAAACTGATCGTCGGAATGGCTGGCGGCGAGCACGGAGTCAACGGATTCCTGGACGCCTATGATACGAAGACCGGACAGCGTCTGTGGCGCTTCAACACCATTCCACAGCCGGGCGAGGCGAACTTCGGAACTTGGGCCGGAGATTCCTGGAAGACCGGCGGCGTGACCACTTGGAACAACGGCTCCTACGACCCGGAAACGAATACTCTCTTCTGGGGCACCAGCAATCCCTGGCCGGATTACAACGACGACTTCCGCTTGGGCGACAACCTGTATTCGTGCTCGGTGCTGGCGCTGGACCCCGACACCGGGAAGCTGAAATGGTATTTCCAGTTTACGCCGCACGATTTGCACGATTGGGATTCAACGCAGATTCCCATCCTGCTCGATACCGAGTTTCGCGGCGAAATGAAAAAGACGCTGGCGTGGGCCAATCGTAATGGATTCTATTATCTGCTCGACCGCACCAACGGAAAATTTCTGTCGGCGAAGGCTTTCGTCAAACAGACCTGGGCGAAAGGCTTCGACGACAACGGCCGTCCCGAAGTTATTCCAGGCAACGAGCCCACGGCCGAAGGCAACGATCATACCTGGCCCGGCGTGGATGGCGGCGCCAATTGGATGTCGCACAGCTACAGCCCGCTCAC
>Ga0073928_10003708_pt1 | contig 23659 bp, 25 predicted proteins | sample PaiPotPPA55metaG_FD_76969 | JGI IMG/M metagenome (GOLD analysis project Ga0073928, IMG submission 76969) | Iron sulfur acid spring bacterial and archeal communities from Banff, Canada, to study Microbial Dark Matter (Phase II) - Paint Pots PPA... ...
CCTTCGAATCGTGGGTGCACCCCAGAACTACCTCGCCGTCATCAAAGTCGTGGGCATCGGCGGCGGCGGCGTCAACGCGATCAACCGGATGATCGAGGTCGGACTCAAGGGTGTCGAGTTCATCGCGATCAACACGGACGCACAGGCGCTGCTGATGAGCGATGCCGACGTCAAGCTCGACGTCGGCCGTGAACTGACGCGCGGTCTGGGCGCGGGAGCCAATCCAGAGGTGGGCAAGAAGGCCGCCGAGGACCACGCCGAGGAGATCGAAGAGGTCATCAAGGGCGCCGACATGGTGTTCGTGACCGCCGGCGAGGGCGGTGGCACCGGTACCGGAGGCGCTCCGGTGGTGGCCCGCATCGCGCGCTCGCTCGGCGCGCTGACCATCGGCGTGGTCACCCGGCCGTTCACCTTCGAGGGACGGCGCCGGGCGACGCAGGCCGAGGAGGGCATCGCGGAGCTGCGCGCCGAGGTCGACACCCTCATCGTCATCCCGAACGACCGGCTGCTCTCGATCTCCGCGCCGGGCGCCACCGTGCTCGACGCGTTCAAGTCCGCCGACCAGGTGCTGCTCAGCGGCGTCCAGGGCATCACGGACCTGATCACCACCCCGGGCCTGATCAACCTCGACTTCGCCGACGTCAAGTCCGTGATGTCCGAGGCCGGCTCCGCGCTGATGGGCATCGGCTCGGCGCGCGGCGAGAACCGGGCGACGGCCGCGGCCGAGATGGCGATCTCCTCCCCGCTGCTCGAGGCCTCGATCGACGGCGCGCGCGGCGTGCTGCTCTCCATCTCCGGCGGCTCGGACCTGGGCCTTTTCGAGATCAACGAGGCCGCGCAACTGGTCTCGGAGGCGGCGCACCAGGACGCGAACATCATCTTCGGCGCCGTGATCGACGACGGCCTCGGCGACGAGGTTCGGGTCACGGTGATCGCCGCGGGTTTTGACGGAGGCCAGCCGACCAAGCGCCGCGAGCCGGTCGCCCGCCGCGCAGACGAGGACGAGAACCCCGCGCTGGCCTCTACCGCCGCGACCACTGTGCAGAACGGAATGCTCGGCACGCTGCCCCGACCGGCCCAGGAGGACGACACCGCCGAGGTGCCGACCGTTCCGGCGAGCCGGGCCGAGGACGACATCGACATCCCCGAGTTCCTGAAGAATATGAACTAGTAACTTCAGCCAGAAGAGATCACCACTCTTTGAGAGTGCCGCCGGACTGCACGGTCGCGTGGTCCGCGCGGGCACCCGCCGTCGCCAGTCGGTAGTCTCCCTGTGCGGAGATCTGCCGGCATCTTTAGGCACGGTCGGGTGCGCTTCGCCGTCTGGTATCAGCACGAACGCGCGCCAATGGGTAGGCTCCACCTGTGGAGATCTTTAGGCACGGTCGGGTGCGCTTCGCCTTCTCGGACCGGCACGGCGGCGTCAGCGCGGCGCCCTACGGTTCGCTCAATCTCGCCGAACACGTCGGCGACGATCCGGCGGCGGTGCGGCGCAACCGTGAACTCGCCGCGACCGGGCTCGGGCTCGACCCCGAGCGCGTCGTCTATCTGACACAGGTTCACGGGGCCGAGGTGGCCCACGCTCGCGGTCCTTGGGCCGGGCAGACGCCCGAGGCCGACGCCAGCGTCACCGACGTGCCCGGGCTCGGCCTGGCCATCATGGTCGCCGACTGCACTCCCGTCCTGCTGGCCGATCCCGAGGCGGGGATCGTCGCCACCGCGCACGCGGGACGCCCGGGTATGGCCGCGGGCGTGGTCCCCGCGGTGATCGACGAGATGCGCACGCTCGGAGCCGTACCCGCCCGGATCATCGCGTACACCGGGCCCGCCGTATGCGGGGCCTGCTATGAGGTGCCGGAGTCGATGCGCGGGTACGTCGCCGAACGGGTGCCGGAATCCTTCGCCACCACGAGTTGGGGCACGCCGTCCGTGGACGTTCCCGGCGGCGTCTGGGCGCAGTTGAACGCCGCGGGCATCACCCCGGAGCACAGCCACCGCTCGGAGATCTGCGCGATGGAGTCCAAGGATCACTACTCCTACCGGCGCGAAGGCGTGACCGGCCGCTTCGCCGGATTCATCTGGCTGGCGCCGGATTTCGAGACTGCAGAGCTTGAGACGCCGGAGTCCGAAACCGCGGGCGCCTGATGGTGGATCGGGCCGCGGAGATCGCCGCGAACCTGGAAGCCGTCAAGAACCGGATCTCCGAGGCTTGCGCCGCGGCCGGTCGTTCGGCCGACGAGGTGACGCTTGTCGCCGTCACGAAGTTCCGTCCGGCCGCGGATGTACTCCGGCTGTTTCGCCTCGGACAGCACGTGTTCGGCGAGAACCGGGACCAGGAGGCGTCGGCGAAGGCGGCGGAGGTGGCCGCGGAACTTACCGACACGGCGTCGGATCCCAAACCCGAATGGCACTTCATCGGTCAACTGCAGACGAACAAGGTCAAATCAGTCGTCTCCTACGCCGACGTCGTCGAGTCGGTCGATCGGCTCTCTCTGGTCACCGCGCTCGACAAGGCCGCGGTCCGCGCGGAGCGCTCGATACGCTGTTTCGTGCAGGTCAACCTGGATGCCGAGGCGGCGCGTGACGGGTCGGGGCGCGGCGGCGCGCACCCCGGGGAGCTGCTCGAGATCGCTGACGCGGTGGCCGGATCCGTCGCGTTGAGCCTTTCCGGGCTCATGGCGGTGGCGCCGCTCGGGGCGCCGCCCGGCCCCGCGTTCGAGCGCCTGGCCGCTCTTGCCGTCGAACTGCGTGGCGTACATCCTGATGCCATGTCACTCTCGGCTGGGATGAGCGGTGATCTCGAGGCCGCCGTCGCGGTGGGTGCGACACACGTCCGTATCGGCTCCGCCTTGCTCGGCGGCAGGCCCTTGCTGCGGTAACGTCGTGATTTGACACGGTTTCATGGTTAAAACCCATGATCCAGTGACTGAGACTTGAATGCATTACCGCCGCAGTGGCAGACCAGGAATGGACGGAAGGACGGGTCAATGCCCGGTTTCATCAAGAAGACGGCCGTCTACCTCGGTCTGTCCGAGGGGGAGGACCCCTACGCGTACGAGGACGAGGACTACGAGAGCGCGGAGCCGGCCGAGGAGGTGACGCAGGAGCGCGAGGAGGAGGAGTTCGTCCCGCGCTTCGCCCAGCAGCCGCCGCGCTACAGCGAGGCCTCGACCGCCCGGCCGCAGCAGCAGTCCGCGGCCGAGCAGGAGGTGCGTCCGCTGTTCCTGGCCGATCAGCCGCGCCGCGCCGCGGTTCCGGTGCCGGCCCGTCAGCCGGCCGCCTCGGTCCGGCCGACCGCCGTCGCGGTGCTCCCGGATTCCTATGACCGCAACGCTTCCGGCGCCGGCGAGCCCTACCGGATCACCACGCTGCACCCGCAGCGCTACGACGACGCGCGCACCATCGGCGAGCACTTCCGGGACGGCACCCCGGTCATCATGAACCTCAGCGAGATGGGCGATCCGGACGCGAAGCGCCTCGTGGACTTCGCGGCAGGCTTGGTCTTCGGCCTACGGGGAAGCATCGAGAGGGTGACGCAGAAGGTCTTCCTTCTGTCACCTGCTAACGTCGATGTGACGGCCGAGGACAAGGCCCGCATCACTGAAGGCGGGTTCTTCAACCAAAGCTGACCGACGGTGTCCGGACAGGCGCCGCGGGTGACGGCGGTCCGGAAGGTACGGTGCGTTCGGTATGGGGCACGTGGTGATCGAGGTCGTCACGGTGGCGCTCTGGGTCTACTGGATCCTGCTCATGTTCCGGCTCGTGATGACGTGGGTTTTCCAATTCGCCCGCTCTTACGACCCGCGCGGTGTCATGCTGATTGCCGTGGAGTCCGCCTACACCGCCACCGATCCGCCGCTCAAGTTTCTGCGGCGGTACATCCCGCCGCTACGGATCGGCGGTCTGGCGCTCGACCTGGCGTTCTTGCTGTTAGTGATCATCCTGTTCCTGGCGATCCAGTTTGTCGGGAGCATCTGACATTACATAACAGGCAGGACACGAGATATTGTCTGTCCGGTACGCCGACGACCACGCCGAGGTGAAGAGATGCCGTTGACCCCCGAGGATGTGCACAACAAGCAGTTCACGACCGTCCGTCTCAGAGAGGGCTACGACGAGGAAGAAGTCGATGCCTTCCTGGACGAGGTCGAGGCTGAGCTGACCCGTCTGCTGCGGGAGAACGAGGAGTTGCGCGCCAAGCTGGCAGCGGCCACCCGCGCCGCGGCCCAGGCCCAGCAACAGGCCCAGCAGGCGCAGCAGCAGGCCGCGCAGCAGCAGTCCAATCCGATGGATCGGGGTGGGCCTGGCCCGATGGATCGCCCCCCCATGGACCGCTCGCCGGTGCCGATGGATCGGATGCCGCAGCGTCGCGAGCCGCAGCCCATACCTCCGCAGCTGCCGGCCCCCATGCCGATGGCGATGGCGGTTCCGCAGCAGCAGTTCCAGCCGGTCCAGCCAGGCGGCGACTCGGCGGCGCGCGTGCTCGCCCTGGCCCAGCAGACCGCCGACCAGGCGATCGCCGAGGCCCGCAACGAGGCCAACAAGATCGTCGGCGAGGCCCGCACCCGCGCCGACGGGCTCGAGCGCGAGGCCCGCAACAAGGCGGAGGCCCTGGAGCGGGACGCGCAGGAGAAGCACCGTGTGGCGATGGGCACGCTGGAGCAGGCCCGTGCCTCGCTCGAGCGCAAGGTCGAGGACCTGCGCGCCTTCGAGCGCGAGTACCGGCAGCGGCTCAAGTCGTACCTGGAGAGCCAGATGCGCCAGCTCGAGTCGAACAGCAGCGACGACTCCGCGCTGGCCCGCAACCCCGGCTCGTCCTTCGGCGGCGGTGTGCCCCAGCTCGGTCCGGGCAGTTCGGCCTCCTCGACCCCGCCCCCGCAGGCTCCGCAGCAGCCGCAGCCGATGCAGGGCATGGGTGGAATGTCCGGTGGCCTCGGCTCGAGCAGCGGAGGCATGGGCGGCTTCGGCCAGCCCGGCCAGCAGCCGAGCTACGCGGCGGCCGCCCCGAACCCGGGGATGCCCGCTCCGGCGATGGCCGGTTCCGCGATGAGCCAGATGACCCAGACGATGGCCCCGATCCGGCCCGGCGTCCCGCCGCAGCCGAACCCGGGTATCCCGCAGGCGCCCTCGCCGATGCGTGGGTTTCTGATCGACGAGGACCCCGAATCCTGATCTGACCTTCCCCGTCGGCCTCGACGGATCCTTCGGCGCGTACATGAGCTCCGGAGCCCGTGGTCCGGCGTGGTGCCACGGTGTTCCGGGCGGCTCATAACCGCCGCGGAGTGCGGAGGCGGGCGGTGTGAAGGCAGCAGGGATTGAGGACACAGCTCGGCGCGAGGCGTCCCATGGTGGGCGGACAGCGCCTCGCGGTAGTGAGCTCGATGGTGGACAGCATTACCCACGCACCCGGGGTTGGTTCGGGTGTGCGCGACGAGGTCGGACTGCTGCGCCGGCCTTGGGGGTACGGCGGATCGCGGCCCGGAACCGGGCCGCTGACCGCGTTCCAATACTACCCGTATTCGGGCTCTCACGGAAAGTGCGAGTTCTGACGGGCGTGCGTGTCGGTACGGCGAGCGCCTCTGGCGCCCGATACCGGAAAGCTGATTCACTTTCGGTGTGGGGCAGGAGACGGTCGCGGGGTGGCGCGCGGCGCTCGCGGCGGCGAGCGCCGGATATCCGGCATCCTCGCTCCGGGCGCCCAGGGACGGCGATCCCGCTTCAGTGGGCCCCTACCGGATCGAGGCGGTGCTCGGGCAGGGCGGCATGGGCCGGGTCTTCCTGGCCGCCGACTCCCGGGACGAGACCGCGGCCCCGGTCGCGCTCAAGGTGCTCTCCCAGACCGGCGACGCCACGGCCCGCACCCGTTTCCGCCGGGAGCTCGCGGCCGCGCGCCGGGTCGAGGGCACCGGGACGGCCCGGGTGCTCGACGGCGATCCGTCCGCGGACCCGCCCTGGCTCGCCACCAAGTACATCGACGGCCCGACGCTGGATCAGCTCGTCGCCGCGCGCGGTCCGCTGCCCGCACCGGCGGCCGCCGGACTCGCGGTCGGCGTGGCCGGAGCGCTGGCCACGATCCACGCCGCGGGCGTGGTCCACCGCGACCTCAAGCCCGCGAACATCATCCTGGGTGCGGACGGCCCGCGCGTGGTGGACTTCGGCATAGCCCGGACCGCGGACGCGACCACCCTGAGCGTGACCGGCTGGACCCTGGGCACCCCCGGCTACATGGCTCCGGAGCAGATCGCCGATCCGCGCGGAGTCGGTCCGGCGGTGGACGTCTTCGCGCTCGGGGCCGTGCTCGTCTTCGCGACCACCATGCTCTCGCCGTACGCGGGCGGCGATCCGGCCACCGTGATCTACCGGATCGTGCACGGCGAGCCGCACCTGGACGGTGTGCCGGGGGAGATCCGCGAACTCGTCGCCGCGTGCCTGGCCAGGAACCCGGAGGATCGGCCGAGTCCCGAGGCCGTCGCCGCGACCGGGCTGCGGATCGTGGACCTGCTCGCCCGGCGGGCCGCCCTCGAGGATCAGATCGACGAGACGGAGCCGGAGCTCGCTCAGCCTGTCGCGGGGCCCTCGTCCACGGTCGAGCCGACCGTCATCACCCCGCGTCCGGCCCCCGCACCCGTCCTGCGCGCCGTCGTGCCGACCGCCGGCCGGCTGCGCACCCGCCGCGTAGGCCGGGGAATGCTCGGCGTGTTCGTCGCCTTCGTCGTCGCAGCGGTCGGCGCGACCAGCTGGTTCGCTGTCAACGCGCTCGCGCGTCCGTCCAGTTCCTCAGCCACTGGATCGACGAGCCACGGCGCGTCGGCTCTCAGCACGAAGCATTCGACCAAAACGAGCTCAACGGCCTTCACCGGGGGCACGGTGCTGGCCGGACCGGGCTGCGCGAGCTCCAAGTGGACTGTGTTTTCCATCACATCGGGCAGCCTGGAGACCGACGGCGTGGGTGGCGATCCGGGCTGCGGTGGCGCCGCGTACGCATTCCGCAAATCCGGCAATTCGGCTGAATCCGGATTGAGCGCGGTGTGGACCTTCGACTTCCAACGCGCGGTGACCTGCACTCTGCGGATCTATATCGCGAACTGGGACCCCTCGTCCGGAGTCGCCACGTACGAGATCGTCGTGAACGGCGTGGCCCAGGGCTTTACCGTCAACCAGGCCGACAGCAAGGGCGCGTTCGTGACGCCGGCTGAGCTCGATAACCTCGCCGCGACCAACGGTGTGATCAAGCTCACGCTCACCGATATCAGCGCGGTCGCGGGCGACCAGAACCACATCACCGCCTCGGCAGTCTCCGCCGCCTGTCACGTCTCCTGAGCGTCCGGGCCTGCGAGCCGCAGGAGCTGGTAAATATCCATCTCCTTGCCCATACGCTCCTCGCGGTTGCGCACGGTGAATCCGAGTCGCTCGGCGACGTGGACCGAGGCCGTGTTGCGCGGATCGATCATCGAGGTGATGGAAGAGGCATCGAGCGTCTGCCAGCCCCACTCGAGAAAGGCCGTCGCGGCCTCGGTCGCGTAGCCGAGTGTGATCGTCTGCTGTCTTTACTGTGCCCAGCGATGGTGACTTCGTTGCTGGGCCTACCGCCGGGCTGGCGGAATGTCAGGTCTGCGGAGCTGGAGTAAGACTGCTGGGCGTCATAACGTCCCCCGTCGTTAATTCGGGGCAGCCGCTGTCGATGAAGCAGAAAGCTCTTCCCGCGAGGGGAGAATCATCTTGTCTTCGGCCAAGAGGAGATGCCAACGGGGCCGATCTTCTCAGATCGGCCCCGATGAAGCGTCATGCCTTTTCGACCGTGAACCCGAGGCCGAGTTCTTCGTCCCCGAAGGCGCCCTCGCCGAACGGGCCGTCAGCCGCGAGGAACTCCACGGCCAGCACCTCCTCGGCGATCAGCGCCTGATGCGCCGTCAGCGCTTCCCGCGTCTCGGCGGGACCCGCGTGCCAGCGCAGCACGATCCGGTCCGCGACGTCCAGGCCGCTGGTCTTGCGCGCCTCCTGGATCAGCCGCACCGCGTCCCGGGCGAGACCGGCGAGCCGGAGCTCGGGCGTGATGGTCAGATCCAGCGCGACGGTCTCGCCGCCGGCCGTGGCGACCGCCCAGCCCTCCTTCGGGGTCTCGGTGACGATGACCTCCTCGGCCGTCACCTCGACCTGCTCGCCCTCGACCGTCACCGCGGCCGTTCCGGCGGAACGCAGCGCCGCCGCCAGTTCCTCCGCGTCCGCCGCCGCGATCGCGTTGGCCACCAACGGAGTCCGCTTCGCGAACCGCTTGCCCAGCGCCCGGAAGTTGCCCTTCGCGCTGTACTGCAGCAGATCGCCCGCCGCGTCGCTGAGCGCCTCGGTGCTCTCCACGTTGAGCTCCTCGGCCACCTGCGCCCGCAGCTCGGCGTCGAGGTCCGCCCAGCCGCTCGCGCCGACCAGCGCCCGGCCGAGCAGCTGACGGGTCTTCACCCCGGACTCGGCGCGGGTCGCCCGGCCGAGCTCGACCAGCCGCCGCACCAGCGCCATCTGCCCGGCGAGGCGGTCGTCGATCCCCGCCTCGTCCGCCACCGGCCACCCGGCCAGGTGCACCGACTCGACGGCGTCCGGCGTCACCGGGCGCACCACGTCCTGCCAGACCCGCTCGGTGATGAAAGGCACCAGCGGGGCCATCAGCTTCGTCAGCGTCTCCAGCACGGTGTGCAGGGTCGCCAGCGCGGCCGGCTCCGCCTTCCAGAAGCGCCGCCGGGAGCGCCGCACGTACCAGTTGGACAGGTCGTCCACGTAGTCGGCCAGCAGCTTGCCGGTGGCCTGCGTGTCGAAGTTCTCCAGCGCCGCGTCCACATCCCGCACCAGCCGGTTCAGCTCCGACAGCACCCAGCGGTCGAGCACCGGACGGTCCTGGACCGCCGGGTCGTCCGCTGACGGGGTCCAGTCCCCGGTCCGCGCGTAGAGCACGTGGAAGGCCACGGTGTTCCAGTAGGTCAGCAGCGTCTTGCGCACGACCTCCTGGATCGTCCCGTCGCCCACCCGGCGCGCCGACCAGGGCGAGCCGCCGGCCAGCATGAACCAGCGCAGCGGGTCCGCCCCGTGCCGGTCCATCAGCGGCATCGGCTCCAGGATGTTGCCCAGGTGCTTGGACATCTTCCGGCCGTCCTCGGCCATGATGTGGCCAAGGCACAGCACGTTCTTGTACGAGGACTGATCGAACACCAGCGTGCCGATCGCCATCAGCGTGTAGAACCAGCCGCGCGTCTGGTCGATCGCCTCGCAGATGAAGTCCGCCGGGTACGACTCGCCGAACTCCTCGACCGAGCCCGCCTGGTGCGGATAGCCGAGCTGCGCGAAGGGCATAGAACCGGCGTCGTACCAGCAGTCGATGACCTCCGGCACCCGCTCGGCCGTCTCGCCGCACGCCGTGTCCCCGACCTTGTTCGGGCAGCCGAAGGAGACCTCGTCGATGAACGGCCGGTGCGGATCGAGCTCGGCCAGATCGCGCCCGGACAGCGCGCCGAGCTCCGCGAGGGAGCCGACACACGTCAGGTGGCCCTCGGCGCAGCGCCAGATCGGCAGCGGCGTACCCCAGTAGCGGTTACGGGAGAGCGCCCAGTCGATGTTGTTGTTGAGCCAGTCGCCGTAGCGGCCGTGCTTCACGTTCTCCGGGTACCAGTTCGTCGCCTCGTTCTCGCGCAGCAGCGCGTCCTTGACGGCGGTGGTCCTGATGTACCAGGACGGCTGCGCGTAGTAGAGCAGCGCGGTGTGGCAGCGCCAGCAGTGCGGGTAGGAGTGCTCGTACTCGAGGTGCCGGAACAGCACGCCGCGCTCGCGCAGGTCCGCGACGAGCTTCTCGTCCGCCTTCTTGAAGAAGATCCCGCCGACCAGCGGCACCGACTCCTCGAAGGTGCCGTCCGCGCGCACCGGGTTGACCATCGGCAGGTCGTAGGCGCGGCAGACCTTCAGGTCCTCCTCGCCGAACGCGGGGGACTGGTGCACCAGGCCGGTGCCGTCTTCGGTGGTCACGTACTCGGCCAGCACCACGAAGTGCGCCGGGACGTCGGCCGGGAACTCAACTAGGTCGAACGGACGCTGGTACTTCCAGTACTCCATGTCGCGGCCGGTGAACGACTCGCCGGTCGGCGCCCAGCCCTCGCCCAGCGCCTTCTCCAGCAGCGGCTCGGCGACGACGAGCGTCTCGGTGCCGTTGCTCGCGGCCACGTAGGTGACCTCGGGGTGCACGGCCACCGCGGTGTTCGACAGCAGCGTCCACGGCGTCGTCGTCCACACCAGCAGCGAGGCGCGGCCGGCCAGCGGACCCGTGGTCAGCGGCATCCGCACGTACACGGACGGGTCGACCACGGTCTCGTAGCCCTGCGCGAGCTCGTGGTCTGACAGGCCGGTGCCGCAGCGGGGACAGTAGGGCGCGACCCGGTAGTCCTGGACCAGCAGGCCCTTGTCGAAGATCTGCTTGAGCGACCACCACACGGACTCGATGTACGAGGGGTTCATCGTGCGGTAGGCCTCGGACAGGTCGACCCAGTAGCCCATCCGCTCGGTCAGCTTCTCGAACTCGCCGACGTGCCGCTCGACCGACGCGCGGCACTTCGCGTTGAACTCGGCGATGCCGTAGGCCTCGATGTCCTTCTTGCCGGTGAAGCCGAGCTCCTTCTCCACCGCGAGCTCGACCGGCAGGCCGTGGCAGTCCCAGCCGGCCTGGCGCTCGACCCGGTAGCCCTTCATCGTCTTGAAGCGCGGGAAGACGTCCTTGAACACGCGCGCCTCGACGTGGTGCGTGCCGGGCATGCCGTTGGCGGTGGGCGGGCCTTCATAGAACGTCCAACGCGGTCCGTCCGCCGTCGCCTCGAGGGACTTGCGGAACACGGACTCGCGGCGCCATAGGTCCAGCACCTCGTGTTCGAGGGCGACCAGGTCCACCTTGGCGGGTACGGGTCGGTACATGGGCGGGCCCCTCCGCGGCTCGTCGTGCGCTGCTTCGCAGCGGCGCCTTCGTCAGCGAAGGGACGAGCGCTCGTCGGTAGACGGCGTCCCGCGGTACCACCCTCCTTGGCATGCCTGCCGCCTGACGACGGCTCACGCCCACTCATCGACGGAAAGGCCGGTTCTAGTGAGGAGGTCCGTTGCCGGGCCCGCCCGTTCTTCCGGCGGCTCAGGGGTGATGGCCCCGTCTTCGCCCGCTCGATCCGCGTAGCCCCCAGTGTAAGGCTTCGCCGAGGATGGCTCACCCGGTTAAGAATGTGCTGTGATTTCAGCCATGCCGCCCGCCGCGAAGGTCGCCGTCCGCGTGAAACCGGGAGCGGCGCGCGCCAGGGTGGGCGGGTCGTACGGAGACGCGGGGGCGCTCGTCGTGGCCGTGACGGAGCGCGCGGTGGACGGGCGCGCTACCGCCGCCGCGCTGCGTGCCGTGGCTAAAGCGCTGGGGGTCCCGCGCTCGGCTGTGACGCTGCTCACCGGGGCTGTGAGCAGGGACAAAGTGCTGCTGGTGGCCGATCCGCCGGCCGACCTCGAGGCCCGGCTCGCGGCTCTGCGGGGCTGAGTCAGATGGCTTACCGTGGGTGTCCGTACGGTGACGGGTCGTACCGTCAGCCGGTTGGCCCAAGGTTCGGACGGAAAAGATCTTCACCGTTCCGTGATTAACGCTTCGGCCGACCGGGCACCAATCAGCCGCGTAACCCGTTATGCGGAATGGGTGAACGGCGCGACCGCGCCGAACCCGCCCGCAGCCCGGCCGGCCCCACCGCGTACCCGCTGGTGGTAGCCGGTCACTTTTGATCCGATCCGAGAGCGAGGGATGCACCTTGAGCACCACCGCGCGTACCACCGCCACCACGGCGGCCCCGTCGCCCGCAGCCAAGACCGCGAAGAAGGCCCCCGCGGCCAAGCCCGCCGCGCGCCCGGCGACCAAGACGCCGGCCGCCCGCGCCCCGCGCACCCCCGCTCGCACCACCGGCACCGGTACCAAGCCCAGGGGTCTGGGACCCGAGTCGCTGCCGGTCCGGGCCGGCGAGGAGCCGTGGAGCGCCGAGGAGATCGCCGAGGTCGAGGCCGACCTGCGGGCCGAGGTGGACCGGCTGCGCGCCGACGTCGCCTCCGCCGACCAGCAGCTCGGCGACCTGCTGCGCGACGCGGGCACCGGGGCCGGCGACGACCAGGCCGACACCAGCTCGAAGAACTTCGAGCGCGAGCACGAGATGTCCATCGTCAACAACGCCCGCGACATGCTGACCCAGTCCGAGCGGGCGCTGGCCCGGATCGCGGCCGGGACCTACGGCGAGTGCGAGTCCTGCGGCGAGGGCGTCGGCAAGGCGCGGCTGCAGGTCTTCCCGCGGGCCACGCTCTGCCGGGACTGCAAGGAGAAGCAGGAGCGGCGCTGAGCCGTGCGGCTGGGCCGGGCACGGGTATGGTGCCCGGCTAAGCGGGGGACGTTGTAAGGTCGCCGGGTGGAAACAGCACACCAGGGCGCGGATCGCGCCGAGGGCGAGGAGCAGCGTCCGTCGTCCCCGAGCGAGGATGCCGCAGGCCCGGCGCCGCGTCGGCGACGCGTCGGCATCCTGCTGGCCGTCGCCGCGGTGGTCTACGCGCTCGACGTGGTCACGAAGCTCCTGGTGGTGGCCAAGCTCACCCCCGGTCAGCCGGTGCACGTCCTGGGCACGTTCCTGCAGTTCGACTACACCCGCAACTCCGGCGCGGCCTTCTCCATCGGCTGGGGATACACCGCGATCTTCTCGCTGATCGCCATCGGCGTGGTGGTGGTCATCATCCGGCTGGCCCGTCGCCTCTACAGCGCGCCCTGGGCCTTCGCCCTCGGCCTGCTGCTCGGCGGCGCGATCGGCAACCTGACGGACCGGATCGTGCGCGCCCCGGGACCGTTCCGCGGCTGGGTGGTGGACTTCATCCAGTTCCCGCACTTCGCGATCTTCAACATGGCCGACGCCTCGATCACCTGCGGCGGCGTGCTGATGGTGCTGCTCGCCTTCCGCGGCCTGCACCCGGACGGCACCGACGAGCGGGCCGAGCACGAGGCCGAGCGCGCGGCCGAGGCTGAGGCCGCCGCGTCCACCGACGCCGGGTCCTTGGACGAGCGTCAGCCGTAGTCAGCTCATGAGTCCGGCCACGCTTTAAGGGCCAACTCCGCGGTCTCGGCCAGTTCGGCCGCCGTGGCCCCGTCCCTCGCCCGCTGGGACATGCCCTGGATCACCGCGCCGAAGTACGCGGCCAGCGCGCGCGGGCTGGCCGTCGGCGGCAGTTCTCCGTCCCGCTGTGCCCGCGCCAGCCGCTCCTCGGACCTCAGCAGATTCGCCGCGCGCAGTCCGCGTAGGAACTCCGCGATCTCAGCGCTCTGCTCGGTCACGTTCACGTCCGCGCAGATGATCAGGCAACCTGCCGGATGGCCGGGTTCCGGGTAGAGCGCCGCCGCTTCGCGCAGGATGCGGGCCAAGGCCCCGCGGGCCGTGGACTCCTGCTCGAGGGCGATCCCGACGAACGATCCCGTCGGCGTGTCTCCATACGCTTCGACAACCGCCTTGAACAGGGACTTCTTGTCCCCGAAGGCCGCGTAGAGGCTGCCGGGCCTGATGCCCATCACGCGGGTGAGCTCACCGATCGAGGTGGCCTCGTAGCCGTGCTCCCAGAACAGCAGGGTGGCCGCCGTCAGCGCCGCCGCCCGGTCGAATTCCGGCGGGCGTCCGCGCCGCGTCCCTGTCGTCTCACTCACTCCACCATTCTAGAACGGGCGCTCAAGAACTCGTGCTAGCCTCTTTCTTGAACGGTCACTCAAGAAATGAGAGGCGGTCGCCGAGATGGCGTCAGAAGCATTGCCGGGCAAGGTCGCGCTGGTCACCGGGGGCAGTCGGGGGATCGGGCGGGCGATTGCGCAACGGCTCGCCCGGGACGGCGCGGCGGTGGCCGTGGGTTACGCGCGCGACGAGAAGGCCGCGCAGGAGACCGTCGCGAAGATCCTCGCCGACGGTGGCCGGGCCTTCCCGCTGCACGCCGAACTGGGCGAGCGCGGGGACGCGCTCCGGCTCTGGTCCGCCTTCGACGCCGCCGTCTCGTCCTACGCGCCGGACGGCAAGCTCGACATCCTCGTCAACAACGCCGGGATCCCGAACAGCTCGCCGCTGGACACGCTCACCGAAGAGGAGTTCGACCGGCTCTTCGCGGTGAACGTGCGCGCGCCGTTCTTCATCGTCAAGCACGGACTGACCCGGCTGCGCGACGGCGGCCGGATCGTCAACATCTCCAGCGGCCTCGCGCGGATCGCGCTGCCGGAGATCATGGCCTACGGATCGACCAAGGGCGCCCTGGACACCTTCACCCTCAACCTCGCCAAGGAGCTCGGACCGCGCGGGATCACGGTCAACTCGGTGGCCCCCGGCATCACCGACACGGACGCCAACGCGGGCTGGCTGCGGGGAAACCCCGAGGCAGAGGCCGCCGCGGCGGCCACCTCGGCGCTCGGCCGGATCGGGCAGCCCGAGGACATCGCCGACGTCGTGGCCTTCCTGGCCTCCGCGGACGCGCGCTGGGTGACCGGCCGGGTCGTCGACGCGACGGGAGGCTCCGCGCTGTAGCGGCGGGATCGACGGGGAAAGCGATCGCTTACCGCCGGTATCCTGAAGGGGTGAACTCCAGCCAGTCCCGCTCCCTGCCCATCCCCGACGGCCTGCACGGCGAACGGGTGGACGCCGCGTTGGCCAGGATGTTCGGGCTCTCCCGGACCAAGGCCGCCGAGCTCGCCGAGCAGGGTCTGGTGGCGATCGACTTCAAGCCCGCGGGCAAGTCGGACAAGGTGCGCGGCGGAGCGTGGCTCGAGATCGAACTGCCCCCGGCGCCGGGCGCCGAGCCCTTCGACGCGGCCGCGATCGCCGAGCCCGTCCCCGGCATGCGCATCGTGCACGACGACGAGGACATCGTGGTCGTGGACAAGCCGGTCGGCGTCGCCGCGCACCCGAGCCCCGGCTGGACCGGAACGACCGTCGTCGGGGGCCTGGCCGCCGCCGGATACCGGATCTCCACCTCGGGCGCGGCCGAGCGGCAGGGCGTGGTGCACCGTCTCGACGTCGGCACCTCGGGCCTGATGGTCGTCGCCAAATCAGAGCTCGCCTACTCGGTGCTCAAGGACGCCTTCCGCGACCGCACCGTGGACAAGACCTACAACGCGCTGGTCCAGGGCTACCCGGACCCGATGAGCGGCACCATCGACGCCCCGATCGGCCGGCATCCCAAGCTCGACTACAAGTGGGCCGTGACCGCCGACGGCAAGGACTCGATCACCCACTACGACACCATCGAGGCCTACCGCCGGGCCACGCTGCTCGACATCAAGCTGGAGACCGGCCGCACGCACCAGATCCGCGTGCACATGTCGGCGCTGCACCACCCCTGCGTCGGCGACCTGACCTACGGCGCCGACCCCAAGCTCGCCCAGCAGTTGGGCCTGACCCGGCAGTGGCTGCACGCCGCGCGCCTGGCCTTCGCCCACCCGGCCACCGGCGAGCGCGTCGAGTTCGCCTCGACCTACCCCGAGGACCTGCAGCACGCCCTCGACCTGATCGCCGCGGAGAGCTGAGGGCCGCGATCCGGCCCTTGACTCCCGCCTCGTAACACCACCTTCGCAAAGGAGCGCCCCTATGACCACCGTCAGCCGCGAAATCCAGCTCGTCCGCCGCCCGCACGGCGAGCCGGTCCAGGAGGACTTCGCCCTCGTCGAGACCCCGGTCGTCTCGCCCGAGCCGGGCCGGGTGCTGGTCCGCAACGAGTGGCTGTCGGTGGACCCGTACATGCGGGGCCGGATGAACGACGTGAAGTCCTACCTCCCGCCGTTCGCGCTCGGCGCCACCATGGAGGGCGGCGCCGTCGGCACCGTCATCGAGTCGGCGGACGAGTCGGTCCCGGTCGGCACGACCGTCGTGCACCAGGCCGGCTGGCGCGAATACGCGAACATCGCTGCGAAGAACGCGCAGGTCATCGACACGGAGCTGGCCCCGGCCACGGCCTACCTCGGCGTGCTCGGCGCCACCGGGCTCACCGCGTACGTCGGCCTGACGGAGATCGCCCCGGTCAAGGAGGGCGACGTCGTGTTCGTCTCCGGGGCCGCCGGAGCGGTCGGCTCGGTCGCCGGCCAGATCGCCCGCAAGCTCGGCGCGTCGAAGGTGATCGGCTCGGCGGGCGGCCCGGAGAAGGCCAAGCGGCTGACCGAGGAGTACGGCTTCGACGTCGCGCTCGACTACCGGCTCGGCGACATCGGCGGCCAGCTCAAGGCCGCGGCGCCGGAGGGCATCGACGTGTACTTCGACAACGTCGGCGGCGACCACCTGCGCGCGGCCATCGCGCGGGCCAACGTCGGCGGCCGGATCGCGCTGTGCGGCGCCATCTCCCAGTACAACGCCACCGCGCCGGTGCCGGGCCCGGACAACCTGGCCCAGGCGATCGGCAAGCGGCTGACCCTGCGCGGCTTCATCGTCATCGACCACTTCGGCGTGGCCCGGACCTGGATCGGGCAGGCGGCCCAGTGGCTGCGCGACGGCGAGCTGCGGGTGGACGAGACCGTCGTCGAGGGCGTGGACCACGCCGTGGACGCCTTCCTCGGCGTGCTGCGCGGCGCCAACACCGGCAAAATGCTGATCAAGGTCTGACCTGGGATCATCCCCTTTCGCGGCGCCCGGTCCGGGCGCTGCGAAAGAGTTCACCCACCGGGTCTTGCGGGCGGCGCGAGGGCGGGGCGATAGTCCTTAGCATGCCGAGTATCGAGATCCGGGATCTTTCCGAGGACACGTACGAGGAACTAGAGCGGCAGGCCTTCGCGGCGGGCCAGAGCGTGGCCCAGTACGTGCGCGCGCTCGTGCTGCGCGAGACCAGAAGCCATTCCGGCGTCCTCGCGTACACCGCCCCCGCCCCCGTCGACACGACGCGGCAGCGGCGCACCCAGCAGGCCTTCGGCGACGCGGCGGCCGACTCGCGGGAGAGCCGGGAGCGCTGGCGCGACCTGTGAGGGCGTCAGACCGGGTTTCGGGTCCGCTGTCGCTCGATTGTCCGCTTCCCCGGGAACACAGCGACACGACAATGTAGCGTCTAAGCCGCGTGGCGTCGCTCGATTGTCTGCCCCGAGAAGACACGACAATGTAGCTGTGCAACAGTGTCGTCGATGAGTATCGAGATATCTGCGCCGCTGCCCGAGTACCGGTCGGAGAAGCCCTGGTGGTACGGCGAGGGGCTCAGCGCCCTGCTGCTCGGCGTGCTCTCCATGGTCGCGGGCCTCGTGGTCGCGGTGGTCTGGCGCGAGGTGGCGCCGATGGTGCAGGGCGTGGTGAGCATCTCGGACGGGCAGAAGTCCGCCTACTACGAGAACCCGGAGACCAAGGGCTTCGTCGGCCAGGACGGCACCTTCGGCATCTGCGGCGCGGTCGCGGCCGTGCTGCTGGCGCTCATCGCCTTCAACTGGTTCCGCAAGCGCGGTCCGGTCGGAGCCGGGCTCGCCCTCGGCGGCGCGGGTCTCGGCGCGGCGTACTTCGCCTCCTGGTTCGGCACCTGGCTCGGCCCCGGCCACGGCTCGATCGTCGCCTCCGCGCAGAACGTCGGGAACAACGGACTGTTCAACCTGCCGCTGCAGCTGAGCGCGACCGGCGTCATCTGGCTCTGGCCGGCGATCGCGGTCGGCCTGTACTTCCTGCTGATGCTCGTCTTCGGCCCCAGCGACCCGGATCCGGACGAGGCCTACCCCGCCTTCCCGCAGTGGGCCGATCCGGTGGACCTGACCGCGCCGGGACCGGTGCCGGATCAGAGCGGGCAGGGCTCGGAAGAGGCGCGCAATTAGCGGTTGCGCCGACCGGTAGCCTGGCGGCCGTGGCGAAGAACTCCAAGGCGGCGAGTGTGGGCACTCCGGCGACGGTGGCCCTGACCAAGGCGAACGTGCCGTTCACGGCGCACAGCTATGCGCACGACCCGGCGGCCGGCTCGTTCGGCACCGAGGCGGCCGAGGCGATGGGCGTCGTGCCCGAGCGCGTGTTCAAGACGCTGCTCGCGGAGGTCGACGGGAAACTCGCCGTCGCGGTCGTGCCGGTCTCCGGCTCGCTCGATCTCAAGGCCCTGGCGAGCGCGGTCGGCGGGAAGAAGGCCGCGATGGCCGATCCGGCCGCCGCGGAGCGCTCGACCGGCTACGTGCTCGGCGGCATCTCGCCGCTCGGCCAGCGCAAGCCGCTGCGCACCGTCGTGGACGAGTCGGCGCTCGGCTTCGAGACCGTCTTCTGCTCGGGCGGACGCCGCGGCTTCGAGATCGAGCTCGCGCCCGCCGACCTGGTCCGGCTCACCTCGGCCGTCACCGCATCGATCGGGCGCGGTTAGTCGCGCTTCAAGAGATCGACCGCGGGCAGCGAACGCAGCTCCTGGATCAGCAGCGCCTCGCGCCGCAGCAGCGCCTGCTCCCGCCGCAGCCGGGTGGCCGTGTCGGCGGCGGCGAGCAGCGAGTGCTTCTCCCGCAGGTCGATGATCATCGTGGCCGCGATCAGGTAGGACAGCACCGTCGCGTCGTCCGGCAGTTGCGGCAGCGGCCCGACCCGGACTCCGCGCAGGCTCGACAGCGCGCGCTGGTACGCGAGGAACTGCGCGGTCGCCGGGGTGCGCAGCGAGTCCGCGTCCTCGCCGGACGCGTCGGTCAGGAACTCCACCTCGCCGATCGGGTACGGCGCTCCCTCCAGGTCCGCCGAGAGCACCCGGAAACGCTCCACCCCGGTCGTGACCAGCGCGTACGAGCCGTCGTCGGCCGCGTCCACCGCCGAGATCTGCGCGGTGCAGCCGTACTCGTAGACGCTGCGGACGTTGCCCTCGCCCGTCTCGCGCCCGTCCCGGATTGCCACCACGCCGAAGCGCTGGTCCACCCCCTCGGGCAGCGCCTGCAGGTCCTCGACCAGTTGGCGGTAGCGGGGTTCGAACACCCGCAGCGGCATCACCACTCCGGGGAAGAGCACCGACCCGAGCGGGAAGAGGGGCAGCGTCGTCGGCATAGCCATAGCCTAGAGCTTCCGCAGCTTGAGATAGGGAACGTCGCCCACCATTTGAAATGGGGAGCGAGCCGCCGGTCAGGGCCAACTACACTGGTTGTGTGATCAACCGTATCGATTTGCGTGGAATGGACCTGCGTTCGGCGGAGCTGGACGTGCGGGCCCTGGTGCCGCGCGCCGAGTTCGACATCGAGGCGGCCGTCGAGGCCGTCCGGCCGATCTGCGAGGACGTGCGCCATCGTGGCGAGCCCGCGCTGATCGAGTACGGCGAGCGCTTCGACGGGGTGCGGCTGCGTTCGCTGCGGGTCGCCCCGGACGCCATGCACCAGGCCCTGTCCGCGCTCGACCCGCAGATCCGCGCGGCGCTGGAGGAGTCGATCCGGCGCGCCAGGAAGGTGCACACCGACCAGAAGCGGCGCGACGTGCAGACGGTCGTGGTGCCCGGCGGCATGGTGACCGAGCGCTGGGTGCCGATCCGCCGTGCGGGCCTGTACGTGCCGGGCGGCCTGGCCGTGCTGCCCTCCTCGGTCATCATGAACGTGATCCCGGCGCAGGTCGCGGGGGTCGAGCAGATCGCCGTCGCGTCCCCGCCGCAGCGTGAGTTCGGCGGCCTGCCGCACCCGACGATCCTGGCCGCGTGCGCGCTGCTGAACGTCGAGGAGGTCTACGCGGTCGGCGGCGCCCAGGCCGTCGCCATGTTCGCCTACGGTTCGGGCCCCGGCGAGACGAACTGCCGCCCGGTGGACATGGTCACCGGCCCCGGCAACATCTACGTGGCCGCCGCCAAGCGCCTGCTCAAGGGCAAGATCGGCATCGACACCGAGGCCGGGCCCACCGAGATCGCGATCCTCGCCGACCTCAGCGCCGACCCGGGCCACGTCGCGGCCGACCTGATCAGCCAGGCCGAGCACGACCCGATGGCCGCGGCCCTGCTGGTCACCGACTCGCCCGCGCTGATCGAGGCGGTCGACCTTGAGCTGGAGAAGCGGGTCGCCGCGACCAAGCACCGGGAGCGGATCGGCCAGGCGCTGACCGGCCGCCAGTCCGCGATGATCCTGGTGGACGACCTGGAGGCGGGCCTGGCCGTGGTGGACGGCTACGCGCCCGAGCACCTGGAGATCCAGACCTCGAACGCCCGGGTCTGGGCCGGTCGGGTGCGCAACGCGGGCGCCGTCTTCGTCGGCCCCTACTCGCCGGTCTCGCTCGGCGACTACTGCGCCGGGTCGAACCACGTGCTGCCCACCGGCGGCTGCGCCTGCCACAGTTCGGGCCTGTCGGTGCAGAGCTTCCTCAAGGGCATCCACATCGTGGAGTACAACGAGTCCGCGCTGGCCGAGGTGGCCGGGCACGTCGTCGTCCTCGCCAACGCCGAGGACCTGCCCGCGCACGGCGAGGCCGTGCTGGCCCGCCGCCAGCCGGAGCCCGAATACCAGCCGGAGTCCGAGTACCAGGCCGTTCCCGAGGGTGTGGACGCCGTCGACCTTCCCGTGAACGACCAACCACCCCTGGAGTCGCAGTGACCGAGTCCGCGCCCCTCACCTGGCGGGACCTGCCGATCCGGGACGATCTGCGCGGCCTCTCGCCGTACGGCGCGCCGCAGTTGGATGTCCCGGTCCTGCTGAACACGAACGAGAACCCGTACGCGCCGTCGGCCGCGCTGGTCGCCGACCTGGCCAAGGCCGCCGCGCACGCCGCCGCCGGAGCCAACCGCTACCCGGACCGGGACGCGGATGAGCTGCGCAAGGACCTGGCTCAGTACCTTGGCCACGGCCTGGTGGGCGCGAACCTGTGGGCGGCCAACGGTTCCAACGAGGTCCTCCAGCAGATCCTGCAGTGCTTCGGCGGCTTCGGTCGCAGTGCCCTGGGATTCGAGCCCTCCTACTCGATGCACCGGCTGATCGCGCTGGCCACCGGCACGAACTGGATCGCCGAGCCGCGGTCGGCCGACTTCACCCTCGACCCGGCCGACGCGGTCGCCGCGATCGAGCGGCACCAGCCTGACCTCGTGTTCCTGACCTCGCCGAACAACCCGACCGGCACCGCCGCGCCGATGGAGCTCATCGAGGCGATCGTGGACGCGGCCCCCGGCATGGTCGTGATCGACGAGGCCTACGCCGAGTTCTTCCGCCCCGGCACCCCCTCGGCGCTCACCCTGCTGCCCGGCCGCCCGCGGCTGATCGTCACCCGCACCATGTCCAAGGCCTTCGCCATGGCCGGCGCGCGGATCGGCTACCTCGCCGCCGACCCGGCCGTGATCGACGCGCTGCTGCTGGTGCGCCTGCCGTACCACCTCTCCGCCTTCACCCAGGCCGTCGCCCGCACCGCGCTCGCGCACACCGAGGAGCTGCTCGGCACGGTGGACGCGGTCAAGGGCCAGCGCGACCGCATCGTCGAGGAGCTGACCGGGCTCGGCCTCACCGTCGTCCCCTCGGACGCCAACTTCGTGGCCTTCGGCGACTTCGAAGACGCCCACGCCGTCTGGCAGGCGCTGCTGGACCGGGGGGTGCTCGTTCGTGAGGGATTGTTGCCCAATAAGCTGCGCGTGACGGCGGGCACCGTCGAAGAGACCAGTGCGTTCCTGGACGCGCTGGCCGAGATCCTTAAGGAGCAGTCGTGACCGAGACCCGTCACCGGCGCTACGGCCGCGTCGCCAGGACCACCAAGGAGTCCAGCGTCCTGGTCGAGATCGACCTCGACGGCACCGGCGTCGCGGACATCGACACGGGCATCGGCTTCTACGACCACATGCTCGCCCAGCTGTCCAAGCACGGCCTGTTCGACCTGCTCGTGAAGACCACCGGCGACCTGCACGTGGACTCGCACCACACGATCGAGGACACCGCCCTCGCGCTCGGCGGCGCCTTCCGCGAGGCGCTCGGCGACAAGGCGGGCATCCGCCGCTTCGCCAACGCCGCGGTCCCGCTGGACGAGGCGCTCGCCGAGGCCGTGGTCGACCTGTCAGGCAGGCCCTACCTCGTGCACGAGGAGCCGGAGCGGATGGCGCCGATGATCGGGGCCTACGACACGACGCTGACCCGGCACATCTTCGAGTCCTTCGTCGCCCAGGCCCAGATCTGCCTGCACCTGCGCGTGCCCTACGGCCGCAACGCGCACCACATCGTCGAGGCCCAGTTCAAGGCCGTGGCCCGGGCGCTGCGCGACGCGTGCGCCCCCGACCCGCGGGTGACGGGCGTCCCGTCCACAAAGGGTGTTCTATGACCAACAGCTACAGCGCGGCGCTGCTGATTCTGCTCGGCCTCTTCCTGCTCGGCGGCGTGATCTCCTTCGCCAAGCAGGGGCTGTCGAAGATGATCATCGTGGCGATGGGCGTGTGCAGCGCGCTCGCGCTCGCCTCCGGCGTCCTGCGCTGGAAGTAGTTATATGACTTCTGTCGCGATCCTCGACTACGGCTCCGGCAACATCCGCTCGGTCGAGCGGGCCGTGGCCCGGCAGGGCGTGGAGGTCACCGTGACCTCCGACTTCGACACCTGCCTGAACGCGGATGGCCTCTTCGTACCCGGAGTAGGCGCGTACGCGGCCTGCATGGACGGGTTGCGGAAGGTGCTCGGCCACCGGATCATCGGCCGCCGGCTCGCCGGGGGACGCCCGGTGATCGGGGTCTGCGTCGGCATGCAGATCCTGTTCGAGCGCGGCATCGAGCACGGCGTGGAGACCGAGGGCTGCGACGAGTGGCCCGGCACGATCGCCCGGCTCGAGGCCCCGGTCGTGCCGCACATGGGCTGGAACAGCATGTCGATTCCCGAGGACAGCGCCATGTTCGCCGGCCTCGACGAGGACACGAGGTTCTACTTCGTGCACTCCTACGCGGCGCAGGAGTGGGCCCTCGACGACACCGGCTCGCTGCCCACGCCCAAGGTCGCCTGGTGCCACTACGGCGCGCGGCCGTTCGTCGCCGCCGTGGAGAACAGCGCGCTGTGGGCCACGCAGTTCCACCCGGAGAAGTCCGGCGACGCGGGCGCCCAGCTGCTCGCGAACTGGATCAAAACGCTGTAATCCGTGCTGAAAAGCTAGCGAAGGAAACCCCCGGCATGTCGAAGCTCGAACTCCTGCCCGCAGTCGACGTCGAGGGCGGCCAGGCGGTCCGGCTGGTGCGCGGCGAGGCGGGCACCGCCACGTCCTACGGCGAGCCGCTTGGGGCTGCTCTTGCCTGGCAGTCCGCGGGCGCCGAGTGGGTGCATCTGGTGGACCTCGACGCCGCCTTCGGCCGGGGCTCGAACCGCGAACTGCTCGCCTCGGTCGTCGCGGCCCTCGAAGTGAAGGTGGAGCTGTCCGGCGGCATCCGGGACGACGAGTCGCTGCGCGCGGCCCTGGCCACCGGCTGCACCCGGGTCAACCTCGGGACCGCCGCGATGGAGAACCCCGAGTGGGTCGCCAAGGCCATCGCGGAGTTCGGGAACCGCATCGCCGTCGGCCTGGACTGCAAGCTGGAGGACGGCGCCTGGCGGCTGCGCGGCCGCGGCTGGACGACGGACGGCGGTGAGCTGTTCGAGGCCATGGCCCGGCTCGACGCGGAGGGCTGTGCCCGCTACGTGATCACCGACGTCAACAAGGACGGCATGCTGGCCGGGCCGAACGTCGAGCTCTACCGCGAGGTCTGCGCGGCCACCGACCGGCCGATCGTGGCCAGCGGAGGCGTCTCAAGC
>Ga0073928_10003709_pt1 | contig 23658 bp, 11 predicted proteins | sample PaiPotPPA55metaG_FD_76969 | JGI IMG/M metagenome (GOLD analysis project Ga0073928, IMG submission 76969) | Iron sulfur acid spring bacterial and archeal communities from Banff, Canada, to study Microbial Dark Matter (Phase II) - Paint Pots PPA... ...
CAGCGACCCGATCCGTCCCGCTCCCGGCGCACAGCCGATCCACCTTCAGGCCGCCAGAAATGAGTGGACCTCTTTCACGTTGCAAGTGAACGGCGTTTCCGCCGTGCGCCCGCTGTTCGTCCGAATCGCGCCGCCACACGCCAAAGGAGGCGGCACGATGGACACTGGGAATCTCAAAGCGTATCAAATGCTGCCGATGCCGGTGGAGGTGAACCCCGGATACGTCCGCCACACCGGGCTGAACACGGCCAACAGGATCGCCCCCCGCGCCCTGCTGCCGCTCGCGATGATCGGCGGCAGCGTGAGCCTTGCAGCAACCCGGGCGACTGGAAACTCCGTGCTTCTGTGGGTGGATCTTTACGTGCCATCCGACGCCGCGGCGGGCCGATATGGGGGACGCTGCGAGCTTGTCGATGCCGACGGCCGAGGAGTCGGGCCCCCGTTGCCGCTGTCGCTGACAGTTTACGATTTCGCCCTGCCGGTCGAGCGGCATCTCCAGATGGTCGGCAACGTCCAGTGGGCACGGCTGGCGGCGCTGTACCCGGCCAGCTTCGGTGAGACAATCACGCCGAGCCTTATTAATCGCCACGAGGCGCGCTACGCGAAAACAGTCCTTCTGCTCGATCAGTTGATGACCCTCAGCGAGGCGAACCGTGCCACGTTGATCGTCCCGGGACTGCGACCGACGGTGAAATGGCCCGCCAACGAGCCGCCGCAGATCGACTGGCGCGAGTTCGACTCGCTGATCGGGCCCTGGATGCGGGGCGAGCTCTTCGCCGACCATTGCCCGCTGGGCTACTGGCCGCTGCCGGCTGCTCCCGGCCTCGACCGCTACGACGCCGCGTCGAGGCTCGATTACTGGTCTCTGGCGGCCGCGCATTTCGACCAACTCGATTGGCTTTCGCGGTCGCCTGTCGCCCTTCACCAGATTTCGGGCCACACCGGCAATGCGGATGCCCGGGCGCTCGTGGCGGAGGCGGCGCAAATCCTGTCGCGACATCCGCGCGTGCGCGTCGCCCTGCCGTTCGATGACCAGCAGGTGTCGGCGGCGAAGGTTGAGACGACAGGCGCGGATTCGGATCGACTACTGACGGCGGGCGCTTCGCTGATTTCATCCGTGCGTCCGCCGGCCATTGGGACCGACACAAGTCGCAGGGCCCACTGGCTGGGCACGGACCTGCCGCGGCTCGTCCCCTATTGTGGGGCGGGCGGCGATGAGCGGGACGTGCGGGTGTGGGCCTGGCTCGCATTCCTTCGCCGGGCAGAGCTCGTTCTCTGGGACCGGCCGCTGCCGGCGGGCAACACCGCGGCCGAGCCTGCCGATCCGGACGCCATGGTTTGGTTCTATCCCGGGGAATGGTTCGGCGTCAGCGGCCCCGTGCCGACCGTCCAGCTCAAGTGGCTTCGCCGCGCCGCACAGGATTACGAGTACCTGTGGCTGGCCAAAGAGCGTGGCGAGGTGATCAACGCGCTTCAGATGGCCCGGCTCCTCACCAAGCCGGTCGAGGTCCTCCCGGGGCAGGAGGCCGATCCGGCGTACGCACTGATGAGCGGCACAACCGATCAGGAAGCGTGGGACCAGGCCCAGGAGCTATTGGCCAGGACACTCCTGTCGCGTACGCCGGGCGAGCCGGCCGATCAGGGAAGGCAGAACGCGCTGGACATCCAGACGCTACAGTGGGCACAGCCGCAGGAGCGGCCGCTCCTGCTGCCGCGATCGGCGGACTGGTCGGTGACAGGCCCCAGGAAGAATCGCTTCGGCGCGATGAGCGGGAACTGGCTGGCGCTAAGCATCGGCGTGGATATCTACAACGCCTCCGACACTACGCCGGACAAAAACGTCCTCAGTTGGGCGCCGCCGTCGCCCGCCTCGGGATGGGAGATGCGCCCGCAGCAGGCGGAAATTCCCCGGCTTCAGACCTATCAGGTCCTGCCGGCGGCGCTGTCGGCCGCCTTCGATCTCAATGCCATCACGCCCGACTCCGGCAAACCAATCGAGCTGGATTTCCGCGACGGTTATCACAACAAGGTGAGCGGCGTGCTGGCGGTCCGCCTGCCGGTGGCGGCCAGCGACCGCCGCGACGGGCCGCTGACTCTCGACGGGACACTTGGCGACTGGACCGACGCCGACGCACTTCAGGACGGCCCACTCGTTCTCATGATGAACCGCCCGAACCTGCAAAGGCAGCAGCTCCAATTCGCGCCGATCCGATCGAGGATTTACAGCGGCTGGGGCCGGGAGAATTTCTATCTGGCGTTTGCGCTGGAGGGGCTGTGGCCGGGGCAGCGGCAGGCCCACAACGACGTCCACTACCACTCGCGGCGGGCCTGGGATGAAGACCTGTGCGAAGTATTGATCCAGGGCGTCTTCCGGGACAACACGCTCGGGCCGGTGCTGCACCTCGTGTGCAAACCGGGCGGCGCCGTGTGGGTCGAGCGCAAGTCGGGCACGGCCGGTGCCAATTGGGGACCGATCGAAGGGGCGGCGGTCCGTTACGCAACCACCACGGCGCCTGACGGCCGCTGGCGCGGCGAGGCCGCCATCCCGTGGAACCTGATCGGTAACGAGAAGACATTGCCCGTGCTGCTGCGTTTCAACTTCTGTCAAAACCGCCGGGCGAATTGCGTGAGCGCCAGTTGGGCCGGCCCGGTCGACTTCGGGCGGGAGGAGCGGTTCATGGGCGTGCTCTACCTGCGCACGCCGCCGGAAGTGGGGCTCAATCAGGATGATGGCGGTCGTCTGTCAATCAGCGCTCGGTAGCATTTCCCTGGATCACCTGTCGGTACGCCAAGCGGTAAGATGCCACAACGATTCTGGCGAGAGCCGCAAGGAAAGGGGCGGGGAAAGGAGACCCATGTCCGACGCGCTGACCGAGGCACTGAGTGAGCTTCTCGGGCACATCGTATTTCGCGTGAAGGCGGACGCGGAACTGGTCCGGCGACTGCGATCGCTCGCCGAGGCGTTCCTATCCGCTACAGACGAGCGGCCTCAGCAAGCGAGTCCCGCACCTGAGGCGATGGAGTCGGCTGCGGCCATGGCAGGGACGGAACCGGCGGCAATGCCGAGGGGATCGACCGCGTCCTTAGCGCCGGCGGAAGTCACGCCGAGCGTGCCGACCTTGGCGGGAAGGGCCCACCAAGTGTCTGCCGCGCCACCGCTGGCGCCGGTTGATCGCTTTGCCGCTCCGTTCGCCCGCGCGGCGGATTGTGCCCCGGTCGGCGACGATGATCTACCCGTGATTGAGGCGCGGTGCCGGCTGAAGGCGGAAGCGGCCCGGTGGCACCTCGCCCGCCGTCGCCAACTCGAGCACGGAGCCGAGTTCCCGCAGGCCGAGACGCTCTACGGCCAGATCATCGCGCGCGCCAAGGCGTTGCCAGACTGCTTTCTATGGATGTGCCATCCGCGCGGTCCGCGTCCGGCGGACCTTTCCCTGATGGAGACCGTGGCCGGTTGTTTCGACGCGATGGCGGCGGGCATCGAACTGGTCCGCGACCTGCTCGCGGAATCCGATTCTCTGCGCGACCCATTCGAGCAGGCGGTGCAACTACTGGCCGAATCGACGTCGGCCCTCCAAGGCGCTGTCGAGCAAATCGGCGGGGTGATCGATCGCGAGCCGCACCACGTCTTCCAGTGGCTCAAGATGACGGGGATCCAGAAACGGATTTATCTCCCGCGATTCATGCGGACCGACGATCCGGCCGATCCCGGCTGCTGGCCGGACTTGCTTGGGCGTATCGAGGGGCTGAAGGACGAGCGACAACGCCGTCAGGAACGCGAACGCCGGCAAGAGGCGGCCTTAAACCGAATCCGCTATCACCTCAAGGCGATTGCCCGCCGCGACGGCGAGCACTGCCATGACTGGGAAAAAGTCGTCGATGCCGTCGAACAACTGGTTGGGGAAGGCCTCGCGCCGAGCAACCGTCAGATCCGTGAGCTGCTGCTGCCGGTGATGGACGACCTGCCGGACGTGGGAGAGCTCCCGCCAGGTTTCCGATTGGTGCTTCGGGAGATGGATCGTTTTTTGGCCGCCCACGCGCCGGAGGATCCCGCGCTGATCGACGGCGCGCGATCCCGGGAGAAGTACAACGACTTGGTCCAGGAGGCGAAGCGACTGGTGAATGGCAGGTCCGCTGTCCTGATCGGCGGCATACCCCGCCCGCGCGCCCAAGAGTCGCTGCGAGTCGCGCTCGGGCTGTACGAACTGTACTGGGTGGATGCCAGGGACCACGAGCCGACCAGCACGTTCGAGCCGGCCATCACCCGGGCGGATGTGGCGGTCGTGCTGCTGGCCATTCGCTGGTCGAGCCATTCGTTCGGCGACGTCAAGCAGCTTTGCGACAGACACGGCAAGCCGCTCGTGCGGCTTCCCGCCGGCTATAGTCCCAACCAGGTGGCGGCGCAGATCCTCTCACAGTGCAGCCATCGGTTGAGCGGGGCGTTACAGGGCCGCGACCGGCTGCTCGAGCGACCCGCCGAATAATCTCGTTAGCAGGCGGCGAAAGGCGCAGGGCGCCGCCTGTCGCCGCAGACGCAGTGCCTGCGGATCAGGCGGCGGCCCCGCAGCACTTCTTGTACTTCTTTCCGCTCCCACAGGGGCAGGGATCGTTGCGACCGACTTTGGGCGTCTCGCGGACGATGGTCTTGACGTTGGCACCCTCGCCCTGAGTCTCTTCGGCGGCGGCCTGCATCTCGCCGCCCTGGGAGACATCGGCGGTGGCCCGAAGGTTCTCGCCTACGCCATATCCGCCCGCCTCCTCGTGGACGGCGGCCGTCTCGCGGTAGGCGCTGCGGGTCTGCGTCGCGCCGACAATCCGGGCGCGGAAGATCAGATCGGTGACCTTGTCGCGAATTCCCTGCATCATCTGCCGGAAATACTCGTACCCCTCCTTTTTGTAGACGATTCGCGGGTCCTTCTCGGCGAACCCCGACAGCCCCACGCCACCCTTGAGAATGTCCATGGCATGGAGGTGGTCCTTCCAGGTCTGGTCGAAGATCTGGATCAGGACGAACTGCTCCAGATCGGTCAGCTCCTGACGAAGGAAGGACCGGGCCTTGCGGAAAAGAAGCGGCGGCACACTGTCCGTCGGCCCTGAATCGGATCGCGTGGCGTCACCGGAGGCGTCCGACGACGATTGTGCCGCATCGACCTCATCGGCCAATTGCGCCGGCGTAAGCGCCGACCCGAACCGGTGGTTGAATGCCTGAACGAGCGCCTCCGGCTTGGGGCTCGCCGCCACTATTTTGTCGATCTCGCTTTGAAGCTGTCCGTCCCCGAGGAGCTTGTCCTGATATCCGATCAGCTCGTCCCGAAGCGTCCGCACGCTCATGCCGCGAAGGCGCTCGAGGGGTAAGTCGATGCCATACTTGGCCCGCGCCCAGGCGCGGACGTACTCCGCGGCGTACGGATTGTCGATCTGCTGGCCGTCGCTTCCCCCGAAAGCAAACGCAAGCATGGTGTCGATCGGATACTCGACTTCGCGGCGGGCGTAGGCCTCGCGGGCGCGATGCTCAATCAGCTCGACGATCTCGCCGGCGGGCTTGCGGTCGTTCTCGCGGCCGGTCCCCAACAGCATCTCGCCGGGGTCTAATTCGATCGAGAATTTCTCCTTCGCCCACGCCGCCAGCTCGCGCTCCGCATACAGTGGTTCCAGGTAGCGCAGCAGTCCCGAGCAATCGCGCTTATCGATCTGCTCCAGCGCCGCGTCTCGCAGCGTCTGCTCCAACTCCTCCACCGCCATCTTGCGGATCTGGTTCTGCGACAGGTTCACGCGGAACCGGCTCATCGCCCAGCTCGAAAGACCCTTGGCGTCCCAATTAGAAGGGTCGCTGGCGTCTTCGCCGAGATATTCGTTGAGCGTGGTGCCGATCGTAGTCTCCGCCTCGGCGCGGGCCTGGTCTTTGATGAAGTGCTCGAGCTCGTTGATCTCCCGCATGCCGCGGAAGTCCTCGGCGCTCATGCTCACTTCAAAGTTGGTGCGGGCCCACTCGCTGATGTTGGCGGCGACGTAGTCCTGCGTGATGTACTTGTCGACGGCGTCGGCGATCGAATCGCCGATCATGCCCCAGATGACCTTGTCGACGTCGCGTCCTTCCAGCACCTGCTGCCGCATGCCATAGAAGGTCGTGCGCTGGTGGTCCATCACCTCGTCGTAGTCGAGCAGGTTTTTTCGGGCCAGGAAATTCCGCTCCTCGACCTTCTTCTGGGCGCGAAGGATGCCCTTGGTGATCCGCTTGTCCTCAATGGCCATCCCTTCTTCCATGCCCAGCCAGCCGAGGACCTTGATGGTCCAGTCGCCGGCGAACATCTTCATCAGCTCGTCTTCGAGGGAGACGTAGAAACGGCTGGAGCCGGGATCCCCCTGGCGGCCGGACCGCCCGCGAAGCTGGTTGTCGATGCGGCGGGCAGTGTGCCGCTCGGTCCCGATCACATGTAAGCCCCCGACGACCTTGGCGCCGACGCTGAGCTGGAAGACGTGGGCGAGCGGGTTGTTTTCGTCATCCGGATCGACCTCGATCACCTTCCCGGTGCCGCGCTGGGTGACGACGTACTTGCCGCCGGTCTTGTCATTGGGGGTGGCGGTGACCTCGAAGAAGGTCTCGCGGGCGGGTTTGATATCGGTGCCGCGACCGGCCATGTTGGTTGCGATCGTGACGTTCCCGACCACCTCGCCGTGGGCATTGGTGTGCTGCTGCCCGGCCAGCGCGACGATGTGGGCCTCGCGCTCGTGGTACTTGGCGTTGAGCACTTCGTGCTGCACGCCGTACTTGCGCTTGAGCATGTTCGAGAGCATCTCGCTCTTCTCGACACTGGTCGTGCCGACCAGGACCGGCCGGCCGGCGTCGCTGTAGCTCTTGATTTCGTCGATGATCGCCTCCCATTTCTCCCGCTCCTTGCGGTAGACCCGGTCTTCGTTGTCCTGCCGGATGACGGGACGGTTGGTCGGGATGGTCACGACCTCGAGTCGGTAGATCTTGTTGAACTCCTCGGCCTCGGTCTGGGCCGTTCCGGTCATGCCCGCCAGCGATTTGTACAACTTGAAGAAGTTCTGGAGCGTGATGGTGGCCAGGGTCTGGGTTTCCTGCTTGATCGGCACCTTCTCCTTGCCCTCGACGGCCTGGTGGAGCCCGTCGCTCCACTGGCGGCCGACCATCTTTCGGCCGGTGAACTCGTCGACGATGATGACTTCCATCTCCCCGCGCGGCCCGCGTTCGACGACGTAGTCCTTGTCCTTCTCGTAGACGACGTGCGCCCGCATGGCCTGCTCCATCAGGTGGGGCCACTCCATGTTGTTCCCGACATAGAAGCTGCCGACGCCGGCGATGTCCTGGGCGGCGGCGATCCCCTCGTGGGTCAGGTGAACGCTCTTGCGGTCCCATTCAACTTCATAGTATTGGGTGAGGCCTTCCTTCTTCTTTTCGGACTCGGCGAGCTTCTGCTCCGCCTCTTCGCGCCGCTTGCGGGCCGCGTCCTTTTCCTCCCTGGTCTTGGCCTTGTCCAGGTCTCCCTCGGCCGCCTTGACGGCACGCTTGGCGGCGTCGACTTCCCGCTCCACCGCGTCCCAGGGCTTGTTGAGCTCCATCACCTTGCGCGCGACGGCGTCGGCGGCGCGGTACTTGGGCGCGTCGTCGTGCGCGGCGCCGCTGATGATCAGCGGCGTCCGCGCCTCGTCGATCAGGATCGAGTCCACCTCGTCCACGATCGCGAAATCCAAAGGCCCTTGCACTTGAAGGTCGGCCCGCTCCTTCATGTTGTCGCGCAGGTAATCGAAGCCGAACTCGCTGTTGGTGCCGTAGGTGATATCGCATTCGTACTGCTTGCGGCGGACCTCCCCGCCCGGCTCCATGTCGGCCTGAATGAACCCGACCGACATTCCCAGCGCCTCGAACGCCGGGCGCACCCAGTTCGCGTCGCGCTTAACAAGGTAGTCGTTCACCGTCACGACGTGGCAGTGAAACCCCTCCAGCACCTTCATGAAATAGGCCAGTGGCGCAACGAACGTCTTGCCTTCGCCGGTGGCCATCTCGGCGATCTTCCCTTCGTAGAGGACGAGCCCGCCAATGAGCTGCACGTCGAAGCAGCGGGCCCGGAACGGCGGCCGCGAGTCAGGATAAATCTTGCGGACCGCGTTATACAGCTTCGCCGGGACCGAGACTTTCATCCAGTTCTCGCCGGTCGCGATCATCCTCTGCTGCACCTGGTCGTACGCCTGGAGCATGGCGTCGTCCAGCTTGTCCGGGTCGAACTTGTTGAGTGGATCTTCCTCGGGGTTGAAGACCTGGCGGATGCCGATGTTCCGGTCCATCGCCTCGCGCATGATCGCGAACGCCTCGGGAAGGACCTCGTGCGCGTGGATCTTGCGGGCCTTGATGCCGGAACGGATTTCGGTGGTGCGGTCGCGGAGCTGCTCGTCGCTCATCGACTGGACCTTCTCCTCCAGGGCGTTGATCTGGTCTACCATCCGCTGGTAACGCTTGAGGAGCCGCTCATTGCGGCTGCCGAAGATCGTGGTAAGGACTTTGGAGAAAGTGACTGCCATGGGATTGCCGAGTTGCGATTGCCGATTGCCGATTGAAAACAAGTCGCCGCGCAGACCGAATGTCAGGCGCGGGGAGAACGATCGAATGTCAATCAGCAGTTGGGAGGCGGGAGGCGGAATTGGAAGGGGGACAAATCGCAGTGCAAGACCACCGCGTTGATCGGGTGATCCGGAAAGTCAGCTAAATCAGTTTGAGAGGGCTGATGCCGGACAGCGACGCGGATGGCGTTGGGGACGGACCGACGGAAGGGCTGGGACAGCCGGTCGACCAGCCGGGCGGCGATCTCGGCGACCTGCGGCCGGGCCAGCGGCGCGGCCACGGCCGCCTGATCGGCGCACAGCACCGTCGCCACTGCCACCACCGCAAGAATGTGTCTCGTGCGCGACATTGAGAACTTCAGCACGGCCTATTCTGCACGGCCGCAAGAGGCCGTCAAGTCGCCCGTACTGATACGTATCGGCAACGGATGAGTTTCGGCTCAAACAGACCGCAGCTTGAGAAGTGGGTTTAAACTCGTCAAAGCCGGCGGCGGAGTCGCTTCAAACCTCCGACCAGCGTGACCGCGGCCAGACAGCTCAGGCCGCTCCACGCGGCGTTGGGGAGGGGGATCGCTGCTCCGGCGCGGCCTCCGTCAGAATCGGAGTTGGCGGCCTTGGGGGCGGTTTGGCCGTCGTCGTCGCTCTGCTGGTCCTGCTTGCCGGCGGCAGCGTTCGCCCAGCTTGGCGTCCAAGCATCGCCGCTTGCCCACGGGTCGGTCAATTTGAACGCGGCTGGCTTCTCCTCGCCGCCGGAATTATTTGCGTTCCGGGCCAGGAGGAGTTGTCTGGAGGCCTCGATCGGATTCCGGAAGGCGCCCCCAATCATTGCCGCGGGATCATTGAAGATGGGGGCGCGAAGTCCATTGCGATCGGTCTCTTGTAACAATTGCGAAATGTCCAGTTGATTTTGGCCGTGAACGGGCCGGACTGCGATGAAACCAGCCTCCCCTCGTGCCACTCCGAATGCGGCGACCCCCACTATCGCCAGAACGACGCTCCGTCGCTTTCGATGCAGAGCCGTTGCGATCCCTGTCCGACCCATGAGATCCTCCTTCACACCCGGGACATGTGCAAAAAGGGAACCAGCGCCGTTGGGGCATGGCTCATTGATGAAGCCCGTATGCCGTAAGCTCTTGAATGAAAGAGTATTAAAAGAGAATGAGTCGGGCGTGAGCGGCTGAGCACGGTGAGGCGAGGTGTCGCCGCTTTGTGCATCCGGGCTGGTGGAGCGGTCATTCTGCCGGGGTAAGCCAACTCAACTGTCGGCCTGCGTCGTACCTTGCGCCGGAAGGTTATTGTGTGGAGGCAGCAGGCTGAGACGCAGGCTGATTCGCCGACACTCCCAGCGGAACTGGGATAAACTGCTTGAGCAAGGCTCCTGTCCTCGCATCAAACAGGCGCAAGTAGCCGTCCCCCCCACCGGCGGCGATGACCGATCCATCTGGCTTGTAGGCGAGGCAATAGACCGGGCCCTGTACGCCCGAGAGAACCAGCGTCGCTTTGCTGCCATCGCTGATGCCATAGACCTTGATCTGGCCGACACTTCCGATCGCAACCGAGTTCCCATCGGGGCTGAAGGCGACCGCGCTTACCGGCCCGGGCTGGCGCTCGAAAGTCTGAAGCAGGTTGGTGTCGTTGCGGTCGGCGGTGCGGCCCTGGTTGTCGGAAATCCGGTACAGCCGGGCCTGGCCCAGATCGCCGCCGTACAGGATCTTTTCTTCCCTGGGGTGAATCGCGAGGCTGATGCACGCCTCCAGGGGGTTGTTGATGTCGTCCACGAAACGGCCGGTTTCCAGGTCGATCAGCTTCATCGCCTTATCGCGGCTGGCGGAGACAAGCTGCTTGCCGTCATGGGTGAACTCGGTAGCGAGCACCCAGTCGGCGTGGGCCTTGAAATCGAGCATCTCCTTGCCATCTTCCAGGCTGGCGCGGTGGACGATTTTGTCGGCGCCTCCAAAGGCGACGCTCTTCCCGTCGGGGGCGAAGCTGATCCCATACAGCTCATCCGTGCCGACGTTAAACGTCTTGATCGCCTTGTGCGCGATCGGATCCCAGATCTGGACCTGCCCGAACTCGCCGGGAGCGCCACCGCAGGCGGCAAGCTCGCGGCCGTCCGTCGAGAAGGTGAGGCCCTCGATCCGCGGGCTTTCGCCGATCAGGCGGGCAGTCAGCCCCGAACCGTCCGGCTTGTGCAGAAGGATCTCGTGGTATCCGCTCACGGCCAGGATCGAGCCGTCCGGCGAAAATGCCAGCGCGGAGATGACCGGAGGAACGCTATACACCGGCGTCTGGACGTGGGCGGTGCCCGGTGCGGGCGTGTCGTCCCTCGCCCCCTGCGTGATCCACCGTTCGATTAGCGCGATCTGCTCTTTCTTGAGCGGGTCTGCGTCCTTGGGCATGTCGGGATCGTCGCCGCTGATCATTTCCACCAACTTGCTCTTGGCGGGCGCCCCGCTGGCGATCTCCTGCCCGTGCTTGCCCCCTTTCATGAGCGCGGCGAACGTGGTCATATCCAACTCCCCCTTGTTCTTCTCCGGCTTGTGACAGGCGTTGCAGTTGGAATTGAGGATCGGGCGGATATTGCGGTAATAGCTCACTGGCGCATCGTCGGCGCGCGCGGCGCCGGTAGCGAACATCAACAAGATGCTCAATGCCCGGATTAGCTCAGCAAACCGCATATGTCACCTAGCGAGCGCAACTACTTCTCGACCGTGATCGGGAACGCGGGACTGTACTGGACGACCGTGTCGTTCCCGACCTTTGCTTCCGCCTTGAGCACGGCCACCCGCGTGCCGGGCTCGGCCCTGTCGTCAACCTCGAACGTCAGAGTACCGACCAGCTTGTCGCCGCCGATCGTCAGCGGGTTGAGTCTCAGTTCCTGCGCGATGGGCGCGGGTTTGTCGCCGTCGCGGCCCCTGGCCAGCCCTTCCAGCGTCACGTGCACGTCGCCGGAGAAGTTGCCGGCACGGGCAATCGGGACGGGAATGGCGCCGCCACGGCTCTTGCGGACTTTGAGCGGCATCGAAGGGACCATCGCCCGAAGATCGGCCAGGCGCTGACGCGCCGGCTCAAGCGATGGCGCGATCGACCGGAAATAGACGGCAAGCTCGCGTTTCTGCTCCTCGGAGCGCCCGCCGGCCGGGACCTTGAGGATGGCCTGAATGCTCTGCGGCGGGCGGAGGGCCGCGTCCGGCTGCTTGTTCGTTGTCGCCCAAATCCGGAAATGTCCCAGAGTATGCTGCGACTGATTCGAGAGGTGCTCCAGACTGAAACTCAGAACAGTTCCCAATTCGGATGACGCGAGCGGCTGCTTGAAATAGAACGTGGCCTCGGCCGGCTGGCCCGCCGCGGGACCGATGCCCCAGCCCGTCTCGTTTTTCTCGTCCAGCGTACCCGTGACGCCGAAACCCTTCTGTTCGAATGTGGCCTTGGCGGATTCGATGGCCGCTTCGGCCGGCTCGATGGCGGGCTGTGTTGCCGGCACACGTGCGGCGGCCGCGACGCGGAAGCGGGTCAGGATGAAGTTTCCGTCGCCGGCCCGGCCCGGGCCGTTGGCGGGCAGCCGGGCGTCGGGAAGGGCTTCCAGTCGAACCGCGCTGATCCCCCTGAGGGGCGAAGTCGCGCTCACCTGGTACGTGTCGCTCGGCGGGCTGGCGCCCTGCACGATAATCGATCCGTCGTTGTCCTTTTCGAGCTGTGCCCCGCTGGTCGATTTGGCCGCTCCGATCTCCAGCACCGACCACCCGCTCCCCGCCGCCAGCGCCTGCTCCCACTTTTCCTGCTCGAGGTCCAACTCAGGTGTTTTGGTCTTGATCGCCTTCTCCAGCCGCTCCATCTCCGCGTACGGTGCGACGAAGCTCCGCATTGCCTCAAGGCGGCTGCGGTCGGCGGCGGTGTGCGGGTCGATCGTGCGGTAGTAGGCGATCAACTGCGCCCGCTGCTCGGCGCTGCGCTGCTCGGGCGGCACGCGGACGATTGAGAGCACGCCCTGGGGGACCTCCGTTTCGTTCGACAACGACGGCGGGTCCGCGGTCGTTACCGAGATGCGAAACCGCCCGATGTTGTGCTGCGGGAACGGCGATTCGTGCTCGAGCAGGAATGTAAGCTGCGTCCCCTCGTCGAAGCCAACTGGGCTGGCCGTTTCGAAAATCGCCGCGTGACTGCGCCCCTCCTGCGGGTCGACGGCCCAGCCCGTCGCCGGATTGTTGTCGATCGTCGCCGACACCGGGAAGTCGTTTTGCGAAAAGTCGGCCGTCGCCTTGCGGAACACGACAGGCTGAGGGTTTTGTCCGTCTTTTGACGCCAGCAGCTTGAATTCGGTCAACACAAAGTTGCCGTTCGGCGCCGCACCAGGACCGTGGGCCGGCAGGCGGTCATCGCTCAGCACTTCCAGCCGCACGGCAGTGATCCCTTTCAGATCGGTGTGGGCGGTGACGGAATACCGGTCCTGCGCCGGGATCATTCCGCCGGCCAGGATCGATCCGTCCGGCTCGCGAAGCAGCGGCGTGCTTTGGGACGATGCGACCGCCGCCGGGTTTAGCGCCGTCCACGCGGGCCGCGTTGAAACCTTCTTCTCCCACTGGGCCAGCGCGGCGTCGAACTTCAGGTCGGCGGTGCTGAGCTTCTCGGCCAGCGCGCGGATCTCACTATTCATCTGCTCGATCCGCTGAGGCGGCATCGTCGCCACCGCCTCGACGCTGAACGGGGCGGCGTCAAGAATGGTCAGGTATGTTTCAGCAACCGTGCGGCGGTCGATCTCAGGCTCGGCCAAGTGGGAGATGGGGACGGCGCCGATGGTGGCATTGGCCCGCAGTCGAATCGGTACGGTGCCAAGGGCGGCATCGGGAGTGGCGGCGAGGGTGAACCAGCCGCTGGAATCCTCGCCCAGGGCGACCGGCATCGCGGACACGCCCGCCGGCAACCCTTCGGGCATCACCGTCACCTCGCCTTTGAAACCGTTCAGGCGCTTCACCTCACACCACATCGCGACATTTCCGCCGCGGTGCAGCCGCGGAGCGTCGGGGAGGAAGCGGACGGCAAAGTCCTGCGGCACGCTCGTCGCCGGCTCGACCTTCAGCCGGTACCAATACCCCGGTCCGCCCGCGTAGGTCAGATCGCGGACCGATACGAGATAGTCGCCCGGGTCCAGCTCGCGGGCGATGCGGGCGTCGGCGTCGTCGGTGCCGTCGTCGCTTTCGATAACGTCGCCCTTGGCATTGCGCAGTTGGAGGAGCGGGACGACGGGCGAGCCGTATCGGCCCGCCAGCACTTCGAGGCTGACCGCCTGCCGGTAGGCGAGGTGGAACTTGAAAAAGTCCTCGTCCGCCGGCCGGTCCAGATGCGCGCTGACTTCGACCGGAAGCGCAATCGGATTGGCCGTCTGGGGCTTGTCATTCGGCTCCGATTCGACGGCCTGCGGCAGTTCCGTCACCTCGAACGGGACCGCGTTGGAATACCCCAGCGGCGTCCGGGTGCGGACTTCGATCTGGCCGGGCGGCGCCGCTGACAGGTCGATCGTGATCCGCTCGCCCCACTCCAGGTTGTGGCCGATCGCGCGGGCTTCGATGACCTTGCCCGGTTGGCCGCTGCTGGGGAGCACTCCCTCCAGATACGGAATCTGCCCGGCCTCGATGCGGTAGTCGTAATCACCCCCGCCTCGGTATTGCAGGTCGCGGAGACGCAGCAGGTATTGGCCGTCCTCGGGCGCCTCGAACACGACGAGCGGATCGCCGCCGTGGTGCTCCACATGAGTGCGCATCTCCCGCCCGGCAATCGAATGGATCGTGACGACCGGCGCGAGCGGCGAACGGATGCGGCTGGAATGCACGTCGAAGATCAGCTTCTGCCCCTTCGTCGAAAGGAAGCGGAACTGATCGATGCTGCCGGCGCCCTTGATTCGGCCGACCAGCGTGGCCGGGAGCTGCACCGCTTGCGCCTCGGCCGGCTGGTTGTTCGGCTCGTTCTCCACGACGACGTGGTATTGGCTGACGAAGACGCGCAGCGGCCGCGTGACGCCCGCCGGGCCGATCAGGCGCATTTCGCGGTCGCCCAATGCCGCGTCGGGCGCCGCGGCGATCTTCAGGCGGACTTCGCCCGCATTGGGTTTTTGTGGCTTATCGAGGGTAATGGTGAGGCCGCGCGGGTCGGCCACCGCCGCGGACGCGAGCGAGTCAAGGTCCTTCCCATTGAGCGTCAGCTCAATGCTCTGTCCCTGTTTAAGCGCGATCGGCGGCACGCCGCTGAACGTCGGCGCGGGCTGCGCCCCCACTCCCCCGGCCAAAAACAGCCCGATCGTGAGAAGGCAAACCAGAGATCGGTTCGCTGATTCCATGCAGTTTCTCACCCGAACAACCCCATCACCGGCTGCGCCTGCACCAACTCGCGCGGTTGGCCCAGGTGATTGGTGACCATCGTCGCCGGGTCGATTCCGAGCGAGTGATAGACGGTGGCCAGCAGCTCGATCGGATGGACCGGATTGTCGGCGGGGCTGGAGCCGGTCTTGTCGCTCTTGCCGTAGACGGCGCCGCGCTGGATGTCGCCGCCGGCGATTAACCCGGTGTAGCAATACGGCCAGTGGTCGCGGCCGTCGGGGCCGTTGGTGTTGCCCGAGGTGGAGACGCCCATCTTGGGGCTGCGGCCGAATTCGCCAATCGCCAGGACGAGCGTGTCCTTGAGCAGCCCGCGCGAATCCAAGTCTTCCAGAAGCGCCGGCAGTCCGCTGTCGAGCTTGGGGCAGTGCAGGTTTTTCATCGGCTGGAAGATGGCGGCGTGGCAATCCCAGGCGTCGACCAGCGGGTTGCCGTTGGCCACCGCCGGCCAGTTGATCTGCACGACGCGGGTGCCCGCCTCGATCAGCCGCCGGGCCAGCAGCAGCGACTGGCCGAACGTGTGCCGGCCGTACTTGTCGCGAAGCTCGGGCTTCTCCTGTTCCAGGTCGAAGGCATTGCGGGCCCGGCCGGAGATCACCAGCTCCAGGGCTTTCTTGTCGTAAGTGTCAAGGGCGTATTCGGAGACGGCTTTCTCGATTACCGGCATCTGCGAATCGACCTTCTCGAGCAACGTCGCCCGCCGTTCCATGCGCGATTGATCGATTCCCTTGCGCAGCGCCAGGTCGTCGGTGCTGAACTTCGTGTTGGGGTCCTGGAACAGGTAATAGGGATCGTATGCGGCCCCGAGGAACCCGGCGCTGCCCCCCTTGCCGATCACGTTCGATTCCTGCAACGGCCGCGGCAGCATCACGAAGGGAAGCATCGGCACCAGCGGCGGCTGGATCCGCCCGATCTGCGATCCGATGCAGGGGTAGTCGCTACGATTGGGCGGCTCGAGCTGCCCCGAGGGCGAGACTTTGTCCGGCGTATAGCCGGTCATCATCTGGTAGATCGCCGCCGTGTGATTGAACAGCCCGGCGGGCGTGTAGCTGACCGACCGGACCAGCGTGACCTTGTCCAGCACCTTGGCCAGATTGGGCATCAGTTCGCTGACCTGCACGCCGGGCAGCTTCGTGGCGATCGGTTTGAACGGGCCGCGAATGTTGTCCGGTGCGTCTGGCTTGGGGTCCCAGATATCCAGGTGACTCGGGCCGCCCTGGAGGAAGATCAGAATGAAGTTCTTCGCCGAGGCAAACCCGGCCCGCTTCTTTCCCCGCGGCGCGCTCTGCCCGCGGGCCTGGAGGGCCAGCAGGTTGGAGAGCGAAATGCCCAGCAACCCCGCCCCGCCGACGCGCAGCAATTCCCGCCGGCTCACACCGTCACACGTCGCGCCGGGCTGGCCTGGGATTGATAACATTACACTCTCCAAAACCTTGTTTAACCACAGAGATCACAGAGGGCACAGAGAGAATGCGTGAATTCGCAGTAGACAGGTTCAGATGAGAACGACAACGCGACCGAGCGAGCGTCCCGGAGCGCTTTCACGCTGTCATCCCTTCACCTTCTCGCCTTTTCATCTTCTCTCCGTGCTCTCCGTGGTCTCTGTGGTTCATCGATCGTCGCTTCTATCGATTGAACAGAAACGCCGGGCTGTTCATCAATGCCCAGGCGAGGTCTTGCGCCACCTGCAATCGCTGCGAGCTGCTGCCCAGGTCCACGTCCGCCAGCTCCTGGTCGGTCGGGGGGCGGCTCAGTGCCATATAGTATATCTGCTCCACTACCTTCCGGTTGTCTGGTTCCTTCGCGATAAGCTTCGTAATCGCGTTCTCGCCCGAGTCGACCGAATCGCTGATGAGCTGGCCGTTCACCAGATTGAGGGCGTGGGCCAGGCTCACGTTGCTGGTCCGCTCGCACTCGCAGGCGCTTTCGCGCTTGGGCCGGCCGAACAGCTTGAGGAAGTCGTTGCCTTCGACCATCCCATCCGGCGCGTCCTCGGGCCGCATTCCTTCGGGCAGCCCCTGCACGCGCGTCTTGGTCCCGGTGGCGATGGCGACCGCGTCCATCATCTGCTCCGCCGTCAGACGCCGCGGGATCGCGTGCGGGAAGTTGATCCTGTCGTCCTCGTTCCACTTGTTCGGCGTGATCGAAAGCTGATACGTCCGCGACAACACGATCGTCCGGATCAGATGCTGCACGTCGAACCCGCTTTTGAGGAAATCCTCCGTCAGCGCGTCGAGAAGCGGCGGGTTGACCGGGGTGTTCGAGGCGCGGATGTCGTCCACCGGCTCGATGATCCCCCGGCCGAAGAAGTAACTCCAGACGCGGTTGGCATACGACTTGGCGAAAAGCGGGTTGTCCTTGCTGGCCATCCAGTCGGCAAAGGCGAGCTCGCGCACCCGCGCCGACCGCCAGTCGGGGTTGTTCCCGTACGGCACTTTCGGTTCGACCACTTTGCTGGTTTTGGGGTGCGTGACCTCCCCGCCGTTGAAGTTGTCGAAGACGATTTCCTCGCCCGGCCGCGACCCCGGCTTGAAGGATACGCGGGCGAAGAACGCGCCGAACTGATAATACTGATCGAGCGTCCACCGCTCGAACGGATGGTCGTGACATTTATTGCAATTGAAGCGGACGCCCAGGAACGTCTGGCTCACGTCTTCGGTGATCTTGCCGGTATCGCGCAGCGTCCGCATGTAATTGACCGGCGGGTCGTCGAAACTGCTCCCCTCGGCCGTCACCAGCGTGCGGGCGAACTGGTCGTAAGGCATGTTCTGAGCGACCGCTTGCCGAATCCACTCGCGGAAGACCCACACGCCCTTTTCGCCCAGCGTCTTGGAGTTGCACTGGAGCAAGTCGGCCCATTTGTTAGACCAGAAATCGACGAAATCCTTGCCGCCGAGCAACTCGTCCACCAGTGTCTTGCGCTTCTCCTGAGTGGGAGTCGAGTCCTCGACGAACTTGCGCGCCTGCTCGGCGGTCGGGATCAAACCGGTCAGGTCGAGGTAAATCCGCCGGACGAACTCCGCGTCGGTGCATTCCTCCGACGGCAGGACCTTCATCTTCTCGACCTTGGCGTTGATGTGGTGGTCAACGAAGTTGTACTCCGGCATGGGTGCGAAGGCGAAGCCGGTCCGGTCGCCCATGATTGACACGTTGACCGCGCCATAGTTGCCTTCGTAGCGGACCAGGATCGAAGCTTCACCGCGGCGCAGCCCGGTAATCTGATTTCCCTTGATCGCGGCAATCTCGATGCTGTTGGAACTCATGACCGCATCGCGGGTGACGTCCCGCACCGAGCCGTCGGGATAGTGGGCCAGCACGATGAGGCGTTGCGTGCGGCCGGGCAGGTCGAGCGTGACGTCCTTCGGCAGCACTTCGAGGTTGGCGGGCCGGGCCGTGCCGGGGTCCGGCTCATACTTGGTGCCCTCCTTGATCCATTGAAGGATGACGTTGTACCGGCGCGTGCCGACTTGAAGCACGTGCCCGCCTTCGTGCGGCACCTCGGCGGTCGGCTTGAGCAGCATCAGGCTCCTGGCCGGGTCAACGCGATTGACCCGCCGGCCCTGAAGCTCGTTGACCAGTGCGTTGAAGTCGAATTCCGGGTCATAGCCGCGAAGCGAGAGCTTAAAGCCGTTCCGCCCCTTGGCCGCGCCGTGACAGGTTCCGGCGTTGCAGCCGACGCTGGCGAGCATCGGCATCACGTCGTGCGTGAACCGCACCGGCGGCTCCTCAGCCTTGCGCACCGTCACCGGCAGCTTGGCCTCTTTCCCCGCGGCGGTGATCGTAACCGACCCGTCCCCCGCCTGCTGCGGCGCGACGAAGCGATCGCCATCCACCGTCACCGTCGGTGAATCGCTCTTGAACGTCGCCTCATCGCTCAGATCGAACTTCTGCCCGTCCTGGGTGACGCCCCAGACCAGCACCTGGCGGGCATCGCGTCCATCATCCAGCGTGAGCGCAGCCGGCTCCAGTTGCAGGGCATGGATCTCTGGAAGGGGCGGCCTTGCCGGGCCTGACTCGGCCAGTTCGGTCTTCCTGGCCCGTGCCTCGTATCCAACCGTCCCCAACAGCACGGCGGCCAGCACCCAAGCGACCTTTCGGCGAATGGACATGTTCGATTCCCGACAGCGATTCCGCACGTTAGACCTGTTGGCACATGCCGTTGCGTTCGCGGACCGCCACATTCTTCAGTGTACCATAATAAGCCCGCGGCGGCGTGGCTAAACGGCCGTCTATCCGACCCTACCGCTATCGCTCTCTTGCGTTGACGGCTGTTGGGGACAGGCCCGACAGATTGAGTGACGGCCATATGGTCGAAGTCGGGTATCATGCGCGTTGTGGAGGGCGAGCCTGTGGGCTTTTTGCGCGCACGGTTCTTGATGCGGTCAGTCGAGCGGGTCCCGCGCCGATTCATCCTCGTTGAGCGGCTGGAGGATCGGACGCTCCTGTCGAGCGGGCTGATGCCCAGGCCGACTGCGGGCCGGCCGCATCTCCTGGCACTTCGGGGGGTCATCGCTCCGGCGAAACCGCCGGTCCCCACAAACAGTGGGCCGTATGGCACGCCGCAAGGCCTGCCGGGGACGATCGAGTTCGAGAACTACGACCGCGGCGGCGAAGGGATCGCCTATCACATGAGCGGGTCGCTCAACGACGTCGGCGTGTACCGCCGCGACGGCGTCAATCTCGCGCCCGCGGCCGACGCGGGCGGCGGATACATGCTAGGGTGGGTCAATCCCGGCGAGTGGCTCAACTACACCGTCAACGTCGCCGCGACTACGACCTACTCGGCCGATCTTCGCGTCGCCACCGGAAGCGCCGGCGGGACGTTCCATCTAAACGTGGACGGCGTCAACCGCACCGGCCCGATCACCATTGCCAACACCGGCGGATGGCAGTCGTGGACCACGATCACCGTGGCGGGCGTCTCGATCCCGGCCGGAAGGCACAAGATTCAACTGGTCATCGACTCGGCGGCCCAGCCGGGTTGGGGCGTGGGGGATTTCAACTGGATGCGCTTCCGCGATGACCCGGCCACCTCGCCGCGACTGGCCTGGTGGCGGGATGCGCGCTTTGGCATGTTCATCCACTGGGGCCTCTATTCGCAGCTTGCCGGGCACTGGAACGGGCAGACCACGCCAGGGTACGGCGAGTGGATCGAGCACGACCTGAACATCCCGCCGGCGCAATACGCGCAGGTCGCCAGCCAATTCGATCCGACCCAATTCAACGCGCAGCAGTGGGTGCAGATCGCCAAGTCGGCCGGGATGAAATACATCGTTATCACGAGCAAGCACCACGACGGGTTCAGCATGTTCCGCACGTCGGTCAACGGCTTCAACGTGGTGGACGCAACGCCATGGCATCACGACCCGCTGGCCGATCTGTCTGCCGCCGCCCACGCGGCAGGGCTTGGCTTTGGCGTTTACTACTCGATCCTCAATTGGCAAGATCCCAGCGCCAGCGCCGCCGGCATCGACACATACATGCAGACCATGGAGACGCAGCTCCGCGAACTGATGACCCAGTATCACCCGGACATCCTCTGGTTCGACGGCGAATGGCCTGACTGGTGGACCGACGAGCGCGGCCGCGAGCTGGAGGAGTTCGTCCGCAACATCGACCCCGCGGTCATCATCAACAACCGCATCGGCAAGCGTCTGAGCACCGACGGCGACTACGACACGCCCGAGCAAACCATCCCCGCGTCAGCGTCCGCGGCCCGGCCGTGGGAGACGGCCATGACGCTCAATGATACATGGGGATACAAGGACACCGACACCGACTGGAAATCGGCGGCCACAGTGCTGCGGAACCTGGCCGACATCGTCAGCAAAGGTGGGAACTTCCTGCTCAACGTCGGCCCTACTGGTCAGGGCGTCATCCCCGCCGCATCGGTGCAGATCCTCCAGCAGGTCGGCTCATGGCTGAGCACGAACGGCCAGGCCATCTACGGCGCCGGGGTCGCCCCCGTCGCGCCGCAACCCTGGGGCAGCATCACCCGCAAGGGAAATTCGCTCTACGCGATTGTGTTCAATTGGCCGACGAACGGCATCCTGCACCTGCCGGTCACCGGGTCCGTCCTTCAGGCGTCGCTGCTGGCGACGGGAAACGCCTTGTCATTTACGAGCACCGCGCAGGGGTTAGACGTGTCGGTGCCTCAGCCCATGCCGCAGCAGCCGGCGACCGTGATCCGGATTGACTTCTCCGGCGAGATGCACGGGATCTGAAGGATCCTACCGAATTCCCTTGCTCCGCAGTAATTGGTCGGCCCACATTGCGTCATCCCCATCGAGCGGAGACTCGGGGTCAGCCCCGTAGTCGATGATCCGCCGGTATCGGCCCTTCCGGTAGATCTGTTCCAGAAGCGGTTGCAGGTCCAGCGGAAGGTCGGAGTCATTTTGCCGCAATGGGATTGGGATTGCGGGAAGTCGCTCTCTCAGTGTGATCCGGTAGACGTCGATGAAATCTGGATCGGCGGCGCGGCGGACGCATACCTGATAGGCGGTCCTGTGGCTGGGCGGCAACATCTCCGGACGGACGCTGAGGACGCGTTCGCCGCTGCGTAGGAGGTCGATCTCGACGAGACTGACACCGCTGTCGTGCAGCTCCTGCTGCTTCGACAGGTACATCCTCTGCCCGGCGCCGGGTCTCTTGTTCAGGACCTCGATGACGGTGATCACCCGGCCGCCGCTCCGGGGATCGATGATCTGTATGAATCCCTGCCTCACCGGCTCCGGCTTCAGCCGAACCCGAAGAGGCTCCGCGACGGCGACTCCGGAAGGCGCTTTGAGCGCCGGACCTCCCTGTGATCCCTGCTGGACCACCACCACGTCCGGAATTCGCGGTTGACGGCCCTCTTCCTCGATCTCGACATACACCCGCTCCTCAAGATGCGCTACCAAGCCGGTAGGAAGATACTCCTCGAGTTGGTCGCAGGCGTAGTTTACCAGCCGGTGGTGGACATCACCCCAGAATTGCTCCAGCCACGGATCCATTCCGGGGAACGGGCTTTCGGTCACGATGAACCCTCTGCTCGGGATCTCTTAAACGACTTATTATACCCGAAGCGGTCCGGTCAGCGCAGGTCGATCCTGCAACGCCCGGCCGCGACACGCGTAACGTTGATGAGGCCCCAATCGTCCCTCAAACAAGGAGCACGATGTCGATCAACACGACCCGCCGGCGTTTTCTGCAAGGCTCGATCGCCGCGGCGACGACGCTTGCGACCACGCGGCTGCTGCGCGGCGTGCCGGCGGGATACTCGGCCAATGAGAAGGTCAATGTCGCTCAGATCGGGGCCACCGGCAAAGGCCGCGACGATCTGGAAGGGATCAAAAAGGCCGGTGGCAAGGTCGTGGCGTTGTGCGATGTGGACGCCAGTCACACCGCCCAGGCGGCCCACGAGTTCCCCAACGCTCGCCCGCACACTGATTTCCGCAGGATGCTCGAGACTCAGAAGGACATCGACGCGGTTGTCGTAACGATCCCGGACCACCAGCACGCCTTTGCCGCGATGACTGCGATGCGACACGGGAAACACGTCTACTGCCAGAAGCCGCTGACGCACGACATCTACGAGGCCCGGCTGCTGCGGAAGACGGCCGCCGAGCTCAAGCTCGCGACACAGATGGGCAACGAAGGGCACTCTAGCGAGGGACTTCGGGCCCAGGTGGACTGGATCAGGGCGGGCGTGCTCGGGCCGGTCACCGAGGTGCACGTCTGGACCGACCGTCCGGTCGGATGGTGGCCTCAGGGACTCGAGCGGCCAAGCGCGTCGGCGCCGGCGCCGCCCGGCCTCGATTGGGACTTGTGGCTCGGCACCGCCCCGGAGCGGCCATACAACGCGGCATACCATCCATTCAAGTGGCGCGGGTTCTGGGATTTCGGCACGGGCGCGCTGGGGGACATGGCCTGCCACATCATGGACGTGCCATGCTGGGCATTGAACCTGACCGGCCCATGCGCGGTCGAGGCCGAATCGCAAGGCATGACCGCGGAGAGCGGGCCGAACTGGTCGATCATTACTTGGCATTTCCCCGCCCGGGGCGATTTGCCGCCGCTCAAAATGAAGTGGTACGACGGCGGCAAGCGGCCGGACAAGCCCGCCGACCTTCCCGACGCGCAATGGCGCAAGGCCAAAGGAGGCTGCATGTTCGTCGGCGAGAAAGGAGTCATGTGCGGGTCGCAGATCCAGCGACCGAACGTGCTCGGGGCATTGGGCAAAGAGCTCACGCCACCGGCGCGGACGCTGCCGCGATCGCCGGGGCACTACGTCGAGTGGATCGATGCGATCAAGGGCGGGCCGGCCGCGATGTCAAACTTCGACTACGCCGCTCAACTCGCGGAAACCGTGCTGTTGGGCAACATCGCCCTCCGTTGCGGCCAGAGGATCGAGTGGGACGCGGCAGAGATGCAGGTCATCAACCTCCCGGAGGCAAATCGGCTGGCCCGGCGCGAGTATCGAAAAGGATGGGAGCTCTAAGATCGGGGCACAATCGGCGAAGCGATTCGGCATACGGCGAGCGCGCGACGCCGTGCTCGGTGATGATGGCGGTGACCAAATCGTGCGGCGTCACGTCGAACGCCGGGTTGTAGATGCCGACGTTTGGCGGGGCGGTCGGCTTGCCCAGACCACACGAGATTTCCTCCGCCGGGCGCTGCTCGATCGGAATTTGCTCGCCGCTCGCCAGCGACAGGTCGATGCTGCTGGTGGGGG
>Ga0073928_10003710_pt1 | contig 23655 bp, 20 predicted proteins | sample PaiPotPPA55metaG_FD_76969 | JGI IMG/M metagenome (GOLD analysis project Ga0073928, IMG submission 76969) | Iron sulfur acid spring bacterial and archeal communities from Banff, Canada, to study Microbial Dark Matter (Phase II) - Paint Pots PPA... ...
AAGGAGGTCATCGCCTCAGGAAGGCTCGGCGAGATCTACGCGTTGCGTATGTTCTACGGCAACGGCACGGCGCGCCTCGTCCGCGATTCCGCCTGGCGCGACCAGGGCGCGGGCGTGCTCCCCGATCTCGGCTCACACCTAATCGACACCGCGCTCTTCTGGCTCGGCAAGCCGACCGTGCCCTATGCACTTCAGACCTGCCGGCGTTTCGAGAACCGCTCCTTCGACCACGTCACATTCGCCGCCGACGGCAAACCGCTTTTGATGATGGAGCTGACGCTCTTAAGCTGGCGCAACCATTTCTACGCCGATCTCTTCGCCGAAAACGGCAGCGTGCATATCCAGTCGCTGTGCAAGTGGGGACCATCCAGTTTCACCTGGCGCGAGCGCGTGCTGCCGAGCGGCAGACCCAAGGAGGAGACGGTGACGCTGATCGCGCCGGACCCGACCTGGGCCGCCGAATATGCCGACTTCAAGCGCCGGTGCGCCGTGGGCGAGAGCAACATCGATAACGACATCTGGATCAATGAGGTGCTGAAGGGGCTTGCGGCGGTGGCGGCGCGGCGCGAGGAGCGCGCCCGATGACCATGCCGCGGATCGGCTTTGCAGGGATGACCCATCTGGGGCTGGTCTCCGCGGCAGGTGCGGCCGAGAAGGGCTTCGCCGTGGTCGCCTTCGACCCAGGTCCGGGCACCGCCGCGGCGCTGGCGCGCGGGAAGTTTTCTGTCCTCGAGCCCGAGCTGCCGGAGCTCGTCCAAAGGAACGCGCCGCGGCTGCGCTTCACCGCGGAGCTCTCCGACCTCGCAGACTGCGATGTCGTCTATGTCGCGCCCGATGTGCCGACCGACGATTTGGGGCAGAGCGACCTAGCGCCGCTCTGCCGGCTCCTCGACAGCATCGAGGGCGCGCTCTCCGATCGCGCCGTGACGGTCATCCTGAGCCAGGTGCCACCTGCCTTCACGCGCGGCCGCTGGCGCGCCGACCGTGCCCTCTACTACCAGGTCGAGACGCTGGTCTTCGGCCGTGCCGTCGAGCGCACGCTCAATCCCGAGCGCTTCATCATCGGCTGCGCCGATCCCGCCGCTCCCCTCCCCGCCGCTTATGGCGACTACCTCGCGCGCTATGGCTGCCCCGTCCTGCCGATGCGCTTTGAGAGCGCCGAGCTTGCCAAGATCTCGATCAATATGTGCCTCGTGGCCTCGGTGAGCGTGGCCAACATGATGGCCGAGCTGTGCGAGCGTATCGGCGCCGACTGGGCGGAGATAATGCCTTCGCTCCGGCTCGACCGCCGGATCGGCGCCTATGCCTATCTCAGCCCGGGCCTCGGCATCGCTGGCGGTAATCTCGAGCGCGACATCGCTACGGTGTTCCGCCTCGCCGAACGCAGCGGCAGCGATGTCGGTACGGCGCACGCATGGGTCGCGAACAGCCGGCATCGCCGGCGCTGGCCGCTCCGCCTGTTGCACGAGACCGTACTATCGCGCGACGCCAACGCCGCTATCGCGGTGCTCGGCCTCGCCTACAAGGAGGACACGGCGTCGACCAAGAACTCGCCGGCGCTCGCCCTCCTCGCCGATCTCAGCCCTTTCGCGGTCCGCGTCTATGATCCCGCGGTCGCCGCCAGCCCGGAATGGCATCCCAATCTGGCGCAGGCCCCGAGCGCGCTGGCGGCCTGCGAAGGCGTTCAGGCGGTCGCGATCATGACGCCTTGGCGCGAGTTCCGCGACATCGATCCGCGCGCTCTCGCCCGCCGTATGGCGGGGAATACAGTGCTCGACCCCTACCGCATGCTCGATGCAGCAGGCTGTCGCGCAGCCGGCCTCGAGTATGCCACTCTCGGCGTTACCTGAGCCGGTCATGGTCATGCTCGTGAATCCGACCTCTAAAAATACAGCGCGCACTGTAGTGCTGGGCGCACGGGGATTTATCGGCGGCGCGCTGACGCGGCGGCTCGAGGCGGAAGGCGCGTCTGTGCTGGCGCTAGGATCGGGCGACATCGATCTCGCTGCGCCCGAGGCGACGGAGCGCCTTGTCGCGCGGCTTAAGCCGGGCGATACGGTCGTATTCTGCGCCTGCCTCACCCCCGACCGTGGCCGCGACCTCGCCACCATGATGCGCAACCTCGCCATGGGGCGAAACGTGGCCGAGGCGATGGTCACGGCGGCGGTTGACTACATCGTCTATCTCAGTTCTGACGCCGTCTACGCCGACGACACTGCGCGTATCGCGAGCGACACCAAGGCCGAGCCGGGGACGCTCTATGGCGCCATGCATCTTGCCCGCGAGGTGATGCTGAAGGCGAGCGTCAAGGCCCCGCTCGGCATCCTACGGGCGACGCTCGTCTATGGCACCGCCGATACTCACAATTCCTATGGGCCGAACCGCTTCCGCCGCATGGCTGAGAAGGATGGCAAGATCACGCTCTCGGGCGGCGGTGAGGAGATGCGCGACCACATTACCATCAGCGACCTAGTCGAGATCGTTCTGCGCATGCTGCGGCAGAAAACCCGCGGCACGCTTCTCGGCGCGACCGGGCGGTCGGCGAGCTTCGCCGAGGTGGCGCAGCTGGTCGCCACCCAATTCACGCCGAGGGCCGAGATCGTCAATCTGCCGCGGCAGAACCCGATCACGCACCGCCATTTCGACGTCACGTCGACGCTCGCCGCCTTCCCCGAAATCGCTTTCACCACGCTCGGTGTCGGCATCGCGCGCGTCCATGCCGAGCTCCTGGAGCGCCGCTGATGCGCGAGGTCGACCTGCTCGCCCGGCTGCCGCGGACAAAGCGCAATATCGCCTCGCGCCACGAGGCGCAGACGCCGGAGAACATCGCCATCGCGCGGCGCTACAGCCAGGAGTATTTCGATGGGCCGCGCGAGGTGGGCTACGGCGGCTATCGCTATGACGGGCGTTGGATTCCGATCGCCGAGGACATGGTGCGGCATTTCGACTTGAAGCCGGGTGACCGCGTGCTCGATCTCGGCTGCGCCAAGGGATTTCTTGTACACGATCTGATGAAGGTATGCCCGGGGCTCGAGGCGTTCGGGCTCGACATATCGGAGTATGCTTTGGTTCATTGCATGCCCGAGGTGGTCGGGCGGCTCCATTTGGGCAGCGCCGACAAGCTCCCCTTCCCTGACAACAGCTTCGCGGCGGTGATCTCGCTCAACACCATCCATAATCTCGAGCGGGAGCGCGCTGTCGCCGCGGTGCGCGAGGTCGAGCGCCTCGCGCCAGGTAAGGGCTTCATCCAGGTCGATTCCTACCACACGCCCGAGCAGCGCGGGCTGTTCCTGAGCTGGGTGCTGACGGCGAAGTTCCACGACTATCCCCAGGGCTGGCTGAAGCTGTTTGCAGAAGCCGGCTACAGCGGGGACTATTACTGGACGGTGGTGGAGTAAGGGGTTACATAGCTCATGACTTCGCAACGGCGGGATGCTTCGATGAAAACCTATGTGGTGCTTGGCGGCGGCGGCTCCTTCGGAATTCATGCCTCCAAGTATCTGCTCGATCACGCGAGTCCGAGGAAGGTAATCGGCATCGGCCGTAATCCGCCCAAGCCAGAGCCCTTCACGCTCAATGTCGGGAAAGGCGACCCGCGCTACTCCTATCATGCCTATCATGTGACGCACGAGCTCGATCTCCTGATGCGCCTGCTCGACAAGGAGCAGCCGGAGGTCATCGTCAATTTTGCGGCGCAGGGCGAAGGCGCAGTGTCGTGGCGAGATTCCTGGCGCTTCTACGAGACGAATTCGATGGCGCTCTCGCGGCTCACCGAGGAGCTGATGGCGCGCGATTATCTCGAGCGCTTCATCCAGATCGGCACGTCCGAGCTTTACGGCTCCGTCGACTTCGCCGCCAAGGAGGACACGCCGATCAAGCCGACGAGCCCTTATGCCGCCTCCAAGGCAGCCTTCGACTTACACCTGCTCTCTATCACGAAGGTGCTCAAATTTCCCATGAACATCATCCGGCCATCTAACGCCTATGGCGCGGGGCAGCTGCTCCACCGTGTCATCCCTAAGGCGGTGATCTGCGGCCTCAAAGGCGAGAAGCTACCGCTCCAGGGCGGCGGACGGGCCGAAAAATCCTACATCCACGCGCGGGATCTCGGCCGCGCCATCCATCTCGTGGCGGAGAAGGCGCCGCTCGGCACCGTCTATAACGCTGGCCCGGCGCGCCCGACCGCGATTCGCGACGTCGTCGCCAAGGTCGCCGAGGTGATGGAGATACCCTTCGACAAGCTCTGCCAAGTCACCGAGGATCGCCTCAGCCAGGACAGCCGCTACTGGCTCGACAGCTCTGCTATCAAGCGCGATGTCGGCTGGGAGCCGCAGATCGGCATCGAGGACGGCATCCGAGAGGTGGTGGATTGGGGCCGCAAATACTTCGATGTTCTCAAAGGCTGGTCCACGGGATACACGCTGCGTGCCTGAGCCCAGGAGACGAGCACTGCACGGTCCGGAGACAATCTTGCGCAAGAACAGCTTCGACATCGCGACGGCGCGACGGCGCTGCCTCGGATTCCGGCGCCGCATCCTCGACCTCTCGCAGAATGTCCCGGCCATGCACATCGCGCCAGCCTTCTCCTGCCTTGAGATCGTCGACACCATCTATTTCGGACTGATGCGTCGCGGGCCCGACGGCCCCGCCATCGATACCTTCCTCATGTCGAAGGGCCATGGTTGCATCGCACAGTATGTTGCGCTTGAGAAGCTCGGTATTCTGAGCGAGCGCGACTTGGCGCTCTACTGCACGCCGCAGGGGAAGCTCGGCGGCCACCCCGATTACGGCGTCCCTGGCATCGAGGCCTCGACCGGATCGCTGGGCCACGGACTCGCCATCGCGATGGGCATGGCCTACGCCGACAAGATCGCGCGGCTCGACCGCGTCGTCTACACCGTCTTGAGTGACGGCGAATGGCAAGAGGGATCTACCTGGGAGGCCATGATGATGGCGCCCAATCTGGGGCTTTGCAATCTCGTGGCCTTCCTCGACCTCAACGACTTCCAGGGTTTGGGCCGCACCAGCGAAACTCATCCCAATTTCTACCCTGCTGCCGACAAGGCACGCGCCTTCGGCTGGGAGACGGTCGAGGTGAATGGACACGATGGAGGCGCGATACATGACGTTGTCATGGCGCGCGAGGGCAAGCGGCCGATGATGGTGCTAGCCCGCACTGTCAAGGGCAAGGGCGTGCATTTCATGGAGAACGTGCCCATCTGGCACTATCGCTCGCCCAACCCCAAGGAATACCAGGAAGCGGTCGCACGGCTCCAGGAGGTGGCGGCGTGAGAAACACCTTCGCGAAGACCTTCTACGAGATGGGCAAGGTCGACCCGCGCCTCTGTGTCGTCGTCGCCGATATCTCGCCGGCCGGCAGCATCCAGCAATTCCGCGAGGAGTTTCCCGACCGCTTCGTCAACACTGGCGTCGCCGAGCAGGTGATGATCGGACTCTGCGCAGGCATGGCGCTCCGGGGAATGCGCCCCTTCGCCTACACCATCGCGACCTTCGCGCTCTACCGACCCTTCGAGTTCGTGCGCGACGACCTCTGCTATCAGAATCTTCCCGTGACCGTGGTGGGCATCGGCGGCGGCGTCATCTACTCGACCTTGGGCGGCACGCATCACGCGCAGGAGGACGTGGCGATAGCTTGCGCCGTGCCGAACCTCAGCGTGATCGCGCCCTGCGACCCCGCCGAGACGCGCGATGCCACGCTGTGGTGCGGGCGCCAAGATCGGGGCCCGGTCTATCTCCGGCTCGGCAAGGCGGGCGAGCCCGACTTCACGAGCCAGGCTGAGCCTTTCGTCTTCGGCAAGCTGCGCTATATCCGGCGCGGGAGCGATGTCTGCATCCTCGCCTACGGCTCGATCATGAAGCTCGCGGCCGAGGTGGCCGACCGGCTCCAGTCGGCGGGGCAATCGGTGTCGCTTGTCTCGGCGCACACGCTGAAGCCGCTCGATCGCGAGGGCATCGCCGCGGCGCTCGCGGCGCACCCAAGGATAGTCATCATCGAGGAGATGGCGCCGCACGGGAGCCTCGGCATGCGTGTCAAGGAGATCGCCTGGGACCGCCGTGCCCAATGCGACATCCGTGCCTTCTCGCTCAAGGACGAGTTCATCCACCTCTACGGCGAGCACAGCGCGCTCCTCAAGGCGCACGGGCTGAGCACCGATGCCGTGGTAGAACAGCTGGTACCGGCTTAGCTTCCCATGCTAGTGCCGTTTCTCGACCTTAGGATCACCGACGAGGCATTCCGGCGCGAGTTGCTCGCGGCGATCGACAAGGTCTTCGTGCATGGCCGCATCCTCTTGGGGCCTGAGCTTGAGGATTTCGAGGCGCAACTCGCAGAATATTGCGGGACGCGGCATGCCATCGGCGTCGGCTCCGGCACGGACGCGCTCTTCATTGCTTTGCGCGCACTCGGAATCGGCGCCGGCGACGAGGTCATCACCACCTGCTTGTCCTTTGTAGGCACCGCCAACGGCATCGCGCTCACTGGCGCCAAGCCAGTCTTCGTTGACATTCGCGACGACCTGACGCTCGATATTGAACGCGTCGAAAAGGCGATCACGCCGCGTACCAAGGCGATAATGCCGGTGCATTTCACGGGGAAGCTCTGCGCCATGCGCGACCTCCTTGAGCTCGCGCGGCGGCGCCGGCTCCTCGTCGTTGAGGACGCGGCGCCCGCGATTGGAGCGACCTGGATGGGGCGCAAGGCCGGATCCTTCAGCGCCGCCAGCGCGATCAGCATGAACCCGATGAAGATCCTCAACGCCTGCGGCGAGGCGGGGGCGGTGCTCACCGACGACCCTACCGTCCGCGACCGGGTTCTTGCGTTGCGCTACAATGGCGTCATTAACAAGGAATACTGCCACTATATCAGTCTGAACGGCCGGCTCGATACGATCCAGGCGGCGATCCTGAGTAAACGGCTCGCGCGGCTGGAGGGCGTGATCGGAAAACGGCGAGACATTGCCGCGCAATACAACGCCGGGTTTGGCGACTGCGTCGACCCCCCGGCGGAGGCAGCGGGCTATCGAGACGTCTATTATACCTATACAATCCGCACGCCGCACCGCGACCGGCTAGCGGCGTTCCTTGGCGAGCGAGGGATCGAAACTAAAGTGCAGCATCCGGCGCTCATTCCCGAGCACCCCGCGTTCAAATCGACCGACCTCGAGGCGTTTCCGGTGGGTCGGCGGATGACTGGCCGCATCCTCTGTCTGCCGGCCCACGAGAATCTTTCGGCCGAACAGGTTGCACATGTAGTTTCCAGCATACGTGGTTTTTTCGCCCGTCCACCCTGATGGCGGAAGTCTTCAGACACGAGGAAGAGATTCTCGAAGTCCGTGCGGATTGGCTCGACCGGTTGAAGCGGGCCGCGGCCGAAAGCCCCCTGCACCGCGCTCGATTGTGCCTTCACCTCAGCACCGACGACACCGTGCAGGAGATGCTGATAGCGATCTGCCGCAATTTGCTCTTTCAGCCGCACCGCCACCTGCGCAAGACCGAATCCTTCCACATCATCGAGGGCGATCTTTACGTCCTCATATTCGACGATCGGGGCGAGGTGATTCGCGCGATCCACATGGGACCACCCGGCAGCGGACGCGTCTTCTGCTATCGCCTCAACGCCTCGCGCTACCACGCGATCCTGCCGCGAAGTCCCTTCGTCGTCTTTCACGAGACGACCGCCGGCCCGTTCCGCACGAATGAGGCGCAATTCGCGCCATGGGCGCCAGCCGATGAGGACGCGCTCCGTGACTTCCTTGAAGGAAAGTTGACGGCGGAGCTGCGCAAGACGGGCCTTTAGCAGCGGCGAAAACGGAGGATCTTCATCGGCGAGAAGTCGCCGGCCGGCGGGAGTCCGCAGAAATAGTCGTTGAGGACCGACTTCGACGAGGCCGGCTTGTCTCTCGGCAGCAGCGCCGGCAGCAGCACGCGCGAACCGAAATAGTAGCCGCTCAGGAAGCAGTTTTGTTCGACGTACGCGAATCCGATAGATGCCATGTAGTCGCGCGTCTCGTCCTCGAAGAAGAAGCGGTTGTGCCAGGATTCAGCGATGTCGCCGAGGCCGAGTTCGCGGCGCGCAGCATTGAGATTGTTCAGCCCCGTCCAGAAGCATTCGAGCATGACGTATTCGCCGCCGCACCGGAGTGCCCGGTGAATATTGGCGAGCGCCTGCTTCTGCTCGTCCCAGGAGGCGAGGTTCTGGATGCAGCGCTCGCTGAACGCCAGGTCGTAGGCCTCGACGGCGCCAAGCTCGCGGACATCGCCTTGGCTGAACCGAACCTTCCCTCTAAGGCCGGCGGTCTCCCGCGTCTTCGCGATGTCGATCATGTCATGCGAGAAGTCGCTGGCGTCCAGTTCGACGGCGAAGCGGCGGATCAGCTGTTCCGCGACGAAGCCGTTGCCGCAGCCGACCTCGAGGACGCGCATGCCGTCGCGCAAATAGCCGAAGATCGCGTCCATCTCGAGATAACGCGTGCGAATGTCCTGGATGGTGGATGTTCCGCTCTTGCCGTGCTTTTCGGCTTCGGACTTGTATAGCTTCAAGATGTCGTCTCGGGTGAAAGCCATCTCCGGCTCCTGGCTGGTAAACCCTCTCCAATGTGATAGGCTGGTACCCCTTCCTCTACAAGATTCTTGAACGGACGACGAGAAACGTATTCGGTCCTCGAGTGAGGTCTCGTAAAACGACTGCTTTGTAGGATTTCTCACCTGACCGGTGAGTTACAGCGACAAACCTTGGAAGAATGAAACCGAAGGTCAGATTTCTCGTTCCCGTCTGGGGCGAGGCTTATATCTACCGATTCGCGGAACTGTCTCTGCCGTCGTTCTTGGCGCCGGGGAACCTACCAGCTCTCGCGGAGATGACTGATCTTGAGATCTGCCTCCTCACCACAAGCAGCCATTATCCGCATTTTGACCGTCTGCCGGCCGTCGGCGAGCTCCGCCAAGTTGCGCCGCTTCGCTTCATCGAGATCGATGATATCGTCGCTGACGGGCACACTGGCGTCACGCTGACCCTCGCTTATCTCCGCGGCATCGTCGAAACAGGGGCAGAGATGACCGAGCGGCATTTCCTCTTCATGAACTCGGATATCGTGCTGGCAGACGGTTCCTTCCGGGGCGTCGCCCGAAAGCTTCTCGAGGGGAATCGCGTCATCCTTGCCAACAGCATTCGTGCTGTCTCGGAGGAGTTGGAACCGCAGCTGCGGAGGGAAGTCCATCCCGCAAAGCATGTCCTGGCCATACCGCCACGTCGCCTGGTTACGATGGCGATGGGCGCATTGCACCCGCTACAAATCGCAAAGATCGTCAACAGCGACTTGTGTCATTCGACGCAAGTCAATCAGTTCTATTGGCAGGCGGACACTGCGACCCTGATAAGCCGGCATTTTCTAATGTTTATGCTCTGCCTCAAACCAGAACGCGTGGTCACGGAGGTTCAAAGCTTCTGCGACTACTCCTTTGTTCCGGAATTTTGTCCCTCCGGCGGGGCCGTGGCGCTGGCCGACTCTGACGACTTCTTTGCGCTCGAGCTTCAGCACCGACAGCACGAGGCAAGCTATCTCAGGATCGGACGCGCACCCCTGGAGGACATCGCCGCTAGCCTGTCGGAATGGACAACAGACACTCACCGTGCCAATGCTCTTAACCACACGCTTATTTTCCATGGAAACGATCTCCCGCCAAACACCCGTGCAATCTGTGCAGAGGCGGATCGTTATATCAGGCACTTGGTCGCGCTGCTTCCGCCAAAGGCGCAGCCCTATCGCCTGCACCCATACTGGATCGGCGCCTACAGATCCTGGCAACTCAGGCGGTCGGAGTTCGGCCTCGGCGAAGCGACAAACCAGCCGGAGGCAGCACTCGAGTCTGATTCGCCGTCTCGAACGCTTCACCTGCTTGGCCTTGAAGCAGTAGTTGACCGTCTTTCTGCTTGGCCGTCGACCGCCACGGAAGCCGCATGGCGCCTAATCGGCAGATTGCGCCAATTCACGATGGGACAGCCACCGGAGGTGCCGATCTGGCATCCTGACTGGCTCGACTACCGACCACTTCGCGCAATCCTCCGGCGACGTCTTGCACAGAATCCCGACAAGATCCTCTACGTCACCGAGCAGCCAGTGTTTCGGCGATGGCTCAAAGACGCTCTAATCATCAGACCCGCGCAGATGCTGACTGATGATCCGCAATCTCCCCCCATCGCGCGTCACAGCCTGAATTTGGTACTCGTTGAACTGTCCCGCGATGATCTGCACAACGTCCGCGCGATGCTTGATCGGCTGCGGCCCCTGATGGAGGCAGGTGGTCAGATCGTCTTGTTCCACCGGGAACGAGCGGCTTGGCCGGCTCAAGATCTCGAATCACAGCTCTTGAACAAGATCGGCTTCGCCATGCCACTTGAGTTACATAAGACTAGAATTTGGTTCGCCGGCGGTGAGGAAAAGCGGCACCTGAGAGCCGATTTCATCGCGATGATGGCGCGTATGAGCGAACCGCGGCTCATCGGTTTGCCCATCGTCGCGTGCCGCGCATTGTGGCTTGTTGCTCGTGCCGTGCTTATCAACAGACGGCAGGCTCGGCTCCAAGATCAACACCTCTCTGTCGCACCATGCTCGAGCTTTGTCATGACCGTTACCATTTGACTGCAACACCTCATAGTAGGCGCACACAATGATGGCTGAATACTGCTACCTGTGGGTCAGTTCCCTGCGTTGGACCGAGCCCCTATGAACGAGCTTCCCCGCTTGCGCGTTCGCCTTCTCATTCCGATCTGGGGATACAAATACATCGACCTTTTCTGCTCCGCTGGGCTGCCCTCGCTATTGGCACCCGGCAACATTCCGGTCCTGGCGCGCGAGACAGAGTGCGAAGTCATATTTCTGACGACAGCAGCCAGTGTCCCTGCCTTCGAGGCGCATCCAGCCTATCGGCGACTTTGCGGCTATTGCGCGACATCGTTCATTCCAATTGATGATATCGTCGATCTCGCCAACTACGGCGTGACGTTAACGCTGGCCTTTGCCCGAGGTATCCAATCGCTCGGTACGCGCCAAATCGGCACTTACTTCATCTTTCTCAACGCCGATTTCATTTTGTCGAGCGACGCGCTCACCATGCTCCTCGCGTATCTCCGCAAGGGCTACGGCGCCGTGCTGGCGCCAAGTCTGCGCTGCAATGAGGAGGACGTCCGCCCCAAGCTTGCACGCATAATCGATCGAGATGGCCAAGTGCTTGACCTACGATCTCGACCGCTCGTTGCTCTCGTGTTGCAGCACCTGCATCCGACGGCGATGGCGAGCATCGTCAATCGGCCGCTGTTCCACCACGCCGCGGCCAATCAATTCCTATGGGAAGCCGATGAACGGACCCTGGTCGGTCGCTTTTTCCTTCTCTTCATGCTCTGCATCCGAGCCGATCGGCGCCTCGAGCAGGTCAGTGGCTTCTGCGACTATACCTTCGTTCCCGATCTCTGCCCCTCACGGAACTGGGCCGTCGTGAAGGACTCGGACGAGCTGTTCATGGCCGAAATGCAGGCGACCAAAGGCGAAAGCGCCTATATCCGTATGGGCGGGTTATCTCCCGAAGAATATGCCCCCGGGCTATCCCTGTGGTCGACCCAGGAGCACCGCGTCTACGCCGACGAGACCCTGCTCTTCCACGCTGCCGACCTACCGCCGACGCTACAAGAAGTCCGCCGCACGGCTGACGACTTCATGAGGCAACTCAGGACAGCGCTCAATCCGAAACCTGCGCCGCACCACAACCATCCTTACTGGATGGCGGCATTGACCGGCTTGCGCGCCAGATCGGGCGGTCTGCCGCGCGATCTGGCAGGATTCGTCCCGCACTCGACCAGAAAAGATATTGCTCAGCAGCTAGCCTCCCGATTGCTGACACTCGGGAGTTCAATCGGCACTACACCGTCCACGATGCCGCTTCATCCGCGCTGGCTCGAATACCGTCTCTTTCGATCGCTTTGCGGGCGCATATCGAATTTGTCGTCACACCGCGGACTATACGTCCGCGAACGCAACGCTCCGGCGTACCCATTGATCGAGTCGCATTTATCCATCGGCGAGAAGATAATGCTGGACGACGCGATCGACGGCGGTTCACGCAGCGAGGTCCAGCGCTTCGACTTCTGCCTCGTTCATATCTCCAGCGGAGCTCTGCCTCAGCTCGGGCGCCTGCTCGAGACCTTGGCGGAACACGCCTCCGCGAACGCCGCGCTCTATTTATTCGTGGACGGCAGCGAGAGAGCGCGTTCCGGCACCAGCGTGACCACCGAATTTGCTTTTGCCGTCTCCTATGGCAGAGTGATGGGCGTGCATCGTTTGGATACCACAGGCGGCTGGACGCGGGCCAATGTTGCGAGCAATCTGAATTACAGGGTTCGAGAATTCGGCCAGGCAAGCGCCCGCCGGCGCGTCCTGCTCGCGCCGCGGATTATCTGGCTGCTGCTTAAGGTCAGCGCGTCGAATCTCCTCGGCGCTTGCACCTCGCGCCGCGCCGGCGAGTTTTGCACAAGCATTGCGCTCGAATGCGCTCCCGATTGGGCGGCCCTGCGGAAGTGGGCTGTCGAAACGCAACCTACCAGTGAATTGGCGCGGCCTGAGGAAATTTCCGAGCCAAGAGTTAATTGAGAGGTGCCGCAATCGATGTGCCGCTCCGCCTGAATTTCGTCATCCGGTCTTAGCCAGAGCCCACACCCGGTGCTTCCTCGATGTTTCGCTGCCGACATTGCTGTCGCCCGGTAATGTACCGGTGCTGCCGGACCTCGTCGGCTGTCTCTATCATGCTTTTGCAAGCGAGGCCGACCGGCGGACCGTCGCCCGCCTTTCGTCGGTTCCCAAGTTCATAGGGTTGATGGGCTCGATGCTTCCATCTCCGTCCCATCCTCGTCCAAGAGGGTTATAACGGGTGTTGCGCGACCACCCGCGCCGTCTCCGAGCGCCGCTTAGCGGGCGCTATACAGAAGAGGTTATTCCGCAGGGCGACGTAGTGGTACACGACGCTTGCCCACTGCACCAGCGACATATCACCACGCGCCAATTGACCTGGCCGGCGTTGCGCGTATCCTCGTGGTTTCATTGCCAGATTGGCCCCCTTTAATGAGCAATGCATCGTCCGGCGGGAAAGGCGAGCGGCAGTACCAAGCGCCCATACGCGAGGTGCAGGCGCGCGGGGTTGAGCGGCTGGGGCTGATGACGAGCTGGGCTTGGCTCGACGACCCCAAGCGCCTCGCCTTCACTTTTGCCCGCTATAAATTCGTCGCCAAGATGCTCGCGGGCGCCGACCATGTGCTCGAGGTTGGCTGCGGTGACGCCTTCGCTACGCGGATCGTGCTGCAGGAGGTGAAGCGCGTCACCGCCGTCGATTTCGACGAAAGCTTCATCACCGATGCCTATTCCCGGAACAGCGAGCGCTGGCCCATCGAGGCCCGCGTCCACGACATGCTCGAAGGACCGGTCGACGGGTCCTTCGACGGCATCTTCAGCCTCGACGTGCTGGAGCACATCAACCCCGCCGACGAGGATCGCTTCCTGCGCCACATAATCGCACCCCTCACGCCCACGGGCACGGTGATCATTGGCATGCCGTCGCTCCAGTCGCAGACCTATGCCTCGCCCCAGAGCAAGGAGGGCCACGTCAACTGTAAGGATCAGCGCGACTTCAAGGTGCTGATGCGGTCTTACTTCACCAACGTCTACATGTTCTCGATGAACGACGAGGTCGTGCATACTGGTTTTGCTCCCATGTCGCACTACAACCTCGCCCTCTGCTGCGGAAAGAAGTAGCGGCGGCCGTGACCATCGCGTGCGATCTTCGGATCGCCTCAACGTGGACGTCGAGACGGTCGCGTCGCGATTTCCTCAGGCTTGGGAACTTGTCTAATACCGATAAGACTGGGCGTCGTGCTGAGGAGCGTTGCGAAGGGCGACTCCGAGCAAGCACGTCGCTCAGCAGCCGGGGTAAACGCTAGCGGTGCCGGACGTCCCCAAGCTCTCTATTGTCGTCCCGAACTGGAATCATGCACGCTTCCTGCCGCGCAACCTCGATACCATCCTCGCGCAGTCGCGCCAGCCGGAGGAGATCATTGTTATCGATGATGCCTCGACGGACGAAAGCATCGCTGTGATCGAGTCCTACGCCGCGCGGTATCCGCTCCTCCGCCTCGTACGCCACGAGGCGAACCAAGGCGTCATCGCCGTGCTCAATCGCGGCCTCGCGGAGGCGCGCGGCACGCATGTTCTCTTCGCCGCCGCAGACGACTGGATCCTGCCGGGCATGATCGAGCGCTCGATGGTTCTCCTCGAGCGCCATCCGAGCGCCGGGTTAAGCTCGGGCCTATCGCTCGTTACCGACTATAAGGGGACGCCGCCGCGGATAATGCGTACCCCCATCGTCCGGCGCGCGCCGGGGTATATCGATCCGGCCGAGGCGGCGTCGCTGCTCGCCGAGGACGACAGCTGGTTCATGGGAAATACAGTCATCCTCGATCGCACCAAGGCGCTCGCCGCCGGCGGCTTTCGCCTCGAGCTCAAGAGTCTCTGCGACATGTTTCTCTATTATCAGCTGGCGCTCCGCCACGGCGCCTGCTTCATCCCGGCGCCGCTCGCGGTGTGGCGTCGGCTCGGGAGCGGCTACTCGTCCGCCTCGCTAGCCGATCCCCAGCGCATGCTTGAGATCTTGACGGCGGCGAGCCGGCTCATGACAGGTGAATTCGCCACGCTCTTCCCGCCGGCGCAGGTGCGGCGCTTCGAGGGCCGCTGGCGGTACTGGGCGGCGGCGGGCGTCATCGCCGCGGCGGGTGGCGAGCGTGCGCGCTACCTCGCCGTGCTGCCGCGTTCGCTGGCGCTCGACCGCGCGGCGGTCGATGGGCTGCTCACCCTCCCTGCGCTCGGGAGGCCCCTCGTCCTCCTCTATCTCTTCGCCCGGCTGCGCTGGCGCGACACGCTCGTCGTGCTCTGGCGCCATCTCTACTGGCGCCTGTTGCGAGCGCGTCAAGTTGACCGGAGTTCGTAGCTCGTGAGTTGTCCGCTTCGTTCTTGCTTTGAGCCGGGGCATGCCCCGGCTCAAAGCGGCCGTCGTGGAAGCGTGTCACGCGGCTTTTCGCTTCTGCTCGATCAAAGTGCCGGTCGCATCGTAGTCGGCAAGGCGGTTTGGCCCGAGGAAGACGGCAAGCCTGCCGTCCGGGTATTCGTGCACGCGCACGGTGGCCTTGACGAAGTGCGGTCGCAGTGGGGCTCGGCGGAATTTGCAGACGGAGCGTCCGCCATTTGACGGTATTGTCGTTGCCGACGCAGCGCGTCTCCTGGATGCAGAGGATCTCGCGCCAAGCACCGGTGGTATCGGCAACGAAGGCGGAGCCGGGCTGCTCGGCGGCGACGGCGAACCGCGCGTTGTGGGCGGGGAGGTAAGTCTCGGCGAGCCAGCGGTTGGCGGCGTCGATGCCGGCGATGCCGGCGATCCTGAGTTCCTTCGGCAGACGATCCTGCAAGGTGCGGAAGGCTCGCTCCGAGCGGCCGCGCGCCTCGGGCGAGTATGCGGCGATATGCTCGGCGCCGAGCTGGGCGAGGGCGCGGCCGACCTGGGTGAGAGCCGCCTTGGCGACCGGCGCGCCCGCCTTGGGCGTATGGAAGTAGTGGCTGCCACGGTCGCTGTAGAGGGCGCAGAACAGACCGTGCCGAGCGACCACCTCGCCGAGCCCACGCAAGCTCGGTGCGGTGCCTTCCTCCTCGACCAGGAAGGCCGAGTAGATGGCGCTCGTCGCATCGTCGAGCGTCACCACCAGGTCGTATTGCCGCGCGTCGCCCGGCAGCCAAGCATGCCGCGAGGCATCCTGATGCAGCATCATGCCCGCCATCGGTCGGCGCGGGCGCTTCTTGCGATGCGCCGATCGCTTCACCGCCGGCGTCACCAAGCCGCTGCGGTGCAGATGAACCTTGGTCACCGTGTAGCCCAGCTTGTAGCCGTGTCGCTTCACCAGCTGCTCGTGGAAGTGCTTTACCGTGAAGTCCGCATAGCTGCCCTTGTAGAGCTCCAGCATCGCCGCAATCTCCGCCACACCGGCAAGCCTACCGGACGGCTTGCCGAGCCGGCGGTCCGACAACCCCGAAGGCCCGTCCTCGCGCAGCCGATCGCGCCAGCGCCGGAATGACCGTTCGCTGATCCCCAGCATCTCTGCCGCTTCCATCTGGCTCAACTCGCCCCGCTCGTGACGGTCGAGCAATCCCTCAAACCGCATCTGTCGAACTCCCTCGTGAACGTGCGTCCGGTCCATCCCCGCCCCCTCGTTGGAGTTCTAAAACCGGACAGATCACGAGCTACAAATTCCGGACAGATCACGAGCTAGCCACACATCTCTACTGGCGCCTTGCCGGCCACGCATTGATCCGTTAGGCTTGGCGATGGCGATCGACCATTTCCTCACCGCCAGCGCTCCCTTGGCCGCAGCCGATGCAGTGGCGGCACTGCTCATGCTCGACGATGGACGCTATCTCGTGCAATTGCGCGACCAGCTACCGCAGATCTTCTTTCCCGGATTTTGGGGGCTCTTCGGCGGCGCCATCGAACCGGGCGAGGATCCCGAGAGCGCGCTGCGTCGCGAGCTCGTCGAAGAGCTCGCGCTTGAGCCGCGGGCGCTCCGCTATTTCACTCGCTTCGATTTCGACTTGGCGCCGCTTGGCGATAAAAAGGTGTTCCGCATAATTTTCGAGGTGCCCGTTGGCGCTGACGAGGTCGCCAACCTCGTGCTTGGTGAGGGCGCGGGCATGGCCGCGCTGAGCGCCAAGGACCTGCTGCTCAACCACCGCGTTGCACCCTATGACGAATTCGCCGTCTGGCTCCATTTCCACCGCGCTCGCTTCGGACGCGGGACGTAGCAAAGACCAAAGCCGCCGGAGCTGTGAGCGACGCTCCATCAGCTCCTTTAGCTCGCGCGCTTTCTGTCATGGTGGTCATGCACAGTCCGCCCTGGCGCGGGGAGCAATCGCTCACGAGGCCCACCTGAGTAGGCTCCGCAGGCGCGCCAATAACCGCTTGCGACCGGATCTGATCATCAGCAGCCAAAACGCCCGGTAAACATCGTCCAGCAGAGATCGCCTAGCGCTTTCCCCTATCGCCTTCGCACCATCTATTACACGATAGGGCACGTCGCGGCCCCAGGTGCTTTTGTCAAGGCCGAGACCGGAACCTATATCCAGCGGCATCCGGAACGGCGCGTCTACGATTTTCCTGAAAGCGAACTCGATCGCGGCGTCCCGATAATGGCCTCGCCCATAGCCGTTCTTTGCCATGGACGGTGAGACCTGCATGCGCTCTTTACTTCTGCTGTAAAAATCGAAAACCACGTCATAGTCGTTTGCCATTGCGAGGTGCCGGAAGAACAGGGGCGTATAGTTGAAGTATCCGTGATGGAAGTACCCGCCCATCGGCACGTCATGGTACATGACGCCGCCTGATTTCGTCGCATCGTGAATCACTCGGAAAGCGCGCACCTGATCGAACACATGCTCGGTCGTGCCGAAATTTGTGACGAGATCGAAGGCTCCGGTGAGATCGGCGGGTAGATCGTGTAGGTTAAGATCGAATAAGAGCACCTTGTCGTCGGAAAAAATGTCGAGGGCACGGTACTCGAAGCCACAGAACTCCATTAGTCGGCTCATCTTGCCACCGTCGCACAGCGAGACGAGATCCGAATGCGGGATAGTAATCGGCGGGAGCCCCGCCTTCTCTCGAACGAAACCGATAAAGTGTCGGAGGAAAGCCCCTTCACCGCTGAGTCCGCGAAGGTTCTGTGACCCTAGCTCAAGAATCGCGCCGCCGGCCGGAACGACACCCTGATCGAGCAACGACCAAAGCCTGTCGAGTGTTTTTCGACTGACCCCCATCGGTCACCCACCACGGTTTGATACGCTGGACGACGTTATCGGCACCCTATTCCGGCTCCCCAGTGAGGCAGCGGCGAGTTTGTCTCTCCCTGCAGAACAGTAAATCCAGCTACCCGCAATGGTAGCCACCCTTCACAACACCTAATCCACGCAGGACACGTTGATCGGCACCTTCATCACGTTGACGCTGACATTGGCGCGCACCTCCGCCTTCGCCGCACGCTCTTGGGTATGCGCCAGATGAAGCTCGGCGACGCGTCGGGATCACATCTCAGCTCGCATCATCGTTCCCCCCGTGCCAGAGCGAGTGTCGGCGGTGTTTCGCGCGGCCTCACGGTGGCGCCCGGCCCCATCCAGCGCTCATGCCAAGCCTGGAACATCAGGACGCCCCAGAGCTGATAGCCCCATTCGCGCTTGTTACTCTGATGCTGTTCCCAGACCTGGCGGATCGGCGCCGGATCGATGAACGCGCCATCCGTGAGCCGCTGCTCGGTGACCAGCGCTTCCGCCCAATCGCGCAGCGGCCCACGCAGCCATTGGCCCAGCGGCACGCCGAACCCCATCTTCGGTCGCTCGACCAGGGCTGGTGGAACGTGTCGATAGAGTACCTGGCGTAGCAGCCACTTGCTGATCCGCCCGCGGCGCTTGAAGCGCCGCGGCAGGCGCCAGGCGAACTCGACAACGCGGTGGTCTAGCAGCGGCACGCGCGCCTCGAGTCCGACTGCCATGCTGGCGCGGTCGAGCTTGGTGAGGATGTCGTCCGGTAGATATGTGACCGTGTCGAGAAGCTGCATACGGTCGATGAAATTGGGAAACTCGCCAGCGACACGCTCATCCCAAACGATGCCGCGCGGCTCCCGGGCACCAGGTACGAGGCGCTCGGGCTCGTCCCAATGGCTCACCAAGCGCCGATAGATCTCGTCCGGGCCGGCGAGGACCAGAACGTCGGCCAGCTTGTGGAGCTTGTCCCCCGGCTTGGCAGGCTTGAACCGTGACGGTACCCCCCGTAGCAGCCTGTCCCAACGCTCCGTTCCAACAGCGCGGATCGCTCCGGATACGCCGCGGCGCAGCGCCAGCGGCAGCAACCCCGTCGCGCGCGCCAGCGAATCGCTCCAGAGGTAACGGTTGTAGCCCGCAAAGAGCTCGTCGCCACCATCGCCGGAGAGCGCGACCGTAACCCGCTCGCGCGTCATCGCGGAGACGAGATACGTGGGCAATTGCGATGAATCCGCGAATGGCTCGTCGAACCAGTCGGGCAGCCGCGGCACGAGATCGAGCGCCTGCCGGGCTTCAAGGTAAAGCTCGGTATGATCAGTGCCGAGATGCGCTGCTACCTGTTTGGCATGGCGCGCCTCGTCGAAGCCCGCTTCGGTGAAGCCGATGGTGAACGTCCGCACCGGCCGCGCGCTCGCCGCCTGCATGAGCGCTACCACCGACGAGGAGTCGATTCCGCCGGACAGAAAGGCACCGAGGGGCACGTCGGAAATCATCTGACGCGCTACAGCGTCGCTCAGCAATGATTCGAGCTGGTCCGTCGCCTCATCCGGCCCGATGTCGAGCGGCTCCGCCAGACCCGCGCGCGCCGCGGCGTAGGCATCCCAGAATTGCGTGACCCGGGGCGCGCGGTCGAACTCAGCCGTGAGGATCGAGCCCGGCTGCAACTTGCTGACGCCGCGATAGATGGTGTAGGGCGCCGGCACATAGTTGAAGCGCAGGAAGGCCGCCAAAGCGTCCCGATCGACTTCAACCGGCCAGCCCGGGTGCGCACGCAGCGCCTTAAGTTCAGAACCAAAGATAAGCAGGCCGTTGAACCAGCCGTAATAGAGCGGCTTTACCCCGAGATGATCCCGCACGAGGAAAAGCCGCCTCTCGAAGCGATCCCACAGCGCGAAGGCGAAGATGCCAATGAGACGCCGCGCCGTGCTTTCTACGCCCCATGCGGCGCACGCCTCGACCAGTGCTTCAGTATCCGACCGTCCGCGAAAGCGCCGCCCGAGCGTTTCGAGCTCTGCCCTGAGGGCCGGAAAATTATAGATCTCGCCGTTGTACGTGATGACGTACCGGCCGTCGGCAGAAACCATGGGCTGCCGCCCGGTGGGCGTCAGGTCAACGATGGCGAGGCGCCGATGACCAAGCGCGACGCCGGCCGCGGTATCGGCCCAGACGCCCTCGCTATCGGGCCCGCGATGGGCGAGCGTATTCGACATCGCCGCCGCCGTCGCCGCGAGATCGCCCGGAGCGTGATGGCCACCGAAATCAACGATGCCGCAGATGCCGCACATCGGTGCCTTTCCTCGCTAGGACACGGCGGCAGCGCGCGCCGGCGGGTGCGGCGCATCGATGTGACGCTTATACGCGGCAATGACGTCCTTGATGCCCCCCATGGCGACGACGCGCCCCTGGTCCAGGAAGATCCCGCGGTTGCACCACTGCTCCAACAGTTCCATAGAATGCGACGCGAGCACAAGGATGCTCGACCCGCGAACAAATTCCGCCATGCGCTGCTGCGCTTTACCAAGGAAATGGGCATCGCCTGCCGTCAGCCATTCGTCCATTACCAATATCTCCGGCGGAATGCAGGTCGTAATGGCGAAGGCAAGGCGAATCATCATGCCAGCCGAATAGGTCCGCACCGGCATGTCCAGATAATGGCCAAGGTCGGTGAATTCCGCTACCTCGTCTGCATGCGCGCGCATCTCCCGCGGATGGATGTCCATGTACATACCACGCAAGATGATGTTCTCGCGCCCAGTTGCATCCGGATTGAGTCCGACTGAGGCGTCGAGAATGGCTGAGACCTTTCCCGAGGCCATGACGCGCCCTTGTGTTGGCTCGTAGATCCCGGCAAGCACCTTTAGCAGCGTCGACTTACCTGCTCCGTTAGGTCCAATTAGTGCCAGCCGATCGCCGTTCTCAATATCAAGGTTGAGTCCGTTCAGAGCACGCACATTGATGCGATCGAGAGCATCCCGCGCCAGATTCCCCTGTGTCGAGGTCGCGAGAAGTGCCTTCTTCAGCGACCGGCTGCTCCCCTGGTAAATGGAGAATTCGACGGACAAATCTCGAAGACGGAGGAAAGCCAATGGTCTAGACCCAGAATGCGATGCGCGACCGGAACCGCGCAAAAAGAGCGAAGCTAGCGCATCCACCAACCATTGTGGTCATAACAAGCACCAACCAAGAATATGTCGCTGGTGCGACACCGAGCAGCGGAGCACGAACCACATCGATGGCCGCGAACAATGGGTTCAGCTCTGCTAAAGGCTTCCATACACCTAGCAAATCGGGAGACCAAAAGATCGGTGTGACAAAAAACGCGACTTGCAGGAAGCTCATGACAATTGGTGGAACATCGCGAAACCGTGCGCTGACCATGCCAAAAAGCATGCTTACCCATACAGCGTTTACAGCGAGCAGAAGGAACGCTGGCAGCACAGTGATCACGCGCCAATCCAGCGGCGCGCCGAATATGACTAGCACTATTGGCACGATCGCGAGATTATGCGCTAGTACCAACAGGTTGCGATAGACGAGACGGTACGCATGTAGAGAGAACGGCATCCTCACCTGATGGATGATACCCTGGACGGCTAGGAAGGTACTGCATCCCTCAGTGATGACCGTGGAAACAAATTGCCAGACCACGAGTCCGACTGTAAGAAACGGCAAATAGACAGCTACCTCAGCTCGAAAAAGCCGAGCGTAAAGCACACCCATTACTCCAACCATCACCGCGGTGCTCACCGTAATCCAGAATGGCCCGAGGATAGAGCCTCGATAGCGCAGCTTGATATCCTGCACCGCCAGCGCCATCCAGAGCCAACTTTTGTCGAGGCCCTCGACAACATCCGCCGCGGCTTGAGTTGTCCGCGAAGGCGCCGGCGCCAACTCGCCGATATTCAACACGCGGACCTCACTGGGTGTAGCAGAAGCCATTGATAGGTGTCAGCGAACTCGGCTCAGCGAACCTACCGCAGCACATTGCCGGTGAGCGCGATCACATAGCATTACCCGCGGGGGCTAGGCCCATATAGCATCGCCCCCGTCGGAGTGTCCAGTTGAAGCGCTCGGCGCAAGCGGACGGCTGCTACAGAGGGGATGCTGTTACGGCGAGACCATCTTGATCTTGCGCTTTCGCCAGCTCGTCATAAATCTTCTCGTATCGCGCTACGACGGCCGGAAGCGCATAGCTAGCAATAATCCGCTGCCGTGCCCCTGCCCCAATCGCGGCCCGCCCTTCTCGCCCGAGTTCGTAAAGGCGGCTCCATGCCCCGGCCATCGCTGTAGCGTCGCGGGCTGGAACGACTACTCCCGTGGAGCCAACGATCTGCGCCGCATCCCCCACTGCCGTGCTGACGACGGGTACGGCACATGCCATCGCCTCGCCCAGCACATTTGGAAAGCCCTCGCCGAAGGAGGAAGACAGTGTCACGATGTCGACACCAGCCAGGATCGCTGGCATGTCATGCCGCTCCCCAAGCAGGGCTATCTTTTCAGCGTGCCCGGTGCCTTCGACCAGCGCCCGCAAAGGTGCGTTCGCAGACTCCACATCGCGACCGACCAAAACGAACCGCGCGTCCTGGTGCTCCGCAGCAAAGCGCCGTGCCGCGGCGAGAAAGATGGCGTGTCCCTTCATCGGATCGAATCTAGCGGGCAAAGCGATAATGAAGCTTTCTGACAGCCAACCCAATTCTCCGCGCAACCGACCGGCAGCGGCAAGATCAGGACGAAACCGTTCGGTATCGAAGCCGTTCGGCACCACCTCCCAGCGTCGCGGGTGGTACCCAAGCCTTTCATGTACCCGTAGGCCCGCCTCCGAATTGACTAGTACGACATCGGGCGAGCCAGAGATGTGGGCCAGGAGTCGTGGTAGCGCTGCCGAAAGCCGAGAATAGCGAGAAAACTCCATGTCGGAGCAGCGCAAATTCCATGCCAGCCGCGGCACGCGCGCGAGACGCGCAGCAACCAGCCCAAGAAGATCGGCGTGGTAAAGCCATGTCTGCAAGACCTCAATGCGTCCCTTCCGAAGCAACCTCACGAGACGCAATAGACCGCGCAGATCGGGGATGCCACGGCTCATCCCGAGCGACTGCACAGTGAAACTCTGCGCGGTCAACTCGTTAGCGATCGGTCCGAGAGGAAGCATGCTCACGATGCTTGTGCTGAACCGGCGAGGATCCATCATGCCAACGAGCTTGGCCAACATGATTTCCGCGCCACCAACGTCCAGATCGGTGATTAGGTGCATTAGGCGGATCGGCGCGATGGATCCGCTATGTGCCGAACCGGCCGAGCGACCTGATACCGCCATCGTCTGACTCAGGTTCATTAGACAATGGGCTTTCCTCATCGCCGCTGAGCAGCGAGCAATAATGTGATCGTGACTATGCCGCACCGAAGATTACGGTTCAAGAACCGCATCCCTACGGGTCAACGGGTGTCTTGGTAATCTTCGCTTGCGGCAACTTTACGCGGCCTCGAAATTCAATTGCCCGGATGACCGGCTGGGATCATAGTCTGGCGACCGAATATCGGCGGTCAGCGGGCATGTCCAAGTCCTATTATAACGGCCGAATCTAATGTTGCCGAGCTCCTGATGTTCACCAAGACCCGCATACGCGGGGAAAGCCGCAAGCTCAACCTCGACCGGAAGCCGTTCTACTCTTTCAGCGGCAGCAATTTCTTTGAAATCCGTGCCGACGCCAACCGTTGACTCGTGCGGCTCGGCGCGCGCGATCAGCACGCC
>Ga0073928_10003712_pt1 | contig 23648 bp, 21 predicted proteins | sample PaiPotPPA55metaG_FD_76969 | JGI IMG/M metagenome (GOLD analysis project Ga0073928, IMG submission 76969) | Iron sulfur acid spring bacterial and archeal communities from Banff, Canada, to study Microbial Dark Matter (Phase II) - Paint Pots PPA... ...
CGGTCAGAGCGTAGGCGCCCACGATTAATGTTTGCCAGCGTTTGTGAGTAAACGACCAGTAGCGCATACCCGCAAGTTCCGAAATTGCTCCAATGTGGCGAAGCAAATCCTCAGCTTCCGAGGCATGGGGAAATCGCGCGGCTATGGTCACCAGTGTCGTAAAGCCCGGTTCAGACCAACCGGTGCACGCGGGCGGATTCCAGTCGCGGCTGAAATCAGACTTGCTCCACGACTTCACGACTGCGGAATCATCCACGCCCGGATAGGGTGGAATGGGTTCATTTCCGCACGGAGGCTGCGGCCTTGACTGAGTCGCAACATCAACAAGACGCCCCTCGGTCCGCGCTGGCGACGATAGCTGGAAGCGACCTGCCTCGCGGGCTGGATAGGCCACGGGCATAGCCAAGAGGAGCGCCGAAAGAGTCAGCGCATCCCGCCGGCGCAACCATACATTCTTCGATCGCCCAATGATCATTTCTTCGTGGATCCGGATCTGGCGATCAACAATTGCAGCGAATCGTCGGGCCGCGCAGATCAACATCCCCTTCGAAGGCTAGCACGACACGCGCTTTCTGATACGAGACGCCTGTATTCCATCCGACGACGCTGCGCCAAAAACTCGCTTTCCGCACCCCCAGTTTGCAAAAACGTTCCCTGCTCCAAACCTTACCTGCCCCAAAGGATCAATCGGAGAGCTCTCTGTTTCCATAGAACAACCGAGGAGTAGGGTTGACGGCTGAACGCAATGTCAATATCTTGATCCGATACCTCTGGCCGCGAGAGGAGCGGTCGATGAAACGCACATCGCTGATTTTCTTCCTCGCAGGCGCGGTCCTCTTTAGCGTCTTGGCCCATTCTCGCGGAGAAGCGCCCGCTGCGGCGCCCGAAGCACTCACCGGGTTCGACGACCAGAGCAACGGGTTTTCCGATCCCGACCGGCGCAAAGCCGACCAGAAGTTCTTCGAGGAAATCGAACACATCGCTCCGGATGGACTAGGCCCACTCTACAATGCTCAGTCCTGCCGCGAATGCCACCAGACCCCGGTAAGCGGCGCCGCCAGCCAGGTCGCCGAGTTGCGCGTCGGACACCTCGACGCGCACCATCAATTTCAGAACCCGCAGATTCCCATTAACCATGGTTCCGAGGTAATCCGGGATAGAACACTGGTAAACGACCGGGCGATCTGCCCGGAGATTCAGGAACGCGTCCCCGAAACCGAGACTGTGCGGACCACCCGGCTGGCAACCAACACGCTGGGCGACGGTTACGTGGAAGCGATCTCCGATCAGACTCTATTGAAGATCCGCCGGCAGCAGTGCCAGGCGTCGCAGGGAAAAATCTGCGGGCAGGCAGTGAAAGTGCCCGTCCCGGAGAGCGAAGGCCCCGACCGCATCGGACGGCTCGGCTGGAAGGACCAGCATGCCAGTCTGCTGGCGTTTGCAGGTGACGCCTACCTGAACGAAATGGGAATCACGAACGCGCTTCAGAAGACCGAAGTGACGACCATCTGCAATCCGCCGGTGGCAACGTCGCTTCCGAACAACGACCCCACCAAGATTACCGAGCCCAACAGCTTACCCGACCCAACCGACAACAATCTGGAAGACATCGACCACTTCGCCAGCTTTATGCGTTCGCTGAAGGCGCCCGCGCGAGACGAAACAGCCGCGGCCACCCAGATTGTGAAACACGGGGCGGAGCTGTTCACCAAGATCGGCTGTGCGAGTTGTCACGTGGAAACGATCGTTACCGGAAAAAGTCCGGCGAGTCCCGGCGGCCCCGGATTGCATCTGGACGCTGTCGAGAACCGAACGATTCATCCTTACAGCGACTTCCTTCTACACGATGTCGGTACTGGAGACGGAATCGCGATTGCATTGGTCGAACATTTCGGACGCGAGCGCGTCGAGAAGCGCTTTCGGGAGGAGAAAACTGCTGGCGCGGAAGCGAAAGCAGCGTCCGGGAACACCGAAGACGAGTGCAGCGAAAGCTATCAGACCGCTGTTGCCGAGGGAGAAAAGCATCCTGACCTGCTGCGCGACACGCAATGTGCGCGCAACAAGATCAGGACCGCTCCCCTTTGGGGATTACGGCTGCGTTCGCGCCTGATGCACGACGGGTTGTCAGTTCAACTCGACGATGCTGTCCGCCGCCACAAAGGAGAATCTGAGGAAGTAACCGCGCGCTTTCTGAAGCTGAGTTCATCGGATCAAAAAGCACTCCTGGCCTTTCTGCAATCGCTGTAGGAGTGGCGCCGGATCAGACATAATCCCGCTCCGCCCGCCGAATGGCTCGATATCGCTCAAATACTTTCTTCTCGCTCTCCAATCCCAGAGCAGAGCGGATCGAGCTTCCTCGGAAAGTGTGAGCCAACATCCTCCATCCCCGAAATAGGACGAAACCGGGATCATGCTGAAGCGCCGCGGGGATGTGGTGGACCTTCATCCAGCGCTCTGCCTTCCAGCGCAGGAATTCGACTTCTTCCGCGGGCAGGTGCTGCGTGCGCACTACCGCGGTTGTGCCGTCGTACTCTTCGAGCCGCTCATTTATGATCAAGCCCTGATCGCGGAATTCCTTTGTCATCGGCGTGCGCGGGTACGGTGTCGGGTGCTGAATGTAAGGCCAGTCCACGTAACGGCGGGCGAATTCCAGGTTAGCTTCGATGGACTCGCGGGTGTCGCCGGGACTGCCAACGATCAATCCGCCGACCACATACATCTGGTTGCGATGCAAGTAATCGATGGCTCTGAGGGTGGCGTTCCCGGTATTTTGACCGTTCGTGCGCTCTGTGTTTTTGGCGGTGGCCCTTAGAAAATCCAGGTCGCCTTCCAGAATGTTCTCGATGCCGAGAAACACGTAGCGAAATCCTGCTCGGCGCATCAGGGGAGCGAGGGTTTCGCCGTGGTTCGCGATGGCGGAGGTCATGGCCTGCACGATGTAATCAAGCTTGTGCAACCCGGCGGCGATGATCGCTTCGCACAACGCTTCGAAGCGCCTAACGTTCAGAGTAATGTTGTCATCGACCAGGAAAACGGTTCGAGCACCGTGGTCGCGGGCGTCGCCAATATCCGCCAATACGCGGTCGAAGGAGTACGTATGAAAGTTGCGGCCTCGCATTTCGATGATGGAGCAGAAACTGCAATCGTAGGTACAGCCGCGGGAGGTCTCGACTACATCCACCTGGCGTCCGAGGAAGGTATATCCCTTGAGCACGCGCACATCTCGGTTGGGCGGACGGATTTCGCTGTCTTCCAGGCGATGCGGCGGCCGGGCGGGATTGTGCACCCAGTTCTCCCCCTTTCGATAGGAGAGACCGCAGATCCGGTCGAACCCGGAATCCTGCTCGATTGCGCGCAACAATTCGCGGAACGTAACTTCCCCCTCGCTGCGCACCAGGTAATCGATGTCGATTTCTTCGTAAGCTTCAGGGGCGAGGCTGGGGTCGTATCCTCCCACCACGATCTTCACCCCTGCCCGAAGGGCACGAACCAGTTCGACGATGCGAACGGCGGTACGCCGCTGGAACGTCATGATGGAGAGCCCGACCACGTCCGGGTCGAACTCGCGGACAAGTCTGGTAACAGTTTCACGAACCTGACGCTGAACCAGGACCAAGTCAGCCACGACCACTCGGTGCCGCGGATCAACGTTTCCAGCCAGGGAGGTGAGCGCTCCGTTGGGCATGCGGATCGCGACGGGTGGCATATGTTCGAAGGAATCCGGCATGGAAACTAACAGGATGTTCATGAAGACCTATCCTTAACTGCGTCAGACGGGATCCCGCAGGCGCGGGTCAGGTACCGAGGTGGCGCAGCGAAATGTGGCAATTGTATCGCAGCTGCCGGGCCGAAATGCCGGTCCGGGAACGAAAAAAGATCGAACCAAGTGCCAACTTCAAGTTAACATTCTAGCGAGGTTCGGGCTTGCGCTCGCGGGCGGATTCAGAGTAGCAATGTTTTGGAGGCAGCATGACGATCAACTTCGTGCGGACACATGATGGAAGGGATGACTCGACAGACTTCCAGCCAATGGAGCGGCTGCAGGTATATTTGTTCGGGGCGACCGTACTTTTCGCGTCGTTTGGCATGGGCGAAGCGGTCTATCGCCTGTTGTTTTCAGAGTTTGACGGCATAACCGATCGTATTCCGGTTGAGCTACTGTTTGGTGTCGCGTTTGCCTGGTTCGCAACCAAATTCGTCGGCGGCATTTACCGAAATCGCAAAGAGAGAAGGGCGCGACTCAACTTCATTTGGGCTCGAAGTAATCAAATACGGGGGGCGTTGGATGGAATCACTCCCTTGGCTCACCCCTCGAAGAACCAACAATCGATCAGAGTAATCCGTGAGGAAATCGATAGGATTGAGTCGGCACTGAAGGAAATCTTGCCACGCTGATCTTCTGCGCCGCGTGCGCACGCTCCGTTCACGATCGAAATCGAGTGCTTAAATCGGACGTTGTTCCCCTCGGTCGAAGATTTCGGCTTTGGTTGTGGTTGGACGAGGGGAATGACACCTACTTAGTAGCGCGAGCACCTGTTAGCCCTTACCGTATTTGCCGTCCTCAATCTGGATGGATGACCAAATGAAGCCCTGCACGTCAACCATTGAGCGAGGGATCAACCCGCGAACCCGCAACTCCGAGTCTACTCGGCTGGCCAACTCCTGAAGTTTGGAATACGTGAACCAGTTGGGTGTCGGTTTGTAGTTCAACGAAATTTTGAGTGAATCGCCCATGATCTTCATTATCGTCGGCTTCATGAACATCCATTTTCCATCGGTCGCGAGGAATTGGTAGTAAGTGGCTATCGTCCACGTGTTCACGCCCATTTCAGACAACAAATCGCAGAAGTTCGTGAAACGCTTCTCCATCTCGGTCGCTCCGTGCAAAACGTCGAATAGTCCATTCGCTAGACGCTCTTCATTGGCCACGTCCTCAATGGCATTAGTAAACTTGGCTTTCTCCATGGGATGAACGAGATTGGTGCTTTGCAGGATTTGCTTCGCAATCGCACCGACTTCCGAATATCGTCGGTCGTGAAGCAGAGCATCAAAGGCATCCTTTCCGAGCTTGTCCTTGAGCACCGCTGCTGCTTTTTCTTTGTGCTCGCGTTCTGCAAGGTGGAAGTCCTGTCCTTCGAATCCTTCAGCGAAACGGCCCTTGAAGCAGCTAGTGAGGTCGTCGAAGTCCAGCGAATGCCGCTTCGCCGGACTTTTCTCCTTGATGTTGGGCTGGCGAGTTTTACGCTTTTGGTGGGCGAATTTAAAGGTTGGGCTGGGTGAGGCTGCTGATTTCAATTCCGTCGATTTAAGAAGCGTTTTCCGGCCATTGGTCACAAAATCGATATCGAGCTTATCCTCTCGACTCTCGCTCACCTGCCCAATGCCGAATAAAGCATGTTCGACCCAATCTTGCGCCCTCCAATTTCTCAAGGTCTGTTTTCGAGGTGCTTCATTCGCCGCTTCCATGTTGCGTCTCCTAAGTGCGTTGGGATATAGCTTTCCCGGCATCTACGATATGTCGCAAGCACACGCTGCGACTGTTCAGGATTGCTCACTTGCGAAAAATGGATGACACCTCCGGGATGCGGGCGTTGCAGGCAGTGCGTGTGCACCAATCTGTTCCTTGGGGCTCGGCGTGGGCTGATTCGTACCGCGACTTTGAATTCCAATGATCCGTTGCGAGGTGGCTTTTATCGACAGCGAAGAGTGGCAAGGCGAGGCAGTGACTCTCAGTGTGGCGACAGTGCGACGGACGGATCGGTCAAAGCGATGCGCTTTCCAATCACATTTTCCGGAAAGAAAAGGTTTCACTTTGCGTTTTGAGCTGCAAAAGATGAATGTTGACCTTGGCAATCAACTCGCCAATGTGCCGCCACATCTTCCCCATCATGGAAGCAGCCTCTCGCGTAGGGTATCTCTTCGCATTGAGGGCAGTATGGAATTTCAACCTGACTGATTTTCCCGGTGCCGATGCAAGGCTCAGCTTTGCGGTGCGTGGAGATGAATGCCACTTCCCACTTGATGCGCGTGCCGCACCGGGCACAGTTCATATGCTTGTCCGGGTATTCAATGCATGACTTTGCCAGGAAGCGGGCTTCCTCTGCGACAAAGCTCTCGACACTTATGCGTTGCGGCGTTTGCATGACGCACTCGACATTTACTCGTGCGAATTCTTCTATCGACTCCGAGGCGCGAAATGTTTGGGAAGGGCCGATGGCAAGACAACCAACCGAACGCCTTGCAAAAGCAGGTTAATCTCGAGACGGCAATGGCGCTGTTCAGAATTGCTCACTTCCGAAAAAATTCTTCGAATGCTCCCTAATCGGTGGCGATGCATCTTATCGTTCATGCGTAGAACAACAGGAGTGGTGACGTGCAGAACGCGAGGCAAGATGCGGTCGAGCACACTCTCGTCGCGTCGAAAGCATCTTCACCACTGGTTCAAGAGCTTGGCCGGCGGTTTTCGGTGCGGTTGTGAGGCGTGGCGTTGCGAGTTCGCCGAAGAAAGCAAACAATGCGACAGTGCGGCCGAGCAAGGTCGCAGGTATTGCATAGCGCATATGGCATCCAAAACGTGAGCGCGCTGGACTCCGACTGCTCGGAGCGTAGCCAGGAACATCCTTCCGACTTACTTTTTCAACACCCAGGCCTGATTACATCAACGGCGCAAGATGCAGAAATCAATCGGCTGCCTTCTGGAACGTGGGGCGTCCCTCGTCACAACCGGCTGCGGGGTGGTACGGAGCGCCCTTTCCTGCCCAGCCGGATCGCTCAAGCATCTAGCGCTCGGACAATTGCGTACGAGGGGTACCTTTTCACGTCGCGAAGACTATCGGTGACGCGGCCAGAATCCGGGATTTCTGTCGAACATGCGAGTCATTGTAGCGGTGAAATGGCGCTGCTGAAGTCTGCAGGAGTTCCGCGCGAGATTCAATCGTTCCGATGGAAGTTACTTCTTTGATTCGGTGGCTTGTCCCAACGTCTTACGAACGTCGGTCGATTCCTCGTGAGCTTTCCTAGAGTGTTCTTCGGCTTGCCTTGAAAGCTCGTGAGCAGATAGGTGATCTCCCTTACCATGTGCAGTCGCGGCGGCTTGATGGGCATGAGCGGCGAGATTGTGCAATTCAGCAGCACGGTCGTGCGAACTTTGCGGCATTCCATCCCCCTCCTTGGAGGAGGTTTGATTTTACCTCTTCTGCCGCGAGCAAGCCTTGGAAGCACACAAGATTTTCAGCCTCGAAGCAAATGCGATCTCCGGAAAAGTGTGCAACTTTGAACAGACATAATCCGACCTGTTTTTTACTCTGACACAGTCCGGTCGCCTCGAGCGCGCATGGTGCGCGTTAGTGGTTTCCGTCACTAACACATGGTCTCTAACATTGCGGATACGGGCGCTGTCGCGACAAAGGCCACTCCTTGGTTGATTGAGATCGCGATTCAAAGACACCAATGATCGGGTTATCGGTTATATATTCCCGGTGTTGGCTTCGAAGGTGCTTCGATTTCGCACGGAAGTAAGTGGGGTGCAATGATGCTTGCCAAGTGCAGTAATCTCTTTTGTTGTGCGCGATTTCGCTGTTTGCAAGGCGGAAAACTCTTTCTCCTGGAGAGTGACCCGTCGGTTGACACTGCGAAGCCCAGCCACGTGACGTACTTCTGCCTTTGCCCGCGCTGTTCGTCCATGCTGACCCTGCGTCTTCGAGAAGACGGAACAGTCGGGGCCGCGCTACTGCCGGAAGCGATTGGTAGTGACCCTGCCAATGTGGTTTTCGGGTTGGTAGACCGAAAGAACGGGCTGATGCTCCGTGGCAGTACTTTTCCCTTGCCGGAGCATTTCGGAAATCGCGTGCGAACAAGACTAAAGGGTGCAGATCATGCCGCGTGATTCGGACCATTGCGAGGAGGTTGTAAGTGGCAAGGCGTGCTCTCCGGCGTGAATTACAATCCCGTGAACCGCAGCTGGGCTACGCTAGTTCCATAGTCAGTGTAAGTCAGGGTCTTGGTGTGGTCAGGCCGCAAAGAATGGAAGCAAAAGGTCGTTTCACAAGATATTAGGAGTGATCCGGCGACGAATCGACCGTCTTCGAACTATCAGCATTCCGGACTATTCAAGTCCTCAGTACTTCGATGGACTAGATGTAAGTGGGCCTGGTGATGCTCGCCAAATGCACCAACCCGTCGTGTTCTGCCGAGTTTCGTTATCTTCACGAAGGAACACTTTTCCGCCTGGTTCTGGATTCGGCTGTCAGACCGCCCGAAGTCAAGGCAACGGAGTATTTTTGGCTGTGCGGCGGCTGTTCCGCAACCTTGACCTTACGCCTTGGAGAGGACGGAACAGTAATTGCGGTTCCCCTCCCGCACTCCGTCGGCGGTGACTCTGAGGAGAAAGCATTCGTCGCGGGAGACCGCAAAAATGGATGGATGCTTCATAAAACAGGGCTTCTCCTGTCGGGACAATTCGGCTATCGAGTAGGAGTGCGGCTGAGAGATGAAGATCGAGTCGCATGATCGTGATAAACACGATGACGAAATGGCGACCGGAGGGATCTGCCGCGTGCTCCATTTCCACGCAACCGACCGCATTGGACAGGATGAAGCCGAACAGCGGACCAGAAAGAAGTCGCGCCGCGCCGAGGCATTCACAGCGTTGCCTTCGCTAAGGATGCGAATCGAAAAATTAGTTCCACAAAGACTATGCTGCGGCCGAGCGGGCGAGACGCTGCTGGATCTCATTGATGACTTCTTGTCTGAGGTCATATTCAATAAGTTCCGTGTCGCTTACGCCGCCAAACACTCTTGCATTTAAGGTTTCGGACTGTTTCTGGACAAGCTGCTTGAGTTCAGTTCGTAGCTCGTCGGTATTATGAATTTCTGCCATTTGCACTCCTTCGGCAAAGCGTTTTGGAATGATTATTAGGCATTGGAGGGTTTGGTCCGATACCGTACATACCGTAAATTGCGGTGGACAACGCCCAAGTCTCGTCTTAGGTCGTTGGGCGGGTCGGATGGCAGGCACCCTCAGATCAATACGAAGGCTAACGGGGAGAGGCTCTGCTGATCTCGAGTGCTTCTGCTTCAACGAATTCGCGCTCTATGACTCAACTATGAGATTGGCAAACAGCGACGCCAAGCTTGGCTCGAATTCCGAAAATAGCAGTTGTCCGGTGATTTTCAAGGTGGAGCAGGAACTGTGTAGGGCATGCCCATTCTCGTCGACGTCTGATTCCTCAAGGGAAACAGCCTCGTGGCAAATGTGGCATTTCGTGGCGGTCAACCTAAGGTAAGCCATGGAAAGACCTCCAACCCGGTTTCACGACAACCTCGAGTGAACTGACTGCAATTCCCGAACCAAATTCTACCCGCAGCGAACTCTCGCACCATCAGACACTTGGGCTGATAAAGGAAATCTGCGAATCGGATGGTGCGTAATCATTGCCGAGTAAAAACCCAGATGATCAGAACCCCTGGATCTGAGTCTAGGGATTTTCATGTAGATTAAGTTTTACAGGGTGTAGGGTATCGAACAAACTCCCTCAATTGTGGTGTACTCCAAAATAATCCTTCTCTACTCCAGAAGTGCACCGAGTGAACCGCCGCCTTGATGACCGTATCCGTGAACTTGCAAACAGGGCCGTCGCGGCCTCACAGGCAGATGTAGAACCCATCCTGAAAGAACTTCTGGCCTTGGTCCACGAAAAACTGGAACGGGTACGGAGGATGGCAATGTCGCATTTGCTTGAGGGTGGTCCGGTGAAGGAACGACGAGGCATCGAGGCCTGACTGCAAAGGGTAGGCGCCGGAAGGTCAGCTGGTGCGTGGCTCTGCCAACATCGGTTTCCTGTAGAGCCTCGCGCCAGAAATTCATTTGCGCTTTCCTGCAATAACCAGCAATCTGCCATGGGCAATCTTCCCGCAAATGCCAGCCTCCCATTCATTCGCTCGAGCCGATAAAGGCGCTCCGCGCCAAGACTGAGCGAGGCGATAACGGGACCCCGGCTCCGCATCGGCATGGAGTCCCGCGCTGTCATTTTCCATCTCGATACAGATTGCAAAGCACGACATCGTAGTCCAACTTCGGCAAATTGAAATTAGCATAAGCTGCAGGTTGCATTTTCGGCGCGCGCTCTCAACGAAAGCAATTCTGAAATTCGGACCACGATGAATGCTTACGGTGAGTCGTCAGAGATGAGATGATGGCGCGAATCTGAAAGCAGCCGAACTAGTGTTCATGGGGAAGGAAGCGCACGACGGAGCGCAATCCACTGAAATCATGGAAAAGATGGTCGGCGCTATTAGGATTCGAACCTGGGCCCGATTTGTAAGGAATGCAAGCATCGAGAGAGCAGGAACTCTCCTGCTCTCTCGATAGCGATTCTCCTGCACTTTTCCGGCGATCGGACATCGGCATGACCGCCCATCGCTATTACGGCTCCGCGGCCGAGTTCAGAATCGTCCGAAGGACAATCTCTGCTGAATCAGCGTGCGGGCATGCTGTGAGAGCTCCCTCGTTGGCCTTTCTACAATCCTCTCTGTTTCTGCGGCAGGTACGTCCGTATCATAATTGCACCAATCCGTTTCGGAGTGATTGCGGTGGCATGGAGTCGCCAGGAAGGCGTGAACGTCGCCGGTGACAGCGTCCACTCCAAAGCCTGCGATCTCTCCAGACTCATTGATCCCGTAGGCGATCAGCAGGTACAGGGGAGAGTCCGGAGGAACGAGGGCGTTGAGGTCGTGCATCCTGCCGTCTCGCCACAGGAACGCGCGCGGGCTTCCACTGGACGGGCCGGGCGCGCTGAACGACGGGCCAACAACTTCGTCTTTGTTGTTAATGGCGAGGCCCGCGCCGACGAAATCCCCCGGGAGCACGCCGAGGTCCCGCATACCTGTGTCTTTGGTCCACAGGAACGGGTGAAAGGGAAAGCAAAGAGGGTTCAGCAAATCTTCGCTGCATCCGTTGACCTTACTGTTGGGCAGAGCCGAAACACCCGATACGTGACCTCTGTTGTTGATCGAGAGCGCGGAATTTCCCACCGCTAACACAGCAGGATTCACTGTCCCGCCGAGGTTGCCGAGGTCATGAACTGACCCATCTTTCTCCCAAAGCACGGCGTGCGGTCCGGCAGTAGGCCCGGGGAGTATGGTGTTCGAGCACTTACCTGACGTGCCCACTACCTGGCTGCTTTCGTTGATCGAACACGCGATTCCGACGGAGTCGCCTTTGAGCGGGCGCAATTTTCGAATCTCGCCAGGTCTTGGCCCCCATATCACCGCCTCAAAGTCGAGTACTTGCGGTCCGAGTCCGTTGACCGCTACCTTGCCTGGGCAGTCTGGGTCTATTATGTCTTCTTCCGCAAGACCGGCTATTTCGCCCCGATTGTTGATTCCGCCGTAACTGGCGTTGGTGCCTCCCAAAGTCGGGAGAGCAGTGAGTAGGCCGTTTTGCCACAGAAATGCCAGACATTGGAGCCCGGTACCGTAACCGCAGAAATTTTCATGGTTCGGATCGGTGGCGGCGGTTTCGGCCTGACCGATGACTTGGCCGAAGCGGTTGACGCCGCCCGCCGCACTGTTCGGCCCTCCGAGTCCGGGTTGGCTGATGTCTGTGAACATTCCCTCATACCAGAGGGCGGCGTGCTGTGCGCCATCAGCGGCGTCCAGGCCCGTTACCAAGCCAGAATTGTTCACGCCGGTCGCCTGGCTGAACGGGGTGCCAGTCGGGCCGAGGTCAATGAGGGTGTACCGTTGAGAATGCCCTGCCCGCTCTTGTTGCGGTTCCTCGGCGAGGGAACAAACCGGGATGGCGAGTGCAGCCAGCAAGCCAGCTGCCAAAATGGAATGCGGTGACGGAAATTTCATAGTTCCTCCTAAAGTTTCGGAACTGCTCTTGAATGTCTTCTATCCGGTAAGACGGGAAGTAACGGTCAAAACCGTAAACGGGCGAATAAGAAATTAAAGAAATTAAGACAGCTGCCTGGGGATAGACAACCAGCGGCACCTGAGATGTTGCCAATCCCGGGTGTAGAGTATTGACACCGTGGAGGTTTGGTTCTTTGACTCACGAGGTCACGCAGCTGCTCAAGTCCTGGACTGCTGGGGATCAGGAAGCTCTGGAAAAACTCACCCCGCTCGTGTATGAGCAATTGCATCGAGTCGCGAAACACTACATGGCGGGGCAACGGCCGGGTCACACCTTGCAAGCAACCGCTCTGGTGAACGAAGCCTATGTGCGGCTGGTGGACTGTGCACAAATCAACTGGCAGGATCGAGCGCATTTCTTTGCCGTGTCCGCGCAACTGATGCGGCGGATCCTGATCGACTTTGCGCGTTCTCGCGGCTACCAAAAACGAGGCGGTAATCTGCCTCACCTGTCATTGGAGGAGGATACGCCGGCGCTTTGCTTTGAACCCGATCGAAACCTGGTGGCACTGGATGATGCGCTGAAGGCGTTGGCTGCAGTGGATCAAAGGAAGAGCAAGGTCGTAGAACTTAGATTTTTCGGCGGATTGAGCATCGAAGAAACCGCGGAAGTCCTGCGGGTTTCGGCGGAAACAGTGGGACGGGACTGGAGGCTGGCAAAGTTGTGGCTGCTGCACGAGTTGAGCAAGGGAAACTGAAGCATGGAGCCTGAATTGTGGCGTCGGGTCGAAGAGGTTTGCCAGCAGGCTTTGGAGCTTGACCCGCGCCGGCGCGCTGAGTTCCTCGAACGCTCGTGTGAGGGCGACGAAGAACTCCGTCGCAAAGTGGAGTCGCTACTGGTTCACGAGACAGAAGCAGAGCATTTCATGAACTCACCGGCGCTCGAGGTTATGGGCAAAATGCTCGCCGGCGATCCGAGAGTGAGTGAAGGCGAAAAGGAACTGATCGGCAGCGCGGTTTCTCACTATCGCGTTACTGAGAAGCTCGGCGGCGGCGGGATGGGCGTCGTCTACAAGGCGGAGGACGTTAAGCTCCGACGTTTTGTGGCGCTTAAGTTTCTGCCAGCGGAAGTAGCCCGAGACGAACAGACCTTAGCCCGTTTCGAGCGTGAAGCCCAGGCTGCCTCCGCATTGAACCATCCGAATATCTGCACCATCTACGAAATCGACGATCTGCACGGGCCCGCGTTCATTGCCATGGAGTTTCTGGATGGCATGACGCTCAAGCACCGCATCTCGGGTCGCCCGTTGGAGACTGAGCTGATTGTGTCGCTGGCGATCGAGATCGCCGATGCATTAGATGCCGCTCACACGGCTGGCATTGTTCATCGTGACATCAAGCCAGCCAACATTTTCATCACCCAACGAGGTCACGCCAAGATTCTCGACTTCGGGCTAGCTAAAGTGAGCCGCGCCCGCAGAGTGGACGGGGCTGGCACGGCAGCACAATCGACTGCGACGCGGGATGAGCATCTGACCGGTCCGGGCACGATGGTCGGAACGGTGGCCTACATGTCTCCTGAGCAGGCACGTGCAAAGGATTTGGATGCCCGCACTGATCTGTTTTCGTTCGGTGCGGTTCTATACGAAATGGCGACGGGCATGTTGCCTTTCCGCGGCGAAAGTTCTGCGCTCATCTTCAACGCAATTCTCGAACGCCAACCTGTGCCTCCGGTGCGGATCAACCCTGACATCCCAGCAAAACTGGAAGTCATTATCCACAAAGCTCTGGAGAAAGATCGAAACCTGCGTTATCAGCACGCAGCCGACATGCGAGCGGATCTGCAACGGCTGAAACGAGACACAGATTCAGGGCGACCGGCCTCAGCCGGTACGTCCGTAGGCACGACTGGCGCTCAAAAACATTGGAGCGCAATTGTCATCTCCGCGCTCGCTGCACTGGCGTTAGCAGTCGCCAGCTACCTCTATCTGCACAGGACACCGAAGCTCACCGACAAAGACACGATCGTGCTGGCGGACTTCACAAACACGACCGGCGATCCCGTGTTTGACGAGACGCTTCACCAAGGGCTGGCGATCGAACTCGAGCAGTCGCCTTTCCTGAGCATAGTCTCCGATCAACGCATCAAGCACATGCTGCGCCTCATGAACCAGCCAGCCGAGGCTCGGCTTACCCCGGACATTGCTCGCGAAGTCTGCGAGCGGACTGCAAGCGCAGCCGTGCTGGAAGGCTCGATCGCAAGCCTTGGAAGCCAATACGTTTTGGGTCTGCGCGCAAGAGACTGCCGCAACGAGGACGTTCTCGATGAGGAACAGGTGCAAGCGGCAAAGAAGGAAGATGTGCTAAATGCCCTGGGCCAAATCACAACCAGATTCCGAACTCGAATTGGCGAATCACTGGCTACCATCGAAAAGCACTCGACTCCTCTGCCCGAGGCGACTACTGCGTCACTGGAGGCCTTAAAATCCTACAGCGCTGGCGTAAACATTGGTCACGCAGCCGGTTCTGCCGCCGGCGTGCCGTTTCTCAAGCGCGCGGTCGAGATCGACCCAAAATTTGCGATGGCACATGCGCACCTGGGGCTCTTTTACAGCAATATCGGAGAGTCTGTCCTCTCCACCGAAAGTACGAGCGAGGCCTACCAGTTGCGGGATCGTGCTAGCGACCGGGAGAAGTTCTTCATTTCTGTAAACTACGATCGACAAGTGACGGGCAACCTCGAAAAGGCGCAACAAACCTTGCGGTTGTGGGCGCAAGCATATCCGAGAGATCGGGACGCCCACGCATTGTTGTCCGGGTTTGCTTCTCAAAGCTCCGGAAAATACGAGCAGGCGATCGAAGAAGGCAAAAAGGCGATTGCGATCGACCCGGACTTCGGCAACGAGTACGCCAATCTGGCATTCAGTTACTTTTATACGGACCGTCCGGGGGAGGCCAAGAACATCATTCAGCAGGCTGCCGGTCGCAAACTGGAAATCCCTGAGTTTGTGGTCCTGCGTTATTACATTGCGTTCTTGAATGGCGACCAAGCGGGAATGGAGCGGGAAACTGCCCAAGCGAAGGAAAGAGTCGAAGCGGAAGACTGGATGTTGCACTCGCAGTCTCTTATCCTCGCTCGTTCGGGCCAGGTACAACTTGCCCGAAAGGCGTCACGCAACGCGGTGGAGTTGGCGCAGCGGGCTAGTCAGCGGGAGAGAGCGGCTTCGTATGAAGTCGGAGTCGCCGTTTGGGAGGGCTTGTTCGCCAATGCGCGCGAAGCCGAGCGGAGCGCAACACAGGCACTCGATCTTTCCAAAGGCCGGGATGTGGAATATGGCGCGGCCATCGCGTTCGCGCTGGCCGGGGATACTCTCCGGTCGCAAGCGCTGGCAAACGACCTCGAAAAACAGTTTCCGGAAGATACTTCCGTCGTATTTACCTATTTGCCCACGCTTCGGGCATTGTTCGCACTGAAACGCGGCGAGCCTGCGAACGCAATCGAGCAGTTGCGAGTGGCCTCTCCCTATGAACTGGGCATACCTGGGATCGACTTCAATTTTTTCTTTGGCGGCCTCTACCCGGCCTATGTGCGCGGCGAGTCTTACTTGGCGGCACATCAAGGCACGGAAGCCGCCGCGGAATTCCAGAAGATTCTTCACCATCGTGGGATTGTCTTCAGCGATCCGATCGGCGCCCTCGCGCACCTCGGCCTGGGCCGCGCTTACACCTTGCAAGGCGACACAGCCAACGCGAAAGCGGCGTACCAGAACTTCCTCACTCTGTGGCAAAGCGCCGACGCGGACATTCCCATCCTCAAGAGCGCCAAAGCCGAGTACGCGAAGCTGCAATAGCAGCATTACGCGTGGAACCCCGACTGACCTTCGCCGCCGATCGGGAGTGGGTTTGCGACAGTGGTCCGCAAAATCGGTCGAGGGCAACTATTTCGTCATACTGGATTCTGATCGCACGGGAGGTCCATATGTCCGCCTTGGATACTTCCCTTGGACGGTCGGCTTGGGGCTGGCCGCCTGCCTGATCTTAGCCTGCGGCAGTGTCATAACATATAGTCATGAAACACGAGAAAGACTCCTTACCGCCCTCCCGTGCGCGCTCCCGCTGGAGCATCCATTTTATTCTATTCAAATAACGTTGAAGACTACGGGTTGGACGCCCGCTACTCTTTGGGGCGAGTCGATGCTTTGCGTGTTTTTAGGATCGTCTTTATCAAATATACCCACACAGAACCGACCCCGAGTAGCGCCCACTCGTCAATTGCACAACTTCCATCTTGCATCGAGGGCAGTTTAAGCCGGCGCTCAATCTGGATTCTGACGGGACCACGAAGTGAGTTGCCGGGGGGTCTTGACATGACTGGCAGGGTAGCGCTGTTCAGATTCCAGAAAAACGTTTTGGAACCAGACAGATATTTGGCTCGATTCACCCGTCCTCATAACTTCCAATCATCGGCTGATCCGCACCCCACATAGACTTCCGCCAGTTGCAGAGCCAAACAGAGAATTGGCGACTGAAATGCAAACGTCTTGCCGAGGCCTAGTGCAACTTGAGCGGAGGCGAAGGAGTCAGCGCCTGGTGTGGCGGTTGTTGACTTGCGCTGTAACCTTTTCAATTCTGCGGCGAGCGTTTTGCGCCTTCGTTTGAAATCGGTACTCAAGAAAGGTGAAGATCACAATGCCGTTACTATTATTAGTTATTGTACTCAGACTTGTTGGATCATGGCCCTGGTAATGAGGAACTCTTCATAACTCTTAATTCGCGTGGCGCGGACAAGACAGAAAGAGCTGCTCTTGGAGAAGCCGGCTATTTTGCTATTCGGGCCATTGCTTCCACCTCCATTCCGATCAGTCAATTGTCCTGGGGTACAGTGATCCGAAGCAGGTCCCAGAATGTACTCGCCTGATTCACTCGAACGATCCGCTGGGGTGGAAATCCGGGAGCCTTGCGCGACTGGGTATAATTGAGGAGGTTCGAGAAAATGGTGTCGTGTGTTCTCCAGAAGCGGCATGTCGGCCTCGGCGCCCCCTAGTATCGCAATCGGCATTGGGGCGATGCTTTTGCTGCATGTGATCGTGCTCACTAGTACGAAAGCCCCACTGGGCCAGTCGCTCGGGTCGCAAATCCTCCAATCCCTTTCTGTTTTGCTGGCCTTCATCCTGGCCGGGCGCGCCGCCCTGCTCTCGCGCGGCTTCGCCCGCACTTTCTGGACGTTTTCCAGCGCCGGGTTTGCGCTCTTGCTCGTAGCCCAGGTCCTTCGTCACTTCGAACACACGGAAGGGTTCGGGGCGAGCGACTACCTATTCCTCCTCCACATGGCGCCATTCGGACTGGTATTGCTGCTCAACGAGCGCTCGCGACCAGTCAAAGCAACACGTTGGCCACTGCTGCTCGATTACATTCAGATACTGATCGTCGCAGTGGTTCTTTTCGTCGCCTTCATCTACATTCCCAGCAAAGGTGCGACACCCTCGTATGTTCACTCCTTGTACGCCACTTTTGCGGGAGTACTGATCACGCGCAACATCAGTGTCACCGCGGGATTCTGGTTTCGTAGCTTGATTGCGAATTCGGACCGCGAGCGCGACGCGTTCCGGGCAATGGCCATCTATCTCCTGCTCTACACAGCTGGCTCGGCCCTTACGCATTACGTTTTCCTGCACGCCAACCCGCCGTTGGTGTGGATCGAACTGGAAGGCTCCGTGCCGTTCCTGGCTGGAGCATGGCTCTTCTCGCGCTGGCGGGATTCGCCCGTGAGTGCTGAAAGTCGAACGCCGAAGTTTCACGAAGCCTTGTCGCTGCACCTCATCCCCGCTGTCCTGCCGTTGGTGGTGGCCGCGTTTGCGATCTGGATTGCCAAGTCGGCACCGCGCCTGGCCTGGTCGGCTGTGGGCAGTTCGATGGGCATCTTCGCGCTTCGCCTGCTGGCCACGATTTACTCGGAGTACCAGGCCAACGAAGCGGCAAAGGAAGGTGAGGTGCGATATCGCTCGCTGGCGCTGGCAACGACACAGATCATCTGGACCACGAATGCGCAAGGAGAGGTCGTCACCGAGCAGCCGATGTGGGCGGCCTTCAGCGGGATGAGGCAGCAAGACATCCAAGGCTGGGGATGGATGGAGGCTATTCATTCTGAAGACCGCGAGCCGTCGTCGGCCGCATGGCGAAGGGCAGTCCAGAACCGAGCCCCGTATGACGACGAGTATCGGCTGCGGCGGCATGATGGCGCGTACCGCCACATGGCCGTGCGAGGAGTGCCCATACCAGGTGCCGGCTGCGCGGTCCGCGAATGGGTAGGAACCTGCACCGATATTACCAAGCGCAAGCGCGCCGAGGAGGAGCTGCGCCTCAGAGAGGAAGAATACCGGGCGTTTTTTGATATTAACCTGGCGGGTAACTACATCTCCACTCCTGATGGCGTATTGCTTGCCTGCAATCCCGCATTCCTGCGCATGTTTGGATTTGCTTCCGAGGAAGAGGCCCGGGGAACGAATCTTGCCGCCTTATATCCCAGTCCCGAGAATCGATACAACTTCCTGCAGCAACTACGACAGGGGGGCCATTTCGAACATGGTGAAAAAGAACTGCGCCGCAAGGATGGTGGTCCCTTGCATGTGACCGAAACTTCGATTGGAACCTTCGGCAAAAGCGGGGAACTCATCGAGATTCACGGTTTTCTGATGGATGAAACGGAGCGCAGAAAAACCGAGGAACAGTTGCGCCAGGCCCATAAAATGGAAGCCGTCGGCAGGCTTGCCGGTGGGATTGCCCACGATTTCAACAACATGCTCGGTATCATCAACGGCTACAGCGAGATTCTTTTGAGCGATCCGGGAATCGACGAGGGAACGCGACAGCGCATTCAGGAAATTCTTAAAGCGGGCCAACGTGCTGCTGCACTTACACGCCAGCTTCTGGCCTTCAGTCGCAAGCAGATCTTGCAACCTAGAGTGCTCGGCTTGAACCTTGTTCTCGAAGACCTCGACAAGATGTTGCGCCGGCTGATTGGAGACGACATCGAAATCAGAACCGTACTCGACCCCAATTTGGAGCCGGTCAAGGCAGACCCGAGCCAAATGGAACAGGTCATTCTCAATTTTTGCATCAATGCTCGCGACGCCATGCCGGAGGGAGGAAGGATTACCGTTGAAACGGCCAATGTGGAAATCGACGAGATGCAGGCTGCGCAACACTTGCCAATGAAGCCGGGCCGCTACGTTCGACTGACGGTGGGTGACAACGGTACCGGCATGGATGAGGCGACCTTGTCACACGTCTTCGAGCCGTTCTTCACGACCAAAGGACCAGAGAAGGGGACGGGCCTCGGCCTGGCGACGGTTTATGGCATTGTGCAGCAGAGTGGCGGTCACGTGTGGGCTCGCAGTGAGCCCGGGCAGGGGTCGACGTTTTCCGTGTATCTGCCGACGGTAGGTAAAGAAGCCGAACCCCGCGAACAGCAAGCCAACGCGCAAGAAATCGCACGCGGGTCGGAAACGATCTTGCTCGTGGAGGATGTCGATGCCTTGCGGGCTGCGACCCGGGAACTCCTTCAGAGAAGAGGGTACACGGTGCTGGAGGCCGAGGATGGCGAGCGCGCCACTCAGGTCGCGGAAGAGTACGCGGGGACCATCGATTTGTTGCTGACCGATGTTTCACTACCGAAGATCCAAGGGCCTGCGCTCGCCAACAGTCTGATGCGGCGAAGATCGGGGATGAAAGTGCTCTACATGTCGGGCTATACCGACAATGCAGTCGTCCACAGCGAAGTGCTGAAGCGGGACACCGCTTTTCTCCAGAAACCCTTCACTGTGGAAGAACTCGCTAGAAAGCTGCGCCAGTTACTGGATGCACCACGGCATAGTGTGTCGCCGTCTGGTTTCGCTGCTTAATCATCAAGCGAAGAAACCGCGATATTTCGTCGTTCGCGCTTACGTACTCTCAGGTGAGTTGCGGCCACCAAAACGAAGGGGCTCGGCAAGGGTCACATGGGCAACCCTGCCGAGAAACATTTGGACGGTGGGCAAAAATAAGCGTGACACCGGTTCGGAAGGAGCAACCCGTGCCTGGTGCCGACCGCCAGAAAGTCGCTGCTAGAAGCTCGATCGCCAGGGCCATAAGGTCAATGGTCTGTTCGGTAAGAGCAGCCAAGGGCTGATTTTCGTAGGCTCTGGTCGATCTCACCGACCTGTGGGTCATCAAAATGTCATCGCGGTAGAAAGTCAAGCGGCTGCACTGGCAACATTTTGCCTGTCGGTGTCGTCGACTAACTAAGATCGGAAGATGGTGACCTTGGCCGGTGCAATAATCGCTTACCTGCGTGCCTTCTTCGTGCCCCGCCACAAACTCGTGCTGGAAGCCGTTGCTCTTCGCCAGCAGCTCGCCGTCGTCAAGCGGAAGCAGGCCGCACCCCAAACTCGATCCCCACGACCGGTGGTTCTGGATTGTGCTCCGTCGGTTGTGGGACCGCTGGTCCGAAGCCTTAATCATCGTCCAGCCGGAGACCGTGGTTTCCTGGCACCGTGCCGGATTCCGGCTGTTTTGGCGGTTGGGTCTCAGCGACGTCGATCGGAGACCGGTGATGGAGCAGATCGGCCGCTTAATTCGGCGCATGAAGGCGGAAGGCGGAAAATCCCACTCGGGGCGCGCCCCGCATCCACGGCGAACTGCTCCAGCTCGGCTTCGCGATCTCCGCGCCCACCGTTTCCCGTTATCTGGAGAAACTAGATGGTCGCTGGGATGAAGGGAGAGCGAAGCGTTGGCTGGCCTTCCTCAACAACCACCGCGATGTTATCGCCGCCTTCGATTTCTTCATGGTTCCCAGCTTGACCTTTCGCACACTTTACCGCTTCTTTGTTATCGAGCATGGTCGCCGACGTATCCTTGTAACGGAGCGTCCCACCAGCGAGTGAATCGTGCAGCAACTACGTGAGGCTCTGCCTCTTCCGGGTCCCTACCGGTCCGTCTTGTTTGACCGGGACGACCAAGTTCGGCGGCGATGTTTTCGAGTTTCTGCAGGCCAGCGGCGTGCAACCCAATTCTGACCAGTGCTCGGAGCCCGGCAAGTTTGCATAGTTTTGCCGAACAATGCGTTTCTGCCTTACATGTTTCTGCCTGACTTGTCACGACCTTCAAGATCGAATAGACTTGCCGCCTTACCAAATCAACCCCGAATTAATTGCGGTTCAGTGTACGCAAAGGAGCTCTATGGCAAGCACCCCGCCGCCCCTTCCTTTTACAGAGGATCAACTTCAGACGCGCTACGCTGGGATGCGAGCGCGAGCCAAGAATCGGTTTCTCTCTGCGAGCTTTCCCCGGAAGTTGTTTGAGGGACCTCTTAACGGTGGCCGCTTCGATGTGGAGTACCTTCCCCGGCAGAATGAGTTCCGCGTATATCTCAAGGTTTTCTTTAATTTCGTTGCCAGTGCCGTCGACGACAGCCAAATCGCGACACCGATCCAGGGTGACAACCCCACCTGGTACCGAAAGAACTGGCAACCAACGGAAATGGCAGACTGGAAGACGGCCTTCAAGAACGCTTCCGAAACAGTTTGGAATGGGACGAACATCGAGTTCAGCTGCACGCGACCCGGTTGGGAGGACATCACATGTGTGCCAAAGCTCATTATTGAAGAAGCCGCGTCGGCTCAGGCTGCCCACTATGAGGTGAGGGTAGAGAAAACCGTTCTCAAGCAGACAAGCAGACAGTTCCCGACCCAACTGATTTCTAAATCGCACATTGGAGCTGGTTACACGCGAGTTCGGGGGCGCAAGGAAGAGTTTGTTCAGGGCAGCAATAAGCAGGTGATGCAAACCGAAGCGGTCAAGCTCGAGGGTCGCGCCTTTGTGGGACAAAATTACGACCCCAACACCGGCGTTCGGGTTGTGACTCCTGTCGCGAGCCTGAATCAGATGGACACTGTTGAGCGCGTGGGGAGCAGAGATTGCGGAGGCCACCTGAGTGCGATTGCCATCGAGAACTTCTGCGCGGCTGCTGCAGACTACGACTACAACCAACTCGTCGATGCGCTCAAGGAAAGTGGCGCAGGCACTTTACGTTTCGCGAAGCATAGTCCTGCCTTGATGGACGATAGTTTGCAAGCGCTGAAGTGTTTCGCCCAGAGTGTGATCCGAATCAGCAACAACCCGTCTTCGGAAGCGCTATGCACAAATATCATCTTGGAACTGAACATATCGACCGACAAGGGGGAAAGGGATTCGCTCATCTTGCAACGGAAATGGGCGGTGGAGCATACGCTCAGGCTGCACGGAGTGAGGAACGGAGTTCGCTTGCAATCGAACAGCAAGTATTCAACCTTCAAGAGCCGACCGACACACGGTGCAACAACTGGGATTGACGCGACCAAGTGGGTTGATTCCGTGGAGATGAACATTCAAGACCGCAGCGGAATAGAAAAGATCTACAGCGCAAACTACAAGTACATGACCGTCCCTCATGAGGTCGGCCACATGCTTGGTTTGATTGATGAATATGCGCCGACTGACGACGAGTTGTTGGTAAAGCTGATGGCAGAAGCTGGCATAATCTCAAAGGCCAACCTGAAAGCTGTCGTTTGCGGACGCAACAAGGATTCAGACCGCATCTGGGCGCGTCTGTTGCAACAGTTCGACTTGGTTGCACCAGCTCACCAAGTGAAAGCAGGTGGTAACAAAGTCGCATGGAGTGGGGACCGGCAGAGTGAAGCTCAGTATCAAGCTGCCACAACCAGTCTAATGTCCGCCGGATTTAATGTTGCTCCGCAACATTTCATTATCATTGGCCTGGCTTTGCAGGAGTACACAGAACCGTATACAACCTGGGACGTGGAGCGTCAGTTTGCGCAATCCGACGTATCTTCGGGTCCTCTGCAGCCCGGTGACACGTCACGGAATGAGTTCGTCCCGGATGGCTTTGCCTCGACGAAAAAGAAATTCATGTGGCGAATCGAGCGAGCGTGATCGCGCACGCACCAAGGGCTCATCCCAAGACATTGAGAAACTTTTCTCATGCCCCGGCGAACCTCGCACGACCGTCTAAGAGTCTTTCTTCAACAGTTGTCTCATCGGTCTACTCCGAAGCGAGACTTCGGGGGCAATCTCTTTTCAATACGACCGGTCATGGCTGGAGTGGGAGTCGGCCATGCCCGCATCACTCTCTTTACCTCTACGCGAACAGGCATACCTTGGCGCCCCCGTGCTGGCCGTTTTCGAGAATCTATTGCCGGACAACGATACTCTGCGCCGTCAGATCGCGGCGCGCGCGCACGCCGAGGGAACCGACGCTTATAGCCTGTTGAGGGCGATCGGTCACGATTGTGTGGGTACGCTACAGTTCCTTCCTCAGGACATACAACCAACTCCAACTGGTGCTATCGATGCAGTGCCCGTCAGTGGGCGCGAAATTGGAGTTCATTCTTGACAATCTAGCAACGGCGCCTCTTGGAGTCACGGAAGATGAGAGCTTCCGAATATCTACAGCGGGCGCTCAAGAGAAGACAGCCCTTCTGCGTTGGAACGGTCGATGGTGTAGGCCCCGCGGCACAACTGCGACGACGCACATCTTCAGGCCTACGATTGGAAAGCTCCCCCAACGGAGTGGACCTTACCTCAAGTGTTGAGAACGAATCTGCTAAGAGACTGGAAATCAGGACATCCTTAATTAACGGGTCGTTGCGTTCCGCAAGCTCGTCGATAAACCGCACGACGGACTGAATGAGGTCAAGATCGTATGATCTCTCAATCACTACCCTGGCGAAGGAGTCATAGACTCGGGTCGGCTCCTC
>Ga0073928_10003719_pt1 | contig 23621 bp, 17 predicted proteins | sample PaiPotPPA55metaG_FD_76969 | JGI IMG/M metagenome (GOLD analysis project Ga0073928, IMG submission 76969) | Iron sulfur acid spring bacterial and archeal communities from Banff, Canada, to study Microbial Dark Matter (Phase II) - Paint Pots PPA... ...
AGGGAAGGGAACTCGGCAGACAAAGCGAGAAATCCATTACGCATTCGCCCGCCGGGAGGATTCGATATTTCTGGTCCGGCGCGCGAAGAGCGCGACGCTGCTGCCGGGTATGTGGGAGTTCCCCGAGATCAGCGCCAACGGCACCACTCCTGCGTGGCTGACTCTGCGCCACTCGATCACAGTCACCGACTACCGGGTGCTTGTAATAAGGAGCTCTTTGCCACCGGATTTAGCCGGACGTTGGGTGAGTAAATCACGTGTGGCGGATTTACCATTGACCGGGTTAGCAAGAAAAATCCTGCGCGCAGCCAAGGTCATCTAAGGTTGCAGCGCTCCTGCATGGCGAGTTGTAGGCCGATGAACAGTTTTGATGAACAGTTTTGAAGACGCGGCTTTTAGCCTTTACATCTGTCATTCCTCGCTTCGCTCGGAATGACAGTTGCGGCGCGCTGTAACGCGCCAACTTAACAGCGGCTTCCAGCCGCCGAGGAATGTTCGTACAGCAGAGTTAACATAAATATGCGTCCGGAGACCATATGAAAATTGCAAGCGATGTAACTGAACTGATCGGCAAAACACCCTTAGTCCGGCTCAACAAAGTTACGGAAGGCTGCGCGGGCCAAGTCGTAGCGAAACTCGAGAGCGCGAATCCCTGCGCCAGCGTAAAAGATCGCATCGGCGTCAGCATGATCAGCGAGGCAGAGCGCGCAGGAAAAATTCAACCCGGTAAAACCGTGCTGATTGAGCCGACCAGCGGCAACACCGGCATAGGCCTGGCATTCGTGGCTGCGGCGCGGGGATACAAGTTAATCCTCACCATGCCCGAAACCATGAGCCTGGAGCGGCGTGTGCTGCTGCTCGCCTTCGGCGCGGAGATCGTTCTGACTCCCGGTCCAAACGGCATGAAAGGCGCGATCGCCAAGGCTGAAGAAATTCTCGCCAAAACTCCAAATGGGTTCATGCTTCAACAATTCGATAATCCAGCTAATCCCAAAATCCACTTCGAAACTACTGGCCCGGAAATTTGGAATGACACCGACGGTCGCGCCGACATACTGGTGTCAGGAATCGGCACCGGCGGCACCATCACCGGCGTCTGCGAATTCATCAAGCCGAAGAAACCTTCCTTCAAAGCTGTTGCCGTCGAACCCGCAGACAGCCCCGTGCTTTCCGGCGGAAAGCCCGGCCCGCACAAGATTCAGGGCATCGGCGCTGGCTTTGTCCCGAGCATTCTGCGGCGGGACTATATCGACGAAGTAATTACAGTCACCAACGACGAAGCGGTTAACATGGCGCGCCGCCTCGCTAAAGAAGAAGGAATCTTGGTTGGTATTTCATCCGGAGCGGCCGTGGTGGCTGCGATTAAAGTCGCAAGCCGGAAAGAAAATGCCGGCAAACTAATCGTAGTCGTACTCCCGGATTTCGGGGAGCGCTATCTCACGAGCATTCTCTTTGATTCTCTCCGCAATGAGGCGCTGCAGATTCCGACCGCGGCGATTGCGGCTTGATTCATGCCTCATCTCGCAGCCTTAATTCGTGAAGATGTTGGGGCGGTGCTGGAGCGCGACCCTGCCGCCAAGTCGCGCCTCGAAGTTTTTCTGTGCTACTCAGGCCTGCACGCGGTGTGGTTCTACCGCATCAATCATTGGCTGTGGAACCGCGGATTTTTCCTGCTCGCTCGTTGGCTCTCGCAAGTTGCCCGCTTCCTGACTGCAATCGAAATCCATCCCGGCGCCAAAATTGCCAGACGGCTTTTCATCGATCACGGCCTGGGGGTGGTCATTGGCGAGACCGCAGTAGTCGGCAACGACGTGACGTTATATCAGGGAGTGACTCTCGGCGGCACGGGCAAAGAGCACGGCAAGCGACATCCGACGATTGAAGACGATGTAATAATTGGTAGCGGAGCGAAAGTTCTCGGCAACATCACCGTGGGGCGGAATTGCCGCATTGGCGCCGGTTCTGTCGTGCTGCGTAGTGTGCCGGAAAATTCTACCGTAGTCGGCGTTCCCGCCCACATCATTTTCCGCAACGGAGAACGTGTCGTCATCACCGATCCTAAGCAAATCAATGATCCGCTCTCCGAAGCGCTCGCCGCGGTTGCGGCCGAAGTGAACAAGCTGCGTGATCGGGTCCAAAAGCTCGAAGGCGAAGAAGTCCCGAGCGAACCACTCTCCGCGTCCATGCAAAGAATCATGGAAGACATCGACTACCAGATTTAAACAAGTGGAAGTACGTTAGCCGCCGAAAGGGTGAGACGCCCGTTCTCCATTTCTCTTTTGACGACATAAGCTAACTGGTAGATTGATCTGCAGGAGAGGCTATGTCGATCAATGGTCCGGAAGAACTGGAAGGCATGCGCGCGGCGGGCGCCGTGGTGCGATTGATGCTCGAAGCGATGAAAGAAGCAGTACGCGCTGGCATCACCACGCGCGAACTGGACGAAATTGGCGCCGACGTGATGCGCCGGCATGGAGCGCAATCCGCTCCCGCGCTGGTGTACCAGTTCCCGGGCACGAATTGCATTAGCGTCAACGACGAGGCCGTGCACGGCATACCGGGCAATCGCAGGATTCGCGAAGGCGACTTGGTGAAGCTTGATGTTACGGTCGAGAAGAATGGCTTTATGGCGGACGCGGCTGAGACCGTCGCGGTGGGAGAAGTTAGCGAAGAATCACGGCGCCTGCTTGAGTGCGCGCGGCGCGCCTTCAGCAAAGCTATGCTGGTGGCGCGAGTTGGTTATCGCGTTTCGGAAATCGGCCGCGTGGTCGAACGCGAAGTGCGGCGCAGCGGCTTCTCGGTCATTCGCGATTTAGGCGGACACGGAATCGGGCGCACAATTCACGAAGAGCCGCGCATTCCCAACTATGCGGATCCCGAAGCCAGCCAGATTCTTACTGAAGGATTGGTGATCACCGTCGAGCCGATCATTGCCGCGGGCTCAGGCCGGGCTGTGGTAGCACGAGATGGATGGACGGTGCGCACCGCGGATGGCCGATGCTCCGCACACTATGAGCACACGCTGGTGATCACGAAAGGCGAGCCTATGCTGCTGACCGCCGCGTGAACTATGTGGCGGAAGCCTCGTCCGCCAACGTTGTTAGCCGCGCTAACCACCCACCCGGACGAGAGCGTCCAGGGCTACGTGGTCATGCTTTGATGTGGCAACTGGCGAGGCCCTTCTTTTCCAGATACTGTTGGTGATAATCCTCAGCTTCGAAGAACGTCGTCGCCGGCACTATTTGCGTGACCACCGGTTTGCTAAAGCGGTAAGACTTTTCCAGTAGCTCCTTGGAAGCCTTGGCTGCCGCTTCCTGCTCGGAAGAATGGAAGAAGATCGCAGAGCGATATTGCTTGCCCCAGTCAGGTCCTTGCCGGTTCAGCTGCGTGGGATCGTGGTTTTCCCAGAAAACTTCGAGCAGCTTGTCGTAGGAAAGTTTGCTGGGGTCGTATTCAATTTCGACGGCTTCGGCGTGGCCAGTCGTGTCCGTGCAAACCTGCTTGTAAGTCGGATTCGCGGTGTCCCCGCCCGTGTAGCCAACGCGGGTGGAAATTACGCCAGGAAGCTGGCGGAAGGTGGCTTCCATTCCCCAAAAACATCCCGCGGCAAAAGTAGCTTTCGCCATAAAGTGCTCCTTAGAAGTCTAATTATTCTATTCGATGCGGCAGGTGGCGGAAAGAATCGAGCGTTTGCCTAGGTTGACCGCGTGAACCGCCTGCCTTGTAAGTACGTAAAAGTAACAATATCAAGAACCTTCGCGGTTGACGGACCCCGGTTAGCCACGATAGATTGCTTAAGCGGCCCTTGCTCCGCAGCCCGCTTGAGGTTTGGTGACCCTTGGTTTTCCGCCGCGCCAATTGGACTTTCCGGCTCGCCCTGATCATCTTGCTGGCATGGGCGATCGTCCCGCAGGCCTATGCCGCGAAAGCTGGTTTTACGCCGCAGGCGCGAGTCGGATTCACAGTGGGCGATCAGTGGGAGCCCGCCATCGCGACCGATGGCTTTGCTCACCTTTACGTTCTTTATCCGCAATATGGCCGAGTTCCGGGGTGTGCAGCATGCCCGCTGCCGTCGATGATCCTCGAAATTAGCAACAATAATGGCGTGACCTGGCAGCCGCCGCGCGAGATTACGCCGCCGGGCACGGGCCAGTACGATCCGCAGATCGTGGTCGATCCTGCCGACCACCGCACGGTTTACGCGGCCTGGCTGCAAAATAAAAGATTCGACCTGGTCGTGGCCAAATCGGTCGACTTCGGCCAAAGCTGGTCGATCGTGGTAGCCGACCGCGGGACAATGGATGCGGACAAGCCTGTGCTCGCGGTTCGCGGGCAGGATGTTTACGTTGGTTTTAACCGCGATGGCAAGATGCTGGTCGCCGCATCGCATGATCGCGGAATCACTTTTCTCAGGACCGGTGTGAGCCCGAAGCTGCAACTGGTGCGGGCTTTGGCCGGGGGGGCGACGGTCGATCCCGAGGGCTCGGCTTATGTGGCTTGGGCTGGGTACACGCGCCGCGATGGCGCCAAAGGCCGGGAAAGCCTATACATCAGCAAATCGTCTGATGGTGGTGAGAGCTGGTCGACGCGTCTGATGGATGTGTCGGGTGCGCCTCCTGATTGCGGCGCGTACCGCTGTGAATGGGGCTATCTGGGCGCGCAGATTACGATGACCTCCGATTCCGCCGGCACTTTGTATGCGCTGTGGAATTCGGGCGCGGTCGATAAAAGTCCGCAGCGGATTTATTTCGCCTCTTCTACCACCGCTGGCGATACCTGGTCGCCGAAGTTAAATGTCTCGACTGCGCCTTCAAGCGTGGAGCATGCCTTCCCCGCGCTCGCCGCAGGAGATGCCGGCGATGTGCGAATTGCCTGGATGGATACGCGCAACAATCCGCTGTGGAATGTGCTTTACCGCAGTTCCACCAACGGCGGCGCGACCTGGTCGGCGGAGTCGAGAATTTCCAGCTATGTGCCCGGCTATCGTTACATCCGCGCCAAGGGCTTTAGCTTCCCGTTTGGCGATTACTTTTCCATCGGGATCGATAGTCTGGGACAGACGCAGGCCGTTTGGGGCGAAGGCTTGAACTTCAGGTCACCGGGTTCGATCTGGTATAGCAACGGGCGGTAGCAGAGGGTTAATAGGCATACTGGCCGCCAAAAGCGTGGGGCACGAGAAGTACTTTAGCTCTCGGCCAACTCTGAGTTACATCGATGGCAGAGGGATGGTTCGGTTCTTTGGGGTTAATGCACATTACGTCATATATGAACCTGGTTTGGTGGTGAGTCGGCCAGTTGGCGTATTGGTAGTCAACGCAACCGATAATAAAAGGCAAAACGTTTTTCCCTGGATGTCCCTCATAAGGGAGACGGTCCTTGTCAATGTCTGCTTTGGGCAGCGTCAGTCCGATGTTTGGCTGTGGAACAACATCATTCTGAAAGAGGGTAAAACCCCGACCAGCAAAGTCGAATGGCTGCCTAGAAATGTCATCGCAAAATTCCGCTTGCTGTCTTATTGGCTCCCTAAAGTAATTGTCCGACGCATGTTCGCCGGAAAGCACGGTCGCAATCAGTTTGACGTTAATCGTCGCTTCGTTGGCAACACCCCGACCAGCATTCTGAAGCGTTCCCAGGACACTGAAATTCATGTTCCCATTAGCATCAAAAGTCAAATCAGTACTTATGGCGATCTCTCCCTTTATCCAAGGTCGTTCCGTAACTTCAAGTTGCTTCTGCGAAGTCTCGGTTTGTTTTTGCATCTCCTTCCACACACGGCGAGTTATGCAGGCGTACCAAACGACAGCCGCAAGGGTAAAGATGTTGACCAAGAGAAAATAGGGTTTCCACCGCTTAAGCCAATGCTTGCGTTTCTCGTTGGAATGGCCGCATTGGGGTGGGGTGGATGGAAGGTATGGATCAGCGAGGACGATACTCGCTTGGGGATCATTCTTGGACTTGTCTCCGCAGTCTGCGGTGTTATTGTGATGACATACGGGATTAGCGGCTTGACGGATTGGAGTCTTAGGTTTTGAGCGAAACCACGAAGCAACAGCCAAAATACCTAGAAGGGCCAGAGGCCAAAGAAAAGGCTCTTTGTCGGATTTCAAGGATCACTCCATGAAAATGCCAGAATGTACGGAAGGCCCTGACGCGGTCGCAAACTTTGAACGGTTTGCGAGTGCGATTTTACAGGCTCCGCGCAAAAAGAAAAAGAAGCAGGCTAAGAAATCTACTTCTGCGCGGAACCGAAGAAAACTGACAGGGACTAGGGGCTGGCCCGCACAAAGAGCACTATTTTTATTCTCGAGGGTGGCCCGTCCAAGCTTGCTTGGGCGGGGGCGTTCGTCGTCGGCCTAGTCCGGAGCCATCAACAACCATACCCTTTGGCCCGGTGGTTGGCGTTGGTTCTGTGAACGCTAACCTGGACTTCAATGTACTCCTACGAGATACGGCGTAAGGTTTTTCCATGCCCACAGCTTTCGCGTTCTCTGTGCCCCAATTTGGGAAACAGCTTCGAAGCCAGCCCACTTTCCTATTGAACTCCGCCTATCACTAACGATAATATATGAGCGTAGATGTTATCTACAAGATAATCGCCGATCCTTGACAACCTAACAACGACAATCTGACAACCGGTGCAGATCCTCTCTGCTGAACTCGCTGGGCCCGGCCAATCACGGGAAGATGAACATCCCTCTCTTGGCGTTGCGGTCGTTTGAAAACGGAACCACAGGCAATCGGTCGTCACGATAACTCCCATGTTTCCAAGATTTTGCAGTAACTACCTTAAGAACCATAGATCTAGGAGGCAAGAAAAAATCCGGTTCTTTGTTTTCTATATTTTGCGCGAAAATGAGAGTTTTTTTTGGGGTAAATTATGCACCAGAATATGTGCATCAGGAGGCGGGCGCGCCTAGGCTTCATTTCAGTGTTGCACAGCCTCCAATGCCCGGCGCCTCGACTATTCGAGGACAAGTCCGCCGGTGAGGCTGGCTATGCGTTCTATTCCGTGTTCGGTGCACCAATCTTGTAATTCGTCCACGATCTTTTCCGTGGCGCAGGGATCCCAGTAGCTGGCGGTGCCGATTTGCACTGCCGTCGCGCCCGCCAGCATGAACTCGACAATATCTGCTGCCGTAGAGATGCCGCCCATGCCGATTACTGGAATCTTTACGGCCTTAGACGCGTCATAAACCATGCGCAGCGCGATTGGTTTGATGGCTGGGCCGGAGAGTCCGGCGGTGACGTTGGCGATGCGCGGCCTGCGGGTTTCGGGGTCGATGGCCATGGCTACGAATGTGTTGACTAGTGAAACCGCGTCGGCCCCGGCCTCCTGGGCGACGTAGGCCATTTGCGCGATGCTGGTTACGTTTGGTGACAGCTTTACGATCAGCGGGCGCTTGGTGTAATGCCGCGCGGTTGCGACTACCTCGTCGAGCGAACGGGGATCGCTGCCGAATTGCATCCCGCCGTGCGCGGTATTGGCGCAGGAAACGTTCAACTCGTAGGCGGCGATGCCCTCGCCTTCATTCAGGATTTCAATGGTGAGTTCGTAGTCCTCGCGAGTGTAACCAAATACATTGGCGATGACGACGATATCTTTTATCTCGCGCAGCTTGGGAAGCTTTTCGTCGACAAAGGCGCGAGCGCCGATGTTCTGCAGGCCGATAGCATTGAGCATTCCTGCTGCCGTCTCGTAAAGGCGCGGCGGCGGATTGCCCGCCATTGGTTCTTTCGATAACCCCTTCACTACGAAGCCGCCGATTTTGTCGAGGTGGACTACGTCTTCGAACTCGATGCCGTAGCCGAAGGTGCCGCTAGCGGCGATTACTGGATTCTTGAATTCGATACCAGCGAGTTTGACGGCGAGGTCGGGAGCGCGTCTGGCGGCGGGGGAGGCGGTCATCGCGATTGTAGTGTATCGCGTGAAGAGTGCAAGGCCAAACTTTGTAGCGCCGGCATCCTGCCGGCTACCTTACGGGCTTGGCCCGCTTCGGGCCGCCGCACGGCAGCGCTACAAGACGTGCATTATCAACCACTTTTCCGTTACAGTATTCATTCTCATGCTTGATCTGAACTTTGTCCGCGATAACTTGTCGCTGGTCGAGGAAAAGCTGCGCCAGCGCGGCATGAAGCCGTCCGAAGTTTTGAAGAACTTCGCGCAGGTGGATGCGCAGCGACGACAGGCCATCACCAGTGCGGAGACCATGAAAGCGCAACGCAATCGCGCCTCGGAAGAAATCGCGAAATTAAAAAAGAGTGGACAGGATGCGTCCGCTTTGATTACCGAGACGAAGAATTTGCGCGAGCAGGTCGAGGAACTGGGCAAGGCAGCGGAAGAATACGAAACCCGCTTGCGGCAGATTCTGGTGGGAATCCCCAATATCCCGCATGCCAGCGTGCCGGTCGGCAAGAGTGCCGAAGATAACGCGGAAGTCCGCCGCTGGGGCTCTCCGCCTCAGTTCGACTTTACTCCCAAGCCGCACTGGGAAATTGGCGAACAACTGGGCGTGCTCGACCTGGGGCGAGCCGCGAAAATTTCCGGCGCGCGCTTTGCCGTTTACTGGGATATGGGAGCGCGCCTGGAGCGGGCGCTGGCCAACTTCATGCTTGACCTGCACACGCGCGAGCATGGTTATACCGAGGTGCTGCCGCCGTACATGGTGAACTCCGAATCAATGTATGGCACCGGACAACTGCCGAAGTTTGCCGCCGATTCTTTCAAGGTCCCGCACGGAGAAAAAGATTTATGGCTGATTCCGACTGCGGAAGTTCCGGTGACCAATCTTTATCGCGATGAAGTGCTCGATGCGGCGCGCCTGCCGGTTTCGCTGACCGCGTATACGCCGTGTTTCCGCAGCGAGGCCGGGTCTTATGGCAAGGATGTGCGCGGGATTATCCGGCAGCATCAGTTTCAAAAAGTTGAAATGGTAAAGTTCACGCAGCCGGAAAACTCCTACGACCAACTTGAGAAGCTCACGCATCACGCAGAGGAAGTGCTGCAGAAACTCGGGCTACATTATCGCGTAGTGACTCTTTCTACGGGCGACATCGGATTCGCGGCGGCGAAAACTTATGACATCGAAGTATGGCTGCCGGGGCAGCAATTGTTTCGCGAGATTTCTTCGTGCTCGAACTTTGAATCGTTTCAGGCTCGGCGTGCGAACATCCGTTATCGCCCTGAGGGCAAGAACAAGACGGAATTCGTGCACACGCTGAATGGCAGCGGCCTGGCAGTGGGACGAACCTGGGTTGCGATCGTGGAAAATTATCAGCAGGCGGATGGCAGTGTGCTGGTTCCGGAGGCTCTGCGCGCGTACATGGGAACCGACCGGCTCACGCCCAGGAAAATGTAGCGCCGCGGTCTCGCCGGCGGTCGTGGAACCGGCGAGGGCAGGATGCCCTCGTGACAGCCGGCAAGCCTGCCCTGAGCGAAGCCGAAGGGATGCTGGCGCTACTGATTCAAAGACAAGGAGTAGAATTACAGTTTGGACGGGGCTAAGACAAATGCGACGGTTATGGCCGCTCCCACCGTCCCTATGACTGGGATTGGACGCACAATCCGCGATTACATCTTCTGGTCGTATGAACGCGGGACTATCCAGTACGATGTGATGGTCACGCTGATCCTGGTGTTTGTTTTCCTTTCTCCAAAGCTGATCAACTTCAAAGACAAACCGCTTGAGCACAATCCGCATCGTACAGCGGTCGCCGTAGTGCCGGACGGGCTGGGAGGCTTGATTTACCAGATCGAAGCAGCGGCTGTTACAGCCCAGGGCGATGGACCGGTTCGCAACCAACTACTGCAAATTATCGAACCTATTTCCGGCGAAGTCAGCATCGCAAAAATCGAACCGGTACGCGACGGCTCGGGCCGCCTGCTCAGCTACAAAGTCTGGGTCGCGCGGGAATAGCGGCTAACTCAGAATGAAAATCAATCCCCTGCAACTCTCGAGATGCTTCCGCAATATGACCTGCGGTTTTGCAATGCTTATCGCGTTGGGGACTGCGTGGGCTCAGCAGCAGCCTTCGCAGACTCAAAACTCCGAAGAGCTGCAACATATTCTGAGCCGGTTAGACCAAACTGCGGCGGAATTCCGCACTGCCAAAGCGGACTTCGCCTGGGATCAATATCACAAAGTCGTCGATGAGCACGATTTTCAGAAGGGGACCATCTACTTTCGCCGCGTCGGGAACGAATTACAAATGGCTGCCGACATCGCGGATCCCCAACCTCCCAAATATGTGCTCTACACGGACAGCAAGGTGCAGGTCTATTCGACGAAAGTTGACGAAGTCGACACATATAACACCGGAAAGGACCGGGCCACGATTGAAAGTTTCCTGGTGCTGGGTTTTGGCGGCGGTGGCAAGGATATGATTAAATCCTTTGATGTCAAATACATGGGACATGACACAATGGAGGGCTCCGACACCGTGAAGCTCGAACTTGTGCCGAAATCTGACAAAGCTCGTAACACCTTCGATCATATCTGGTTATGGATCGACCCCTCACTCGGAGTGTCCGTGCAGCAGCAATTCTTCGAGCCCCAATCGGGTGATTACCGGCTGGCTAAATACTCGAATATTAAGCTGAATCAAAGAATTCCAGATCCTGCGTTCAAGCTGAAAACGACGCCAAAAACGAAGGTGGTACCGCATTAGGGATAAGTCGTGGAGAACGATTGTCAAATTGATTCATGCCTGTGGAAGAATAAAGGCTGAAAAACCACGTGGGGGACGCTATACTGCGGGGAAGCCTTGATGTAGAGTCGGAAGGCACAGGGCTTTAGACTCCGTTCGGGACGCGCACAACATTTATGGCCAAGGTTTTCACCATCCCCAGTCCTCCCCAGATCGGTCGCCGGCGGCGCGAGCGAACTGCTGATCCGCGCTATGTTGACGGCCAGCGATTATTGGTTGAAGCGATGAGATACCTCGCCCAAGCGGACCCAGTAAGCAATCGCGGCGCCATCGAATTACTTTCCGAACACGTGCGGACGCGCTTCCGCATGACTGATTCGCCCTTAGCCTGAGTCGAACATTTCCTGCTTGAATGGTACGAATCCTCGCGCTATCACGGGACTCTTCGGTTGAAATAACGCAGCCGCGAGAATGATCACGATGGGATAACACTCCAGCGTGTAACGCGTTTCCGGATTCTCCAGCGTGCCGAGAAACAGTGTGCGCAAAATCACAAAAGTGAGCAGCAAGCCGAGATGAGGTGAGAATCGTCCGCGCACTAATCCGGCAAAAGCGGCAACCATATACGCCAGATTCACGAACCCGAGCCCCAGCGACAGTGCCAACCACTTCGGATCGTCATCAAATTCCCACCATCGAGTATCCGAGGGCAGGGTTTCGGTGCGCGGGCGCAGCCACATGTCGGCAATACGCATTAACGGTAGCCCAACGTAGTAGCGCAATAAAGAATGATGAACCCTCTCCGCCGCCAGTGCCGCGAATCTGGCATCAAGCTCGGGAGTGACGTGGAGTGTGTCGTTGTAATCTTCCAGCAACTGCACGGTCCGCTCGCGCTGCGAAGGCGAATCAAAGGTGCGATCAGGAAGCTTAACCACATCCACGGGATTGCCCGGCACCATCCAGTAAACATCTTCCGTCGAGGTGTAATCTGCGACCCAGGTTCTCATCCAGCGATTGAATCCCTGTGGGACGAAGGCATTTTCCTCATTCGCATAACGTGGTGCCAGCGGTTGAAATTCGTGGAACGCGCGCAGGTTGCGCAGAGTCCAAGGCACAAGGGCAGCGAGCGAGACCAGCGCTAAAGTCAACCCCGCTTTAACTACTTGTGAAGCGGTTCTCGCTTGGTGACGGCGCAGCAGAACCACAAAAAGATATGCTCCGATGGCGACCAGCAGCAACGTGCCATCCGGGCGCAACAGAGTCGCCGCTCCCACGGCGAGCCCGCATCCGACCCATGGAGTCAGCGAAGCATCAGCTAAGTGATCAAGGCCAACGACCGCGAGGTCGAGGGCCAGCACGGTAAAGAACACTTCCCACGTTTCCGTGAGGGCGTTAGCGACATAGTTTGCGAGAAATGGGCAGAGCGCGGCCAGCAAAAAGGCAATCCGCGCGGCCCTCGGAGAAACTATTCGCCGCGCGAGATCAGCGGTGAGCAAGCAAGTGCCAAGGTCGACCACCAATTGCAAAAGCAGCACGGCCCGGTAATGTTCCATGCCGAAGATGGCGAAAACGCCTGCCAGGAACGCAGGGTAACCGGGAAGGCGAATGGTAGTCGGGGAGACGTCATTCACGCCGCTAAGGCCGTAAATCCCATGCTGTAGCCAGTTCTTAGCGATATCGCCGTATACGAAAGAGTCAGTCGTGTCTCCAGGAAAGCGGAAAATGAAAAGAAGACGCAGCGCTACACCTGCGAGCGTCGCGATGAAAAAAAACCGAAGATGCTGGCGCAGCAGTTCGCGCACGCAGGGAAATATAACAGCTAATTAGCTTTTAGCTCTTAGCCTTTAGCTTCGGACCTCGAAGCCGGCGTTATCTCAGCTGTTAGCGCTTGGCCTTAGCGTCGGAGCATAAAGCTGGCGTTATCGCCCCAGGCTAAAGGTTAAGAGCTAACAGCTAAAAGCTTCCTTCTGCGTTGACCCCATTTTCTTCACAGCTTAGGATGGATACTAACTAACTTCTCCATGGCGCAACCCGTCTTCTACGATCCTCGACAAGCCCGCTGGAAGCGATTGCGAGGGCTGTTTGATGTTCTCGGCATCAGCGCCATGCTGCTGGTCGCGTTCTTCATCTATAACGCCCTCCAGGGAGAGCAATTGCCAGAGTTGATTTGGCAAGTGCAGAAAAAACCCTATCACTCCCTCAAGGAAAACGAACGGGAGAAAGCCCGGGAGCGGCGTCGCAAACAGGCTGCTTTAAGCAGTAATCATAAGAGCAAGTCGAGGTTCTTGCCGGCAAGTCTGGATTCCGAGGAAGGCGTACGCGCCGCCTTCTATGCCCCATGGGACGCCGCGAGTTTCTCGTCGCTGCGCGAATATGCCCGCCAGGTTGATCTGCTTTATCCCGACTGGCTCCACGTCTTGACTCCCGATGGTCACCTGCAGGGAGTCGATGACCAGACCAATACATATTTCTCTGTGATTCAGAATTCCGCTCAGGGCTCGACCGTGCGCCCCGTAGACGACAAGGTCATGCCATTTCTGAAGTCCGAAAACACCGGAATGGAAGTGTTCCCCATGGTGAACAATTCCGATGGCGTGAACTGGGTGGACATCACCTCCTTCCTGAACAATGCCGACTCGCGCGCGCTATTCCGCCAGCAAGTCGCCCAGTTTCTGGCAACCGATAAATATCACGGCCTGATGGTTGACTTCGAAGAGATTGAACCCGAAGCGCAGCCCGGATATATGGCCCTGCTGTCTGAATTGTCAAACGATCTCCACGGTAAAGGCATGAAGTTGTATGTCAGCGTGCCGCCGCACAACGAAGATTTCAATTATCCAGCGGTGGCCAGTCACGTAGACGGCGTGGTGCTGATGAACTATGACGAGCACTATCCGGAAGCCGACCCCGGCCCCGTGGCTTCCCAGGATTGGTTTGTTGCCAATCTGAAATTCGCCCGCAAAGTGGTTCCTGTCGACAAACTGATTTGCGCCATCGGCAACTACGGTTATGATTGGGTGCGCAAGCCGAAACACGGCAAGCTGCCGCCTGATGTACGCGACACCAACGTGTCGGTGCAGGACGCGTGGCTGGTCGCGCGCGATTCAGAAGAGGACATTGATTTCGACGGCGACAGCAGCAATCCTCACTTCAGCTACATGGACGAGGCTAACCGCAGACATGACATCTGGTTCCTCGATGCCGTCACCGCGTTGAATGAGATGCGCGCTGCACAACAACTGGGGATTCAGACTTTCGCGCTGTGGCGTCTAGGGGCCGAAGACCGCTCGCTGTGGCGGGTTTGGGACGTGCCTGGTGAGCCTATTGCGCCCGATAAATTGAAAGACGTTTTGCCCGGCCAGGATGTTGACATGGAGGGTCAGGGCGAAATTCTGCGCATTGAAGATCGTCCGGCCAACGGCAAGCGCGAGATCACCGTCGATTCATCGGGAATCATCACCGATGAGACCATGGAGAATCTGCCCGAACCCTATCGGGTCGCGCGCTACGGCTACAATCCGAAAGCGGTTGCCATCACCTTCGACGATGGTCCTGATCCCACCTGGACGCCGAAAATCCTGGACGTGCTTAAACGAAAAAATGCAACTGCGACATTTTTTCTGATCGGACTTGAAGCCAAAAATTTCGGCGGCGTCACTTCTCGCATCTATCGCGAGGGACACGAGATCGGGAATCACACCTTTACTCATCCCGACATCAGCAACCTCTCGCACAGCTACATGAAGCTGGAGTTGAATCTCACCGAGCAGTTGTTTGCCAGCCGCCTGGGAATCCATACGATCCTGTTCCGCCCTCCGTACTCCATCGATCAGGAACCTGACACCGCCGACCAAGTGCGGCCGCTGGAGGTGGTTCAGGACATGGGCTACATCAGCGTAGGAAATAAAATCGATCCTAATGACTGGAAGGAGCCGGGCAATCCTGCCGAACGTATTTCTGCATTGGTGCTCTCCCACATTCCGCCCTGTGACCCGAAAGACCGCCTCTGCGGCAGCGTCATCCTATTGCACGATGGCGGCGGCAATCGCAGCGAAACCGTGCGCGCATTGCCCATGATCATCGATGGTGTGCGCGCAAAAGGGGATGCGATCGTTCCGCTGCATGAGTTGATTGGCAAGACCAGGGCTGACATCATGCCCGCCATTCCAACCAACGAACGCTGGGCCGCCCGCTTGGACTGGATGGGCTTCGCGATTTGGGACTTGGGCAGGAATACCATCGTCTGGATATTCTTTCTCGGCGACCTGCTCATGACTGGACGTATGCTGTTTGTCGGAGCGTTCGCGATTTTCGATCGCTTCCGGCAAAAACCTCAAGGCACTCCAGAAGAGGTAGAGTCTTATAAACCCACAGTCGCAGTGCTGATTCCTGCCTACAACGAAGAGAAGGTCATCGCGCGCACGGTGCGAGCGGCGCTAGCATCGGACTATCCCGGCCTGCACGTGATCGTCATTGACGACGGATCCACCGATAACACCCTCGAAGTCGCGCGACGGGCTTTTGTGCAAGAGCAAGCGTCCGGACGAGTGCTGATTTTAACCAAAGCCAATTCAGGGAAAGCTGAGGCTCTCAATTTCGGCCTTGAGCATTTGCGTAACGAGGAAATATTCGTTGGGATCGATGCGGACACCGTAATTGCCAGCACTGCGATTTCACGCCTGATTCCACATTTCCTCAATCCGAAAGTTGGGGCCGTTGCGGGCAATGCAAAAGTCGGCAATCGCGTGAACTTGTGGACTCGCTGGCAGGCACTCGAATACATCACCAGCCAGAACTTCGAGCGCAGGGCGTTAAATGTTCTTGGAGCTGTAAGCGTGGTGCCGGGAGCCATCGGAGCGTGGCGAACATCCGCGGTCCGCGAAGCCGGCGGATATCACACCGATACCGTGGCAGAAGATGCGGATCTGACAATGGCTCTGCTGCGCAATGGCTATCGCGTACAGTACGAAGATTTGGCGCTCGCCTATACCGAGGCGCCGATCAATGCCAATGGGCTGATGCGGCAGCGTTTCCGCTGGTCGTTCGGAATTTTGCAGTCGGTGTGGAAACATCGTGCGGTGTTTGCCCGCAAAGGAGCGCTGGGCTTGGTTGCTCTACCCAATATTGTCATTTTTCAAATCTTGCTGCCCTTGGTTTCGCCATTCATCGACCTGATGTTCGCGGTTGGCGCGATCTGGTATTTCGTTCAAAAATATTTTCATCCGGATTCCACCGACCCGAGCGATTTCCAACGACTTGTATTATTTTTCGCCGCTTTTCTGATCATTGATTTCATCACTTCCGCCATCGCGTTCGCTCTCGAACGACGCCAGCCCGAAGCGCGTGAAGACGCCTGGCTGCTCAGCCAGGTATGGTTGCAACGTTTCGCCTACCGGCAATTATTTTCATGGGTACTGTTCCGCACGCTGAAGCGCGCCATTGAAGGCCAACGCTTCGCCTGGGACAAACTGGAACGCACTGCCAAAATGAGTTTCCGTACCGCAGACAGCCATGATTCGGTAAAAGTGCCGTAATTTGTCATTTTTGGTGACTTGCAGAACCCTTATATTAGGAATGTGTTTCAAATCAGGCCGGGAACTCCAAAGTCATCACAGCAAACTGCGCGGACCGGCTCGGATTAGCGTATGCTAGTGGTATGCTGCTAAACGGAAGAGAAGCGATCCTAAGCCGTGTCCACCTGCTCAAGGAAGAGATCAGCGACATCCAACGACTCAATCAGCAGTACGCCCAGCAACGCCGCACCTTACCGGCGCAGCAGAATCACGCTCAGCGCCGGGGCCGGCTGGAGCAAATCGTAGAAGAATTAAAAGCCCTCACCAACCGAAAAATCCAGTAGTGAGACCGACGCGCACGGATGCCCGTGCCAATTCACCCTATTGTCATCCCGAGCAACGCGAGGGATCCAGGTTCTCTGCGTGGTCGACAAACACCCGGATTCCTCGTCGCTCCGCTCCTCGGAATGACAACATAATTCTATGGTTGCGATTCTAGAGTTGTGTTGTCCTGGCGCAGCACGGCGGCGCTCCAGGCGCCCGTTTCCCGGTGCTACAATAAGTGGTTCCGCGCCCCTCCGCGCAGCATCCATATACCTTTCGAGGAGCACTTATGGCAACCGTTGAAGCCCCCACGCAACCACAAATTCGCCTTCATCAAAGCCCATTCGCTAATGAGCCGTTAACCGATTTCAGCAACGAAGAAAATGCCCGCAAAATGCGAGCAGCCATCGACAAGGTTCGCGGCCAACTGGGACGCGAGTACGAACTCATCATCGGCGGCAAGCGTATCAAGACGCAGGACAAAATCAAATCGCTGAATCCGGCGAAGCCGTCGCAAGTGGTCGGCGTTCACCAGAAGGCGGGCAAGGAACACGTCGAACCCGCGATCCAGGCTGCACTCGGCGCCTTCGAGCATTGGAGCCGCACCTCGGTCGAAGAGCGTGCCAGCCTGTTGTTTCACGCTGCCGATCTGCTGCGCGAGCGCAAGTTTGAATTCGGTGCCTGGCTGGTTTTTGAAGTGAGCAAGAATTGGGCGGAGGCTGATGCCGATATTGCCGAGACCATCGATTTCTTAGAGTACTACGGTCGCGAAGCGCTACGCCTTGCGAAGGTCAAACCGGACGTACAAATGCCCGGCGAGCATGATTCGCTACGTTATATTCCGTTGGGCGTCGGCGCCGTAATTCCACCATGGAATTTCCCATGCGCAATCATGGCCGGGATGACGATGGCCTCGGTCGTAGCGGGGAACACTGTAATTCTGAAACCATCAAGCGATTCGCCCACCATCGCGGCAAAGTTTGTTGAACTGGTAGAAGAAGCCGGCCTGCCGGATGGCGTGGTCAACTTCTGTCCCGGAGCTGGCGCGAGCTTTGGCAATGCGGTAGTGGGACATCCCAAGACGCGCTATATCGCGTTCACCGGCTCGCGCGAGGTTGGCCTCGACATTCACAAGCGCGCCGCCGACAAGGTTTCCGGTCAGCTTTGGATTAAGCGTACCGTGCTCGAAATGGGCGGCAAAGATGCAATCATCGTCGACGCCGACGCTGATTTCGCCGCCGCAGTTGAAGGCGTGGCTCAATCCGCATTCGGATTCCAAGGCCAGAAATGTTCCGCCTGCTCGCGTGCGATCGTTGATGAACGTATCTACGATAAATTTCTCGATCACCTCAAAGCTCGCGTGGAAAAAATCACCGTCGGAGATCCCACCGAAAATCCGAACATGGGCGCGGTGATTAATGAAGGCTCGATGAAGTCGATTCTCGAATATATCGAGTATGGCAAGAAAGATGGTCGCTTAATTACCGGCGGAAGCCCGGCTAAAAACGCGGGCGAGGGTTACTTCATTCAACCTACGGTAATTGCCGACATCAAGCCCAAATCAAAGCTGGAGCAAGAAGAAATTTTTGGCCCGGTGCTGGCGGTGATCAAGTCGAAGAACTTCGATCATGCGCTTGAAATCGCCAACGACACCGAGTTCGGCTTGACGGGCGCGGTCTACACCAGTTCGAAGGACAAGATTGATCGCGCCAAGAACGACTTCCACGTTGGCAATCTCTACATCAATCGCAAGTGCACAGGTGCGATGGTTGGCGCGCACCCATTTGGCGGATTCAATATGTCCGGCACCGACTCAAAAGCCGGTGGCCCGGATTACTTGTACCTGTTCACGCAGGCCAAGTCGGTAGCGGAGAAAATAAAGTAGTGACGACGAACCACTGTCATTCCGAGGAGCGAAGCTCCGAGGAATCTGGGTTTCGCTGGCCGCCGGCAAGAACCTAGATCCCTCGCTTCGCTCGGGATGACAACGATTAGGGAAATGAAAAAGGCCGCCCGCAAGCGGCCTTTTTCATGCTTCAAAGTTCTTACGACGGAACCGCTTGCCCTTGCTGTGGCGCTGCTGCAGCCGTCGCGGCCGCGGCCTCATTCAGAATGCGATGATGAATGGTGAATAGCGCCAACTCCAGTCGATCCGACACGCCAATCTTGTCATAAACGTTGCGCAGATAATTCTTAATCACCTGTTCAGTCGTCCCAAGCTGTGTGGCGATCTCCTTGTTCTTGTAGCCTTGCACGATAAGCGCGACAATCCGCAATTCTTTCGCTGTTAAGCGATCGCGCACGCGCAGTCCGACCATATCGTTCTCAGTCAACTCGCTGGGGACGGCGATGTCCTGCACCCAGGTCTCACCGCGAGCCACTTTGCGCACACAGTCGACGAGCGCGGCGCTGGTCACGTTGCGATAGACAACGCCATGCGCCCCGGCCGCCATGTAGCGTTGCGTGCTTTCGCCAGTGTCGGCCAGCACCACCACGCGTGTTTTAGCTTTATTCGCCGCTTGCAGCACGGCCAGGAAGTCGCCATGAAAGCCGCCGGCAATCACCAGCACGGCCGCGCGGAACTTATCCAGCGCCATGAACATCTGTTCCTGGGTTTGCGCCTGCGCCACAATGCGCATTTCGTCTTCCACCGCCAGCACTTTGGCGATTCCCGCACGGAATATAGCCTGATTGTCGGCCAGAATTAATTTAAGCATCGCTTCAGCACCTCTTTACGAGTCCCGAAACAACTAACTACGAATGACGCACAAAATCGTAGGAATCAATCACGCAGGCCACACCACGAGCCTCAGCCGGATTACTGCTGCCTCCGGTCGCCGGTTCGTCGGTGCGCACCACGCGTCCTTTGCACTGTACCGTCACGTTTTCTTTCGCGCCAGTAACTTCAGGCGGCAGAACGATTTCAAACTCCACGTTGGAACCCACTTCCAGCGCCGCATCTGCTCGAATGTAAACTCCGGCGGCACTCAAGTTTCCAGTCACTCCGCTGGATTGGCCGCTCTCGTCGGCCTTATGAATCTTGATCGGCAATTCGAGGGGAAATCTTTTCCCCGTCCGCGCTTCGGACACAAGTCCTCCTAGCTCCTGGCCTTCCTGGCGTGCAAAAGCCAACTCCATCAAGGCATTTCCTCCTGTGGAGCACTACAATCTCGTACCCGGTTCCTTATATCACGGATTATGCCCGCTATCAAAGTGCGGAGACTCATTTAGATAACGGTAGAAACTAGGTCCCCCTTTATGACATCAAGCAGTTTGGGGAGATTCACGGCTGCATTGCTTTCTGTCAAAATAGGCGCTCGTTGCCTTAATCTCTTCGGATCGTTAGTTATTCGGGCAAGGAGTCGCTTCATGCGCGTATCAGGTATCTTGAAAATTCGCTGTAGTTGTTTGGCCACAACGTCCGTGGTCGGTTTGATGTTGGTGCTTCTCGTGTCTGCGGCAATCGCCCAACAGGCGGCTCCTGATTCCAAGCCCGCTCCTGCGCAAACCGGCGTTCCCCGGAAGGCGAGTCCGGAGACTGAGGTGGGGAAGGCTGCTGGCCCGCGTCCGGAGGAGGCGCCGCAGGTTCTGCAACAGCTGAATTCGGCCCTCGAATCTCTGACGGCAAAAGTTTCACCAGCGGTCGTTCAGGTGCTGGTCACGGGTTATGGAGCGGTTGAGCAAAGCAATCGTAGTGAGACCGCCCTAGTGGCGCGCCAGCATGCAGTCGGTTCCGGCGTAATCGTCGATGCCGACGGTTACATCATGACTAACGCCCATGTGGTCGAGGGAGCGCAGCGAATTCGCGTGGTTCTGCCCATGCCTTCTCTTGATTTTCCGCAAGTCGAACCGGTCGGCAAAGAGCACGTGCTGGATGCCAAACTGATTGGCATTCACAAAGAGTCAGATTTGGCCTTGCTCAAGATTGAACAAAAGAATCTTCCAACGCTCGAACTGGGGAGCGCGCGCCGCATTCATCAAGGCCAACTGGTGCTTGCGATTGGCAGTCCTGAGGGCTTGCAGAACTCGGTCACCATGGGTGTCGTAAGTTCGGTCGGAAGGCAGCCCGATCCGGATCGCCCCATGGTTTACATCCAAACCGATGCTCCGATCAATCCCGGAAACAGTGGCGGCCCGCTGATTGATATGGATGGGTATGTCCTCGGCATCAATACTTTGATTCTTTCCCAAGGCGGCGGCAGCGAAGGGTTGGGCTTCGCCATTCCCGCCCGCATCGTGCGTTTCGTGTATCAGAGCCTGCGCAAATACGGTCACGTGCATCGCGTGGAGATCGGCGCGGTCGCGCAAAATATTACACCCAGCCTTGCCGAAGGTCTAAATCTTTCTCGCAGCTGGGGCGTCATCGTCTCCGACTTAGTTCCCGGAGGCTCGGCGGAAGCTGCAGGATTAAAGACCGGCGATATCGTGGTAAGCGCCGATGACCGGCCCATTGATACCTTGCCCGCGCTCACGGCCGCCATGTATTTGCATCCTCTTGACGAGGTCATGAAGGTGGTTGTGTTGCGCAACGGTGAAAAGAAAATTTTATACGTCGCCGTTAGCGAGCACCGCGATCAGATGGACAAGCTCATAGACGCCGTCAATCCGGATGAAAGCCTGGTATCCCGTCTGGGAATTCTTGCCATTGACTTGAATGATCCGATTCGATCCGTAGTCGGCGATTTGCGAATTTCGAATGGCGTGGTGGTGATCGCCCGCGCCGCCAATCTCATCGGTCCTGAGACAGGGCTGAAGAGTGGAGACGTCATTCACAGCGTGAATACGACGCCGGTAGATTCGGTAACTTCCCTTCGCCAGGTGCTACGCAGCCTCAAACCCAATGCGGCGGTGGTGCTGCAAGTGGAGCGCGACAGCCAGTTGCAATGGCTGGCGTTCGAGATGGAGTAAAGATACGCCCCGGATTGATTCGATCTTCACGGATATTGTTTTCTGACCCGCGTGACCCGTGTAAATCCGTGGCGAAGTAATTCGCGAGTCGCTAGAAGGCGCTGCCGCCGCCGCCGCCGAATCCGCCACCGGAAAATCCGCCGCCACCGCCGCCGCTCCAACCTGATCCCGACGAACTCGAGCGCGGTGCCGAGACAAATACCTGGTGCATGTCTGTAGCCATACTATGCATCGAACTTGAAAAGAAAATCGGATTGAAGCCCGTGCCTCCGTTCGGCGACACATACCAACTGGGCGCGGTTTGCACGATGCCGGCAAACGCCTGTGCCCAGTGATGCTCAACTCCGAGTGCCATGGCATAAGGCAGAAATTTTTCGAATGTGTCTGGAGGCATGCGCTTGATGCGGTCGGCATCCACGCGATTCATGAACTCCTGAAAACCTAAAACAGCAATCCGTGTGCGTCCGCCTTGCACTGTCTTCGCCGACATCTGCCGCGCAAACAGCCACCAGATAAGTGCAGAAATAATCCCACACAAAATCAGCAAACCGATGGAACTGAAAACAGGTTTATTCCAAAAAAATTGCAGCGCCAGGAAGGGTGCGACAATAAGCACGATTCCGCCGACGTTGTATGCATTTGCCGAATCGGGATCGAGCAGATACATGCCCTTAATCTTTAATGCCGACTTGATATCTTGCCGAATCCGCGGAATCGCGGTGTAGAAGCGGTTTTTCAGACTGGAAAGTCGCGTGTCCTCTCCGCTGGCGAAAACATTCTCCAGCATCACGCGCTCGTGCGGCGCCAAACCGTCCCACCGATCACGCGGCTTGAGCAGATGAAAAATGTAATCCTTGTGGTGAAAGACGATTCCTTTATCATCGACTTCTTCGATTTTCACGAACCCGCGCACCGCCAAATCCACCAGCGTGCAAGTAATGTCGCGAGGATGAATCGAGTCGTCGAGCAAAGTTCCTGCCTCAGCCGGCGTCATGCCCGCGGGCGGTTCATACATGGGCGCGACGGAAATCCCGGGATCAGGATCGCGTCCCTTGTACCACCACAGCGTAAACATTACCGCGAACGTCCAGAAAGGCAAAAACACAATAGGATTACTGCCCACGAACCACAAAAACCGCGTGAACCCGCCCGGCTCTTGCAGAATGCCTTTGGGAATAAAAACGTCGATCGTCACTCCGCCGCGCATAGGCAGCGGATTATTCGTCTCGAACGAAACTTCCGAGCCTCGTACTTCAGAACAAGCGCCGCGTTCCGCTGCTCCGTAGACTCCGGTAAAAGCCTGGGCGCGCAACGATCCGGCAGCGGACTCCGGAAAGCTTACATTCGCAGAAGCATGATCGATCGGCACCGGCCAATCGTTGCCGGTCACGTTCCAATAAAACTCGTCGTGGTCTTCGAAGAAGCGCATGCCATTGCGCACCGTGTAATCGATCTCAACGGTGCGCGTGGTATTAATCGCGCCGGGAATGTAAATTTTCAGGTCGCGGAAACCGTGTGACGTAGAGGATTCGTATTTCAGCTTGCCCCCGTTGCCGTCGGTGACGGCGGTGACATTCAAAAACAGCGTGTAGTTCGTGCCTTGCGGTCCGGGATATTCGATCGGAATAAAACGGTGAATGCCGTGCCACTCGCCAACAAAAGTAAGCGTGATGCGCTCGCTCACATCGGCCGATCCGTTTTCATGAACGGAAATGTTGTCCTTGAACTCAGCAACACGCCAGCTGTTTGCGGACGCAAACGTGGCGCAGAAAAGAAAAACGGACAGAGCAACAACCCTGTGAAGACGAAGCATGCCGCGTCTCGGGCCGCAGCCAAACCAACTGATTGTCATTCCTAGGAGCGCAAGCGACGAGGAATCTCGGTTTTCCTCGCCCCCGAGAAGAACCCAGATCCCTCGCTTTGCTCGGGATGACAACCGCTGTGGCAATTCCGGATACGGCGCGCTCTGCACCAGAGGCGTTGCAAGCAACGCCTCTACCCGAACGCTGGTCGTCTCAGGCATGACTTTTAAAACTTCACCGCCACTGGCTCTCGGTCAGCCGCTTCCACTTCAAAGAACTGACGAGCCTGGAAGCCAAACATTCCCGCCAGAATGTTCGTCGGAAAAGATTGAATTTTGGTATTCAGATCGCGCACCACGGCATTGTAGTAGCGGCGAGCGTTCTGAATCGTGTCCTCTGTCTGGCTGAGCGAACCCTGCAACTGCGTGAA
>Ga0073928_10003720_pt1 | contig 23620 bp, 24 predicted proteins | sample PaiPotPPA55metaG_FD_76969 | JGI IMG/M metagenome (GOLD analysis project Ga0073928, IMG submission 76969) | Iron sulfur acid spring bacterial and archeal communities from Banff, Canada, to study Microbial Dark Matter (Phase II) - Paint Pots PPA... ...
CGAGGCGGTTCGCAGTTATACCCGCTACGCCGGTATGTCGGCGACGCCATATTGAAATACCTGACGAAAGCGAGGCCCCGAACAACTTGCCGCAATGTCTTCGTGACACTTCGTCCGCCGTACCGCCCGCTCAATCCTTCCACCTTGTACTGCATTGCGAGCACACATTTAAACAGGATTGACATCCCGTGTCCGAAGAAGGGACCGCACAGCCTAAGACACGCCTGTGCAACCCATCTCCTACAGCAAGGAGCTTCTTTCAAGGAGATCGGCGACATCCTTGGGCACCGCAAGACTGATTCTGCCGGAGTCTATGCCAAAGTCGACCTGAACGCATTGCGGACGGTTGCGAAGGTGAGCCTGGGAGGTTTGCTATGAAACTGTCCGAAGCGATTGATCTCTACATCCATCGTAGGCGGGCCGTTGGCGCTTACCTCCACGGGCCGGAGACGATCCTGCGCTCTTTCCTCCATCACTACGGAAATCTCGATCTCCACCGCATCAGGACGTCACAGATTAAACAGTTCCTCAACGGCCGCCGGGGAGTTCGGCCCAGTACCTGGCGGGGAAAATACGGTGCGCTGAAACTCTTCTTTGTGTACTGGTGTCTGCGGGGCCGGCTCCGACAATCACCGGTTCCACTGACTGTACCGAAACCGCTGCAGGACTTTATTCCTTATATTTACGCTCGCGCCGAACTTCTGCGGCTTGTTAAGGCCCTGCCGCAATGTCAACGCTGCTCCTCCTGCCTTATCTCTGCTGGCACATTCCGCGCACTGCTGTTGGTCCTCTATGGTACGGGCATGCGGCTCGGAGAAGCGCTGGGATTACGCGTCGCCGATGTGGACCTCACACAAAACCTCATTCGCATCCGCCAAACGAAGTTTTACAAAACGCGACTTCTGCCGATCGGTGACGATGTCCATCGAGTCATCGAGAACTGCCTCTTGTCTCCAAATCGAAAAAATCGAGCTGACTCTCCTCTGTTCCAATCCAAAACACGCGAGCGTATCAGACCGGCCATTGCACAGAGAACCTTCAAGCGATTGCGGAAAATGTGCGGGGTGCAGCGCCCGGACACTTCTTCGTTTCAACCCCGAATCCATGATCTTCGCCACACGTTCGCAGTTCATCGCGTAACCGAGTGGTACAGGCAGGGAGCAGATGTACAAAGGTTGCTCCCAGCGCTGTCCACGTATCTGGAGCATGTTTCGCTGGAATCTACCCAACGCTACCTGTCCATGACACCAGAACTCCTCCAGCAGGCAAACGACCGCTTTCAGCGGTACGTGTCAGGAGGACCTCGATGACCGATCACAGCGCCCTTGGTCCTTGGATTAAACGCTTCCTCATCGAATACCTGCCCGGCGAACGCAACTTCACACGCAATACGCAACAAAGTTATCGGGACGCACTGCGATTGCTCATCGTCTTCGCCGGCGCGAGTCTGCGCAAGAAACCAGATCAACTCCTTGTAGAAGACATCCGTGCGGACCTGGTGAGAAAGTTCATGCGCCACATCGAAGAGGTCCGACGGTGCAGCGTTTCGACACGGAATCAACGGCTGGCAGCAATCCACGCGCTGGCGACGTTCATCGCGGAGCGATCTCCTGAGCACCTGCCATGGAGCGCCGCTCTACGTGCGATTGTGTTCAAACGCGCGGCCCGCGTTCCCGTCGGTTACTTGGAAAAGAACGAGATCGACGCGTTGCTCAACGCGCCCGACACCAACACTTGGATCGGAACCCGAGATCATGTCCTGCTACTGTTCATGTACAACTCTGGGGCCAGGGCCAGCGAGGCTGCGCGTCTTACAGTTGGTGATCTCAGGCTGCATTCGCAAACGGATGCAACCCAATCGTTTGTTGAACTTCACGGCAAAGGAAATAAAGTCCGCTTTTGCCCGCTGTGGGCCTCAACCGCCCGTGAGATGAAGCAACTCACCCGGGGCAAGCCGGCTGAGCAAAGAGTGTTCCTCAGCCGTTATGCGAAGCCACTGACACGGTTCGGCGTTCACGACATCGTTACCCGCTACGTTCGCAAACTCATGAATGCCGACTATCCATCGTTGCGGAGGAAGCGCATCGGCCCGCACACGATTCGCCACACCACCGCCACGCACCTTCTTCGTGCCGGAGTCGATATCAATACCATCCGCGCCTGGCTCGGCCACGTGTCGATTGAAACCACCAATGTCTACGCCGAAATAGATCTGGAAGTGAAAGCGAAGGCCCTCGGGATGTGCCAAACCAAAGGAAAACGGAAGCACTGGCGCGATAACCCTGATCTGCTGGCTTTCCTGTCCCAACTCTAACCGGCTTATGTGACGTTCGGCGACGCCAAAGGGCGTGCAAGATGCGGCCGGCAAAGCTGAACGTCACATAACTGCCATGCCAACATAATCGGCGTTATGTTGGGCACAACATAAGGCTGACTACATCCAGCTTTGGCACGGAGACGCCAACCTTCTGCGCGAGAGTTTGGAAGCCGTTCAGCAAACCGCAGCCGTTATCCTCGGGGCCCTCAGCCCCGAGGATGCCGCAAGCGAGGCAGGGATTACAGGTGCATCGAGATGGCTTGGTGCTAGTGTACGATCTACTTCGAAGATGTCGAACGGATACGAAGCTTGGATCAGTGACGTTCAGAAGGCGCTCGGCTCCATCAATATGTCGATGGACGACTGGCAGCGCCGTTGGCCCTTCGACTTTCAGGGTGAGTACAGAGCGGGAACGAACGCCGATGATGCCGCGATGAAGGCCAACCGCTTCTGGTGGCACGAGCAGAACAAGTATCTCAAGCAAGACTGCCGTACAAGTCCCGACTGCTGGCTTCCTCGCGGCCATCAAGGACCTTGTCAACCGGTGAATTCCGATTCTCGCCTGGCACCGAGCTACGAGCGGGGGGATTACGTGAAGGTTGAGTTCGCAGATGAAACAACAGGTATCGGCGAATGGATGTGGGTCCGTGTTACCCGTTGCGACGAGCAGAAGAAGCTCGTGTTCGGCATCCTGGACAATGAACCCCTCAACAACTACGAAGGCAAAGTTGTGCTGGGGTCTGAGCTGGCGATCAGCTACTCCCAGATTCGTGAGCACAGGAAGCCAACTGAGTTCACGACGCAATAATGAGCAACCCCGATCAAGTCTCGGCTAATACATTTTAGGAGGCGAAATCTACAGCAAGATTTGCGTCAGGCAATGTTCCGATCTGAAGTTTCCAATTCCTCCATCTCCCGTGCCCGGATCTTGAATTGGTCGTGCATTGTGGTAGCGAACGTCCTCGCCGCCCTGAATCCCGACTTGTTCAGGATTGCGAATGCTTCCGCACGACCGGCCTGAAATTCTTCCGCTGTGCAATAAGGCCGAGCCGACTCCAAAAGCAGGCTGAGCTTTTCTGTTGGATTCTTTTGGCCTGTCCGTTCCTGGACCTCGACCCACAAAGACTTCATTAGTTCCAAGTCTTGAGGTTCATGCTCCAGGCATTCCTGAACTCTCCTGCGCAGGTGCTCGTCAGTCAAGTTGGGCAAGGCAGAGCGCAGGCCCTCTTGCCAGTCGGTTTTGAGAGCCCGGAGTTTTTCCTGTTCGCGCAGCTGCGCCTGAGTCTGTTGCTGGCGCTCAAAATACCGGCGTCGAGCGAGGCTGAGTTCCGTTGTCAGGTTCCCTTTGAGAAAGGCTCTTGCAGTTAATTCCAGTTGATAAACGCGACAGTATCGGGACGACGCCTGATAGACCAGCGCCAGCTTTCGAAGGAAAAGCAGGAACAGTGCGGTACAGCCGACCAGCAACGCGGAAAGCGCAGAATTCACTTTTTGGTGTCGCTTAGCAATTTCGGCCCGAAGCTCTCCGTAGTCGAAATCAATACTGACTGAGTCCCCAGCCTTCTTTGTGCCTGAATAATACGATTTGCTTGTCAGGCTTGCGGCCTCGCTGGGCAACAGAGGAAAGTGCGGCTTGTATCGCCAATGGAGTCGTTTCAAATATTCAGGAGCATACGGATGGATGATGCGGTCCTGCGGGATCGCCTTAGCCGCACCCAGGAGTGCCGGACCGTAGTTCCGTCCCTCCGCCGGCGTGAAGCTGCGCAGTGTCGAGAACCTGGAGACATCCAAGGGCATCAGATAACTGGTGATGCAGGTGAGATGTTGTTGTTCTGAATATGTCAGAAGGTAGATGATGCCACGGGTTTCTTCTTCGGGAATCGAAAGTGCGTCTACGGCCTGGCACTGTGCATGTTCATCATGCTCCACAATTACCGGAAACTGCATTTGTGTCTGCGCCACGAGGTGCCGTGCGAAGGTCTCGGTAAGAATGCGGACATACGCTGGCTTGCCTGAAAGAGCATCGTTCAGCCGGGGCACAAATCGCAATGCCGATAAGACAAGTAGGACCACCGCGCTGAGGTAGAGCATGACGAGGGTCCGTCGCTTGGTTGTATCGAGGAGCTCGATTTGCGCGGCATCCACCAAATCAAATCCTCCGAAACCGAACGCGAAACCAGAGACCATGTCCTGAACGCCGCGAGTATAGCGCAGTTGGAAAAAAGACTGCCCCCATCAACACGTGGACAATATCATTCGATAGAATGCCACATTCAACTGGGCACACGTTCTGAAAGGGGGTGCACAGCAGCGGGACCCAAACTCCTGGCGGCCAACAGAGATCAGGACGTGAATTGCTCACGACACGCCATCGCGTGCACCATACCTCGTGAGATAGATAATTTCGGTAGAATATCGATGCCGCTACGTCGCAGCTCCACGCTTGTCCTCTGAGCCTTTTGCCAGATGAGACTCTGAGGTGAGGATTCGTGTCCCCAAAAAAGCTTGCATCCGCTGTCGGTCTGATTTTAGCGATCCTGATCGGTTGGTCGTGGTACGTCTTCTTGGGTCACCATCGAGTCGCAGCCCAGGCTCGTCCAGCTGGTTTTCAAGGTCTCACCGCTGCACTTCAGTCCACAGACGCACGAGCCGTGCTCGCCGCTGCTGATCACTTCTACTGGTTAAATAACGGGACTGCAGCCGGGCCACTCTATGCCAGAGCCGAGAAGCTATTCTCGGAGCGGGGCGACGCGCGGAACGAACTTCACGCCAAAGTGGGACGCCTCAGGTCAGAAGCCGAAACGATGTCGTTTGTCGAGCTGTCGCGGTTTCTGAACGAACAGCTGCAGAATCCGATTGTGAAGAATGATAAGAAACTGCGCCTATGGTGCCTGATTGCGAAGGGTTACACCGACATCGAAATCGATTATCGAGCGGCGAAACGGGACTGGCTGGAAGCCCAGGACATTGCGAAAAGCTTGGGTGAGGATCAATGGGTAACTCGGGCGTCTGGCGAATTGGGTCTTGTCGGCTTCCTTGAAGGAAATCCCGGACGAGCCGCGCGGCTTCTAGGCAGCGCCCTCCTCTCGACGATGGCGACTGGCGACACCGGCGGCCAGATCAGGTTTCTCGAATTGATAGGCAGGGGCTTCGAGGAGGTAAATCGTCACGCTGAGGCACTGAGGTTTTTCGAGAGAGCCATCAAGCTTGCGGGTGCAGAAAAAGACTCTGGGCTCCCATTCATAGCGTATGAAGGAAAAGCTCAAGCGCTGGTCGCATTGGGTAGAGCAGAAGAGGCAAAAACGGTGCTAGAGGACGCACTGGTGAAAGCCCGATCACAGCAGAAACGAGGCCACGAGGCACAGTTACTGATTCTGCTTGCTCAGGTAGCCTCGGAAACGGGGGACAAAAAACAAGCCATCGCGTATTTGGAAGATTCCGGACAATTCGCAACGCGAGTGCAGTTCTTCCGAATGGAAGCCGATGCCATGTTCGAATTGGCAAAGCTGTATCGTGACATTGGGGATCTGGCCACTGCAGACGCACGTGCTACGCAGGGCTTAGCCGCAAGTCAACGTGTCGGTGATCGTTATTATGTGCCTCGCAACCTGACCACCCTCGCCGATTTGAAGGCGCGCCGAGGCCGTATTGCCGAAGCCAACGCCCTCTACGAACAAGCGGAAGACGTGATTGAAGGCATGCTTATCAGTGTGGATGAACCGTATTGGAACAGTTCGGTTGCTGCGTCCATGAGTCAGACCTACTTGCAACATTTCGAACTCGGCAGCAAAAGCGGCGATGTGCCAGGCGCTTTCCGGGTTTTGGAACGCGTTCGCGGACGAACTCTAGCCTGGGCGCTCGAAGACAGGAAGTCACTCCCGACAGAGGAATCGGGACAAACCGCGTCGCTAGAAAGCGATGTGGCAGATCTTCAAGTTCAGCTGATGCAGACCAGCAGCGCCGGAGAACGCGAACCACTGTTAGATAAGCTGGTCGAATACGAACGGCGCCTTGGCTTGGCCTGGACTAGCGGCGACGCTCCCAACCATGGTCTGCCAGTGCAGCCGGCGTCATTGACGAAAGTGCAGGAGGACCTGAAACCAGGCGAGGTGCTCCTAGAGTACGTTCTCGATGACCCAACTTCCTTCTGCGTTTCGGTCTCGCGAAAAGCCGCATACATCCGAGTGCTGCCGGCCGGACGCAAGGAAGTCGAGAAGTTAACGCAGGAATTCATCGACGAAATTCGCGCAAAGGGAACGGGAGCCGAAGTTTCAAAGCGGCTCTACGCAGTGCTCGTCAAACCCGTCCCGCAAGCAGCCACAGCGACCCGGTTCATCATCGCACCAGACGACAAATTAAACCTGCTGCCATTTGAAGCACTTCGAGACGACCAGGGTGAGTACCTTCTAAAATCACGCGTCATAAGCTACGTTCCTTCCGGAACGATTCTTGATACGCTGCAGCGCACCGAGAAACGGCAATCGGCACCCCGACCCCTTCTTGCTGTGGGCGATGTCGCCTACGAAAACCAAGGTGGCGCGGGGCGGAGAATTCCGACCCCGGCTTCGCTTCGTGGGCGGATTGAACGCGGCATGGCGGACCTGTCAGGGATTGGGCTTCATGACCTTCCCCAGACGCGGGAAGAAGTCGAGGAAATCGGTAAAATTGTAGGGCCGGACGCGGTCATGTTGCTCGGCAAGGACGCAACTGAGACTGCGTTTAAGAAAGAACCGCTCGATCAGTTTCGGGTCTTACATTTGGCTGTCCACGGCTTTGCAGACACCCAGTACCCGGAAAGATCAGCCCTCGTTTTGGGCGCCGACACAAAATCTGGTGACGATGGACTTCTCCAAGTACGCGAGATTATAAGGTTGCGGCTGAATGCCGAGCTGACAAGTCTCTCTGCATGTGACACCGGAGTGGGCAAGCTGCAGGGACAGGAAGGAATTAGCAATCTGGTGGAGGCATTTCTGGTGGCGGGATCAAGATCGGTTGTCGCGAGCCTCTGGAGCGCTGACGATACGTTCGCGAGTGCACTGATGGAACAGTTTTACAAACGCCTGGCCCAGGGTGAGGATACGAGTTCGGCTCTTCGGGATGCGAAGCTGGACTTACTGACAAAGTTTGGCGACCAGATGAGCCCATTCTATTGGGCAGCATTCATCTCTGTCGGAGAGACTTCGACACCGATTGGAATTAGACAGCAATGAATCTGAACCTCGACGAGCGCACTAAGATTTTCGACAAGGTCTGCCGCTTGGTGCAGACCAAGCATTTCAATCCGGGCATGAATGGAGTGGATTGGAATGCTTTGGCTCAGAGCCGAAAAGACCAGGTCCTTGCGTGTACCGAACCAGAGGCCTTCGAGAAGGAAGTCGGCAGGTTAGTGGCGGAGCTCAAGACCAGCCACACGGGGTTTCGACATGCCGGGATGCGGAACATACCAGCGCGTCATGCGATCAATGCCACTCTTCAGCGGATCGGCGTGAATGGAACAGAGCACTGGATGTTTCAGGATGTTCATCAAGGCGGTCCGGCGTACGCCGCAGGAATACGACCCGGCGATCTGCTACTCGAATGTGGTGGACGGGAAATTCGGCCACCGGAAGATTTGGCGTTCTCTAGCGGAGAATCAGCGAATCTACTGATTGAGAAACTCCACGGAGGACAACAGAGCATCAAAGTTCGACTGCCAATGCCAAAATCCCAAAAGCATCCAGTTACGGTACCCGAACCCGTACACACCGAGAGGCTCAGCGACGAAATTGGCCTCCTGAAAGTCGCGATGTTCCCTGGTGCAATCGGAATCGATGTCGCGAAGGATATTGATCGCGGAATTGCAACCTTAGAGGGATGTAGCCGACTCATCGTGGACTTGCGCGGCAACACGGGCGGAGGAATCGGTGGACTGCGCTTGATGAGCTATTTGACACCGGGGAAACTGGAAGTGGGCTACAGCCTGACGAGAAAGCGCCGGGAACGTGGTTATCGGAGAGAGGAGCTAACCCGTTTTGGACGGATTCCCTCTCACAAAGCAACCCTCTTGTGGTTGGCGGCCCGATACGCTTTCGTCGAAAAGTCCATCCTCGTGGTAACTGAGGGTCTGGGCCCACGCCGTTTTCAAGGCCGCGTTGTGCTCCTCGTTAACGAGCACACCGCCAGTGCCGGCGAAATGGTCGCGGCGTTTGCTGAAGAAAACAATCTGGTAACCATCGTGGGAACCAAAACGCCCGGCCGACTCCTTAGTGGTAGCGCATTCAAGGTGGGTCACGGATATATTCTGGGCTTGCCGGTTGCCGCCTATCTGACGTGGCAGGGGAGGATGCTGGAAAATAACGGCATCGTTCCCTCCATCGTCGCTGACCTGTCGCGAGAAGCATTGCGAGAAGGCAAGGACACTCAACTAGAAAAAGCAGTTGAGGTGGTCAGAAATCTCTAGCCAGGGATATTCACTGACACAGCAGTTCGTGATCGTTTCTTGATGCTGGGCCTCTTGACTGCCCTCGCCGATCGGAGACAAAGACGTGGTCGTCACACTAGAAGACGCCTTCACCATTCTTAAGAAGTGGCGAGACGAATCGGCTCCCATATTAATCGTTGCCGAATCTCCCTTTCGACAGCATTTTCGGGGCATCCATGAACCCGACATCGATTGGTCCGTGGGTATGCGGGGGAAGGTATCCCAAGTCACGTTTTCTCCTGGGGCAAGAGGGCACAAGACGGGGATCGTTATCTTCGACGGAGGCTCCGGCAATCTGTCACTGTCCGTCGGCGGTTGTGCGTTCCTCTACGAAGAACCGCACGAAGCCCAACCAGTTGTTCGAGGAGAAGCTGAGTTCACGACGATATCGGCACTCTCGATCTTTTTTCCATCGAACGAAGCATTTGTCGCCTACGAGTTGCGGGAATAGCTAATGATCCGGGATTAACACGGGCAGCCTGAAGAAGCGCCGGTATCTCCTAATTGCGCCATCGTCGTTAATTTCGCTGATCGCGGAATTATCATCCCGACCCCAAGTGCCACCCATCTGCCGCCTAAATCACATAGCCACATATACTTACATTTTGTGCTTATATCACTTGAATTACTTATGTCACTGTGTAACATTGTTAACTGATGGAGGTGGCCCCTGTTAGCCGAGAATGTCTTCACAATTGAAGAGGTCAGTCAGCATCTGCGAGTGCCTGAGGATGCGATCCGTCAAGAGATCGCGAAAGGTCGTTTGCGAGTCTTGGACGTGGCTGGCTTCATTCGGGTACGCGAGTCGGACCTTAACGCCTACTTAGGTAGCCATGTCGGCAAGGACGAAGCCAAGACCGTTCTAACGGCGGCTGTGAGCGAATCAGGTTGTCAGAATCAAAGCTCGTTTCAACTCAAAACGGCACCTGACTTCGCCTATACCTGGCCGGCGAAGAAAGGAGCCAAGAAACCTGTCGAGCAGTTCACAGGAGCACGGGAGGGGGTGGCGTCGTATCGAGGCAAGGAATATCACATCAAGATTGGATTCACGTATCGCCATTCTGCCGGGAAGCGCCGCCGTCGCTCTCTGGTCCTTGTAGACCGCTATGCCACGGTCGAATTTGTCGCAGCGGATGAAAAGACGACTGGAAGGATGGCTTCCATTATCAGAGACCGCAACGGGAAACAACTCCCGGTTGGTGCGACACTCCCTCCTGAGTATCACGGTCTTCCAGTCGCGCCATACAGCGAAGTCGTAGTGGGAGCGGGTGCTTCGAACGGGCTAGCCGTCGTTTGTGAATCAAACGACATTGACACAATGATCAAACACGCACTGATTCGGTACAGGTTTCGCGAAGAACGTCGATAACGACGACCGTATTCTTCGTGGCGTTAGAGGAGGCGCTATGCTTGTGCGATTTACGATAGAAGGAGGCTGTATCCCCATCAGGGAGCAGGCCCGCGAGGAAACGTTCGAACATTACCTACAGATGCTTGGACGCTTTGATCCGACAGCAGAGCTTCGGGCACGCACCGCAATTCGTGAATACCTTTCGCACCATACTGAGTTCACTGCGGCACGGATTGCATGCAAGGGCGCCGCTGATGAATGGCATGAGGAATTCGAACCTTTGTACACGGCACTGGCGAGAGAATTTACAGAGGAAGCAACAGCGCATGAAGAGGCGGGGAAATTTCTCGGATTGCTCGTCTGGAGCGAGGCTCTGAATAACCCCGAACGTTGGCACTTTACCAAGTACCCTAAGCTGGACACGGACTTGATGGTGACAAACTACTTTGCGATGGATGGCCACATTTGCGCGAGTGTGAAGGATCGGCAGGCCGAAAACTCCCGAAGGCACGGTGACGAGGCCAGAGCTCTCGATCTTGAAGCAGCGGCGGAAGCGTTAAGAGCGAGATTTCGCAGAGCCTAGTTGCGAGAGTCTGCAAACAAGTCCGGAGAAGTCTTATGAGTATCGATGCTGGCAGAGCACAGCAACTTCGTGTGCTAGGTGCTGAATTAACTGCATCCCGAAACTTGGGACGCAAACTTCGGCGATTGCTTTGGCATGACATGAATCGCGTACCCCCTACAGGAATGGAGTTTGCAATCTCGTACGTTCTTTTCCTGAGAGCAGAAAGGACATTCTCTTCGATACGTACCCTTGCGCGGATGCGAATGGTGATGATGCCTTTGCACTTGTCAGAGTGCTGGTGGAAAGGATCATAAACGGAGAATTTCTTCTGCTTGCGGGTACAGAGCCTGCTTTGGATTTCATGCAATATCATGCATTCCGGGAGTGGCGGGACTTTGAAGACCTGCAAAAAGTAAGTCCCGAATTGGCCCCCAAATATACGGCGGAGTTTTTGGCCGATCTACAGAAAGCCCATGAGCGTGCCAAGACAATACCTCTCCCGGACGGAAGCAAGAAAAGTAGATACGGGAGAGGTCACGATTGGATCGAGATGGGTCTGTCTAAGAGGGCAGAATTTGTAGATGACGAGTTGAAAAAGCGATTCTCAATGCCTAAACAGACATCCACACAGGTCCTCTACCATATTGCGTATAAGAAAGGCGCTGTGTTTTTGCACGGAATGTGGGCGTCGTTAGCGCGGAGTCTAGAGATTGGCCAGGGCAACGATGCTGTTGATCAAGACGGCTACTGTGAAATGACTGTCGGCATTCGACTCAAAGACAAGAATCCACGTGTAGCTGCAAGTGCGCTGAATGCAGCGAATCTGGCAGCCTTCTCGCTTATTCTTTTCTTGGATAGGGTATTCCTAAACAGGACGCATCAAGGCTGGGTCGTGGATTTTAAAGACAAGTACGTCCTCGATTTGAAAAAAGCTCGAACCCATTCCTGAACGCTCCTCGCACCAGGAAATGCACCTTATGTAGATTTTGTTCGTACGCCGTCAGTAGTTTTTTCGGCGTTCGAGTGGGACGACGACTCTTTTTCGCTGCCTTTGCCTTTTTGATGGCCTGCTCGTGGTCAGAACACTCGAATAGGAAATCGCGTCCATTCCAACCCAGGTTGGCGGATTCCGAGGGAATACGATCCCGGCCGGACGGGCGCGAGGTCAACATCCGCTCGCAGAACGACGACATGGTCCTGCAGTCGCGCCGTACCAGTGGCGCGCAAAACCTCATCTCCCGTTGCGTTGAGCACGGCGATATCGTAGTTTCCCTCTTTACTGCCGACGGGCAGGTACAGACTCAGATGCCTAGTGGCCCGCGAAATGTCCAGCGGCGGCAGATTTGATGGGGTCGGCTCGCCGCGTTCAGATGAATAATTCCGAAGATCGAGCACCGCTATTTCGTTGGTGACTGTGGTGTGCGGCGGCCGTAGAAGAAGCCAAAGACCGAAAGCCGCAAGCAGAATTGCAAGACCGCCTCCAAATCGGAATCCGCGGCGCGCACGTAGTCTTCGCTTGATGGCCTTGAATTCCTGAAAGCACGGACTGCATGAGCCGAGGTGGTCCAGCCACTTCTCGGCCTCTGAGAGCGGAATTTTGTGGGAAGCAATACCTTCCAAGACTGCGGAGCCTGGGCAACCGACACGATCGGGATTGGGGAACTCAGTAGCCAGTCCCTCCGAGAGATCATCGAGTATGCGTTTTTCGTCTTTACCGGACTGTTTTCGGTCTGTCAGAGATCCTCTCGCTCGCTTTCTTCAACAAACGATAAGGCCGAGTCTGATACAGGAATCTCACACGGCTTGGAAGTGACCGGTCAGCCTCCAAGGCGCGCTCGAAGTTTCAGCAGCCTGTACCTGAATCTCATTTTAATGCGATCTTCTGTTATGCCCACGTAAGCGGCAACATCTTTCCATGAATAGCCGTATTGTCGGGCGGTCCATACTCTTTTCGTCCATTGGTCCATAAACCCAATAACCTGTCTCGCCAGAATATGACGTTCGAAATCGAACGACGCGTGCAGACCCCGCTTATTGGCGATGGCGTCGAGCTCGCTAAGAGAAGCAACCAACTGTATCGTTTGTTCCCGCCTTTGCTGTCGGCGCCGGATGCGATTGAAACGATGCCGGAATACGCCGACCAAGTACGAGTCCAGGTTGGCAATGTCTGCGAACGAAACTCTTAGTCGATGAAGACTCAGAGCAACGGATCGCAGAACGCCTTCCCATACTTCGGCTGCTAGCGTGGCATTCTCAGGGTCATCGTGCCGACTGCCAAGCTCTCGGCGGGCATGGGCCTGCACATAAGGCCAAACACGCCGGGCAGAGAGTAAGAATTCATCTTGATTATTGCTGTCGGGCAAGATTGCAGGGGAACAGTTGGAGATTATCCATTCCGGGCCTGGTTCGTCGCTAGGCATTGCGGGCGGTGCCTCACAAATTCCGCCCTTGGGCGGGCAGAGCTGGCTTTGAGACAGAGTGCCATCCGAGGAAATGGGTGTCAAGAGAAGAGCTGATCTTTTTACATTCTGGATTAAATGGCGTCACTTCTCTTCCCGTGTCCGGATGAGACGAACCCTCATCGAATATTTTTTTCTTACTTTTTTCGTTTCGAGGTTCCTTTAATAGATAAGGGGCAAAATACGTTCAATTTTTGCCCAACGAAGGAGTTCCAGCCCATGAAGCGCATCCCTCCACGCGTCTGCCCTTGGTGCAGATCCGAATTTCCCGAAAACGAGCCGCTACCCGCTGCTCCCATTTGCCACGGCTGCCATGCCGTGCTCCGTGGCCTCCCTGCAGAGATGCTTGCCGAGATGTTGGTCTACTTGGTCGGATACAGTCAGGTCGCCCTCCAGGTCTTGTTGGAGGCCAACGACAGCATTAAAGACCTCGCTGGCGGGGCTTTGTCTCGCCGAAATCCACCCCAGCCGCAGAACGGAAAGGCTCGGGTTCTCGAACCAGGTCCGTTGTCCAGTAAGCGATCTATCGCCTAGCGACGAATTGAGGGATGGCAAAGATGATGACACCTCCTATAGCGCTAGCCATACCCGTCTGGGTGGCGCTGGGAGAGTCCATAGCCAGTGCGATCAGGGCAGTCACTCCCAAGACGAAGGCGAGCGAACGGGAGACCAGGGCTAGGGATGTGAAGCGGCGTTCGGACTTGAGGTGTCGATCGGGATGATGGCGTCGTCTGAAGACGAGTGGAGCAATCACTCCCAACAGAAATGCTGGTACCAGTGCGACTGACAGAATCGTCAGAGGTTTGGCATGCACCCTGAAAAGCAAGACCGGAAGCGGAACGGCAGAGACAAGCAAATATCCCGCCCATCGCTGAAATCTGCGACGGCTTCGCTCGTAGTCGTAACTTGTTGTCGGGCGATCCATCATCGGCTGGGCCTCACACGTCCCCGGCTCTGTTGCCCAGCTTTCGCCATTAACCGAAACATCGCCAACATAGCAAGCGCCGTCTGGGTGATGCTGTGCCATGATATCACATCGGTATATATGCTTCTACCATGTTTGTCGTTGGCGGCCTTGCGTGGCGGGTCATCCTCAACCTGGAATCCGCCGGCTCGGGCGAGCTCTGCGTACTTGCGCCTAACGCATCCACTTTTTGCCGGATCGCTCACCTGGACCTCTTGTTCACGAGCTAGTGTCGGTCGTGAGGCCCCGGTCTCGTTGCTCGCGGTATCGACTGTCCTGCACGTCGGGATTCTCCTGGCCTGGCTCAACCGCGTGCTCCCCTTCGATTCCTACCGGTATGCGTTCAACGCCGAGACGCTCAAGGCACTGCCGCGCCGCGGACGCACGCTCGCTCTTATGTTTTCTAGCCCTTCGGGTGTAGGACTCCTTCCCCAAAGCAAGTGTGGGTCCCCTTCCAACAAAAACATTCGAGCGCCTTGCGAGGCAGTCGCGCTCGGCACCCTCGCGGGCAAGTGTGAACCGCACACGCGGAGAATCTCAGAAAAGGAGCACTAAAATGTATTTGAACCAGGTAAGTCTCATCGGATTTCTCGGCAAGGACGCAGAACTCAAACCCACGAACAACAACCGCAACTTCGTTATCCTCTCGGTCGCCACGGGACGCTCATGGAAAGATAAGGAGTCCCACGAATACAAGCACGAGACCGACTGGCATCGCGTCGTCGCGTGGGGCAATCTGACCAAGTTCGCGCAAAAGCTGAAGAAGGGCGAGCACATCTTCGTCCAGGGCGAACTCCGGCCCCGGCAGTACGGCAAGCCGGTCGGCAAAGGCAGCAACATGGAAGAAGTGACCATGCACGTCGCAGATATTCAAGCCGACACGATCACCCGGCTACGGTCGGGTGCAGCCGGCGAAAACGGCGAGGAAACCGTGAGCAACCGGAACTCGGACAATCAACCCGATGTCGCAGCCTAGTTAACCGCATAAACAGAGCGGGGCCTTTCGCGGCCCGCTCTGTTAGTGCGTGGCCACCCGTTTCTGCCCAGTTCTGCTTACCATCCTATCGAGCTCTGCTCAGGCTGCGCTCGTGCGAGCCGAGCCACTTTTCAAAATCTTTTCCGAAAACTTTCTGAGCCCACTTTGGAACGGAGCGGGCGAGCTTCCTGAGTTCGCCCGCCTGAAAATGCGCCACGAGCCGATGCCCGCGGCCGTGAGCTGTGTTGTCAAACAGCATCAAGTCGTCAGCGACTTTCTTAACATCGGACAACTGCTTCATGCTTTGTGCGTAGTCATCGGGGATGCGAGCTAACGAAGCGAAGGCGCCGCCGTTGTTCACACGAACCAGAACGCGTCCCATGTTCAAGTTTGGATCCTCCGTCGCAATGTAGAACACCTTGACGTCAAAGCCTGAATCATGCGCTTCGCGAATGATTTGAGAATCAATGGTGGCGTCTTGGTACACAAATGGCTGGCCTGCTCTCAGGAGGCGGGCGCGCTCTCGATTGTTTTCAGTCTGTTCGAGGGGGGAAGCGCTCGCTTTCAGAAGAGTTGGAAAGACGGTCTTCAACTTGCTTTCGTAAAAAGTTGTCTTCCCTGCTCCGGCAGCGCCCGCCAGGATAATTAACACCGGCTTCTGTTCTGTTTGATTCTCGCTAGTTGAAAAGTCTTTGTCTGATTTCGCAACCACTGTGCGACTCTCCTGAGCGTAGTGTTCGGACGAGCTTTTCGCCTTGGATTACTGTGTTGATCCTGACGCCTTCCGCTGTCGACGCGCGATCACGCGTGACGCCGAGGTCCCTCCGTCGGGCGCTCTATGAACGCGCTTCCTTTCAGCTCACGAGACCGTACCATTTCTCCCGGCCCTACCCGTTCCATCAGGTAGCGTTTTCCGTCCGCCGCAACCTCGACGGTCGCTTCAAGCCTTGGGTCCCATTCGTAGTAGTTTCCTTCGGTCGAACGCGGCTCGGGACCCGGTTCCAGGCCGGTCAGGGATAGCACACGAGCGAAGAATTCTTGGCGCTCCTTGGATGTCATCGTGTTCAACATTGCCGTGTGACCTCGCCGCGGCCGCTCCCCGCTTTTCTCCGACCGGGGCTTCAGAAGCGAAGAAACTAGTGCGCTGTTCAGCAGTTCATTCATTGAACAGGCACGCGTTTCCGACCACCGATCGAGCTGATCCCGCACATCCGTGGGCAGAACGATTTTGGTTGGCCGCGCGGTCACTTGCCGGCGTTGCCCCTGGATCGTGATGAGCTGGACGGAACCTAAATCAACTTCTCTAAGCGCTTCGTAAATCAAAGAAGACATGTCGCCGCGTCCCCGTTGTTTCCTGCGGAGATAGTTGTCCACCACGTGCAAAAGGCGAGCGCCAACGACGACGCGAGATGATTTTTTCTTGGCCACGATGTGTACCTGTCCTGCTCCCTAGGGTGGGACATTTATACACCCGTGCCTCCTTACGTTCAAGCTGGAGGTTCCCACAATGTCACATCTGCAAAGGCTGGTAAGGCGCGTCGAAGAGCATGTCTCGATTCACCCTGACGTTGAACCGATACCCTATCGGAATCTTGATCGTTGGTTGAACATTCAGGTTGCGTCTGGTCACCTCCACGCCCAATTCGCCGAGTTGCTGGCCAAGGGCTGCAGCAGCCGTTTCTTGAGCTGTGGGCGTAGTCAGTGCGGACGTTCCGCCCGTTGTTCCCCGCTGAGAGATTTCAAGTCCGGCGGAGAACAAGCTGGTCAGCACGGCGAACCCGATGAGCCGCTTGTAGTGGTTGTCCACGTCGTACCGGAAGCCAGCATTGCCTTTGATGTCCGTTCCGACCATTCCTTCCAGGTTGATCGACGTTCCGTCTGGATAAATAATCCTTGTCCAGATCACCTGAAGGCCCTTCTGTCCGTACGTGACTCGGGAACTGTACATGCCAACGATCCGCGCCCCCTGCGGAATGAGCAGGTACTTGCCAGTAGCCGTGTCATATACGTTAGACCGGACGAGCGCTTTCACCTCGCCGGGCAGGTCGGAATTCACTGCCTGTTCCAAAATCGCCGGAATGTCCCACCCCTCCTTCACCTCATACTTTCCAAGAGGGGCCGCCCGCGTAGACTTCAGATAATTTTCTGGCGCGCGAGCGCCAGCTTTTTGGAGAAACGCCTCCTTTTCGTCCTGTTGGTTTTGCTGCTCAGAATCTTCATCATGGGTTGTGGTGCGCGCAGACATTAGCGCATTAGCGACATCCTGCAAACCCGGTGTGCCTTGGCCACCTCCCGACCTAGCCAGCGAGTTGAGTTGAGAAACCAGATCGTTTTGGCCCAGAGAGCTCTCTCCGGCTGGGATATTGGCCGTATGAAAGTCCGCAGTCTTTATGAGCGTGGGAGACGCGATGGCGTCCTGCTCGCGTTGCCAGGCGCGCTCGCGAAGCTTCTCTTCTGGGCTGAGCTCGCGTACTCCATTCGCCTGACCAGACGTGCCCCCCGGCCTATATTCCAGTGGAGCTTTGAGCTCTGGAACCTTGAGCCCTCCAGATCGACCTTCAGCTGTATCTCCGCTCACCGTTTGGGTGTTCGCAGGAGTTGTTCCGGAAGGCTCCCCCGCAACCGCAGGTGCAATCTCGCTCACCAACTGTTTTTCCGCGGGCATCGCCGCGGTTGGTTTCTGTTCTTCAACGGCCCTTCTGCTCATCTCCAATTGCCGGCGTTGCCTCGAATACATGCCGAGCAGTATCAGGCCGACGACGCTCGCCAGTGCAAGCAAGGCCACGAGCCCTGCCCTCTTGCTGATGCGAACGGTAGCAGGCGGATCGGGGTGTAGATCGATTCCCGATGGTGACAGAATTTCCGTCATAGGCCGCCACCCTTCGCTTCTGCTTTCTTCTCCGGAACACCTATTTCCGTTTTGCGCGTGATCTCAACCTTACGCGCATGTTTACCAACACCGACAATCAGAGCGGCGCGGTTGAAAAGACGATCCACGATATACATGTCGCCTTTGACCCGGTAATTCACCATCTCGGCACCATCCGGGCCATTCACAACGAGAACTGGCGCCTCGGTACGCTGAGTGGCCAAGGGCATCTGGATATAGGTTTTCACCCCATCATCAAGAACTCTCGTGGGGCGCATAGTCGGATCGCCACCCTTGACCTGATAGTCCCAGTACATTGTGTCCACAACGTCTGGCAGGATTTTCGCCTCTTTTGCTTTTTGCTGGTCCTCCTCTTTGTGTTGGCGAGCCGCGTTTTCCTGTTGCTGTGCATACTGTCTCCATTGCTGTCCTTGATCTTCCGGGTAAGCAAAAGCGACTCGTGCTAGATAGTCATCTGGCTTGGATTGCAGGCGAAGATAGTAGGCACGGCGATCCGTTGGAATCACCATCGTGGTGTCCAGCCCGGCTTGAAGCGGCTTCAGCACGATCAGTGGCATCGCTTCCTCGCCACTTCCGGCCGCTGCAGGCGAGACCTCCCAGCGCACGCTATCCCCGATCTGTGGCTCGCCCAAAATCTTCTCGCCAGGCTGAAGTTCGATCACGCAAATGTGGAGAGGAGAACAGACCATGATCGGCATCCCAGCGCCGTACGCGTACACGACACGGCCATCCTTTCCGGGTGCCGGAATGTTTTGTCCGTTCTGCCACTGACGGCTCACATCGACGGCCTCTTCTGCAGTCGCTGTCAATGCAACATCGCGTTTCACCACGAAGTCTCTGGGGACTTCTTTTGATCGGGGTCCGACAGATGGTGTAGGTCCTAACATCAGGGGTGGCACACTTGTTTGCTGATGCTGCCCTGAGCTGTCTGCGGCCTGCAACTTTTTCAGCGCTTCAGTGAATCGGTACTTCTCCGGCGAAGGTAACGCCGACGAATCTTTGCGAGCCGCAGCTTGATCAGATGGAGGACTCGAACTCGCCTGACTTTTCGGCGCTGGCTTCTGTTCTGGCGACTGATCTTGCTGTGCAGGAAGTGCGACTGCTGCCAGGACGACAACTGCAAAAACGGTAACAATTCTCTTAATCATTACTCGGCTCCTTCACATGACCTTTGACCAACTCGTATCTACGACATAAATGCCGAGCGGGTTTACGTGCGCAAGCTTCTCGTCTGTCGGAGGATTCACAGCGATTGTGAATACTCCTTTCCAGTTCTGCGAGCCCACAACGGTGCCGGCATGATCCCTTGTGGTCTCGGTCCATTCGATTTCATAAGTACGACTGGTTGTGGGGAGGACCGTTCGTACATCAACGGCAACGGTTTCGGTGCGCGCGCGGTCGAAGGGCGTATTGTTGCGGTACCAATCCGTAATAAACACCTGGGCTGGCGTGCCCTGACCGATCATGGAATAAACGCGGTCTATTGACCTCCGCTGAACCAGAGGATCTGTTATTACCATCCGCAAATCTTGAATCCACTGGTACAGCGCAGCGCGTTTCATCCGATCATCAATGACAGGAGCTTGTTCACCAGACCCAGAAGCAACCACGCGACCGATCGAGTCAACCGCGACGATGAAGGGCACTGTTTTCGCGCGCAAAGAGAGCGCAATCAGCCCCACTGCCTCTATGAGCGCCAGGAGCAGAGCGAGCAGCGCAGCAATACGCCAATTCCGTGCTCTCGATATTAGATCCCCGTAGCGCTCGTTCCATTCGTGTTTCGCCGCGATCCACGAACTTAAGGATGATTGCTTCGATTCAGAATTGCGCTCGATTTTCAGTGTTGCTGCGCTTCCCATCACTCACCTCCACCGGCCTTTCCTAACACTTGAAACACAGACCGACCTATCCTTCTCCCTCCCCATGTCCGCCACCAAAGCCAGGCGGTGGTGCATGGTGATGTCCACCATCCGAGAGATTTATCCGTCGAAAATCTTGGGAAACTCGTCGAAGAGCCGCGCTCCCTCTCTGTGCGAGGGTCTGGGATGATCCATGCGAAAAGGGCGGCGAAACTTGCCCAGAACTTGAACCGCCTGTTCCCGACGAGCCTGAGCCGCCCGAACTTCGCGGCGGCGAAGGCTGCAACGGGGCGCTGAGGAGAGCGGTGCTCCCTCTGGAAATCGTACTGCCCAGAGGAGCAACCTGGGCAGGAGACGCGACTGGTTTTGCACCAGTCCCGGTCAATGATCCTGCCCACTTCGAGACCATGCCAGCGGCTCCTCCCCCAGCGACTCGCCATCCAATGCCAGCGGCTCCAAGCGCAATCGCCGCTCCCGTCGCTCCGACACTCGCAACGGCCATTTGCGGACTCAACAAGTCGCCGCCAGAAAATGCCGGTGACCCGCCGATCACTCCCGAAATCAGCTTTGGAGACATCCAGCACAACGCCATAAAAATGATGCAGGCGCCAGCAATGTCTCCCGCACTCATTGCGGGAGCTTGCGCATTCGCAACCTGCGTTGCTGCGCTTAGCCAGCCATTAGAAAGGTTCATTCCGACGCCGATCAGCAGGTACAGCATCATTAGCTTCACACCGATCGAGACGGCCAAACCGATGTAGCGCTCAACGTACGGCATCGTCCACCGGGAGCCCCCAAACCCCAGGAAGATGAAACCGGCAGCAATCACGATGTAGCTCTCTACCATTGCTGCTACAAACTGAATCGTTATCACCACGTAGGCGAGAAGAGTCACGAATGCTGCGAGAACCAGCGAGACAGCGGTTCCGAAATTCGTCAGAAAACCTGCATTGCTCGCGCCAGATAGAAGGGCACCAAAAATGTTCAGCCCCATGGACAGGACGTTACTCGGAGCGATCGTTCCATTTACGCCAGCAGCGCGCTGTCCAAGAATTCCAAAACTTTGGATGATCCACGGAATCCAGTTCTGACCATTTATGAGGAGGGCATAGAAAATGCCGATCCACATGATCTTCCGAATCAGCGTCGCGGCAAGAGATTGAAAATCAGCACGTTCCAGAGCCACCAATGTAAGAGTCCATGCCACTTCGATCCCAGCAAGCAGCGTGAACAATTTCGTCGCAGAAGCCTGTACCGCTCCAAACCAAGCAATCTGCTGACTCTGGTACTGCTGAAGTATTTGGCTCGGAGAATTGAGCGGTGCTTGCGCGGTTGCGAATGTGGAGAGCAGGACGGCAGCGCCGAGCGCGATTGTTAGCCGGAGGATCAATGCATTTAATCGTCCAACGAAACTTCGCAATCGCCCGAGCACGTTTGACCTACCTCAAAAGGTCTTGTTGTCACCCTTGTATGGCTGATAGAAGGACGTGTTTGCGGCCGCGGTACAAACCCGCCCTTCAGTTGTGTCCGCCCAGGCTGCCTGGGTATTGCCAGATTTGCGAATCTGATCGCAGTCCTTCTTCGTCTGCAGCGCCAAATTCTCGTGTTGCTGAAGCCACTGTTGAATCGAGTTCACCGATGCTGCGGAAACGTCCCCTGCCCCAGCAGCTTCGAGCCTCTGAACAATCGGACTCGGTTGCTCTTTTTTGTGGCATCCCACAAGTACTCCGGCGCAAATCACGACGCAACACAAGCCTCGGTTCATTTTTATTCCCCTCCTTCAAGGGAGTGGAAAAGTAATACCATCTCCTTGAACCGGAACATAGTTGAAAAACTGCTGCTGTGCTGCCACGTCTGCCTGTTGCTTCTGGATTTGCTCCGCCTGGTAAGCCTGCTTGCTCTGGAGGTCGAGAATCATCAACTGCCGCAATTTCATCAGTTGCTCAACTTGCTGTTCAGAGAGATCCGACCCAATCTGGATCGCCTGCATTCGGCCAATCGGCGTTTGCATCATCTGGTGAAGTGCTGTCAGAACAGTCTGCTCGTTTTGCAGCTGAGTCCCCTGCAGTCCCATGGCTTTGAGCGTGCTGTGAGTTGTGTCAAGTGAAGTCTGCGACCACTGTTGATAGTTCTGATAGTACGCAGTGGGGCTGAAAGCCTGGTTGTAACCCTTGAACGTATTCCTGAACTGCACATCAAGATTGGCCATGGAATACGCAAGAGCCTGTCCGCCCAGAACCACTTGTGCCAATTGCTGCAGATCTTGAGTCACGGGACCGTAAACCTGATTAGTGAGTGGGGTACCGTGCTTCAGCATGTCTGCATATCGGAGCAAGTCGTTTCGAACCATTTGAACCTGTTGAAGGTATTGCTGAATCAGTTCCACGTGATTTAAGAGTTGAGTGAACTCCGTGGCGTACACGCCGCCCGCCTCGACGCGGGTGGGCATGCCTCCAACTAAAAAGCACAACACCAAAACGAACACCACTACCTGACGCTTCATGCTAGCCTCCTAGTTTCTCCATTCATTCCGTCGAGCCAGTCGGCCCATTCATCTAGCTTTCTGGCCCTCAACCACTCGCTCTGCCAGTCAGCAGGGCATCTCTGCATCACCGTTTCCACTCTGTCGCGTTCCTCCTGTCCATTAACACCAACGAACGACAAAGCCACGCCGCCTAGGCCAAGAGAAATGAGGCGGCGGCCCTCGATGGAAACGACGTAATACTGTCGCTTCGGCAGCGCTGTCTGCACGATCTCTACTTCGCGCTTGTTCAGTCCGATTGAGTGATAAAACTCACGGGATGCTGGATTGCCGGCCTCAGCGTTTGGCAGCAGTACCTTAGTTGGGCAGCTTTCCAACACCACATCACGAATCTTTGAGTTGAAAATGTCGGAGAGGTTCTGGGTCGCCAGCAGGACCGCGGCGTTTTTCTTTCGCAGTGTTTTCAGCCAGTCTCGCAAGTAGTCTCGAAACAGCTCATTGCGTAGGTAAACCCAGGCCTCATCCAGGGGAATCAACGTCGGACTGCCATCGAGGCGCTTCTCAATGCGACGGAACAAATACAGCAGCACCGCGATCACCGCTTTATCGTTCGATTCGCCGGAAGTCATGAGCTTCTCCATTTCGAAGACCATGAACCTGCTCGAACCGAGGGAGTCTTCTCTGGCGTCCAGCAACTGACCCCACGCACCGGCCAGCGTGTAAGACTCCAAAGCTTCACGCACTTCCATGTTCTGCACCATCGAGCAGAAATCGGTCAGCGTCCGACCATCTGATTCCCGAAGGAGTTTCACCGCGTCCGTAATCGCGTTCCGATGCTGCGGCGTAATTGGAGTCAGTCCGTTTAACGCACAGAGCTTCTCCAACCACTCAACGGCCCATGCAACGTCTGAGGAATCGCCAAGATCTTGCAGCGGGCAGAATGCCAAATGCGTCTCGTGCCCTCCGAGCTCATAGAACTCGCCCTTTGCTGCTCTACAGAGCACGTAGAGCGAATAGCCCTTATCGAAGGCAAAGACCTGCGATTGTGGATAGCGAAACCACTGAGCCGCGATGAGTCCCAAGAACGTTGACTTTCCACTTCCGGGTGGACCGACCATCAGCGTGTGTCCGAGATCGCCAACATGGACATTGAATCGGAAGGGGGTCGCTCCCGTCGTCGCCGCGTACAGTAGTGGCGGACTCTTCCTCGGCATCAGCGGCGAGGGATTGTCACGCCGACCCGCCCATACGGACGTGATGGGCAGGAGGTCTGCCAAATTCAAAGTATGTAGAACAA
>Ga0073928_10003721_pt1 | contig 23619 bp, 26 predicted proteins | sample PaiPotPPA55metaG_FD_76969 | JGI IMG/M metagenome (GOLD analysis project Ga0073928, IMG submission 76969) | Iron sulfur acid spring bacterial and archeal communities from Banff, Canada, to study Microbial Dark Matter (Phase II) - Paint Pots PPA... ...
AGTTGAGAGTGGCGGAATACAACCCACAAGCGATCGAAGCAAAATGGCAAAAACGCTGGGCAGATGCGCGGGTCTTCGAAACGGAGGCAGATCCTTCGAAGCCAAAATACTACGTATTGGAAATGCTGCCGTATCCGTCGGGCACGATGCACATGGGGCACATGCGCAACTACACGATTGGCGATGTAGTGGCGCGGGTGAAGCGCATGCGCGGATTCAACGTTCTGCATCCGATGGGCTGGGACGCTTTTGGCCTGCCTGCTGAAAACGCGGCGATAAAAAATAAAACCCACCCGAGAGTCTGGACCAACAACAATATTGCGGAATTTCAGCGAGTGCTGCGGCGCTTTGGGTTCAGCTTTGACTGGCGGCGGGAGATTTCCACGTGTGAGCCGGAATATTACCGGTGGAACCAGTGGTTTTTTCTGCGCATGCTGGAGCGCGGGCTGGCCTACAAGAAAAAAAGCCGCGTGAACTGGTGCCCCAAGTGCTGCACGGTGCTGGCCAACGAGCAAGTGGTGAACGGGTATTGCTGGCGGCACGAAGATACGCTGGTGGAAACGCGGGAGATCGAGCAGTGGTTTTTGAAGACGACTGCGTATGCGGAGCAGTTGCTGGACGATTTGAAATTGCTTGAGGGTGGATGGCCGGAGCGGGTCATCACCATGCAGCGCAACTGGATTGGGAAATCGATTGGCGCGAAGGTGCGGTTCGCGGTGGCTGGCAGAAAAGCTGAGACTGAAGATGGCGGTGCCGGTGACACGATTGAAGTATTCACGACGCGTATCGACACCATTTATGGAGCGAGCGCGCTAATTCTGGCGCCGCGGCATCCGTTGGCGCCGAAATTATTGAGCGGTTCCAGCGAGGAGTCGGCGGCGGGCGCGAAGTTGGCGGAGATGCTGCAGAGTTCGGCGAAGGCTGAGGAACTCGAGACTGCCGAAAAAGTGGGATTTTTCACCGGGCGATATGCGGTGAATCCGTTCAACGGCGCAGAAATCCCGGTGTGGGTAGGGAACTTTGTGCTGATGGAGTACGGAACTGGCGCGGTTATGTGCGTGCCGGCACATGATGAACGCGATTTTGAATTTGCGACGAAGTATGGATTGTCGATTCCGATTGTCGTGCAGGCGGGCGATGGCGAATCGCTAAGTAACGATCCGCTGAAGGAAGCATTCACCGAGTACGGTAAGAGCGTGAACTCCGGGCCGTATAGCGGGCTGACGACGGAAGAGGCTCTCGATCGGATGTCGGCGCACGCGGAAGCGAAGGGATTTGGCAAGCGCGAGACAGTATTTCGGTTGAAGGATTGGGGAATTTCGCGGCAGAGGTATTGGGGCACGCCGATCCCGGTGATTTATTGCCCGAAAGATGGAATGCTGGCGGTGCCAGATGCCGATTTGCCGGTGTTGCTGCCTGAAAACGTGAAACTGACAGGCGAAGGAGAGTCGCCGCTGGCGGCTACGCCTTTATTCGTAAATGTGAAATGTCCGAAGTGCGGCGGCGATGCGCGGCGGGAAACGGACACGATGGACACGTTTGTGGATTCGTCGTGGTATTTCTATCGGTACTGCGATCCGCGCAATGACAAAGCGCCGTTTGATAAGGCCAAGGTGGCGTACTGGTTCACGATTGACCAGTATATCGGCGGGATTACGCACGCGATTTTGCACCTGCTGTACTCGCGATTCTGGTGCAAAGTGATACGCGATTTGGGATTGGTCAACCACAGCGAGCCGATTGCGCGGCTGTTTACCCAGGGCATGGTGCAAAAGGGCGGCGTAGCCATGTCCAAGTCGAAGGGCAATGTGGTTGGTGCGGAGGAGATGGCGGACAAATATGGCGCCGATACCGGCAGACTTTATACGTTATTTGCGGCGCCGCCGGAAAAAGATCTGGAGTGGAGCGAAGAAAGGATTGAAGGCTCGTGGCGATTTCTGAATCGCGTGTACCGTGTCGTGGAACGGCATGCGGAGACGGTGCATGCGGTGAAGGGCGCGAGCGGGGCAGCGGGTGCTAAAGCGATTGCGCCTAATTCCGCTAAGGAAAAACAATTACTGCGCAAAACGCATCAAACGCTGCGGCGCGTTACGCAGGATTTCGAGACGCGATGGCACTTTAATTCGGCGATCGCTTTGATCATGGATTTGACGAACGAAATTTACGCCATGGAGCCGCTGGACGAAGGCGTGCGCCCGGAAGTCCAGCGCGAAGTGCTGGAATTATTGACGCTGATGTTGGCGCCGATGACACCGCATATCGCAGCAGAATTGTGGGAAATGCTGGGCCACGAAGATGGCCAATGGACCGCGCCATGGCCGGCGTTTGATGCGGAACTGGCTAGCGAGACAGAAGTGGAAATCGTGGTGCAGGTAAATGGTCGGGTGCGCGGAAAATTGAAAGTCGCGGCGGGAATGCCGGAAGAGCAAGTTATTCCGCTTGCGACGGCCGAACCAAGCGTGACGCAGCATCTCGACGGAAAGCGCGTGGTAAAACATATCTTCGTGGCGGACAAACTCGTAAACCTGGTGGTGGCGTAATGGCGAGCACAGCGAAACCAGTGCAGAACCAAGTTGGCAGGATGGAAGCGGAACTTGGCGGCGTGGTTGTGCTGGATTTTGGTGGGCAGTACACCCAACTGATTGCGCGGCGGATTCGTGAGCAGCAAGTGTTTTCGTCGATTCTGCCGTGCACGACGTCGATGGAAGAGTTGATGAAGTTGGAGCCTGTTGGCATGGTGCTGTCAGGTGGACCGAGCTCGGTGTATGACCCGGAAGCTCCCAAGTGTGATCCGAAATTGTTGTCGCTGGGCGTACCGGTGCTGGGGATCTGCTATGGGATGCAGTGGATTGCGCACACGCTGGGCGGCAAGGTAGAGCACGCGGAACGGCGGGAGTATGGCCGAGCGCAACTGAATCTTGAGAATGCTGGCGGCGATGGCCCTTCGGATTTGTTTACCGGCGTCGCCCCGTCATTGAGAGTGTGGAACAGCCACGGCGACCACGTGATGATGTTGCCGACAGGATTTCGCACTGTGGGGCGGACTGCTAATGCGGTGGCGGCGGTAGAAGACCGGACACGAAAGATTTATGCGGTGGAGTTTCATCCGGAAGTGAATCACACCGAGCAGGGGACCGAGATACTGCGAAACTTTTTGTTCCGGGTGTGTAAGGCGGAGAAAAAGTGGAGCGGGGCGGCATTTATCGAAGAGACCGTGGAGGCCATTCGCAAGAAGGCGGGCCCGACGAGCAGAGTGATTTGCGCGTTGAGCGGCGGCGTGGACTCAACGGTGGCGGCGGCGCTGGTGCATCGCGCGATTGGCGACCGGCTGACAAATATTTTTGTGAACACCGGCATGCTGCGGAAGAACGAGTTTACCGAGACGCTGGAGATGCTGCGAGAGCGGCTGGCCCTGCGGGTGATTGGGATCGATGCGTCGGACAGATTTTTGGCGCGGCTGGAGGGCGTCAGCGACCCGGAGATCAAACGCAAGCGGATTGGCGCGGAATTTATTGCGGTATTCGCGGGGGAAGCGCAGCGGCTGCAACGTGAAGAGGCGCACGGGGAGATTGGTTTCCTGGTGCAGGGCACGCTTTATCCCGACGTGATTGAATCCATTTCGGTGCGTGGACCTTCGCAGACGATCAAGACGCACCACAATGTGGGCGGTCTGCCGGCGAATATGCCGTTTGCCTTGATTGAGCCGTTGCGGGACCTGTTTAAGGACGAGGTGCGACGGATCGGCAGGGAACTGGGTTTGCCGGAAGAAATTTTAGTGAAACATCCGTTTCCAGGCCCCGGATTGGCAGTTCGGTTACTAGGAGAGGTGACTCGGTCACATTTGGTGACTCTCCAGGAAGCGGATGCCGTGGTGGTGGAAGAGATACGGCGGGCGGGATTGTACGAAAAAGTCTGGCAGGCGTTCGCGGTGCTGCTGCCAGTACGCAGCGTAGGAGTGATGGGCGACGGGCGGACGTACGGTCTCACCGTGGCGGTCCGAGTGGTGCAAAGTGACGACGCCATGACCGCAGATTGGGTGAGATTGCCTGGGGACGTGCTGGAACGAATATCGACACGGATCGTGAATGAGGTGCCGGGAGTAACGCGGGTTGTGTATGACATCAGTTCGAAGCCGCCCAGCACGATTGAGTGGGAATAGGTTGCCGGGAAAGTGCGGAGGGTTATGAATCGCTTGGGCTGGAACTAAAGCAGACGAAGTCGAGAATGATCCGGGAGCTGTGCGCGTTTGCGAAAAGGGGATAGCAATACATCGACCGCGCAGCCGGGGTGACAGCGCGGCCCTGTAACACCAGGTAATTCTAACCGGTTAGCTGAGGGACAATAAAAAAGCTAACGGCGGTAGACTACCTGTTGGCCATTTTCTGAGCCATATACAGAATCAGCTTGCGGTCTTCATCTTCAACTTTGCTGAGAAGACGGCGCAGCTTGTTGAGGAAACGGGCTTCTTTCCCAACGCTGCCCCAGGCGATATCGTCGGACGATTTGCGCTTGGGTAGATTGGGAAGCTGAGGTGGCTCTTCACCGTCGTAGAAGAGTTGATAGAGTGGGCACTCGAGGGCACGAGCCAGTTTCTCGAGCGTTTCGATGGCCGGAACGGTATGGCCATTTTCCACTCGGGAGATATAACAACGAAGTAAACCGGTTCGCTTCTCGATGTCGCCCTGGGAGAGTTTCTTTTCCTCGCGCATTACGCGGAGGCGGTCACCTATAATCATGTGCGCATTATTCCATCTGGTATGTTATTAGGCAAGTAGAAAGTTGCTACTAGAGGAAGTGAAACATTTGATGCATTTCACAGCGAACGTGACGGAAACCTCCAGAGCGCGTAGCGTAACCAAATCAACATGGCACACGTCCCAAAAGTAGCCCCGCTTGAGCCCAGCCCCAAGCGCTCCGCGAAGGAGGCGGATGGGGGGAGGACTGAGGCGGCGCAGGCGAAGGGCACGTACGATCGGGAACTGGTACGACGTGCGCAAGCGAACGATAAGGAAGCTTACGAAGAGCTGATCAAGCGGCACCAGCAGCGGGTGTTCGCTGTAGCGGCGGGCATCCTGCGTCGGCATGAGGATATCGAAGACATCGCGCAGCAAGTCTTCATAAAGGCGTACTTTTCGCTGAAGCGATTTGATGGCCGGGCTGCATTCAGTACGTGGCTTTACCGCATCACACTGAATGAGTGCTGGGACCTGTTGCGCAAGAAGAAGGTGCGGCCGCTACTGTATGAGTCGGACCTGAGCGAAGAGCAGGCTCAACGGGTCGCGGATTCGGAGTCCGACGGTGTGGGGCCGGACATTCGGCAGAGATTGGAGAATCAGCAAAGGGTCGAACAGCTTTTGGAAGGCTTGGAGGAACGCGACAAGCTGATGCTGATTCTGAAAGAGGTGGAGGGTTTTTCCATCGAGGAAATTGCCGAAGTGCTGGATTTGAATGCGAACACTGTGAAGGTGCGACTGTTTCGAGCGCGTGGGCGAGTGGTGAGACGGGCTGCGGAGCGAGAAAAAAGCGCGAATGCTGGTACGAACGCGAAGAAGTAGATAGAGCGGTAGGCAGTTGGAACGGGAAGCAAGGAGATACAAATATGTGGGACAAATTCAGGAAAGAGAACTGGCTTTGCGAGCGATACCGGGAAGCGCTGGAGGAGTTGCCGCCGGATGTTGACCAGAGGATGGCTTCCTCATCGTTAAGTAACAGCTTGGCCGCCGAGGTGCTGGAGCATGCGCGGGAGTGCGATGCATGCGAAGAGGCGGCAGAGACGTTCTGGGCATCCCGAGAATTATTGGCGGGGCCGTTAGAATTGGCGCGCGAGTGGATCAGCGCGGTGAGTGATGCGAAGCCGTGGTTTGCGGTGCGGGTCATGGCCAAGATCGCCGAGCGCGAGACCGAGGGGCGAAGAGCGCTGACGGAATGGAGCGGAGCGGTCGCGAAGTTGGCGTCCAGGCTGGCGTGGGTTTCCGCGCTGCTGCTGTTAGTGGGGACCACGTGGCTTTACGGGCCGCACGGTGGCCAGCTGAATAACGAATCAGTGGAGTCGAAGGCGCAAGGCACTCAACAATACTTGTTTGATAGCGCGGCAGGGCAGGGCACGGTGGACGATGCCCTGGTAAGTCCGCCGGAGAAATAAAAATGACAGAATCGTCAACAACGCGTAAAGCTGCTCTTTGGGTGGGGTTGGTATTTTTGCTGGGCGTGGCCCTTGGCGGATTGGGCGGGTATGTATTTGCGCACCAGAAATATACGGTTACGAATGCTAGCGTGCCGCCTTCCGATGCAGTAAGACGCGCGCAAAAAGTGCAGGAACTTACTTCGCTGGCTAACCTGACGCCGGAACAAAGTCAGCAAGTCGATGCGGTCATCGCCGATGTGCAGGCGCAGATGAAGACCATCCGGAAGACGCTGGACCCGCAACTCGGTGAAGTACGGCAGAAAGGCCGCGAACGCATACGGGCGATTTTGACCGCAGAGCAGAGGCCCAAGTTTGAGGAATACATCCAGAAATTGGATGAGGAACGAAAGCGCAACGCGCAATAGGCCTTCGCTAATCGCGGTTGTGACCATTACAAACAAACTCAAGGCGAAATTCTATACGCCTATTTCGAATTTTGGAACCATTACTCGGGCAGGATTTTCAACGAATGTCCGGACTCAAATAAGGGTTGTAGACCCGAGAACCGGCGAAGTGAAGAGTGATCCCCAACCCATCAGTGCCATGGCTTAGGTGAAACCAGGAAATCCAGTCATTTCTATCGGGCGGCCGACTCGACCGGAAAGATTACAGCCTGGCGCAGCGTAAACTTCACCGTGGAGTAACAGCGGTCGCAATTTGTTTTGACCCTGCTGGCTGCGGCTAGTAGAGTTTTTCCTAGCACGCAAAATCGTTGAGGCCAACCAGGAGAAATGCATGACGCGGATCGGTGTGGGTATAGGGATGGTCTGTCTGGCGGTGGCGAGTTACGGCTCCGCGTACGCAGGGGCTCAGGCGGGGCAGGATGCGGGCGCGAAACAGAGAGCGCCGGGTGCATCGGACGCGGCGCAAAAAGACGCGGGTAAAAAAGAGGGCGCTGGGAACGAAACGAAGCGGGCGAAAAGCGTTGCGGTGAATGTGGTGTTCGCGGGAGACACGAAATTCGTTGATGCGGTGAAGTCCATCTGCCAGGACCCGCATGCGGATAAGTTGCAGGATTGTTTTGCCGCAGAGATGAAGAAGGCTGGCGCATCGGCCGCGGCAGTAGAATTTTCCAGACAATTGGGCGAGCCGGGATTTGTGCGGGATTTTAGAGCGGCGGGGCCAGTGGATATTGCTTATGTGCTTTATCCCTATCGCGCCAATGAAAATCAATCGTGGGTGATTGTGAATGGGACTCCGCCGGCCGTCGATGTGGACAATTCCAAGCTGGTGACTATCGCAGCGCGCGCGTTGAAGAACAATGCCTCCTATACCGGGCTGGCCAAAACGCATCCGGATCTTTCGCCGTGGCCGGGGGACCGCTACTCGACGGAGATTCCGGATGTGGAAATGGGCGCGAATGGCGGGGTGCATATCATTGTGAATTACCGGCTCCGGGAGAAGTGCCACTCTTGCGCGGTGTTGGGGCATGCCTGGTATTCGTTTGAGTTTGATGCGAAGGGAATTTTCGCGGGGGCGCGGTTGATGGCCATTTCTGTTACGCGCGATAAAGCGCCGGTGGTGCGCGCAACGAGCAAGATGGTGGGGACTTCTGTCGCGAGTTCGGTTGGCGATGAATTGACGATTGCGTTGCCTATGAAAGATGTTGCGGGTTCAGAATGGGTATTGGCGAAGCCGCTGGATAGCGCGAAGGTACGATTGATTGAACACAGCCATGTGGCGCCGCCTGCTGGCAATGGCGCGGCCGGGAGCGAGGAGATGTGGAAATTTGCGGCGTTGGGTGCGGGTGCGACGCAAATTGCGCTTCAGAGAGGCGCGGAAAAACCGATCACCTTCAGAGTAGTTGTCCGAAGCAGGGACGCGGGACCGAGTGGCTCATCCCCAAAGAAACAATAATGCAATAAAATTTCACGGTCTTTCCTAATTAAAACGGGATGTCTTCGTCGGAGATTTCAGGGCCTGCGGGTGCGGCTGAGCCGCCTCCGAATGGGTCGTCGTGTGGAGCGCCGTGAGTTTCGAAGTCGTCGGCGTGCCGAGCACCACCGCCAGCTGCCGCGCCTGCGCCGGCACCTACCGCAGCGCCATCACCACGACCGCCGAGCATTCGGAAATTGCTAGCGACAATTTCGAAGCTGGTGCGCTTCTGACCTTCTTTATCCTGCCACTCGCGCGATTGAATTCGGCCTTCTACAAACAGGAGCGAGCCCTTTTTTAGATATTGCTGGGCGATTTCGGCTTGTTTGCCCCACACGACAATCTTGTGCCACTCCGTACGTTTCTGTTTTTCACCATTGCGATCTTTGTACGTTTCGTCTGTGGCGATCGAGAAATTTGCCACCGCCTGGCCGCCGCCGGTGTAACGAGTCTCCGGGTCGCGGCCCAAACGGCCGACGAGAATAACTTTATTTACGGACATGAATTCTCCCTTTGAAGTGGAAGATAGCATGCGGCGAATGAAAAAGGAAATGTGACACTTACGACGGCTGTTGAACAAAAGCGGCGGCCGTGCCGTATGTACATGAGAGACGTTTTCTCCCGAGGTGCGATTGTGCGCGGATGGCTAACGGAGCCGCTTGTCGAAAAACTTGGGAAGGAAGAAGGGCGAAAGGCGTTACTGATGTTCAGCGATGGGGAGGATGACTCCAGTTCTCACGACATGATGACGGCCATTGAGACGGCGCAAGGCGCAAACGTGGTGGTCTACACCGTCCGCTACACCGAGAAAGCGCACAGTAAATTGACGGCGCGGAATCAGTACGGAATACGGGTGATGGAGCGCATCGCGAAAGAGACAGGTGGGGAAGCGATCGACGGAGAAAAGACCGACTCCACATACTTACTTTCACCAGATCGCCGAGGAATTACGAAGCTCGTATGAGCTGGCGTATTACCCCACGAACCCTGCTAAAGATGGATCTTTTCGCAAAATTGTAATTCGTGCGAAACGCGAAGGGCTGAAGGTGCGGTCGGCTATTTCTCACGGTAAGCTCGCAGATCTGTAGCGTTAGCATCGTTTCTCAACTGACTGTTCCCCACGGTTCGTAATTTCTTCGGTGAATCGTTAAATCAAGCGTGCAGATAGACTTCCAGGTGGCTCGTAATTCGCTCAGAGTCCTTAGTTGGGCAGACTTGTAGATTCCCAGCAAAACCGTGCAAAACCGGCGCGTTGGACACCCAAATTCATTTTAATGTCCAACATCTGCGCCACCCGCCTGCCCAAAATTCATTTCAATTGTCGATTTGTGACCACCTACCAACAAATCTCGGTTGTGGCGAGGCAGGAGCGGTGTACGATGTCAGAAATTGAGCCAAATCGAAAACCCCGATCTAGATTAGAGGTCAAAAGATGCGGAACGTACACGAATGGCGGCAGCAGTGACCCAACCTATTGACGTAGTAAAAAAGCACTTCCTCAACCTGAAGGACTGCACTCAAGAAGGTCCTTTATGACCTACGCGAGAGAAATTTCAAGCCTTATCTCAAAAGGAAGACCGATGCGGGAGAAACGTTCGATTTCTGGATAGGAGATTCACAAGGCCGCGGTTGGTACGATAATGCCGATTCGCTGTCCATCGCGCTGAGATTTGCAAGTGGTCGCATGATTAAGCCAGGCGATGGTGTCTTCGATTGTGGCGCTCATCATGGGTTCGCTACCGTTTTGTTTTCAAAATGGGTTGGAGATAAGCATAAAGTTGTCGCATTCGAGGCGTTGCCGAGGAACTGCGATATCTTGGCGAAGAATGTTGAGTTGAATGGCCTTACGAACGTAATCCTCGAGCGAAAAGCTGTCGGAGCGACCAGCGGACAGATCAGCATCGATGGCGTGTCAGACTCTACAGTGATTTTTTCGAAGCAAGGTATTAACCTAGAAATGACGCGACTTGGATGACTACGCGCACTTGAACCCTGCTTTTGTCAAATTTGACGTCGAAGGGTTCGAGTATCAGGCGTTGCAGGGGCGCAGATATTCTGTCGCAAAGGCCGAAACTTGTTTTGAGCTCCATACCGATAAACTTTCAAAGTATGAGACTTCGGTGGAAAAAGTTCTTAATATGATCGGACTCGATAGGTACAGGCTATGGATACAGTGGAATGATAGCGAAGAACCTAAGGAGTACGAGAATAAGGCACTATCACAGAGCGTGTTCATCTGTTCTGTCTTCCAGTTTCGCAATGAAAATCCGGGCTAAGTGCGTCTGCCGTTATCATCGGTATTCGACTCTAACCCAAGCACGCTTCTGACCCGAGCAGGTCTTCGGAAAAACGCATTTGAAGACAAATGAACGTAGCAATGCCTAATTTGAAACTCGGCCGTCACGTGTTTGGAGTAGCGGCTTTGGCCCATGGCCTGATCACGCTGGCTTGGCACGACAACACCGACGGGCATCAATTGCGTTACGTTGTCTACGCCGCGGCCGCCGCTCTGATATTCGGTGGCGGTGCTATTCAGTTTCGCCGGACCGCGAAAGCGGGCGCAACCGTCCTTGGAGCGGCTTATCTGGTCTTGGTCCTGCTGTGCGTGCCAGGAATCGTCGCGGCACCGCAGATCTACAATAGCTGGGGCAACTTCTTCGAGCAGTTCTCTTTGTTGACCGGAGCGGCGATCGTTTATGCGCAGTTGTCCTCAGTGTGGTCGCCGGAAACGCTTACTCGGATCGGCCGAATTCTTTTGGGCATCTGCGCCGCGTCTTTTAGCCTGGAACAGGCGTTTTATCTTGACGCTACGGCCAAGTTTGTTCCGAAGTGGATTCCGCCCACGCAGATGTTTTGGGCGGTGGCCACGACTGTTTTTTTCGCACTCGCGGCTGTGGCTCTTCTAACGAATCGCGTGGCAGTTCTCGCGAGTCATCTGCTAACACTGATGATCGTGGGCTTTGGGCTACTTGTGTGGGTACCGTTGGTTCAGTCGAATCCCCACAATCATACGAATTGGAGCGAACTCGCCGAGACTTTCGAGATCGCCGGAGCAATATGGATTCTCGCTGATCTCCTGGGCAGTATCGGCTACAATCGTGAGCGACACTGAACAATGAACGTCCTGCGACATTTAACCGCTACCGTGCTTGCTCTTTGGTTAGGATTTTTGGCGTGTGTGCTCGGTTGTGGGCAGCCGGTTCTGGCTTCCACCCCCTTCCGCACTGAAATTTCGACATCCAGAACACCGGCGAATGAAGCCGACAGTAAAATGGCCGATGCAGGCTCATGCTGCCATCATCACCACGGAAGTTCGGATGGGAACAAGCCAGGTGTTCAGACGATTTCTTGCTGTCCTTTGGACGCTACGCTGATTCAGAAGCAAGACCCGGGGGCAGCCAACAGCGGTCATCATGCAGTTGTGTTTATGATCTTCGTGCTCAATCCTTCGTTTCGACTTTCTACGAGCAATGGCCTAAACACGCCACCCGTTGGTCACGCAGGAAGAGATGTTCTTCTGCAAACTCACATTCTTCGCATTTAGAAATCCGAACCAATCGCAGCGCTCCTTCATGTGGATGGTTTCATCCGCCAAACAATAACTATTTCTATTTCAAAGGAGAAAATCATGAAGAAGCTAAAAGTAATGTTGGTGATGGCAGTCATCGCGCTGGGTCTGGCTGGAGCGGCATCAGCTGCTCAAGCAGGTTGCTGCGCATCTGAGGACTGCTGCGCTTCTTGTTCTGGTAGTTGCTAAGAGGTAGCCGATGCAAAGAGGGGCGTGGTTCGATAGCCTGCGCCCCTCGTTGTTTTGATGTATGAATCGCGAATGCATTTACAGGGCAAGAGTGGTATCGATGTGACGCTGCCTGATGTAGACTAAGCTCGCTTCGCTGGAGATGCTGCAATTGTCCGAGTTCCCGCCGGGCACGTATGCGCCAAACCCAGAGAATCGCCGATTCTTACCGCGCCGCGACGGTCAAAGGCGCTTGGTACGGACCTTCGCTCGCTGAGTTGTTGGCGCGCATTTCGCCTGAGCTTGCGACGACACGGCCCGTTCCAGGATCTCACTCAATTTCGGAGCTGCTGCAGCATTTGCTGCTTTGGAATGAAAGAATTCGCAATACCTCCGACAGTAATGCGCTGCCGCCTTGGCGGGCCGAGAAGGACTGGGCCGAGCCGCCGATTCCGTGGAACGAACTGGTCTCCACCTGGAGCCAAAGTCGCGAGCTGGTCGAAGAGAAGATTCGGAATTTTCCCATCGAGGATTTGGCGAAACAGGTGCCGGGGCGTAACTATCCTTACGAAACTTTATTTCACGGAGTCGTGGAACACACCATTTACCATTCGGGGCAGATCGCCATAGTGTTGAGCATGCTGCAGTCGCGATCGTTGTAACGTCTGCTTCGCAGGCAATATCGTTTCCTTGGGTTACTGCGTTTCCCCGGCGCCAGGCCATCAAGTAGTAGGGCCGTCTATTCCAAACATTTGCTGTTTAACTCGGGGCAGTCCCACGAATATCGGTGCGGTCAGGCGTCTTTAATTTCGCGAAGACGGCCAGTGGTGACGTCGTAGACGAAGCCGCGGACCGCGACACTTTCGGGAATCCAGGGATGGGTGCGGAGCTTTTGCAATTGGTGGCGGACATTTTCTTCGATGTTTTGGAAGGCGTAGAAGAAGGCAGGGGCAACAGCGGCCGTCCCGGTGCGATGCTGGATTCTGGTGCGCAAGTCCTGCTCGCTGGTGTGCATCAATCCGCAATCGGTGTGATTGATAACCATGATTTCCTGAGTGCCGAGCAGATAGTGTGATACGACCAACGACCGCAGGCTGTCCTCGGTAACGATGCCTCCGGCATTGCGGATGATGTGCGCGTCTCCCGTTTTCAGTCCCAGAGTGCGAATCGAAAGCCGGGTATCCATACAGGTCAGAACCGCGAGGTTGCGCTCTGGACGCGGGGTTAGTTTGCGCAATTCATGGGTGCGCGAGTAGATTTCGTTTGCTGCGAGCACTTCGTCGATGACGCTCATGGCCCGCATAGTTTAGCCCAACCACACCCGAGCGCACGATGAAGCCACACAAATTGGCGCAATTTTAGATTGATCGCGTAACCTGGCAGCTGATTTTGGGAGATTTCACTTCTCGGACCGTTAATTATGCACTATTCGTTTCGAAGCTTAATTCTGATGGTGGACAAATCGTCGGCGACAAATTCGATGAAATGCCCTCTACGGAATAGCGGCCAGCGACGGTCTTTGTAGACATCGTCGGAAAGTAGGTTGCACGGTGGATAGTTGGCTGCCTCAGGCAAGACCGGCAACCGGGGGGCCGCCCATGCGTGACAATCAATCACCCAACCAGTGTCCCGATTAGAGTCGGTGTCCCCCGCGAAAAATAACCGGTAGGAGTGTGCTTTCCCATCGTCACGCCTGGTTACGATAGCGCTTAGCCTGCCTTCTAGAATCTCGCCCTGCACCGGCTTGCCATTTACTTCGACCGTTGCCTTTCTATTTCGAACGAGGAACGCGACTGCCTTAGTGGAACGCAGAACAAGATAGGCGGCGAATATGATGGATAAGGCCACGAGGGTAGCCACGAGCGGTCCTTTCCTATTCATACTTAATTAGGACACCGTTGCAGGCCAAGATGTTCCCGTTTTGTGTTCAATAAAACTTTGCTGCATACAGAGAGGCAACTCCTAATTAGTCGCTGACTTTGTTTTTCGGTCTCGGTCTCAAATTTTCCCTGTTATCATTACGGGCTCCATCTGATACTTCGAGGTGCATCTATGCGCAAATCTGTAGGTTGTCTGCTGCTTTTTACTTTTTCGGCTGCTTGCTTGGCCCAACAAAACGCGTCGAGTACCCATTTCGACGGCAAGTCCTGGTGGGCATACGTGACATTTCTGGCGGACGATTCGTTGGAAGGCCGCAACACCGGCGGCGAAGGTTTACGCAAGGCGCAAGCTTACGCGGTGGAACAACTGCAGAAGGCCGGCTTCGAGCCCGCGGGCACGGATGGCTTCTACCAACCCATTCACTTCACGCAATTCCAGGTTGACGAATCCAAATCATCGCTTGCGCTGGTTGCCAACGGACAATCGCAACCGGTCTCGTTCTCTGATGATGCATTCATCAGCTCGCGGGCCACGCGCAGCTCTGTCAATGTCGCCGCGCCCCTGGTTTTCATTGGCTACGGCTTGAAGATTCCCGAGAAAAATCTGGATGAAGTCGCAGGCGTGGATCTAAAGGGCAAGATTGTGGTCTATCTCGCTGGTTCCCCCTCGGATATTCCTACAGCGCTGGCGTCGCACTATCAGACTGCGCCCGAGCGCTGGAAATCCCTACGCGCCGCGGGCGCCATTGGCACGATCGCCATTCCGAACCCTGCGTCGATGGACATTCCATGGTCGCGTATCTCGGTGAATCGCAACCAGCCATCGATGGATATTGCTGATCCGGAGTTCTACGAGACTCCGGGGCTTCAACTCGCTGTCACGTTCAATCCAGCTTCGGCCGAGAAACTCTTTGCCGGCTCCGGCCACACCTTTGCCGAGATCGCCGCTCTGGGCAAGGACCGCAAGCCTCTTCCTCATTTCCAATTGGCCGTTTCGCTGGACGCAAGGGCAGCAATCCAAACTACGGCGGTGGAGTCCGCCAATATAGTGGCCAAGCTGCCGGGCTCCGATCCCGTTTTGAAAAACGAGTTTGTGGTTCTTTCCGCGCACATGGATCACTTGGGCATCGGCGCTCCGATCAACGGGGATCGCATTTACAACGGCGCCATGGACGATGGGTCCGGCAGCGCTTTGGTTCTTGATGAAGCGGCCAGCCTGAAAGCGCATCCCGAACAAGTGCGGCGCTCGCTGCTCTTACTGTTGGTGACCGCCGAGGAAAAAGGTCTTCTGGGGTCCAAGTATTTTGCCGCGCATCCCACGGTGCCGCTCAAATCGATCGTCGCGGACGTCAACGTGGACATGTTTCTTCCGATCGTGCCATTGAAGATTCTGAAGGTGGAGGGTATCGAGGAATCCGATCTCGGGTCGCGGGCCGCCGCCATTGCGCAATCGATGGGCATTAAGCCGATCGCTGATCCAGAGCCGCTACGCAATGCTTTCATCCGCAGCGACCAGTACAGCTTCATCAAGAAAGGTGTGCCCGCAGTTAAAGTAGATGTGGGCTTCGAACTGGGCACGCCCGAGCAGAAAATCTTCAAGGACTGGCTCACCAATCGCTATCACGCACCTTCCGATGACGTGAACCAACCGGTCGACCTGTCATCCGCCGCGCTGTATGAGGAATTCACACGGCGGTTACTCCTCGAAACCGCGAATTCTTCCGCGCGGCCGCAGTGGAAGGCGGAGTCGTTCTTCCGGCGCTACGCTGGGGACTAACCGCCGCTGGGCAGTTGCCAACCTGACCATCTTCACTCGGACGTGCTGCGGGTCTCTGGCGTTAATCTCACTTCTCAGCAATTATGCTGCAAACCGCAAATGGCGGTGTCGTTAGCGAATTCTCGCGCCTCGAGATTTATGTGTCCATCCATTCGACCCGTTCAGCGCGCCATGGGGGAGCCAAATCCGAGAGGGTGCTAGCTTGGTATTGCTTCAGGAGCAGGCGGGTGTCCTCCAGTGTGGTGACACCCACCTGCATAGAACCTACGGTCTGTACGAGGGATTGAGCTTGAAAACGCGCGTGCGGATTGAGTCCAAAGAAAATCGTCGATGCGAGGAGGAAGCCAGCAACCGTCAAGACTGTTAGCACACCGATCCAACGGACCCGGTGAATCCTGCCCGTACCCATCATCACAATTAGACACCAATGCTTTGGGTTAGTGCCGGCGACAAAATGGCGAAACGTGCCATCGTCCGCACGGACGACACGTCTGGCTCAAGTTCCGATAAGTAATCGGAAATCACTTGAATCTGACGTGGACGGTAATCCTGGAGTCAGCTATCAGAGCTGCCGTCACCAGCAAGATCTTCGCCTAAATGCGGACTAGCGCGGCGGTTACAGCGCAATCGGCAAGTTTGCAGAGATCGCGCGAATTTTTGTGCCGAGTTTTCGCGTGGCAATTTGTTATCCTGCGTCGCGTGAAACTTCCATTTCTGATTGACACCGATACAGCTTCCGATGATGCGGTTGCGTTGATCATGGCGCTACGCTCTCCCCTTATTGAGGTTGTGGCCGTCACCACAGTTGCGGGAAATGTGGATGTCCATCAAGCGACCCGTAATGCGATCTATACGGCAGAACTTTGCGATTCGAAAGTGCTGGTGTTTGTGGGCGCGGAAAGGCCACTGAAGCGCGCGCATGTAAGCGCGGACTGGTTTCACGGACGCGATGGCCTGGGCGATCACGGTTACCCGCCGCCACGGCGCGCTGCGGAAAAGCAGAGCGCTCCCGAGGCCATCATCGACACGATTGAATCTCACCCAGGCCTGGTGATGGTCACGCTAGGGCCGCTTACGAATGTCGCGCTCGCGTTGCAAAAGAAGCCGGACATCGCCGCGAAAGTGAGTCGTTGTGTGGTCATGGGAGGCGCGCCCTGCTGCGAAGGCAACGTCACTCCCGCGGCCGAATACAACATCTGGTGCGATCCGGAAGCGGCGCGCATCGTGATGAGAAGCGGCCTCCCCATAGAACTTGTTGGTTGGCAGCTATGCCGAGGCGAAGCAGTAGTGAATCCAACCGACATTCAGCAAATTCTAAGTTTCGGCACACCCGTCGCCAAGTTTGCCATCGAGTGCAACAGCCGCGGGCAAGAGGCTTTCCTGGAACAGACCGGCGAACACGGGATATCTCTGCCAGACCCGGTCGCAATGGCCGTCGCGTTGGATGCGTCCATCGTCACTTCGCAGTCGGAGCACTTCGTGGACGTCGAAACGGAGAGCGAACTGACCCGGGGCATGACCGTGGTTGACCGCCTAAACGTCGCGGATAACGAACGCAACCGCTATATCTGGGCTGCAAGTCTCGCCGCAGGACACAAAGCGAAGGTCTACTGGACCATCGACAACGTCGGTTGGAAACAAGCTCTGTACGCCGCGCTGAGTTAGGGGTGTAACTGCTGGCGCAGTGCGAACCTCTTTGCACCTCGTGAGAATACGCCAAATAAGGAGGCAAGGAGAGTGGCGCAACTTAGAGCCAAGTCAACCTAACTCCTGACCTGAGTGTTGCGAAACTGACCTCACTTTGACAGTTCCATTAATGGGTAGCTGCCGCCGCTTTCGCCGCAGGCGGAGTGAGCCAGGTTTCAAAACGCGTCTCGCCGAGTCGTGCGTCATCGCCGGGAATGAGTGTCTTCTCACTCAGTTCCACGCCGTAGTAACGTGCGTGCGGGTCAGCAACAACTTCGCGCGGATCATTGCGTGCGGCTAGACTTCGCCGGACGAGTTCATCGAGACGAAACTTTTCCGGCCCACCTACTTCAACGGTGCCATTCACTGGTGAGCCCATAGCGGTCCGGCCTACCGCACTAGCGACATCGTCGGCCGCCATGGGCTGGATGAGCGCAGATGGCAAGGACACTTTGTTGCCAGCAGTAGAAAAATCGGCGATACCCTTAACGAATTCGAAGAACTGAGTCGCGCGAACAATTGAATAGGGGACGGAGGAACCCTTAATTAAATTTTCCTGAGCGATTTTTGCACGGAAGTATCCGCTTTCGAGCATGCGCTCAGACCCTACGACAGACAGCGCAACGTGATGTCCCACGCCCGCGGCCGTTTCATAGGTGAGGAGGTTACGGGTTGATGTCTCGAAGAACTTCATCACGGCCGAGTCTTCCCACGAGCGAGAGTTCGATACGTCAACGACCACCGAAGCGCCTTTTAACACTTCGGCCAGTCCGTCGCCCGTGAGTGTGTTGACGCCGGAATTGGGGGACGCGGCAACTGCTTCGTGCCCGTGCTCGCGCAACTTGGTAACGAGCTTTGACCCGATCAGTCCACTGCCGCCGATCACTACAATTTTCATAATTGCCACCGCTATTTTATTTTCGGTGTAACTCCATGCGTGTTTTCTGTCAAGCGAACAAATACGTTCCTTAAGAATCCCGATAAGTCGGGCATTGCCGGAAATTTGGAGGGTGTTGATTGTGGTGTCCTCCGCTTCGATTTGTTGCGTAATGGAAACTTGAAATCCACATAGACGGTTACCGCATTGTTCCGTCTAGGGTTTTCCGAATATTATTTTGCCGAGACGAATGGTGAAGGCAACTCGGGAAAAGGCGTTGACATCTTGGGCCGGGTCCGCGGAGAGGACGACGAGGTCTGCGTCCATTCCTTTGGCGATGCGACCAGAGTGCGATGAGAAGCCGAAGCGCTCCGCAGGATTAGTGGTGAGAGAAGCAAGGATTTGCTGGAAGCTCATGCCCGCCCGAGACATCCACGCAAACTCTTCTGAAGTATCGAAATGCTCGGTGTAACCCACATCGGTGCCAAACAGAATCTGCCCGCCCGCCTCAGAATAGGCCCGCAGTTGTGGCAGTATCACGACGTTCATTTGTTTTTCGAACTCTTGGGGTGATTCGCTTCTGCTTTCCACGTGCCACAATGTCAGCGTGGGGATGAGCGCTATGCGTGCCGCTTTCATGCGTTGAACAAGTGAGGAGCTCCATGGACCACCGGCCGGGGTCGTGTGCGCTAGAACGTCCACTCCGCTCTGAAGGCTCACATCTATTCCTTCCTGGTTGGAAGGATGGGCAAAAACGGGTTTCCCCGCACGGTGGGCCTCCGCGACGATAGCTTTAGCCAAATCCAGAGGCATGATCAGGATACTGTCCCGTTCGACGGAGCCCGCAAAAATCTTGATGCCGTCCGCGCCGTCGTGAATCTGCTGGCGTACTCGCTGTACCGCCTGGGCGTTCGATTCGACTTCGGGGATACTGATGTGGTTCTCCTCCAGAAATCCCTTCACGTAAATGGGCGTTCCCCCTTTCGCCCAAAATGGCTCGCCGACAGTGAGAATCCTGGGTCCTTTCACTGCGCCGCTTTCTATGCGGCGCCGGATGAGTGTTGTGTTGTTGAGGAGGGACGCGGTGTCAAACACAGTTGTGAATCCCCAGCGCGTCAGCATGCCTTCCAGTTGCGATGTGATCTGTTGAGGCGAGAGTTTTTCGGCGTGAAGCAAACCCGGCGTAAGGATGTGCACGTGGCTGTTCCAAAAGCCTGCGGTTACCACCAGACCTTTGCAATCGATGACGGTGACGGCGCGGGCAAAACGCGGAGGTTTTGTTGTGGCGCCAGGGCCGACGGCGGTGATGTGCCCATCGTGCACCAGAATGGTGCCGTCTTCGATGGCGGGCTCTGCCGGCGACGGATAAATCTTGGCATGCACCAGCGCAAGATCAGAAGAATGGGCAGCACCACACGCAAGAAGCGTTCCAACCAGGAGCACAGGAAAAATAAATCGGCTTGGCATGGCAGGAGTATACGGAAATTGCCGAGTCTTTGCTCTTGAGGTGTAAAAACCTCGTACGGAGCCCCGTGTGAAACCATCGCGGCGCATTTATGGTAGTAACTCTTGATTGGACACAAGTGGCTTCCGCATATCCGCTAGTCGCTCTCGTGATTCCTCTCCGGCCCCCAATATCGCTAATCTTTGACGATGATTCCGCCTTTCATTACGAAGTTTGCATGTTCCAGTGCTTTTACATCGTTCAAAGGATCTCCGGGCACAGCGATGATGTCCGCAAATTTCCCAACTTCCAGCGTCCCGATTTGCGCTTTCATACCTAGCAAGTCGGCAGCGTCGTTGGTCGCCGCCCGAATGATTTCCATTGGTGTCAGCCCCGCCTCCGCGTACGCCTCATAGACAAGCAAACTGGCCTGACCGCGGTTCATCCCCGGCATCGTCAGATACATATCTGAACCCGCAGCAATCGGCACACCCATCTTCTTTGCCCGTTTCAATCGCTCCCGCTCTCCCTCCACATATTGCTTGAGAGATTTCTCCAAGTCGCTTTTCTCCTTCGCGCTTGGTTCGCGGGTTCCGAAGGTCATATCTTCGAAAGTCTTCATGGTTCCATCGGTGGGCACCAGAAAAATGTGCTTTTCGGCCATCATCTTGAGCACATCGTCTGGCACCACATAAGCGTGCTCGATCGAGTCCACGCCGGCTTCCGCCGCAATCCTGGTCGCCTTGTCGCCGATGGCGTGCGCCGCCACCTTAACTTCAGCCAGATGTGCTTCTACCACGATGGCCTTCATTTCTTCCAGCGTCACGGCCGCGGGGGTTCCATTTACGATCACTTTTATGCAATCCGCCCCGTCGAACAACGCCTGTCGAACCGCCCGCCTGGCGCTCTCCGGGCCTTGAATCGTGACGTATTCCTGCTCAATCAACTTCTGAGCCTCCGGAGTCAACCGACCGAATTGCCCTCCTTGTGCTGCCAGGGCCCGCGTGGACGCTACGATCCGCGGTCCGGGGAGCCAACCGCGCGAGATGGCCCTGCGCAAAGCCACATCTCCATTCATCCCGGAATTTCCCACATCTCGCACGGTAGTGATACCAGCTTCGAGATCCTCTCGCGCCAATTTCGCTCCGAGCAAGGCCCGTTCGGCCGTACTCTGCGTCGCCACGACGCGCAGCATCTCGGTATCCTGTTCGTTGACATTGGTACCGTTCATCTCGGTCAACAGATGGGTGTGCACGTCAATTAATCCGGGCAACAAGGTTGCATCACCCAGATCGATCACTTTTGCGTCTGCAGGAATCGCGACTCCGGCGCCAACTGCGGCAATCTTGTCGCCCTCCACTACAACCACGCCATTCCTGACAACTGCGCCGCTCTTTCCATCGATCAGCCGGGCCGCCCGAAGCACCACACGCTTAGGCTTTGCATCAAGCTGCTGTGGGTCCAAGCGGAGGTCGGGCATGATCCCACACATTCCCAAGAGCCCAACCATCGCAACGCGTCTCAATATCACCAAGGGCATGGACCCCCGCCTCCACGCAAAAGCAGCAATCCAGCTTCTATCACAACCTCGGGTCCAAAGTCGCGATTGTCGCCCGAACCACCACGTGTTACCGCACTAGTGATTTTGGCTTATGCTGAGCAGTTTGCTTGGTGCGTGGGCGGATGTAGTGGAAGCGGATTAAATAAATATTATTGCCGCGACCGTGTTTCGCGACTTTGAGTAGATCCAAAACGCCAAGGAATCCAGACTCGCGGGCCAGTTCGGGAGTAATATCCGGGAACCCTATCGGTTCAATTGAATCGACCTGAATCTCGCCTTCTTCCATACGGTAGCGCGCGCCTACTTTGACGCGGGGACGCATCCAGATTCGGACGCTACAGGTGATTTCACCGCTGCGGATTCGCTCGCGCAGTCGTTTGGTGAACGTCATGAAATAGAGTTTACGAAAATAGTTCACCGTTGGCTAAGACCCGATAAAACGGGTAGCTTGACGTTAAGGAGTAACAGGATTCTAATCGGACTTCACGGCTCTACTTGAGGACAGTAGAGTCCGTGGTCTGGGGCTGGGAGAACGATAGAGAGTCGAGAGGCAGTTGAACTTCTGGAGGTTACGCATATGGCTAATAAAGCCGACAAACGCAGTGCGAGTTACGGGCAGATCGAGGACGGGACAGAACGTGCCAGACCGATTCTGCATCAGAATGCGCGGGAAATTCAGGCTTACGGAAAAATCGCGAGGTTGCCGATTGCGTTGGATGAAAAGGTGTGTGCGGCCAGTGCCGAGAATTTGAATCAGGTTCTGGCAGATACCATGACGCTTCGCGACCTCTACAAGAAGCACCATTGGCAGGTTGCGGGACATACTTTTTACCAGCTTCACCTGCTCTTTGATAAGCATCATGATGAACAGGACGAGTTGGTGGACATGATCGCTGAGCGAATTCAACTGCTGGGCGCCATCAGCCTGGCAATGGCTGCGGACATTGCGGAAACGACGATCGTTCCGCGTCCGCCGCGCGGGCGGGAAGAAGTGCCGGTGCAATTATCCCGACTGCTGGAGGCTCACGAAATGATACTTAAAGAGGCCCGCACGATGGCCGCACAGGCGGCTGAAGGTGGAGATGATGGGACAAACGACCTGCTAGTCAGCAATGTGATCCGCTCGAACGAGCTGCAAGTGTGGTTTCTCGCGGAACATCTTGTGGATGTGCCAGTGGTGCACGCTGACAACGCGAAAGCTGCAACGTCGGATCGATAATTCTGCCAACTGGGAAATTAAGAGAAATAAAAAAACGCCGAGTCCAGACAAACTGGACTCGGCGTTTTGCTTTAGCGGAGCGCCTGGATCACGGTGGAAGAAAAATCTCTTCCAAACGGGGTGCTTCGGTTTCGCGCCTGAGTTTGTATAATGCCCTCGCACAATGGCGTTTCGAGGTCGCCAGTATGGGGGGTCTGAGTTTCCTGATCTATCCTTGGGGATTCATTATTCAAGGAATTGCCATTTGGCACTTCGTCAAGCGGCGTCCCGAGAACTATTGGCTCTTCATCATCATTTTTGGCGGGGTCCTGGGAGCCGGAGTGTACATGATCGTCGAAGTGATCCCTGACCTCGGATTGTTACGTGGGTTGCTTCAAGGATTCGGAAAACGATCGAGAATCCGGGCGCTGGAAATACAGATCCTGGATAATCCTTCGGCGGGAAATCTGGAAGAATTAGCGGAATTAAATTTCGAGCAAAAGAATTACGGGAAAGCGCTAGAGGCGTTGAACCGAGCAATATCGTTGCGCACCGATTCACCCCACGCGTTTTATCTGAGAGCAAAATCTTTGCTGGCGATGGGCCAGTACTCGAAAGCCCTACCCGACTTGGAATATGTAGTAGCAAACGACCCGAAATTTGACTATCACCGCGCTACAGGATTGCTTGGCGACGCCTATGCCCGGACCGGACATTTGGATAAAGCAGCGATTTATTTCGCACCTGCCGCGCAGTATTCGACAACTCCAGAAACGCTGTATAACTATGCGAACTATTTGAAACTGGCCGGCAGAAGGGAAGAGGCGCTGGAGTGGTTGGGACAGTTGGCGAGGAAGAAAGAGACGCTGCCGAGATACATGCGGAGAGAGGCGCGGCCGTGGTTTGCGAAGGGCAAGGCGCTACAGAAAGAATTGACTCGGTAGCATGCAGAGAAAGCGCCGAGCCTCACGGTTAAAGTTCGCCGGTGAGGAACTGGGCTCGGCCGTAGCCGAAGGACCAGTCTTCGTCAGCATTCTGCGTTATTGAAACAACGACATCTGAGGGCTTGACGCCGCAGCAGCGACCTAGTTCCTGGACGAGCAACTCATAGAAATTTTGTTTTTCAAGGCGAGTTCGCGGACGGGTCGTCACTTGCACCATGACGACCTCATCGGAACGCGGTATGCCCAGTCCGGTGTCCTCGACTTTCATTTTCGTCGCAGGGTGTTCATGGACAATCTGATAGCGGTCACGTTGAGGCGCTTTGAATGCGGCAAGCATCGCGGAGTGGATGGCATCGAGCAATTTTTTCAGCTCATCTTCGCTGCGGCCCTCAAGTAGATCGATTCTAAGAAGTGGCATTGAACTGACTCATCCCTTCCACTGCGAACCGCGGATGAC
>Ga0073928_10003723_pt1 | contig 23616 bp, 21 predicted proteins | sample PaiPotPPA55metaG_FD_76969 | JGI IMG/M metagenome (GOLD analysis project Ga0073928, IMG submission 76969) | Iron sulfur acid spring bacterial and archeal communities from Banff, Canada, to study Microbial Dark Matter (Phase II) - Paint Pots PPA... ...
CGAGCTCGCCTGGGTGTTCAATTGCGTGGCGCGCCTCGGCTGGCTCAATCGCATGACGCAATTCAAGGAGAAAGCCGGCAAGGACCGCGAGAACGCCTCGGTTGGGCTTTATGCCTATCCTTGTCTGATGGCCGCCGATATTCTTGCCTATCGCGCGACCCATGTCCCGGTCGGCGAGGACCAAAAGCAACATCTCGAACTCGCCCGCGATATTGCCCAAAAATTCAATCTCGATTTTGCCGCCTCGATCGCAGCGCTGGGTCATGGCGATGCGTTCTTCCCTTTGCCCGAGCCGCTGATCCAGGGGCCCGCCACGCGGGTGATGAGTCTGCGCGACGGCTCCAAGAAAATGTCGAAGTCGGACCCTTCCGGCTATTCGAGGATCAATCTTTCCGACGATGCGGACACGATCGCCCAAAAAGTCCGCAAGGCGAAGACCGACCCGGAACCGCTCCCGTCTGCAATCGAAGGCCTCAAGCACCGGCCTGAAGCCGAAAATCTCGTCGGCATTTTTGCTGCGCTCAACGGCGAGACAAAAATCGATGTCCTGAAGACCTTCGGAGGCGGCAATTTCTCGGCTTTCAAATCGGCGCTCGTCGATCTCGCGGTGGCCAAACTCGGACCGATCGGCGCCGAGATGAAACGCCTGAAGGACGACCCAGCCTTTATCGACGGTGTTCTCGTCGATGGGGCGGCGCGGGCACGCGCGATCGCGGCCAAGAACATGGCGTGTGTGAAGGATATTTTGGGCTTCGTGCGGTAACTCCGCATCTAAAGCTGCTGCGGCCGTGGGCCGCGGAAATTGCGCGTATTCTTCTGCACTTGGACTTACCGGGATTATTGCCTGTGCCTGAGAGGCGCGCCGATGGCGGCGGTCACGGGGTCAATTTGCCCGCCAGGACGCTGGCCGTATAGGTAATTGCTGCCTTCGAAGCATCGAAGAAATCCACCGTCACTGTCGCTGTGCCCCCTGGAGAAAGGTTTGGAGTGGGCAAATGCACCTTAATCAACGGCGTGTCCGGCGCGATGCAAAGCGAAACGCCGGACTTCTTGTTTGTGGGAAACACTCCGGGCGTCAGGTTCTTGAACAGTACGTAAAGCGGCCCCGCGATGGGGGTTGGCCCGGTGTTCGTCAGCGTGATTGTCTGTACGTACTCGCGGATTGTGCTGTCGTAGGAGATGGCGCCCGGCGTCACCGCGACCACGCTCGAAACGTCGGCGGCGCAGAGCTGCGCCTCGAATCCGTGCAGCACTCCACTGCTGTCGGCAAAAGAGCCGGTGACGGCGCCCGAATTGTTGATGCCCCTTGGGAGGGTGCCCGCCGCGCCTGCGAGGTCGTACTGCAGGAATAGTCCCAACGGCCCGAAAAAGCCGTGAGTCTTGCCAGCGGTGTCGATGAAATATCCGTCGATCGTGCCGGCGTTGTTGATGCCTTCCGCGTGCGTGCTCACCGCTCCGGGGAAGTTGAAGGTGGTCAGAGTTCCGTCCGCCGTGCGCTGGAAGCTTTGATAATTCCCGCTTTTATCGAGGTAGACCCCAACGATGGTTTTGGAATCGTTCATTGCCTGTGGATAGGTGTTTAAGCCAGGCACGCCAAAGGTTACCGTTTTCCCGCCGGAGTTGAGGAAACCATGTGTAATCTTCGTGCTGCTCCCAAAATCGCCCGCAAAATCACCGTTATTGTTGATCGCCTGAATGCCGGTCGATACGCCGGGTTTGCCAATATCGTAAGTGCTGAACGCTCCGTCTGGCGAGAGCAGGAAGCCATGAAAGGTATCGACGACGCCGTTGGAGTTCTCATATTGGCCGACAATCGTCCCGGCATTGTTGATCCCGAGCGCGGCCGTGTGGTGCAAGTTGTCGTTGGGATCGATGATCGGAGCCTTGAACGTGCCGTTGGGCCGGAGCTTGAAACCTTCGGTGGCGCCGCTGGACGTGGTGTACGAGCCGGTCGCGGTAACGAAGCTCGAGAGAGCTTCTTCACCGTCTTTATGGCGCGAGGCATGGTCCCGGCGCTCGCGGGAGGATCGAAAGGCTTATAGTCGGTCACAAGGCCAGGCTTCTCGACAGAATAGGCCCGGCCATGGGTAGAACCCTGGCCTTGCTGGGTAGCACCGAGCGTTATCAACACGGAGAAATTGCCCGATGGGCCGATCCGCAGCGGTGTGGTAGACAAAGACACGAGGTGGTTTGATGTGTCTATGTTAAAAACATCATCCTTCCGTTCAACTTCGCTAGCCGTAATGACGCGCACCGTCACAGTACTCGGACCGAAGGACGTTGACGTCGCTTGTCCGCCCGCGTCCAGCGTGAGGCTCGCCTGCGCCCCCGGGCAAGCGCAAGATTGGTTCTCCTCGTAATAGGAGACCCCGGAATTCACTTCAGCGACGCTGGTTCCTGGCTGGACCGTATCAACCGTGGCTTCGGCCTCTGCTCTAGAAGATACTCCTGAACGTCTGAGAAAGGATTATGTGCCCAAGTAGCAATTGCGCTCGCCGTGCCGCTCATGGCGCCTGGTACCGAAATAGGTCCATCCGCCAACGCATCGACGCCCGGCCGGGAGCAGTCTGCCGGCGACCCGTCCGGGTTCGTAGGCTTTGGATGAAGAAGGTCGGGATAGGTGAGCGGCCCCCAGGTGGCACACACAGTTGGTTGATCGTCCCGGCCGATCCCCTCTAGCGTGCCGCCCGCCCCGCCGATTTCGGCCCACGTCAGGTGGGGGTCGCCCAGCAGTAATTCTTGTCCGAATCCGGGGCCGGCCGAAAGGGTTATCATCCCCGCAGTCAGGAGAAGAAGGCAGGTTCCCGCTCTCATTGCCACACCCCTCGGAACCGCAAAGCCTATCGCCGCCGCCTAAAATGGCAAGCCCCCGTTTGGGCTATTGGGGCCGGATTCCCCCAGATGCTTCATTGCCACCGGCCTTTGCTCAGCGAGCCATCGCTTGGAAAAAACGGTCCGGTTGCGCCCTAGGCCTTCTCTTCGAGCCCTTCGAGATCGGCGATCATTCCCTCGATCATGTTCAGCCCGATCTGCCAGAAGGCCGGATCGCGCGCATCGAGCCCAAACGGCGCGAGCAATTCGGAATGATGTTTCGTGCCCCCCGCCGCAAGCATTGCGAGATAGCGTTCGGCGAAACCTTCCCGCGCACCCTGATAGACGCCATAGAGCGAATTCACGAGACAATCGCCGAACGCATAGGCGTAGACATAAAAGGGCGAGTGGACGAAATGCGGGATATAGGCCCAATAGCTCTCGTAGTCGGTCCCAAGTTCGATCGCGGGCCCGAGGCTTTCGGCCTGTTCGCTCATCCATATGCCGCAGATTTGCACCGCCGTCAGTTCGCCATTGCGCCGTTCGAGGTGCAGCTTGCGTTCGAAGGAATAAAACGCGATCTGGCGCACCACCGTGTTCAGCATGTCCTCGACCTTGGCGGCGAGCATGGCGCGGCGCTGCGCGGCATTTGTCGTGCGCAGAAGCAGGGCGCGGAAGGTCAGCATTTCGCCAAAATCCGACGCGGTTTCGGCTAAAGTCAAAGGCGTCGGCGCCATCAGCGCGCCATTGGGGCCGGCCAAAACCTGATGCACGCCATGTCCGAGTTCATGCGCGAGCGTCATCACGTCGCGCGGCTTGCCCTGATAGTTCAAAAGCACGTAAGGGTGCGCGGAGGGCACCGTTGGATGCGCGAAGGCGCCCGGCTGCTTGCCCGGCCGCACCGGCGCGTCGATCCAGAGCTCGTCGAAAAAACGTTTTGCGATCCCCGCCATTTTCGGCGAGAAACCGTCGTAAGCGCCAAGCACAATGTCCCGCGCGTCGTCCCAGGGGTAGGTCTTCGCCGGGACATTCGGCAGCGGCGCGTTGCGGTCCCAATGCTTGAGCGCGGGCTTGCCGAACCATTTGGCTTTCAGCCTGTAATAGCGGTGCGACAGGCGCGGATAGGCGGCGCGCACGGCGCCAACCAGCGCATCGACCACCTCGCGCTCGACCCGGTTGGCGAGGTGTCTTGCGTCCGCCACGTCCTTAAAACCGCGCCAGCGGTCGGAAATCTCCTTGTCCTTCGCCAAGGTGTTGGTGATGAGCCCGAAGGTCCGCAGGTTTTCCTTGAGGCCGGCCCCAAACGCGATCGCGGCCTTTTCCCGGGTTTTTCCGTCCGGGTCCTGCATCAGATTGAGCACCGGCTCGATCGCTAGCTGCTTGCCATCGACATTAAAGCGTAGGCTCGCAATTGTCTCGTCGAACAGCCGGTTCCACGCGCCGTAACCGGTGATCGATTTTTCATGGAACAATTGTTCGAGCTTGTCGTCGAGCTGGTAAGGCTTGCCCTTGCGGATGTCTTCGAGCCAAGGCCTAAAATGCTTGAGCGGCCCCGCCGCCACTTTCGCCGCGAGATCGTCCTCGAGCCGGTTCAATTCGAGCTCGAAGAACAGAAGATCGGAGGAAGCGGCTGTGACTTTTTCCTGGGCGTCGCCATAGAATTTCATCCGCGCCGGGTCGGTCGTATCCTCGGCATAGACGAGCCCGGCATAGGCCATGACGCGGCCTAGCAGCTCTTCCAGCATCTCGTACCGCTGAATTGCCTCTAGAAGCCCTGCGGCAGAAGCTTTTTTGGCGAGCGCTTCGAGCTTGCCCTTATACGCGGCGTTGAAGGCGGCGCATTCGGCGGCCGCCTTGGCGAGGTCGCTCGCGAAAGCCGGCGAATCCATGGAAGGGTAGAGATCTTCGAGGTTCCATTCCGGCAGGGCGCCGAGTCCGGCCGCTTGCTTCGGCTTGGCGCTGGTTTGCGCCTTGCGGAACGTGCCGAGGGGTTTGCTGGAGCGCGGCATGGGAAACCCCGATCCTTGAAAGTTATACGGGAACGAGGTGATAGCCCACGGCCTCCCCGCGATCAACCTTTGCGGCGCAACATAGTTTCTCACCGATGACACGGCCGCAGATCAAAACGTCGGCGCCGGTTTGTATGATCGAGCCCGCCTCGCCGATAATGCCCGCCGTGCAATGAATGACGGAATCCAGCCACGGCCGGGATGCCATAGAACATGCGCGGGCGCCGATCTTACGAGATCGAAAGAGCGCCGCTTTTTTGGCCAGCGCTCAGCCGCCGGCGGCGCCCGAGCGGCCGGCAAGGCGCGTCGTCCTGTAGAGGGCTGTCAGCGGCGCCCGGAACCCAATGCTTTCGAGCACGAGGTCCCCCGCCTCGATCGCTTCCGGGGTCCTGGGCCAGGAGCCATCCGGGCAGCGGCGCAAAAGATCGGCGCCAATCGAAACGGTCCGGCGAACGACGATTTCCCGGACGCTTGGAATCGTCGTATAGGCCCAGACATTGGCCCAGGCCTCGGCCGCGTTGCTGGGCGAGAGAATTTCGACAATCAAGACAGGATCGGCGATGACCGGTTCCTCGGCCACATAGTCCGAACAGATCCCCGCCAGATCCGGGATCCGGACATTCTGTTCCGCCTGGACCCTGGGAATAACCCCCGGATTCGCGAGCACGCTGCACAAGCTCGACCGCTCCGAAAGATGGTTCGCGATAAGCCGGCCCAACTCGTTCTGCAACGCTCCATGGGTCCGGCTGGCGGGCGCCATCGCTTGCGGCTGTCCGTCCACGAGCTGCCACAAGCGGCCATCCCCCGCGTCCCAGGCGAGGAACTCCGCGACGGTCATCCTGACCGGGATCTTGGCAATCGCACCCATGATTACAGACTAGCACGAAAAGACGACTCGCCAAATGAATGCCAGCAGCGGAAAACACGCGTGCGCGTCGATGCCGGCGCCCGCATGCGCGGCATGAGGCGATGAACTAGGGCCGCCATTTGTGCAACTTGTATTCGTTAACGAAAGGCCAGCAGGCGATCCGCGAATTGGCGGGCGCCATGCGCGACAAGACGGGGAATCTCCCGCCGCTCCCTGGCATCTTCCCGGATTACGCGGCTCCGATCGTGCGCAATCAACCCGACGGCCGAGAACTAACGATGGCCCGCTGGGGCATGCCATCACCGGTGTTCGCTCTCAAGGTGAAGAAGTGTGATCCTGGCGTCGCCAATGTCCGCAATGTGAAATCCCCACACTGGAGACGCTGGCTTGGGGTCGAGAGCCGGTGTGTCGTGCCTTTCACCAGCTTTTCCGAGAACGAGGCGCTGCCGGACGGTACACACCCTCCCGTCTGGTTCGCATTCGACGAGACGCGGCCGCTCGCTTTCTTCGCGGGCATCTGGACACGCTGGACCGCCGTCCGAAAGGTGAAGGAAGGCGAGACGACGAACGACATTTTCGCGTTCTTGACAACCGAGCCAAACAAGGTGGTCGGAGCCATCCACGCGAAAGCGATGCCCGTTATTTTGATGACGCGCGAGGAAGTCGACACCTGGATGATGGCTTCGCCCGAGGAGGCAGTGAAGCTTCAGCGGCCCTTGCCCGACGATGCTTTGATGATCGTCGCCCGTGGTGAGAAGAAAGACGAGGGAGGCCTTGCGGCCTGAACGCGATGCTTGATTGCTGCTCAGGGCACGAGAACGGCGGCGCCTTCGAACCGGCCGGCGCGGAGATCGGCGAGGGCCTGGTTGGCCTGGCTGAGCGGATAGCGCGTGGTCTTGGTGACGATGCCGATCTTCGGGACCAGCCGAAGGAAATCGAGTCCGTTCCGCCGCGTGAGATTGGCGACCGACACGAGCTGCCGCTCTTCCCAGAGCAGCCGATAGGGAAAGCTCGGGATGTCGCTCATATGGATGCCCGCGCAAACCACGCGACCGCCCTTGCGCACCGCCTCCAACGCAAGCGGCACGAGATCGCCGACGGTCGCATAGATGATTGCCGCGTCCAGTTGCTCCGGCGGCATCTCGTCGGATCCGCCCGCCCATTTCGCGCCGAGTCTCCGCGCGAAGGTCTGGGCGGCCGCATCGCCCGGCCGCGTGAAGGCAAATACCGTCCGTCCCTGCCATTTCGCGACCTGCGCCACGATGTGAGCCGCGGCGCCAAAGCCGTAGAGTCCGAGCTTCGTGCCGTCGCCGGCGATCTCCAGCGAACGCCAGCCGATCAGCCCGGCGCAGAGCAGAGGAGCGAGCGCCACGTCGCTGCCAGCCTCGCCGAGCGAGAACGCATAGCGCGCATCGGCGATCGTCGCGGTCGCGAAGCCACCGTCGCGCGTGTAGCCGGTGAAAACCGGTTGATCGCATAGATTCTCCTGGCCGCCCACGCAATAGGGGCAAACGCGACAGGTGTGGCCGAGCCATGGGATGCCCACACGCTCCCCTAGGCTGAGCCCTTCGACGCCGGCCCCAATCGCATCGATCCGGCCGACGATCTCATGGCCAAGGATGATCGGCACCTTTGGGTCGGGCAGCTCGCCATCGACGACATGCAGATCGGTGCGGCAGACGCCGCAGGCGGCCACCTTCACGCGAATCTCGCCCGGCCCAGGTTGCCGATCGGCGAGATCTGTCCATTCAAGAGCGGTCCCAAGCTTCTTTAGCACCATCGCTTGCATGGTGTCCTCCGGTTCCGTGGGAAGCCTACGGTCAATGTGACACGAGCGATCACCATTGCGGAGCCGATGGCCTCATCCTGAGCCAAGCGGCGTCGAAACACGCTCGGCCGTCAACGACGGAGAGGGCCTGGGGAGTGCGGGGCAGGCGGCTACTCCCGGGCCCAGAGCTCGAAAGATCGAGATGCCGTACGATTTCAGCCCCGCCGCCGCTCATTTGGCATCGGCTCATCCTGATGCAGCCATCCTGGCCGCTGCAGAAACTCCTGGATTATATTAGGTGGAGTGCGATGATTACCATTACACCCAGCACGGCGATTATTACAAAGCCTACCAGATCATGAGGGTGGGAGGTCTGGCTCATAGCGTATTCCTCTCCGGTTAGTCTGGTGTATCCCCGACACGTGGCGTTCCAACCAATCTTCATCGCTAAGCCCTGACTCTCCTGGATGTCAATCAGTCGGAAACGGTATGAATGCGGCCTCACCCATAGGCCATGGCACGAATTGCGCGCAGCGTCGCGTCGACTTCTTTGGGTGTATTCACCGGCAACATGCGGATGGGATCGAAAACCAGCGCGGGCGATTGTAGATGGGAGATGGAGCCAATCTGCCGCGCCAACTCCATCTACCGGGAGATTCCATGTCTCTGCAGGCGCTCTTGCGCACCAAGTCGATCGAGCAACTCCAATCCGAGCTCCGACGAGCGGGGCAGTTTCGGCGCGTGCTTGGTCTGTGGCAGCTCACCGCTATCGGCCTCGGCGGACTTGTTGGGGCCGGCATCTTTGTGCTCACGGGGGTCGTGGCCGCCACACAAGCGGGGCCGGCCGTGTCGCTGTCCTTTGGGATCGCAGGCATTGCCAGCGCCGCCGCCGCCCTTTGCTACGCCGAGTTTGCCGGGATGATCCCCGTCGCCGGCAGCGCCTACACTTATGGCTACGCCGTGCTTGGCGAACTCGTCGCGTGGGTTATTGGCTGGGATCTGCTGCTCGAATATGCGCTGGTCGTCGCCGTCGTCTCGATCGGCTGGTCGGGCTATTTGCAAGCCCTGCTCAGCCAGCTTGGCCTGATGCTTCCGAGCTGGGCAATGGGCGCGTCAGGAACAGGGCCAGGCCACGTCTTGGACCTGCCCGCAATGCTGGGGAGCCTTGCGGTCGCGCTCCTCCTGACCCTGCGCATCGAATGGGGAGCGCGCTTCAACGCGGCGATGGTGATCATCAAGATCGCGGCGGTCGTCCTCGTCATCGCCGCCGGTCTGCCGCACGTGCACATCGCCAACTGGCATCCCTTCATGCCCTACGGCTTCGGGGGAGTGGTCGAGGGGGCGGCCATCGTTTTCTTTGCGGTCTTCGGCTACGATACTCTCACCACCGCCGCCGAAGAGGCTCGCGACCCGCAGCGTCAGCTCCCCCGCGCTGTTCTGCTCTCGCTAGGCATCTCTCTCGCGCTCTACATTACGATGTCCTTGGTGCTCACGGGCATGGTGCGCTACGACACGCTGAACGATGCCGCTCCGGTTGCGGCCGCGTTCACCGCGATTGGCCTCCCCTGGGTGACGCTCATCGTGTCCGCGGCGGCGGTAGCGGGCATCGCCAGCGTCATGCTCGCCTTCCTGCTGGGCTGCGCCCGCACCTGGTTCGCCATGAGCCGCGACGGGCTGCTTCCCGCGTGGTTCGCGCAGGTGCACCCGCGATTTCACACGCCACACCGCCCGACACTGATTGCGGGAGGGCTCACCGCCCTCGTCGCGGGTTTCTTCCCAATCAAGGAGGTTGCCGAATTGGTGAACATCGGGACGCTCTCGGCTTTTGTGATCATCTGCCTCGCGGTCATCGTGCTACGGCGAACCCGGCCCGATGTCCGGCGTAGCTTCCGGACGCCTCTCGTCCCCTGGATTCCCCTAGCTGGCATCGGGTTCTCCCTTTGGTTGCTATCAAAGCTCCCTGCCGTCGCCTGGGAACGGTTCATTGTTTGGATGGCGCTCGGCCTTCTGCTCTACTTTGCCTACGGCCGCCGGCACAGCGTTCTCGCAAAGAGGGAAAGCGTGCCGATCGAAGGCAAATCGGTGGGCGACGGCGAGAATTCTCGGCTGCGCTGAGGGTCGGCCGGGACCATTCCCGAGCCGGCCCAACCCGAACTTCGAACCCTGCAAGCTTGCCGCTGCCCGCAAGGAAGCGCGGCGTCCACGGCGCGTTTGCTCAGAAGAATATCTCCCCCTCCACATAAAAGGATGCGCTCGTCATAGAAGTTACAACGGCAGCACTAGCCGTCCGGCGCCAGTCTTTTGGCGACCTCGCGCTTGATCGTAAGCGCGCCGCGCGACAGCCCAGCGTCGTTCGCCTTCAACAAAAAAGCATCGAGGCCACCGCGATGTTCAACTGTGCGCAGCGCCGAGGCGCTCACCCGCATGCGGACCTTGCGCTGCAACACATCGGAAATCAACGTCACATTGCAGAGGTTCGGCAAAAACCGCGTCCGCGTTTTGTGGTTCGAATGGCTGACCAGATTTCCGGTCTGCACGGCCTTGCCGGTCAATTCACAACGACGGGGCATTCGCTTTTCCTCGCTATACTTCGGCCGATCAGATGACTACTACCCAGTCAAGCCGCAAAGGCCGCGGGCGAGTCGTCCGTTGCGCAGGATGGGAAGAGGCGTCTCATAGGCTAGGGTCCGAGCAGCGTCAAGGCCGGGCGACGGAAAACCCCGAGAGATCGGGTGAAGTGTGTGAAAGCCGGTAAAGTTCTGATTCCGTAGGGATCCTCTAATTCGAGTTGCGGATGGATGGCGATGGCGTACGTGCCGTTGCGCGGCCAGTTCTTCATAACTGGCTTGTTATTGGTGTGGGGCTATTCGCGTCCGCACTGTGACCGGGCCCCAGATTGGAGCGCCATGATAGCTCGTTCCCAATGACACCTGGCGCTCGCATCGCCGCGGCGATTGAAGTCGTGGAAGAAATCGAAGCCACCAAAAGACCCGCCGCCGATGCGCTGAAGGATTGGGGTCTCTCCCACCGGTTCGCGGGCTCGAAAGACCGTGCCGCGATCGCCTCGCTTGTCTTCGACGCGCAGCGCAAGCGCGCTTCCTCCGCGTTCCTGATGGCTGACGAAACGCCCCGCGCGAGCGTACTTGGCGCCTTGCGCCAAGTATGGGATATGAGCGCCGGCGCGCTGGCGGCGCTTTGTTCGGGCGAGGGGCACGCGCCACCCCCACTCACCGCGGGAGAGGCGGAACGGCTTTCGGCCGGCGACCTGACCGGGGCGCAAAGTTTTGTCGCGGGCGATTTTCCCGCGTGGCTGGAGTCTTCGTTGGCCGCGGTCTTCGGGCCGGCCGTTGTCGCGGAGATGAGCGCGCTTGCCACGCGCGCACCTGTCGATCTGCGCGTCAATACGTTAAAAACGACGCGCGAGAAGGTGCTCGCGGGTCTCTCGCATCTGCGCGCGGCGCCAACGCCGTATTCCCCTTGGGGGTTGCGTTTGCCTCCGGCGCCGGACGGGCGCGGCCCGGCGCTTGCGGCCGAACCCGCCTATATCAAAGGCCTCGCCGAAGTTCAGGACGAAGGCTCGCAGCTCGCCGCAATTCTTGCCCTCGCAAAACCAGGCGAACAGGTGCTCGATCTTTGCGCGGGCGCGGGCGGAAAAACCTTGGCGCTTGCCGCGTCGATGCAAAACAAGGGTCAGATCCACGCGACCGACCGCGATGCGGCACGACTCATGCGGAGCATCGCCAGACTCGAACGCGCCGGGGTGCGCAACGTTCAGCTGCATGCGCCGCGCCGGAAAAACAATGTGCTCGCTGGTCTCGAAGGACGCTGCGATCTTGTTTTCGTCGATGCGCCATGCACCGGCACGGGCACCTGGCGGCGCAATCCGGACGCCAAATGGCGGATAAGACCAGGCGCCCTGGCGATCCGTATCGCAGAGCAGGACCGGGCGCTGGAGGAGGCGGCGCGTTTCGTGAAACCGCGCGGCCGGATTCTTTACGCGACTTGTTCGGTCCTCCGCGAGGAAAACGAAGCCAGGCTCGCGGCGTTTCTTGGCTCTCATGCGGACTATGAAAGCCTTCCGGCGCAGGAACTGGCGGAGATGGCGCGGATGCCGGACCTTGGGCCGTTCGCCTCGCGATTTGGTTTTGGTCTGCGTCTCACTCCGCTAACGAGCGGAACCGACGGCTTCTTCATCGCTATGCTCATGCGTGGCTAGAGCACGATCGTTTCAAGCGAGCAGGAATTTCGAATATTGCACCTGCCGTGGCGGAGCAGTCTTGCTGGCTCGATTTGAATACCGGGTTTTGGCAATGGCAGAGGGCTTGCCGGTTGCCGCCGTTTTGGGCAAAGTCAGGGTTTGCGTTCAAGTAATCCGGCATGGGAGACCGCGCGCGTGAATATTTTGCGGCTCGTGCTGTTGGGCCTTACCGCATTTGCCGGGATAGTTACCGGCGCGGCCCTTTTGCAACGGGCGATCCGCTCGGGAACGCCGTCCGCGCCCTTGATCGCAACGGCGTCCCCGCCCCCGGGCGAGCCGAGGACGTCACCCGATGAGATCGACGCCGCCCGGCGCGCGGTTGAGGAAAAGCTCAAAACGGCGCCGGAATACGCGGCTTTCTTCGACCGCCTGAAAACCGTCTTTCCCTCGGAATACGAGTCTTTTCTCGCGGTCTTTGCCCAGGGTTCCGCCGCAAGCGGCGAGATTGCAAGCGCCGATCTGCTTACGGCGAAAGCCGTCCGCTCCTTGCGCCTTTCCCGCGGGATACTGGCGGCCAAAGCCGGTCGGCAGGCTCTGGAACATATTTTTGAATTGCATTTCGCAATGTTGCGAACGCTCGCGGCCAAGGATCCGCACCTATGCGTCAATTTTCTCTATGGCGGCGACAGCACCGCCTTTTTGGAATTTTCGGCGCAAAATCGTGGTCTTGTCGCCGCCATGGCGATTGCTGGCATCGACGCCATCCATGACGGCGAAATCGAACGGATCGAGAGGCCGGCACCGACCGGGCCGGATTTCGACGCGCTCGAAAAGGCTTTGCGCGCTAAAGGTCTCGACACCCCGGAAATCGAAGAGCTTCTCGACGGCAAGGCTGGCGATCCACCCATCGCCGCCGCAAAAATGTGCCGTGCCGGTCAGGTCTATCTCGAAACCCTCGCCGCGATGCCAGAGTCCACCCGGTTGCGGATTTACGGTCTAGCTGTCGAACTCATGGCGCGATCGTGATTGCATCGGCAGTTCATTTGGAACCCGAAACGCGCCTCGGACGCGCCGAAAAGAGCAATCCGCAACGCGAAATTCGGCGAGCGGCCACAGCCGCGCGGTCGGGCTTCGTCTCGAACGGGAAATTCACGCGAACAAAAAGGGGGGGTTGGCATTGCTTGACACACAATCGCCGGGCTCGAGCAGCGCCAACGCGTCTGGAGATTCCCAACTTTAGCCACGGCCCTTCGCGGCGCCGCTTACTGAAAGATTTTCGCGGCGTTCTTGCACACGCCCCAGGCGAGCGGAATTCCGACTGCCGACCAAGCAATAAACGCCTTGGCATCGAGACCGCCCCGGCCGATTCCATAAGCGCCCTTTGACCTAAGTGCCTGAGGCTTACCGCGGGACTTAGGCATGACGGCCGAATCGTCCATATGCCACTTGGCGTGAACCGGCCGGATCAGCGCATTGCAAAAGAAACCGGCGACGAGGAGGCAGGCAAGAACATAAAAGATCTGGTCGTACACATGGTCGCGCGGAACGCCTTGGGCCACGCGTGTGTCATGCAGGTAATTGACGATCACCGGGCCCACGATCCCCGCTGTCGACCACGCGGTGAGCAATCGGCCGTGTATCGCGCCGACGTACCGCGTGCCGAAAATGTCCGCAAGATAGGCCGGCACGGTGGCAAATCCACCGCCGTACATCGAGGCGATGATGCAAAACGCCGCCGCGAAAACCACGACCGCCTTCATGCCCGCGAGAGCGGGCGCGACGGCGTAACAAATCACGCCGAGCACGAAGAACGCAAAATAGGTCGTCTTGCGGCCGACCGAATCGGAAAGCGTCGCCCAAAAAAACCTGCCGCCGATGTTGAACAACGAGAACAGTCCGATGAACCCGCCCCCGATCTCGGCGGCCAACGTCTTTTGCGCGTCGGAGAACTGCGTGAAATCGACCGAAGGATCGCGGAATAGCGCCCCGCCGAATGTCCCCTGCAACATCGGCGATGCCGCGCCGATGATTCCGATACCCGCGGAAACGTTGAGACACAGGACCGCCCAAATCAGCCAAAATTGCGGTGTCTTGTGCGCGTGCTTCAGAGCGACATGATTGGCCGTTATCATGGCCCTTTGCGTGGCGGGCGGCGTCCACCCCTCCGGACGCCATCCGTCGGGTGGCAGCCGGTAGCCGAAGGCGCCGGCAATCATGTAGACGAAATAGCCGAGCCCAAGGACGACGAAGGTTTCCCACACGCCGACCGAAACCGGAGTCTTGAAATGGTTCATGAGCAGATTGGCGAGAGGCGAGCCGATCATTGCGCCGCCGCCAAACCCCATGATCGCCATGCCGGTCGCCATGCCGCGCCGGTCGGGGAACCATTTGACGAGCGTCGAGACCGGCGAAATATAGCCAAGGCCAAGCCCGATCCCGCCGATCACGCCCGAGCCGATCCAAAGCATCCACAGCTGATGCGTTCTGACGCCTATCGCCGATATCATCAGGCCGCCGCACCAGCAGAGTGCCGCGTAAACGCCTGCCTTGCGCGGCCCGGCATGCTCGAGCCAGCCGCCCCAGGCTGCGGCGGACGAGCCGAGCACAACGAAAAAAAGGGTGAACATCCAACCGAGATCGAACTGCGTCCATTCGCAATTCGTCGCCGTCAGCGCGGTGAGCGTGCCGAGGGTCTTGTCCCAAAATGTTGTCGCTGCGCCCGCGCAGGCCGGTACCTTGGCGCCGATCGCGGTCCCAACCGAACGGGACAAGGGCAACCAGAAAACGCTGAATCCATAGGCCATGCCGATGCACAAATGAATCGCGAGCGCGGCGGGCGGCACCAGCCAGCGGTTGAAACCTGCCTTCGCAATAATTCTTTCGCGGCTAAGAATTCCGCCGTTTGCGACGGCGGTCGTATCAATTTTGCTAGCTATGGTGGTCGTCATTGCCCCCTCGAAGTAAGCAATTCGCGCGCAACTCTTCCCGTCCGGCGCCAATTGCCCCGCGCGAAACTATTTTGAAAAAATGACACGCGAAAGACGCTCCATCGCCCTCGATGCGCATCGCGCCGAATGCCACTGCCGGGTTAGTAAAAGTCAGCGTCCCTATCGCTCGCCATAGTCATATTGCTCCGGGCCGAGCTCAGCCGAAAATGTCCGATCTCTAGCGTGGCGATATTATCCGGTCACCCGGTCGGCCGCGCCCCCTGTTCAGGGGGTGTGATGGCCGCTAATGTCCCTGGCACGCGGCAACGCCGGAGGGACCGATGGGGGCGGTGGAGCATCTCAAGACCCTGTGCTGTCTCGGTCTCAAGCCCGAGAGCGCGATGGTCGCCGTGACGCCTTTGCTGCACGAGATCATTCCGCATGGCTGGTCGCGCATGGGTCTTTACGAACCCGATGCCACGATGCGAAGCGCCTATGCCGAAAACCCAGAGATGGTGCTCTATAATGAGCGCTTCTGGGGGCTGTTAAATGATCCTTCGGGCATTATCGGCTCCCTATACTTACCTGACTTTAGGGCCGTCGGAATCGGCTGGACTTTGCATCGGCAGGGGTGGGGTTGGCTGGGGAGCGACTGGTACCGGGAAATAGAGGCTCCTGTCGATTCCTGCTGGTGGCTCGACGCGATGATTGGGGACGCCGGGCAGACTATTGCGGCTGTTCACCTGACCCGCCCTCGCAGCGCGCGCCCCTTTACGGCGGACGACGTGCAGCGTCTCGACGCGCTTCGGCCCTGGCTCGCGCACGCCTTCCGGCGGTCTAAATCCGGTAATGCGCGCCAGGAGGATGAGGCTCCAATCAGCACAGTAGGGGCGCCGGTACGAAGCGGTCAGTTGATTTTGACGGCGGACGCAAAGCTCGTCTTTCAGACGCCAGGGCTCGAACATTCGCTCAGAATTTTCATGGGAGAGCCGGTGGTTTACAAGCGCTACGTGCCAGTCAGCGACAGCCTGCCCGCTCCAGTTCTGAAGCTCATCCGGCAGCTCGTCGGCGCCGCGAACGGCACCTCCATCGCGCCGCCGCGCATGCGGCTCTCGACCCCGTATGGCGTTCTCACCCTCGAAGCCAAGTGGCTCGTGCCCGCTGGCACGCTTCCGGCAGATGCCGCCAGGGATCCGAAATCCTGTCTCATATCGGTTACGATCGACCTCCACGAGCACCCCATTGCCCATGCGGCGCGCGTGCTGCGCGAAAGCGGCGCCACGCCGGCGCAGATGAAAGTCGGGATTCAACTTTCCTTGGGGAAGTCAAAACCTGTGATCGCGCACGAGCTCGGCGTCCAAATTTCCTCGGTCACGGACCTCACCAAGAAGCTCTATCAGACTCTCGATGTTCACAATTCCGCCGAGCTCGGCACGAAAATCTGGCTGGACCAAAGGCAAGTCGAGGCGCGCCAAAGTTTGCGGCGCGCTGGATAAGTTTCTCCGGCGCCATCCCCGTGCCGCACGTGTTCCATCCACTGTCGACCATTGCACGATGACCGAAATCCGGTTCCCGCGTTCCCGCTTCAAACCAACTCGCCGTCTCAGTCTTGTTCGTGTTCACCGGATGACGGGCAGGCCCCGTGTCACTTCACGACTAGCACCGGACACTGGGCGAGTTGCATAATCCGATCCGCGCGGCTCCCGACCATCCGCTCGTACAGTGCCGAATGGCCCGTCGCCCCAATGACGAGCAAGTCCACGTTGAAATCGGAGGCAAGCTTGACAATGTCGCGCACCGGATGCCCCGCCACGACATGGGTATGAAGTTTCACATGGCTTTCTTCCGCCATCGCACGTGCGCGCTGGAGGACGCCGTGGAAGCGCCGGGCGGCGGTTCCCGTTTCTTCTCTAACCTCTTCGATGAATTCAGGCAGGTAGTCGATCTCTTCGACCGAAACCATGTGAAGCTCCGAGTTGTTCTGCTTCGCGACCGCAAGCGCCAGAGAGAGTGCATGAAACGCGTGTTCCGATCCGTCATTGGCGTGCAGGATCTTGGCGAACATCGCGTGCCTCCCAGATTATTCGGCCCCCCTGACAAGTTGCGGAAGCCTTGTCACCGGTCCCTGCTGTTGACCAGCCATATCTTCCCTTTCCGTCTTGGGCAACAAATGGCGTGGCAGATAGACGGCGTTGGCAATCACCGTGGGGATCACAGCACTCCCAATCACGGCCGCTACCAGCGCCGAATATTGGCTCTTATCGATGATTCCATGGGACAGGCCAAATAAGGACGAGATCGTTCCGAAGGTGAGCCCCGTCGACATCAGAAGGGTTGTGTACATGGCCTCCTTGTTAGGCGCGCCGAAGAGCTTCGTAACCGGGTAGACACCAACGATTTTCGTAGTAACTTTGACAATGAGGAAAAAGACAAAGGCGGAAGGCGCGGCGATAAGCGCGGGTATTGAGACGAACGAGCCCGCACGGATGAAATAGAACGGCGTCAGCAATCCGAACGTCAGCGTCCGCAATCGTCTGATTAGGGCGTGATCCTTGCCGACGGTCCCGGCGAGCACCATTCCGATAAGGTAGGCGGGAAGGACGGCTTCACTATCGGCCCAGGTGGCGAGCGCCCCCATTCCGAGCAAGCAGAAAAGCAAAAACTTCGTTTCGAACTCCGAAGGCCGCCCGCCATAAAGTTTGAACAAGCCCTGCGTCGCCGACGGCACGAACACGATGGCCACTATACCGGCAACAAGAAATATCGCGGTCTTTATCGTGAACGGCGCAAAGATGAGGCCCAGCGCCACGACAGTGCCAAGATCGGTGATGAAGCAAGCGGCCAGAATTGTCTTGCCGTAATCTGTTACGTTGAAGCCGAATTCCAACATCACGGCATAGACAACCGCGACCGAAGTGGTCGACATGGCGACGCCGGCGAGCCAGCTCGGCATGACTTCCCATCCGAGCAAATAATGGGCCGCCGCCGCGCATCCGAGAAAAGAGAAAAGAAAGCTCGCGAGCGCCTCTTTCCACTTGAGCCTGAAGACCTGCGGGTCGAGTTCGGCACCGGCGAGAAACGTCAGGACAATCGCGCCTATCCCCGCGAGAAACTTGACCCAAGGTTCGCCGGTTCCGAGCACTGCCGGGCCGAAAGCCAAGCCGAGGATCAACTGAGCGATTGTTCCAACGGCGATTTCGGACAATGCCGTCGAGATGCGCAGCCAGATCGAGAAAAGGCTCGCCAGCACGGCAAGACCCAGCCACAGTGCTGCAAGTGCCCATACACTGGTCATGTTTTTTATCCTGTCAATTAAGGGGTCGTTCGTCGATCGTGCACGGTTGAGTCCGGCAAGCGTCGCGCATCATCCGCCGGATCAAGACCATGCTTGCCGGTTAAGAATCTGCGCGAAAACTCGGAAAACCGCACTGCTTGGCAGATAAACGAAAAACTCCCGCTCGTTGCTGTTGCACGGCAGGAGTCATCAGCCTCTTCGGCGATTTCGGGGAACCCCATCCCCTTTTTCGATGATCGATTCTAATCGAGAATCAACCGATAGCACACCTAAAAATCCGGCGCAAATGAGATGGGCGACGTGAACCGCCGCACGATCCAATCTTCAAGCAATTCTTTCTACAAGCAATTCTTTAAGCAATTCTTTCTAGGTGATGAGTCTCATTCATGCGTTGCACGCAAATCCGGCCATCGAGGATGTCGATCTCATTGATCGCGCATGGCTCCTGGGCGATCCGCCAATACGCTGAGAGGGGTTGATCGAGAAGCTGCAAAAGCAGGGCTCGATTGACGCTGTCGTGCCCGACAAAGACGACGGTCTCCGTTTCGGAAGCGTGGCGTTCCAACACGAGGCGAAGCGCGTTGGCGGTCCGGGCCACAAGGTCCTGCAGCGAATCGCCTTCCGGGAAACGCACGAGATGCGGTGTCGTATGCCAAGCGGCAAAGACTTCTGGCCATGTGGCCCGGACCTCGTCAAAGGTCCGCCATTGCCACTGACCGTAATCAAGATCGTTAAGTGCCTCTATTGATTCGCTTGCGACGCGGCAAGCCCTGGCAATTTCCTGTCCCGTTTCGACGCAGCGGCCCATTGGGCTTGTGTAGACCTTCGCCGGGTTCCAGGCTTTGGCGATCCGCGCCGCGACCGCCTTTGCCTGGGCCCAACCTAATTCTGTCAAAGGCAGCTCGGTGCGGCCGCGGAAGCGCGCGGGTTTGATCCCGTCGACATGGCCATGGCGGGTTAGAATAATTTTCGTCATCTCGCCTCCCTGTTACGCATTTCTCGATCGCAATGTACGTAAGTGCGCAACTTTTTGGCGGCGTTTCGTCCTAAGCCACGGGGGTTGCCCGCCGGCCTGGCGTAGAGCGTAAGACCTGCCACAGAATTGCCAAGGCCGCGCCTTGCAGCAAGACGGAGACAGCGGCAAGCGCCGGCACGGACCAGTCGTAAAGCACGCCGAGCAAACTGCTCCCGGCGAACCAGGCGAGGCCATAGGCGGCGTTGAAAATTCCATAGGCGGTGCCCCGTTGCGAATCCCGCACGAGTGGTGCGATCGCCGCGCGCATCACCGATGCCTGGGCGCCCATGCCGATGCCCCACAACACCAAGCCGGTCATCGCCGCGGCCGGGCCACCAAGGAAGGCGAGGGGGGCGCTGACCGCCGAGGCGCAAGTGGCAAGGATCATCGCGCTGATTCCAATCCGGTCGAACAGGCGGCCGAGGAGCAAAGCGGCTATCGCTTCGGCCGCCATGGCGAGGGAATAAGTAACGGGGATCCAAACCGGCGCGATCAAACCCGTCTTGCCGAAATGAAATGCGATCAACGGAAAGTCGGCATAGCCCGCCGCGATCAAGGCCGCGGCAATGACGTAGACCCAGAACCGGCGCGGCAAACGGCCAGCCGTCAAATCGGGGGGCGCCACGTCGAGATCGCGCGGACGCGGATAGAAATGGCGAGCGGCAAAGAGCACCATCATCGCGAGCACGGCGGGAATAGCCAATACCGCGAATGCGACCTGATAGCCGCCTTTCAAATAAAGCGCGGCGCCGACGATCAGGGGCCCAAGAATAGCGCCGGTCTGATCGAGCGCGCCGTGCAGGCCAAACCCCCAGCCAAGCCCGGTTTGGCTGCCGGCGTGCGACAGCATCGCATCGCGCGCGGGGGTGCGGATCGCCTTGCCCGCCCGCTCGGCCACGATCAGGAGGACCGCAAGCTCCCAGCGCCCCGTCAACGCAAGGAGCGGCACGGCCAAGAGATTGACGCCATAACCGATGATGGTGATTAGCCAATAGCTGCCGGTGCGATCGCTGAGATAGCCGGAGACAAGCCGCAATGCGTAGCCAAAAAGCTCGCCAAATCCCGCGACAACGCCGACTATGGCGGCGCTCGCTCCGAGGACGCCAAGGTAGGGGCCGGTGACGCTGCGCGCGCCTTCGTAGGTCATGTCGGCGAATAGGCTGACGACGCCAAGCAGCACGATGAACCTTACGGCGCTGCTTCGGGGAAGGTCGATGCTGGGGGGCGCGGTCTCGCTCAATTGCAATTCTCCGTGCGTTTAGCGGGAGGCAACCTGATCGGCGGGTAATCGGTTCAGAGCGATCGTGTTTCAGTGATCGCCGTCACGCCTTGGCGAGGCGCGAAACGGTTTCCTCGATAGGCCGGGCAAGCGCGAGTATCAGGCTCGCGATGGCCGCGATGTCGTCAAGGTGGGCATGCGGCAAATCCAACGGCAGACCGTCTGCCGCGTCGGTCGCGAGCGCGGCGATCGTTGGGTCCTCTGGGTAGAGAAAAGGCTTCGCGTTCGCCGCGCGATGGACCTCGATTTTTGCGTGCGCATCGCGCTTGTAGCCCTCGACGAGAATGAGATCGGCCGGACTCATGCGCCGCAGAAGTTCGGCAAGGCAGGGCTCTTCGGCCCCGCGCAATTCATGCATAAGCGCGAAGCGCCGGGACGACGCAACGAGGACCTCGCGCGCGCCGGCCTCGCGATGGAGATAGGAATCCTTGCCCGGCTGATCGACATCGAACGCATGATGCGCGTGCTTGAGCGTCGAGACAGCGATGCCGCGTTCGCGCAAGTAGGGGATCAGCTTGACGATCAAGGTGGTCTTGCCCGCGCCGCTCCACCCGGCAAGGCCGATTACCCGCATGGTTCGAAACTCCGCAGGGGTTTGCTGGAAACCTAGGACCGCTCCCTACCTTGCTTTACGCCAGGTTTAAAGCGCCACCGAAGATCAGGCTTCGCTGCGACAATCTCCGGTAGTATTTGCCGGCCTCGCCTCTTTATGGGATTTCCAGGCTCATGCGCCGCCTTGCCGTCTCCGTCGAACGTTTTCCTATCCTCGGCAATTTTGTGATCTCGCGCGGTGCGAAGACGGAGGCGGCCGTGGTCGTGGCGGTGATCGAGGACAGGGCGTGGCGCGGGCGCGGCGAAGGCGTTCCCTATGCGCGCTACGGCGAGACGGTCGAATCGGTCCTCGCGCAAATCGGTTCGGTTCGTTCCGCGATCGAGGCGGGCGCGGATCGCGGCCTTTTGCAAACCCTTCTGCCCCCCGGCGCCGCCCGCAACGCGATCGACTGCGCGCTTTGGGATTTGGCGGCCAAGCGAAGCGGCGTTCCGGCCCATGTGCTCGCGGGCGTCGCGCCGCCGCTGCCGGTCACGACCGCCTTCACGATCTCGGTAAGCGCTCCGGACGAAATGGCTCGGGCGGCGGCGTTGGCACGCGCGCGGCCGCTCCTAAAAATCAAGCTTGCCGGCGAAGGCGATGCGGCGCGGCTTGCCGCGGTGCGCGCCGCCGCGCCCGATGCAACCCTCATCGCCGACGCCAACGAGGCCTGGGCGGAAGCCGATCTCGAACGCAATCTCGAAGCCTGCGCCAAGGCCGGCGTAATTTTGGTCGAGCAGCCGCTTCCGGCGGGCCAGGATTCGGCGCTTGCCAAAATCGAACATATCGCCACGATTTGCGCCGACGAGAGCGTTCACGATCGCGCCGGGCTCGAAGCCCTGCGCGAACGCTACGACGCGATCAATGTCAAGCTCGACAAAACGGGGGGGCTGACAGAGGCATTGGCCCTGGTGAAGCAGGCCGAAAGCCTCGGCTTCGAGCTCATGGTCGGCTGCATGGTTGCGAGCTCGCTCGCGATGGCGCCGGCGCTTCTTCTCACGGCCCACGCCCGTTTCGTCGATCTCGACGGCCCGCTTCTGCTCGCGCGGGACCGCCCGGATGGACTGACCTACGAAGGCTCGATCGTTCACCCGCCCCCGCGCGAATTATGGGGGTGAGGCATGATTAGGGATCATGTCTCGATTGCGCCGCAGATTGAACCCGCCGGTTCGCCATCAGCGTCGGCAACGAGCATGGATTTATGATTGTCGAAATTCTTTTTGTGAGCCGTGGCGGCAACAAGAACGACACCTTGAAGCTCCGAATCAGCCGATCGCCAAGTAAGGCGCCTCACGATGGCCGGTATTCCGCTCGCCACCGCGCCTGAACCGCACGCGGCCAATCGGGTGCTGAGCAATTACGAAAATGACAATAGTTGCAATATTTTTGTTGCATCTTTATATTATTTTGTTATTGTTGCTCATCGATCAACGGGCACTGCGGCAAGAATAATGACCGACCCTCTCAAACGCCATGGGCGCACTGGAATCACATCCAAGGCTCCTTGTTTCCCTGGCTTCTATGTTGCCTCAATGCACGTCAATATCGTCAATTATTTTGAAAGAGGCTCACATGTCTAAACGATTTCATCCTCATGCTTTCTTCCCTATCGGCGTCCTCGCAATAACTGCTTTTATGCTACCTTCCGCAACATTCGCGGCAACTTTCTACATCGATCCCAGCGCCGCTTCAACGGGTAATGGCACGTTAGCGCGCCCTTTCAATAACTGGAATGCGGTCTCATTCCAGCGCGGAAATACCTATTTGCAGAAGGCGGGGACAACCTACTCAGGGTTATTGGCACTCATGTCGGTCCAAGGCACAGCCTCCCTCCCTGTCGTCATCGATAGTTATGGCACTGGCGCCCCGCCGACCGTCACGAATGTTGTCCTCTTTGATAATTCTTCCTATATCACTTTTCAGAATTTTACCGTCGCTGGCGGTCCCCCATACCCCAGCCTAGTCATCCGAAATGGCAGCACTCATATAACGGTTAACAACAACTCGATAACCAACGCCGCCTCATCTGGAATATTCCTTGGCGGAAACGGATGCAATAACATCATCGAAAACAATACCATTCATGATGTTGCAGCGGATGGGATAAATGTAAACCAAGTGGTATGTAGCAACGGGAATGAGACATTAATCCAAGGAAATACAATCAATAATATAGGAATACATGGTATTGAGCTTGACGGTAGTTTTTTTATCGTCAACCACAATATCATCCACGACACTGGCACGACCACCGGCGGTGCGAGCGGAATCCACCTCTACGGAGGCGGGTTTCAAGGCACGCCGCCGGATGGCATGGGAAATAACAACCTGGTACTAAATAACGTGGTCTACCATGCGCATGAACCCTTGTATCATGATGGCAATGGAATTCAGTCCGACCAGTATACACACGACAATCAGATATATAGCAACCTTCTCTTCGGCAACGATGGGATGGGCGTTAATTTGTATGATTCTCAAAATAACCAGGTGCACGACAATACGTTTTTTGGGAATGTCGTGAATACAATTCAAAAGTATTTCAACCCGCGTGGTAATATAATACTAAGTACATCTGCCGCACATGCTCATACAGCAAATGCATGCACCAACAACACCTTCACCAACAATGTGCTTATCCCATCCCTCCCCATGTCTGACGCCTTTGATATAGATTCAAATAGCTTAGCGAGCGGCTCGAACAACTTTGGGGGCAACCATGCTTTGGCGATAGGTGGCGCGCATTATTACGATTATGCAGGAATCGATGGCGACAATCAGACCGTCTGGAACACCATAGACTTTCCCGGTGGGGGCGACGACACTTTTGGAACAATACCGGTTACCGACATTGCAA
>Ga0073928_10003725_pt1 | contig 23610 bp, 24 predicted proteins | sample PaiPotPPA55metaG_FD_76969 | JGI IMG/M metagenome (GOLD analysis project Ga0073928, IMG submission 76969) | Iron sulfur acid spring bacterial and archeal communities from Banff, Canada, to study Microbial Dark Matter (Phase II) - Paint Pots PPA... ...
GGTCCGAACGGCACGTTGCGGGTGGAGCGTTTTACCGAGAAGCCCGACCTGCGTACGGCCAGGCGATTCCTGAAGTCGGGCGGCTACTTCTGGAATCTAGCCTGGTTCGCGTGGCGCGTTGACGTGTTCTTGGGCGAGCTGGAGAAACATGCTCCGCGACATCTGACCGGACTTCGCAAGGTGGTCAAGGCGCGCCTTGCGGGCGATGAGAAGACCGCGTCAGCGTTGTATGGGCGACTCCCCGTCGAGGTCGTAGACCGCAGCGTGCTGGAAAAGACGGACAAGCTCCTGCTGGTGCCCGCCGACTTCGAGTGGGCGGATATCGGCAGCTGGGCAGAGTTGGGCGCGCGCATTCACGCGGATGCCCGGGGCAATTCCGCCCAGGGCGAGTCGATACTCGTCGACACCCGCGACAGCCTCGTCCTCGGCGGGCATCGGCTTATCGCGGCGATCGGCCTGGAGGACATGATCATCATCGACACCGAAGACGCGCTGCTGGTGTGTCCGCGGTCTCGGGCGCAGGACGTCAAGCTCGTGGTCGAGGCCCTCAGGCGCGCCGGCAAAACCCGTTACCTTTAAGCCACCCCACGAAATCTGCGATTTCGCGGGGACCCCGACTTGCTACCTTTGAACGCGTGACGCTGCCCGAGATCAAATTTGGCACCGACGGCTGGCGTGGTGTCACCGCTGACGACTTCACTTACGCAAGCGTCCGGCGCGTGGCGCAGGGCATAGCCGAGTACATGCTGTCGCGCACATCGAACGATCCGCTTGCGGTTGTCGGCTACGACTGCCGCTTCGCCTCCGAGGAGTTCGCGCGCACCGTGGCCGATGTCTTCGCCGCCAACGGGGTGCGCAGCCTCATCTTCGACCGTCCGTCTCCCACGCAGGTCGCGTCATGGACCGTGATCGATCGCAAGGCGGTTGGCGCGGCGGTCATCACGGCGAGCCACAACCCGTACCTGTTCAATGGCGTGAAGTACAAGCCGGAGACCGGCAGCTCCGCGCCCACAGAGGTCATCAACGACCTCGAGAAGCGCATCAACGCGCTCGGTGAGGTCGGCCGTCCCGACCGGGACAAGCTGGGCTCGCTCGTCACCGTCTACGACCCCAGGCCCGCGTACTACGCGCAGGTGGGGCGCATTCTCGACCTCGAGCGCATTCGCAACGCGGGGCTGAGCATCGTGCACGAGTGCATGCACGGATCGGGATACGGATACATCTCGGACCTGGTGGGTGGCGGCCGGACCACCGTCAAGCAGCTGCATCCAGACCGCAATCCCTTCTTCGGTGGCATGAACCCCGAGCCGATTCCACCCAACATCGACGAGGCCATCGGCTTGATGAAGGCCGGCGGCCAGGACCTTTGCATTCTCACCGATGGCGACGCCGACCGGGTCGGCATCATCGACGAGACCGGTCGGTTCATCAACCAGCTGCAGGTGTTCGCGCTGCTCATCCTGCATCTCTTCGACGTGATGGGGATGCGCGGGCCGATCGTCAAGACGGTGAACATGACCGCGATGGCCGAGAAGCTCGCCGCGCAGTTCGGCACTGAGATCTACGAGGTTCCGGTCGGTTTCAAGAACGTCGCGCCGAAGATGATGGAGACGAACGCCGTCATCGGGGGAGAGGAGTCGGGTGGGTTTGGCATCCGCGGCCACATTCCCGAGCGCGACGGCATCCTGGTCGGGCTCCTGTTCGCCGACATGATCGTGCGGCGCGGCAAGCCGCTCTCCCAGATCCTCGCCGACCTCGAGCAGCGCGTCGGGCCTCACGCCTACGCGCGTCACGACATCCACCTGCAGCGCGACACCTATGACCGCGACCGCAAGCGCATCACGGAGCAGCTCGCGTCGCACCAGCCCAAGGAGATCGCCGGCGTGAAGGTCGTCCGGGTGCGCTCGGACGACGGCTTCAAGTTCTACCTCGAGGACGGCAGCTGGGTGCTTTTTCGCACCAGCGGCACCGAGGCGCTGATCCGGATCTACTCCGAGGCCGGCGACGCGGCCGGAGTCGAGGCGCGCCTGACAGCGATCGAGGACATCGTCGGCCTCAAGAAAGAAGAAGCAGGCGTTCATGGCTGAGCTGCCGGTCGTCAAGCGCGCGGAGGAAACGCTTGTCGAGAAGCCCTGGGGCTACGAGGTCCGGTGGGCCGTGACCGACCGCTACCTCGGCAAGATCCTTCATGTCCGCAAGGGCGAGGCGTTGTCCCTCCAGTACCACGAGCGCAAAGACGAGTGCCTCCTCGTGGTGCGGGGCTGCGTCGACACTGAGATCGGCGGTGACGGCGGGGCCCTGAAGACGCACCGCATGCGGGAGGGCGATTCCGTGCATCTCACTCCAGGTATGCGTCACCGGTTGACCGCGGTTGAGGACACCGACATCTACGAGGTCTCGACGCCCGAGATGGACGACGTCGTGCGCTTGGAAGACCGTTACGGGCGAGCGCCCAGCTAAACTTCCGCTTCACATTGAAAACACCGCCGGGCGTTCGCGAAGCACCCGCCCGCGTCATCCCCGTCGTCCAGGGTGAGCGCGACCGCCGCTTCCTTGTCTTCGCCGGGATCGTCCTGGTCGCGATCGCGCTCGGTTTCAAGTCGGAGCTGCTGGCTCAGAACCAGGTCTGGGTGCTCGGACTCGGCCTGATCGTGGTGGCCGCCCCGGCGATCCTCGCGTACCTGCGGGCAGACGAGCCTCCGGCGATCGAGCACTACATCCCTGTCGCGCTGGGCGCCATAACGTTGGCGGGGCTCGCGGTCCTGGTGCCGGAGCTGTGGAAGTTCGCGGTGCTCACCGTCATGTTCGGGGTTGGGTTCGTGATCTCAGGACGGCTCGACTACCTGCGCCTGCGCAACGCGGAAAAGCGTGGGCACGTAGTCCTGCAGGAGGCGATCCTCGTCGGCGTCCTCGCGGGCGCCTACCTGGTGGTCGTCACCCTGCCCTTCAACCCGATCCTGCGCCTGCTCTGGATCCTGACGATCACCTTCCTCGCCTCATACCGGAGCTTCCGGATCAACGGATCGTCCATCGCGCCCAGCCGCGCCTTCATCTTCGCCGTGTTCGTCGCCCAGGTCGTGACCTTCCTGGCGTGGGCGGTCACGGCGCTGGAGAGCTTCCTGATCCTCAACGAGGGCACCTTCGCGGTGATCCTGCTCTTCGCCTGGTACATCAACCGGGGCCTGGTGCGCCACACCGTGGAAGACAGCTTCACGCGCCACGTGGTCCTGGAATACCTGGCCTTCGCGGCGGTGCTGGTCTACCTGTTCGTGTCGAGCTACCAGCCGGGACGGTAAACGTAACCGCCCCACCGAGGGGGGCGGTCGGCATCGCGGAGCGGTGCCGGGTGGGGGCCCACTAGGGCCTACATTCCCAGGTAAGCCTTTTGCACCTCCTCGGACGCAAGAAGCTCCTTGCCCGTCCCCGTCTGAACGATCACCCCGGTTTCCAGCACGTAGCCACGGTGCGCGACCTCGAGCGCCTTGTTCGCGTTCTGCTCCACGAGCAGCACGGGGGTGCCTCGAGCATTGATCTCTCGAACGATGCTGAATATCGTCTCTACGAGTATTGGCGACAATCCCAGCGACGGCTCGTCGAGCATGAGCAGCTTCGGCCTGGCCATCAGAGCTCGACCCATCGCGCACATCTGCTGCTCGCCGCCAGATAGGGTGCCCGCGATCTGGTGCAGCCGCTCCTTGAGTCGCGGGAAGAGCTCGAAGACCCTGTCCATGTCGGCTTTGATCTCGGCTCCGTTGGCGCGCGTATATGCGCCCATCCTCAGGTTGTCGAGGACGCTCATCCGAGCGAACAACCGGCGTCCCTCCGGCGATTGGCAGATGCCGAGGTTGACGATCTTCTGCGGCTCGGTGTGGCTGATGTCGCGGCCGTCGAACTTGATCGTCCCGCGCGCCGGATGCAGCAGCCCCGAAATGGTGCGGAGCGTTGTCGTCTTGCCGGCGCCGTTGGAGCCGATGAGCGCCACGACCTCTCCGGCGTCGACCTCCAGTGAGGCGCGTCGCACCGCCTGCACGCGGCCGTAGAAGACGTCTATTCCCGAAACCTCGAGCAGCGCCATCTAGATTGGTGACATCAAGCCGATTTGCCGAGATAGGCCTCGATGACCCGCTGGTTGTTACGCACCTCGACTGGCGGGCCCTCGGCGATCTTCTCGCCGTGGTCAAGGACGACGATGCGCTGCGAAACCTGCATGACGACCCTCATGTCGTGCTCGATCAGGAAGACGGTGATGCCCCGGCGCAGAATCGTCTGCACCAGATCCATCAGCTCTACCTTCTCTTGCGGATTGAAACCGGCGGCGGGCTCATCGAGCAGGAGAAGCTTGGGGCTCGTCGCGAGCGCGCGGGCAATCTCCAGCCGGCGCTGCTGCCCGTAGGCGAGGTTACGCGCGTAGTTGTCCGCTTGATGCTCCAGGCCCACCAGCGCCAGCAGCTCCATCGAGTGCTCGGTGATCTCGCGCTCCTCGTTGCGCTCCAGGGGCGTTTTGAACAGCGAGTCCCAGAGCATCGCGTGCATGCGGCAATGGTGGCCGAGACGCACGTTGTCGAGGGCGGACATGTAGTCGAAGAGCCGTATGTTCTGGAAGGTGCGTGCGATCCCGGCCTTGGCGGTTCGATGCGGGGGAGAGCCCGTCAGGTCCTTATCGCCAAAGACGACGTGACCTAGGGTCGGCTTGAAGAAGCCGGTGATGCAGTTGAACAACGTGGTCTTGCCGGCACCGTTGGGCCCTATCAAGGCGAAGACCTCACCGGCCTCAACGTCGAACGAGACATTGTCAACGGCCACGAGCCCGCCGAAGCGTTTCGTCAGTCCGTTGACCCGGAGGATTGCGGCCATCTCAGCCCTGAAGCTGGCGCGGGGCGGCGATGGCCTCGTGCTCCTCGTGCCTGAGCTCCTGCTTGCGGACCTGGCTCGGGAGGAGGCCTTGAGGCCTCAACAGCATTATCCCGACGAGGATCAGGCCGAAGATGACGTACTTGGATCGCGAGACCTCCTCGGCGATGCCCGGCCACCCATTAGGGTTCACCTGGTTCAGGACGCCGAGGCCGGCCGCCGAGGCCAGAGACTCCACCTGGGCGGGAGCATTGGGCAGGAACCAGAAGAGGATGAAGTAGAGCACGCCCCCACCAAGCATCGCTCCTGGGATGTTGCCCATCCCACCCAACACGACCATCGCAAGCACGGTCACCGAAACTACAAACCCGAAGTTCTCGGAGCTGACGTAGGAGAGCTTCGCGCCGTAGAAGGCACCCGCAAACCCGCTGGTCGCGGCGCCGATGGAGAACGCCAGCAGCTTGATGCTGACCGTGTTGACGCCTGTGGCCGCCGCCGCGGTCTCGTCTTCGCGCACTGCCATCCAGGCCCGCCCGAGACGCGAGTTGTAGATGTTGTGAACGAGGACCACGACCACCGCGATGAGAACGATCATCAGCACGTAGTAGGCGGTCAGGTTGTCCGTGGTGAACCGAAAATCGGGCACCCAACCGAAGGGCTGATTGACCCACGGACCCGTGATCCAGCCCGGGAGGGTAGGGACGTCCAGGGCGAAGATCCCAGGCACCCCGCCGGTCCAGATGCCTGCGTTCTTGAACAGCCGGGGCACGATCTCTCCGAACCCGAGCGTGACAATCGCCAGGTAGTCACCTCGAAGGCGAAGCGTGGGCGCTCCGAGCAGGGCGCCCGCTCCCGCGGCCGTGAACATCCCGATGAAAAGAGCGATCCAGAAGGGAACGTGCAGCGAGTGGCCCAGCGGTGTCACGCCGAGATGGTTCGATGCCACCAGCGCGTACGTGTATGAGCCGATGGCGAAGAACGCCGCATAACCGAGGTCCAGAAGGCCGGCGAAGCCCACCACCACGTTGAGGCCGATTGCCATGAGGATGTAAATGCCGCCGTCTGCGGCCAGGCCGACGAGGTAGTCGCCGTTGCCCGCGGTAGCGAACTGGACCACGGCCGGGTAGAGGAGGGCGCCCAGGATCATCAGCGTGTAGGCGATGGCGTTGGCGTTTCGGGCGTTGTCCCTGAGCAGTGCGCGCACGCGTTTCATTTCTCGGGGACTCGCATGCCCAGCAGTCCGGTCGGCCTGAAGACCAGGACGAAGATCAAGATCGCAAACACCAGGATCTGCGTCCACGACACCGAGAAGTAGCCGTCCGAGATCGAGTAGATGATTCCGATCAGGATGCCGCCGATGGCGGCGCCCGGAATGTTGCCGATGCCGCCAAAGACCGCAGCCGTGAAGGCGTACAGGCCATACGTGAAGCCGTCGAACGCTGATACCGAGTTGTAGTAGAGGCCGTAGATGATGCCGCCAGCGCCCGCCAGGGCGGCCCCGATGAAGAACGTGGCCGCGATGGTGCGGTTGATGTCAATGCCCATGAGCTGCGCGGCATCTCGGTCCTGCGCGGTCGCGCGCATGGCTTTGCCGAGCTTGGAGCGGTTGACGAACAGCGTCAGCACCACCATGAGCACGACCGCGATGACGATCACGGTCGCGGCCTTGGCTGCGATCGTGACGCCGCCCCCGAGCGGTATCTGGTACTCGGGAAGGAAGTCCGGATAGTGGAGCTGGGAGGGCCCGCGCCAGACATTCATGACGCCCTCGAGGAGCGCCGACATTCCGATTGCCGTGATCAGGGGCGCCAGGCGCGGAGCATGGCGGAGCGGTCGGTACGCGATCCGCTCGATGCCGATGTTGACCAGGGCGCAGACAAGCATCGTGACTACGAACAGCACCAGCAGGGGGATGATCAACGCAGCACCCGAGATCTGGCCCTCGTTCAGCCCAAGCAACGGCATGAGCGACAGCGAGATGAACGCTCCGAGGGTGAACACATCGCCATGAGCGAAGTTGATCAGCTCGATGATTCCGTACACCATCGTGTACCCCAGCGCGACCAGGGCGAAGATGGCTCCCTGGGCGAGCCCGAAACCGATGGTCTGGAAGAAGTAGCCCGCCCCGCCCTGATAGATCCGGATCGCCGCCGCGACCAGCGCCGCCACGACCAGGACCACGCCGACTGCATTGATTGCGGACGCGGTCGGGGTGGAGGTCAGGGAATTCCTGAGACGCTGGACCATGACCGCCATCCGCGTAATTGTTCACAAAACCGAGTGCTTGGCAAAAAAAAGAAGGAGGGGCAGCGGCCCCTCCCTCGTGCTGGCTGATGCTTACGAAGCCGAAACGCTGATGTTCTTGACAGTCGTCCAGCCGGCCGTCTGGTTCTGCTGAATCTGGAGCGCCGGGGTCGTCGGGTCACCCGCTGCGTTGAGGGTGTAGGTCCCGGTAAGGCCCTGGAAGCTCGTCGTCTTCGCCAACTGGTCGATGACCTGCTGGCGGGTCGGCATGTTGCCGTTGTTGGCGTCGATCGCGCGCCCGATCGCGTCGATCAGGATCGCAGCGCAGTCGTAGCCGGCGAAGGTGTAGGCGCCGGTGTCGGCCGCGTTGGGGTGCGCCGCCTTGTAGGCGGCGATGGTCGCGGCGGCGGTCGGGTTGGAGTTCGCGTCCGCAACGCCCTGGCTCGCGTACATGTGGTCGTTGGCCATGGCGCCCGAGTCCTTGAGGCACTGGCCGTCGCCAATTCCGTCAGGGCCGAGGTAGTAGGTGGTGGCGGCGAAGATGCCCTGGCTCTCCTGGCGCGGGATGCACCCGAAGGTGGCCGAGGTGGCCCCGGCGTAGATGCCCTGGGCGCCGGCTGCCTTGGCGCGGTTCAGCCACGAGTGGAAGTCGGGCTTGCTCGAGGTGTCGAAGCCCTGACGGGCAACGACGGTGCCACCCTTCTTCTGGAACTCCTTGGCGAAGTTGTTGGCGACGCCCAGGCCGAACGGCTCCTGGTCGTCCCACACAGCCACGGTCTTGAGGCCCAGCGTGTCAAACGCGTAGTCGGCCATCGCAGGACCCTGGAACGTGTCGTTGGCTGCAATGCGGAAGTAGTTGTTCTTGCCTGTCGGCCGAAGGCTGCTGGGCGTGTAGCCCGCGTACTTCTGGCAGTAGTCGAACGCGATCGTCAGGCACTCGTTGGTGTTGGACGGGCTGACCATCCCGAGGGGCGCCTGATTGGCGACCGGGATTTCGGCCCCGGCGACGCCGGAGTTGAAGGGTCCCACCATGCCCAGCAATTTGCTGTCCGAGATGAACTGCTGGACGTTCTGCACGCCCTTCGTCGGGTTGTGCACGCCGTTTACCGCGTCATCGAGCGGTACGAAGGCGAGCGTGTAACCCTTGACGGTCTTCGCCTGCGAGACGGCGAATGCCGCCCCGTACTGGGTCGGAAGACCGCTAGATGCGTCCGCGCCCGATGTGGGCAGGTCGCTGCCGATGTCGATCGTTCCCTTCGACGCTGAACCGCCGCCGGTCGTGCTTCCGCACGCAAAGGCGACGAACGTCGCCGCGATGAGGACTGCGAGTCCCCGACTTCGAACCATGTGGCTTCCCCTTGTGAGTGTTGGAGGCAACAAAACTTGTGACGCGACGCCTCCATCACTCGCCGCCCTCTTCCCAACTTCGCGTCGGGGCGAGAGTGCGCCGGCGGACGAGTGCGGCCACGCGAAGGTGGCCGAAACGGCTACTCCGGTTGGAACTATTGACCCGAAGGTGGCCTCAAGTCAAGCAACTCGCGCTCTGGGCTTGTTTGAAGTCAACAACGCCACTATATCAATATGGTAGTGCATCGGTGTAGTCAATGGTGCCAACCTGCTTCCAGGGCCCGCGGGGCGCGGCCGCGGTGGGCTCGAAGATGGTGATGACGCGATGGGTGGCGTCGCCGGCGGGATCGAAGCCGAGCACCCCGGTCTCGCCCGCGAAGTCGTGTATCGCGGATAGCTGCGAGATGACGTTTCCGCGTGCGGGCAGCCCCGCGCCGCCGGCCTTGATCGCCCGGTCGATGGCCGCGTACACGACGCCGGCGGCGTCGTAGGCGATCACGGTGTAGGCGCCGTAGTCCTTCGCGGCGGGGTAGGCGGCCTTGAAGGCGGTGATCACCGGCTCGGCCGCGCCGAGCATCGAGGTGTCGACGATCGGTACGGTCGCGTAGATCCCGGCGACGTTGCCGCCGGCGTCCTGGATGCAGGCCGGGTCGTCGGCGATGCCGTCACCTCCAAGGAATGGCGTCGCTTCGCCCGGGTCGAACACCGTGGCCATCTGGGCCCGGATCGCGCAGCCACTGTTGGCGGTGGTCCCGCCGAAGTACACCGCCTGGACGCCGTCGGCCTTCATGCGCTTCAGGAAGGTGGGCGTATCCGCTGCCCCCGACGCGGCGGTGTCGAGACGGCCGACGATGCTGCCGCCCAGCGCCCGGAACCGCGTCTCGAAGGCGCTGGCGAGCGCCTGCCCGTAGGCCTCGTGATCCGAGATCACCGCCACGCGCAGCATGTGAAGGGTTTTGGAGGCGTAATCCGCCGCTGCGGGCCCCTGGAGGTCGTCGGTGGCGGCGAGCCGGAAGTAGTTGTTCACGCCGCTCGGTCGCAGCTCACCCGCCGGTGGCAGACCGGCGGCCGAGCACGTGATGGCGGTATGAGACGGGCTCAGCGCGGCCGGGAGGTAGTCGGACCTCGTCAGGCATGGGCTGCTTGTCGCGGGGCTCACCATCGCCAGCGAGGCGCGATTGGCGACAGGAATCTCAGCTCGGGCGACGCTCGAGTCGAAGGGCCCGACGACCGCCACGACCTGGGGGTCGGAGGCCAAGCCCTGGATGTTCGCCGCGCCCAGCGCCGGCTCGGGGCCAGCGCTTAGAGAGTCGTCTTTGACTACCAGGTCGACGGTGAAGCCATCGATGGTCGGGTGTCGCTGCACATAGAAACGGATTCCATTGAGCGCGGGCGTGGCCACCCTGCCCTCGTTCCCGCTCAGCGGCAGATCTACCCCGATCTTGAGGGTGGGCGCGGCCGCACCGCCGGTTCCGGGCAGCGAGCAGGCGGCCAGCAGCAGGGCCGTCAGGGAGGCGATCGACAGCCTGAGCACCAGGAGATTCTGACCACTGGGCTCGGGCAATCTATACTCGTGATCCCCTCCATCCGCCCCTGCCGCGCTGCCACGCGGGATAGCCGACTGATCTAGGAGAGCTCGTTGAAGACCGAAACCCCAGAGCACCTCAAGCCGCGATCCCAGTACGCCGAGGACGCGGTGCAGCTCGCGATCGCCGGCAAGTGGGACGACGCGGTCAAGCTCAACAAATTCATCATCGACAACTTCGGCGCCGACGAGGAGACCCAGAACCGGTTGGGCAAGGCCCTCTCGGAGCTCGGAAAGCTGAAGGAAGCGAAGGCCTCCTACGAAGCGGCTTTGAAGATCAACCCCATGAACGGCATCGCCAAGCGCAACGCCGCTCGCATCAACGCGCTGCTGCACCAGAAGGAAGGCCTGAAGGTCGGCGGCACGAAGGTCGATCTCAACCTTTTCGTCGAGGAGATGGGCAAGACCGTCATCACCATCGTCGAGAGCCCGCCGCCAGACATCTGCTCGAAGGTCGCGGCCGGCGACGTCGCGGAGCTGCGCATCGACGGCGACGGCATCTTCGCGGAGACTTCGCGCGGCGTGCGCCTCGGACTGCTCGAGGCCAAGCTCGCGCGGCGGCTCACCAAGTTCATGCGCGGTGGCAACCGATACCAGGCCGGCGTGACGTCCTGCGAAGGTTCCACGGTCAAGCTGATCGTCCGCGAGACCTACCAGGACCCGCGGTTCGCGGGCAAGCCCAGCTTCCCGATGAAGCGCAAGCGCGAGGTCGAGTTCCGGCCATACACGAAGGAGAGCCTGCTTGCGCGCGAGGTCGGGGTCTTCTCGGAGGATGAGGAGGACTCGACGCTCGTCGAGGGCGCGGCCGCGAGTGATGAGATCGAGGACGGCATGCACGCGGTCGAGGACGAGGCCGAGCCGCTCGACTTCGCCGAGGAAGCAGAGGACGACGGCGACTCGGATGATGAGGACGAAGACGAATGAGCGCTGACATGCGCGACGTGGCCGGCGCCCGGAGGTCTCTTCACCGAGACTAGCTCTTCGTCCGGATCGTCCGCCGCCCCGACGCAGCTCGGCGGCGTGCCCGGTTTCCGCGATCTTCTCCCCGAGGAGGCCGAGGTCGTCCGCGGGGCGCAGGAGTCCCTGCTCGCGGAGATGCGCCGCTGGGGATACCGCCATGTGATAACCCCGATGGTCGAGACGACCGAGGTGCTCGAGCTCGGTCTTGGCGCGGAGCAGCGGCGCCGGCTGTTCAAGTTCACAGACGCCGGGGGCGAGGTCGTCGCCGTGGTCGGCGAGCGCACGGTCCCCGTCGCCCGGCTCGTTGCAGGCAAGCTGCGCTCGACCCCGCTGCCGATGCGCCTCTGCTACGCCGGACCGGTCCTCTCGGCGGACGCCGGCCGCTTCCACCAGCGTCGCGAGACCTACCAGGTGGGTGCCGAGCTGGTGGGCGCGCGGGGCGCCATCGCCGACGCCGAGGTGATCGCGCTGGCCGCGCGCTGCCTCGAGGCGGCGGGCCTGCCTCGCTTCCAGGTTGACGTCGGCCATGCCGAGTTTTTCCAGGGCATCATGGATGCGGTCAAGCTGCCGGACGAGGTCAAGGCCGGAGTCCGCAGCGCGCTGGCCGCGCGCGACTTCGTCGCCCTCGAAGAGCTCCTCGCGCGCACGAGCCTGCGCTCGGCGGAGCACGACCTGCTGCTGCGTTTCCCGGCGCTTCGCGGCGGAGTCGAGATCCTCGACGCCGCCGCGGGTCTTGTTCGCAACCGGCGCTCGGAGTGGGCGCTCAACGAGCTTCGTCACGTCCGGCAACTGCTCGAGGTGTACGGGCTGGGCGACATCGTCCGCCTGGACCTCGGAGCGATCCGTGACTTCGACTACTACACGGGCATCATCTTCGAGGGCTATGGGCCCGACCTTGGCCGCCCTATCGCGCAGGGCGGCCGTTACGACGGTCTGCTGGCGCGTTTCGGCCGGCCGGCGGCGGCGACCGGCTTCGTGGTGCAGCTCGACCTCGTGTGGGAGATGCTGCAGCGCGGCCCCCGCCCGCCGACAATTCCGCGCCTCGACGCCGCGCTGGCGTGGACCGAGCCCGGCTTCGAGACCGCGCTCAAGCTCGGCTCGACGCTTCGACTCTTCGGCATGCGCGCGGTGGTCGATACGCAGCCCCGAGACCACGAGGAAGCCGTCACCTGGTGTCGTGCGCTGGGCGCGGCCAACCTCGTGCACTGCCGGAGCACATCGGCCGTGGCCTGGACCGTGCCCGGGCGACGGACCAAGCAGGTGGCGCCGGACGACGTCGCGACGAAGCTCGCCGGCGCGACCAGAGGCCACTGATGCCGCCCGCCAGGACCAACAAGATCTCGATCGCGCTGCCGACCGGCGCCCTGCTGCCGGGCGCGCTGCGGCTGCTCGCGAGGGCCAAGCTCGCTCGCCTCAGCGCACCGGAGCTCGGCCGCAAGCTGCTGGTCGAGCGGTCGGGCATCCGCGTCGTGCTCGTGCGGCCCGCCGACGTGCCGGCGTACGTCGACCACGGCGCGGCCGACCTGGGAATAGTCGGCAAGGACGTCCTGTGGGAGTCGGACGGCGGTCACTACGAGCTCGTCGACCTGCGCTTCGGAGCCTGCAAGCTCGTGCTCGCGGTGCCGGAGAACTCCAAGCTCGCTGGGCCTGAGACGTGGCCGCCGCTGCTGCGGATCGCGACCAAGTACCCACGCACGACCGCCGCCTGGTTCGACGCGCGCGGCCAGGCTGTCGAGGTGGTACGCCTGAGCGGCTCGGTGGAGCTCGCGCCCCAGGTCGGACTGGTCGACGGCATCGTCGACCTGACCGCCACAGGGCGGACGCTGAAGGAAAACCGACTGCGTATCGCCGGCGTGCTCGGCTCGTCGACCGCGCGCCTGGTCGCCAACCAGGCGAGCCTGAAGACGCGCACCGAGGCGGTGCAGGCGATGGTGGGGCGGATGCGCGAGGCTGTTAGCCTTGCCGACTAGGCGATTCGATGTGGGTTCGTGGCTCGACTCGCCGGCGTCGAGGCGCCGGCTCGACCTGACCGAGTTCGCCGAGCAGCGCGCCGCTGTCCAGGAGATCTGCGCTCGGGTGGCGGCCGACGGCGACGCCGCCCTGCGCGAGTACGGGTCACGCTTCGACGGCTGGTCGCCGGCGAGCGGCGAGTCGTTTCTCGTGCCGGCCGACGACATGACCGCGGCGGTGCGGCGTCTACCCGCTGCGGACAAGGCGGCGCTCGAGTTTGCCGCCGACCGCATCCGCCAGTTTCACAAGGTTCAGCTTGCGCGCGCGGCGGACGGTCTCCCCGGGCTAAAGCTGCTGACGCGGCCGGTGCGGCGCGCCGGGGTTTATGCGCCGGGCGGCCGGGCGGCCTATCCGTCGACAGTCCTCATGACCGCCATCCCGGCGCGCGTAGCGGGGGTGCGCGAGGTGATCCTGGCCACGCCGCCACGGCCGGATGGCAGCGTGCCCGCCGCGATCCTGGCCGCCGCGCAAATCGCCGGAGTCGACCAGGTTTATCGGGTCGGCGGTGCTCAGGCGGTCGCGGCCATGGCCTACGGAACCGCGTCGATCCCCCGAGTGGACGTCGTGGCGGGGCCCGGCAACATCTACGTCACGCTCGCCAAGCGCGAGGTATTCGGCTCGGTTGGCCTGGACGGAATCGCCGGCCCGACCGAGGTGATGGTGGTGGCGGACGACGGCGCGCGCGCCGACTTCGTCGCCGCCGACCTCGCCGCGCAGCTCGAGCACGACCCACTTGCGTGGGCCGTGCTGGTCACCGACTCGGCGCGACTGGCCGACCGGGTGGAGGAAGAGCTCGAGTCGCTCGTGCGGGGCCTCGAGCGGGCGGAGATCATCCGGGCGGCGAACTGCTGCATCGTCGTCGCGGACGACCTCACGCAAGCCATCCAGATCGCAAACGATTTCGCGCCCGAGCACCTTCTGATCGTGGCCGAGGACGCGGCGCGCCTGGCCACGCAGGTCGAGAACGCCGGCGCGGTTTTCGTCGGCCCGTACACGACCGTGCCCCTCGGCGACTACACGGCGGGTCCGAACCACACCCTGCCCACGTCTGGAGCGGCGCGCTTCGCCTCGCCGCTGGGGGTGCACAGCTTCATGAAGCGCATGAGCGTCTTGAGCCTGAACCGCGGCGACCTCGAGATGCTGCGCGACGCCACCCTGCGGCTGGCGGCGATGGAAGGCCTGTCCGCGCACGCGCACGCGGTGGAGGTGCGACTTGAGTAGGACATCGCGGGTGGCCCGGAAAAGCAAGGAAACACGCCTCACAGCCACGGTGAAGCTCGACGGCGTCGGTCGCATCAAGGTCTCGACCGCCCTGCCGTTTCTCGACCACATGCTCGAGCAGGTCGCGCGTTATGCGGGCGTGGACCTCACGCTCAAAGGGTCGGGAGACCTGCACGTCGACAGCCATCACCTCGTGGAGGATGCGGGCATCGTGCTCGGCCAGGCGCTGTCCGCCGCGCTTGGTGACCGCGCCGGCATTGCCAGGTTCGGGACCGCGTACGCGCCGCTGGACGAGGCGCTCGCCCGCGTGGTGGTCGACCTCGGCAAGCGTCCGTTCATGTCCTACAACGTGCCACTGCGCGGGCGCATCGGGACCCTCGAATCCGAGGTGCTCGAGGAGTTCTGGAAAGCCCTGTCGATTCATCTCGGCGCGACCATCCACGTCGATGTGATCCGGGGCCGCAACCGGCACCACGTCGCCGAGGCGACCTTCAAGGCCCTGGGCCTGGCGCTGCGCGAGGCTATGCGCGCCGGCGGCGGTCCGAGCGTGCCGTCGTCAAAAGGACTGCTTGGTTGATAGCGATCGTCGACTACGGCGTTGGCAACCTGCGCTCGGTGGAGCGCGCGCTCCTTCACGTCGGGGCGGAACCGGTGATCACCGCCGACCCAGACGAGCTCTCGCGGGCTGATGGGCTCGTGCTTCCGGGGGTCGGCGCCTTCGCCCCTGCAGTGGAAAAGCTGTCGCGGAATGGGCTGGGCCGGTGCATCGTCGAGCTCGCCCACCGGGGCAAGCCGGTCCTTGGCGTATGCCTCGGCTACCAGTTGCTGTTCGACGAGTCGACCGAGGGCGGCCTCAACGAGGGCCTCGGGCTGCTGCCCGGCCGGGTGGGGCAGGTCGAGGGCAGCCCGCACCTGCCGGTGATCGGATGGAGCCGCGTCCGGCAAACCGGCCCGTCACCGCTGTGGGCCGGCGTCGCCGACGACTCCTACTTCTACTTCGTGCATTCATATGCGCCGGAGGCGTCTGAATCGACAATCGGATGCAGCGACCACTCACCAGCGGCGGCGGCGGCGCGCGGAAATATCATGGGCACGCAGTTTCATCCTGAGAAGAGCGGGCCCGACGGCCTGCGCATCTATCAGAACTTCGTGGCACTTTGCGGATGACGGGTCACGTCCAGACCAACCGCGCGCGCTGGGACGCTGACGCACTCAACTGGGTCGAAGGGGGCCACGAGAACTGGGCGTTGAGCGAGCCCGGCTGGGGCATCTGGCAGGTCCCGGAATCCCAACTCCACGTGCTGCCCGACGTTCGCGGCCTCGACGTCATCGAGCTTGGCTGCGGGACCGGGTACGTCTCGTCGTGGCTGGCGCGGCGCGACGCGCGCGTGGTCGGAATCGACAACTCCATCGAGCAGCTCACCACGGCGCGCCGGTTCCAGCGCGAGTTCGGCGTCGAGTTTCCCCTCATTCATGGCGACGCCGAGAATGTCCCGCTGGCCTCGGCGACCTTCGACTTTGCGATCAGCGAGTACGGCGCCTGCCTGTGGTGCGACCCGTATCGCTGGATACCGGAGGCGGCCCGCCTGCTCCGCCCGGGAGGCCGGCTCGCATTCCTGAGCAACAGCGCGTTCCTCATGCTGTTCATGCCGGACCTGGAGATCGACGGCCCTGCACGGCAGGAGCTGCTCCGCGATTACTTCGGCATGCACCGGTTCGCGTGGCCGGACGATCCCGGAATCGAGTTCCACCTTGGCTATGGGGACTGGATCCGATTGTTTCGCGCCAACGGTTTCGAGGTCGAGGACATGATCGAGGTGCGGCCGCCGGAGGGCTCGACCACGCGACATCCGCTGGCGACCCTCGAATGGTCTCGGCGCTGGCCATGCGAAGAGCTCTGGAAGGTGCGCAAGAAATGAAAGACCCCAGAAAATCCGCACCCCGCCACCGCGATTTTCCGGGGACCCCCCAGTGACAGCCAAGCGGATCATCCCGTGCCTCGACGTGGACGCCGGGCGTGTGGTGAAGGGCGTGAAGTTCAAGGAACTGCGTGACGCCGGAGACCCGGCCGAGCTGGCCGCTCTGTACGACGACGAGGGTGCGGACGAGATCGTCTTCCTCGACATCACCGCGACGTCCAGCGGGCGGCACATCCTGCTCGACGCCGTGGCCCGCACGGCCGACGAGGTGTTCATCCCGCTCACGGTCGGCGGCGGCGTGCAAACGGTGGGCGATATGGCCGAGCTGCTCACACATGGCGCCGACAAGGTCTCCGTCAACAGCGCTGCCATCGCCGACCCAAGCTTGATCACGCGCTGCGCGGACATCTTCGGATCGCAGTGCGTTGTGCTCGCGATCGACGCGCGGCGGCGCGATGACGGATCCGGCTGGGAGGCCTACACGCACGGGGGCCGCCGCGCCACCGGGCGCGACGCCGTCGAGTGGGCGGTGGCGGGTGAGCTGGCCGGGGCGGGGGAGATCCTGCTCACCTCGATGGACAGGGACGGCACGCTCGCCGGCTACGACCTCGAACTGCTGAAGGCCGTGACCTCGTCGGTGCGGGTGCCGGTCATCGCGTCCGGAGGCGCGGGCGGCGCGGCGCACATGCGCGACGCGCTTACCGACGGAGGCGCCGAGGCCGCGCTGGCGGCCTCGATCTTTCATTTCGGCGAGGTTTCGATTCGCGGGGTGAAGCAGGAGTTGGCTCAGGCGGGGTTGGAGATGAGGCTATGAAACCGGACTTTTCGAAGGGGCTCGTGCCGGCGGTGGTTCAGAACGCGGATTCCGGCCTGGTCCTGATGGTGGCCTTCATGGACGAGGTGTCGTGGGCCAAGACCAAAGAGTCGGGACGCGCCTGGTTTCACTCGCGCGAGCGCGGGCTGTGGGAGAAAGGTGCGACGTCGGGCAACGTCATGGATGTGGTCGAGGCGCGGCTCGACTGCGACTCGGACGCGATCCTGCTGCGCGTGAAGCCGGCCGGCCCTGCGTGTCACACCGGTGCTGAATCCTGCTTTTTCAATCAACCCGACTGAAGAGCCACTGTATGTTTATACACGCCAATGTATACTCATGCGTCCATGCCTGAGCGGGTGAAGGCGGCGGTTGCGGGGGCCAACGGCTACGCCGGGATGACCCTCGTCCACATCCTTGCCCGCCACCCGGGTGTCGAGCTGGTGCGCCTGACCTCGAGATCCTTCGCCGGCCAGCCCTACTCGGCGGTCTTCCCGGCGCTGGAGATGACTGGGGAGTTCGCGTCTGAGCTCGACCCCAAGGGCATCGACGTCATCTTCAGCTGCCTGCCGCACAACGCCGGCGCGTCGCTCGCGCCTGCGTGGCTGGCGGCCGGGGCGCGGGTGATCGACATGTCGGCCGACTTCCGGCTGAAAGACGCTGCGCAATATCCACGCTGGTACAAGCAGGAGCACCCGGCGCCCGAGCTGCTGGCCCGCGCGGTGTTCGGGCTTCCCGAGCTGCACGCGGAGGAGCTGCCGGCTGCGGAGCTCGTCGCCGTACCTGGCTGCTACTCGACGGCGGCGATCCTCGCCCTGGCGCCGGCCGCCGCCGCCGGCTTGATCGGCTCGGACGTGGTCGTCGACGCGAAGTCCGGGGTCAGCGGCGCCGGCCGCTCTCCGAGCCTCGGCGTGCACTTCGGCGAGGTGAACGAGTCGCTGGGCGCGTACGCGATCGCGGGGCATCGCCACCTGCCCGAGGTCATCCAGGAGCTTCACGCCCTGAGCTCCAACGGCCCGCGAGTGACCTTCGTGCCGCATCTCGTACCGATGACGCGAGGGATCCTCGCCACCTGCTACTTCGACCTCCAGGGATCGCTCGACGAGCTGCAGGGGGCCTATGCGGAGTTCTACGCCGGCCAGCCTTTTACCAAGGTCGTGCCGCAGACGCCCGCGACCAAGCTCGCGAGCCACTCCAACCTTTGCCTGGTCAACGTCAGCGCCCAGGGCGAGAAAGCCGTCGTGACGGCGGCGCTGGACAACCTGATGAAGGGCGCTTCAGGCCAGGGCGTCGAGTGCTTCAACATCGCCTTCGGGTTCGGGCGCACGACGGCACTGGAGTCGGTGGTGCAGTGGCCCTGACCTATCCGCGTGGGTTCCGGGCCGGCACCGCCGCGTGCGGAATCAAAGCCTTCACGACGGGCGCGAGCGCCATCCCGAGCACTCAGAAGAGTGACCTCTGCGTGATCGAGTCGGAGCGCACGTGCGACACGGGCGGTGTGTTCACGACGAACAAGGTCAAGTCGGCTTCGGTGGTCATCGACAACCTGCACCTACAGCACAACCGCGTGCAGGCGCTCGTGATCAATTCCGGCAACGCCAACGCCTGCACCGGGGCGCAGGGTTTCAAGGACGCGCTGCTCATGGCGAAGCTGACAGCGGACCGGCTCGACCTCGACCCCGACCAGGTGCTCGTCAGCTCCACCGGCGTGATCGGCCGCTACATGCCGATGGACGCCGTGAAGGTCGGGATCGCCGGGGCCTGCGCCGATCTCGACGCGAGCCATGGGGAGGACGCGGCGCGCGCGATCATGACCACGGACACGGTGCCCAAGACGGCCCACCTGGACCTGGAGCTGGGAGGAAAAACCGTTCGCGTGGGCGGGATGTCGAAGGGGTCGGGCATGATCCATCCGAACATGGCGACCATGCTGGCCTACATCACGACCGACGCCGCCGTCGAGCCGGGCCTAATGGCGGCGATGGTGAAGTCGATCGCGGACCGCAGCTTCAACCAGGTGACGGTCGACGGTGACAGCTCCACCAACGACACGTTCCTGCTGCTGGCCAACGGCGCAGCCGGCAACCCGGCCGTTCGCGCCGGCAGCGTTGAGGCGGAAGCTCTCGAGCGCGCGGTGCTCGAGGTGGCGCAGCGCCTTGCCCGCGCGATCGCGCGCGACGGCGAGGGTGCCACGAAGCTGATCACCGTGCGCGTGCTGGACGCGGCCTCCGTCGCGGACGCCCGGCTGGCCGCCCGGGCGGTGGCCTCGTCGAGCCTCGTCAAGACCGCCATCCACGGCGGCGACCCCAACTGGGGCCGGATAGTGTGCGCGCTGGGCTACAGCGGAGCCGAGCTGGCCATCGACCGGCTGCACCTGAGCATCGGCGGCGTCGTCGTGTTCGAGCGCGGATCAGGCGTCGAGGTGGATCTTGGCGCGGTGAGGCGGATTTTCGAACAGCCAGAGATCGAGATCGTGGCCACGCTGGGCATCGGCGACGGCAACGCCGAGGCCTGGGGCTGTGATTTATCGGAGGAGTACGTGCGCATCAACGCCGACTACACGACATGACGCTGACGGTTGAAGAGCGGGCGAAGGTTCTCGTCGAGGCGCTGCCTTACATCAAGCGGTTCCACGGGCAGGTCGTGGTCGTGAAGGTGGGCGGCAACGCGATCGAGCGGGCCAAGGACGAGACGCTGCTTGATGTTGTGCTGCTGCGATACGTCGGCATGCTGCCGGTGCTCGTGCACGGGGGCGGCCCCGAAATCTCCGCCATGAGCGAGCGACTGGGCATCACGCCTTCCTTCAAGAACGGCCTCCGGGTGACCGACGAGAAAACGATGGAAGTCGTAAAGATGGTGCTCACTGGCAAGGTCAGCCCCGACCTGGTGGCCTCACTGAACCGGCTGGGCGGCCAGGCGGTGGGCATGAGTGGTGAGGACGGGCCGTGCATCATCGCCGAGCCGCTCGGGCCAGAGATGGGCTTCGTCGGCCGGGTGGTCCAGGTGAACAGCGAGCCGATCACCGCGCTGCTGAGCCGCGGCTACGTGCCGGTCATCGCCTCGATCGGGCTGGGCTACGACGGACACGCGTACAACATCAACGCCGACACGGTCGCAGCCGAGATCGCTGTTGCCCTTGGCGCGGCCAAGCTGATCCTGCTCACCGACGTACCGGGCGTGCTGGGGGTGGACGGCAGCGTGGTCGCCGTGCTCTCGCGGGACGACGCCCGGCGCCGGATCGACACCGGCGAGGTGACCGACGGCATGATCCCCAAGCTGGAGGCCTGCCTGCGCTCGCTTGAGCGCGTGCCGCTGGCGCACATCATCGATGGGCGCACGCCGCATGCCCTGCTGCTCGAGCTGTTCACCGAGGCCGGCATCGGCACGATGGTCACGCCGTGATCGCCTTAACAACCAGGGTTCCCACGTGTGATTTCGAGCGGTATTCTGCGCACCGCAATCAAAGAATTCCCCCTTGTGGCGGGTGGGGGGTCTGTGGGTGGGAGACGCGCGCGCGATCCTTTGATGTGGAGAGGGCGCGGTCGTGAGCACGACTCCCGAGCTCGCCGAGCGCTACCTGATGCAGACCGGCCGGCGGCTGCCGGTCACTTTCGTCCGCGGGAAGGGCTGTCTCGTCTATGACGACCAGGGCCACGAGTATCTCGACCTCGTGGCGGGCATCGCCGTGAACCTGCTCGGCCACGCCCACCCCGAGGTCGCGGCCGCGGTCGCCCGCCAGGCCCAGACCCTCATCCACACCTCCAACCTCTACTTCACGCAGCCGCAGGTCGAGCTGGCGCAGCGCCTGGTCGAGCTCTCGTTCCCGGCGCGCGTCTTCCTGTGCAACTCCGGCGCCGAGGCCAACGAGTCCGCCATCAAGCTCGCCCGCAAGTGGGGAGCTCGAAATCGAGATGGCGCCTTCCAGATCATCACCAGCGCCGGGTCATTTCATGGGCGGACGCTGGCGACCGTCACCGCTGGCGGCCAGCCCAAATACTCAGACCCGTTCAGGCCCCTCCCCGACGGTTTTGTCCACGTGCCCTACAGCGACCTCGCAGCCCTGAAGGCCGCGACGAACAGGCAAACAGTGGCCGTGATGCTCGAGCCCGTGATGGGTGAGATCGGCGTCATCCCACCGGCCCCCGGCTACCTCGAAGGTGTCCGGCGCTGGTGCGATGAGAACGACCTGCTGCTCATTCTCGACGAGGTCCAGACCGGCCTCGGCCGCACCGGACGGTGGTTCGCCCACCAGCACCACGGCATCACCCCGGACGTGATGACCCTCGCCAAGGGCCTCGGCGGCGGCGTCCCGATCGGTGCCTGCTTGGCCGCTCCGAAGGCCGACGTGTTCGAGCCCGGCGACCACGGCTCCACGTTCGGAGGCAACCCGCTCGCGTGCGCCGCCGCGCTCGCGGTGCTCAACGTCATCGAGCGCGACGGCCTGGTGGGCCACGCGGCCGAGATGGGCGAGATGCTTCACGGCGTGCTGCAGGGCCTCGGCGCCAAGGAGACCCGCGGCGTCGGCCTCATGCAGGCCGTCGAGTTCGCCGAGCCACGAGCCAAGCCGCTGCAGCAGGCGTGCCTGGACGCCGGGCTGGTCATCAACGCGGTCGACGACCACACCGTGCGCCTGGTGCCGCCGCTGATCATCACCGCCGCCGAAATCGATCGGGCGCAGTCGGTGCTGCAAAAGGCGGCCGGATGAGCCGGGCCGCTGTAGGCGCCAAGGATCAGCGCCAGCAGGCGATCCTCGACCTCGTCAGCCGTGGGGTCGCCCACACGCAGCACGACATCGCCGCCGCCCTTTCGCGCCGAGGCCTTCGCGTCACTCAGGCCACCATCTCTCGGGACATCCACGAGCTCGGCCTCGTAAGGTCCGGCGAGGGCTACCGCAGCAATGCGGCGCTGGTGAGCGAGCTGGTGCTCTCGATCGAGCTCATCGAGCCGATGGCCGTGATCAGGACGCCGCCCGGCACCGCGAACCTCGTCGCCCGTCGCATCGACGAGGCCGCGCTGCCCGGCGTCGCCGGCACCGTGGCCGGCGACGACACGATCATCGCGGTGCTGCGCGAGCGGAAGGCCGGCCGCGCGCTCAGAGATCTCCTCAACCATGAGTAACAAGGTCGTGCTCGCATATTCAGGCGGCCTTGACACGTCGGTGGCGATCCGCTGGCTCAAAGACAAGGGCTGGGACGTGGTCGCCTTCACGGTGGATCTCGGCGAGAAGAAAGACCTCGACGCCATCCAGGCGCGCGCCCTCAAGACCGGCGCCTCGGCCGCCTACGTCGCCGACGGCCGTGAGCCGTTCCTACAGCTCTTCGTGTGGCCATCCCTCCAGGCAGGGGCCGTCTACGAGAAGGAGTACCCGCTGGCAACCGCGCTCGGCCGGCCGCTCATCGCCGCCATGCTCGTCCAGGTCGCCCGTCGCGAGGGCGCCACCGCCATCGCACACGGCTGCACCGGCAAGGGCAACGACCAGGTTCGTTTCGACGTCGCCACCGCCGCCCTCGCGCCCGAGCTGCAGGTTGTGGCTCCGGTCAGGGAGTGGGGCATGAACCGCGATGACGAGATCGAGTACGCCACCAAGCACGACATCGAGGTCCCGGCGACCGTGAGGTCCCCGTACTCGACGGATGAGAACCTGTGGGGCAGGTCCATCGAGGCCGGCTTGCTGGAGGATCCGTGGGCCGAGCCGCCCGCCGAGGTCTACGCCTGGACCAGGGATCCGCGCAGCTGTCCTGACGAGCCGGCCTACATCGAGATCGGTTTCAAGCAGGGCATCCCCGCTTCGCTCGACGGGAAGGCGATGACGCCTATCGAGCTCGTCGGCGCGCTCAACCGGATCGGCGGCGAAAACGGGGTGGGCCGCATCGACCATCTCGAGAACCGCCTCATCGGCATCAAGTCGCGCGAGATCTACGAGGCGCCCGCCGCGGTCCTGCTGCTGCAGGCCCACCAGGCGCTCGAGGACATCACGCTGCCCAAGGAGGTCGCGCGCTTCAAGGACACGGTGGCGCAGCAGTGGGCACAGATGGTCTACGACGGCCTGTGGTTCAGCCCGCTCCGCGACGCGCTCTACGCCTTCGTCGCCGAGACGCAGCAGCACGTCACCGGGGATGTTCGCTTGAAACTCTTCAAGGGCGGCTCGAGCGTGGTGGGCAGGAAGAGCCCGTCGCAGCTCTACCAGCTGTCGCTCGCCACTTACGGAAAGGGCGACGCGTTCGATCAGTCAGCGGCCGCGGGCTTCATCAAGCTGTGGGGCCTCAGCGTGCGCACCGCCTCGCAGGTGCAGGGCCGCCTGCACGCGCGCGAGCTCGGCAACCTGCTCGGCGACGTCAAGAGGCTTGCGCCATAGCCAAGAAGATGTGGGGAGGACGCTTCTCAGGCAAGATGCTGCCCGAGCTCGAGCGCTTCTCGTCGTCGCTCGAGGTGGACTTCGAGCTCTATCCCTTCGACATCGCAGGCAGCATCGCCCACGCGCGCGGGCTCGCCGCGGCCGGCATCCTGAAGCCCTCGCACCTCACCGCGATCGAGCGCGGCCTGCGCCGCGTCAAGCGCGAGCTGGATGGCGGGACCTTCACGTTCGCCGACGGCGATGAGGACATCCACACGGCGGTCGAGCGCAGGCTCACGGAGATCACCCCGGCCGGCAAGGCGCTCCA